>Ga0196963_10001190_pt1 | contig 18839 bp, 14 predicted proteins | sample S1_5metaG_FD_148600 | JGI IMG/M metagenome (GOLD analysis project Ga0196963, IMG submission 148600) | Soil microbial communities from Anza Borrego desert, Southern California, United States - S1_5 | ecosystem: Environmental > Terrestrial > Soil > Desert | place: USA: California | collected... | reverse complement strand
CAGATGCAGCTCTACGCCGAGGGTCCCTTCGACAAGGTCGTGACCTTCCTGACCGTCAAGGACCACGGCGCCAAGCTGGTCGCCGCCGGTGGCATGTACCCGAAGGTCGAGCAGGCGGCGTACCTCGCCAACGCCGACTTCACGACGCTGCTCGACTGCGGCCGCATCGCCGCCGAGCAGGCGATCACCGCCAGCGGCCGGCCGAACATGGCGATCACGCTCGATCAGGTCGACGAGTCGTCGATCGGCGGCCTGCTCTACATGCTCATGCTGTCGACGGCGATGAGCGCCGAGCTGTACGGCATCGATCCGTTCGACCAGCCCGGCGTCGAGCACCAGAAGCAGGCGATGTTCGCGCAGCTCGGACGCGCCGGCTTCGAGGATCTCGCCAAGCGCATCAAGGACTACCGCGCCCTGGCGCGACGGACCTGCTGAGCGTCGGCGGCGCGCGCCGCCGCAACGAAAGGCGCGGCGAACGCCGCGGTTCCGCGCGACGCGGGGCGACGTAACCCTGAACGCGGTAAGGGGCAGGGCTTGCGTCGTCGCGTGGCCTGGGCCATAGTCCGCTGGCATTGACTGCATCAGGGACGAAGGGTCCGTCCACAGGGAGCGCGCGTGCTGCACGACATCCACGTCTTCCTTCACGAGAACCGCTTCGTCGTGCTCGTGGTCGCGGCGCTGGGGATGGTCGTCGCGATCCGCATCTTCGTCGCCCACTTCGCCGCGGCGAGGCAGCCCGTTCCCGCCGCGCGCCCGCCCGGCCCGCTGATCCGCCCGCAGGGCAAGCCGTCGTCCAAGTTCGCCGAGACCGTCAAGGCCGAGGACTTCCCGCGCTCGCTCGACGCCGGCGTCGCCGCGCACCTCGACCGCGGCCGCGCCGTCACCGACAAGCCGGCGCCGGTCACCGTCGGAGGCGACAAGGCCTCCAGCGACGACGACGCGATGAGCGACCTGTTCTCCGGCCTCGGCGACGACACCGCGACCGTCGCCAAGGCGGATGCCGCCAAGCACGATCCGACCCGCAGCCACTCGCCGAAGGAAGCCACCACCGAGCGCGAGCGCAAGGCGATCAGCGAGACCGCCGCGATCCGGCGCGTCGCGCGCCTCGAGGAGATCGGCTTCCACCACAGCATCCCGAGCGACAAGGTCGAACCCGGCCGCGCGCCGCCGATGCCCGTCGATGTCCCGTCGTCGACCGCGACGACCGTGGTCTCGCCGGTCGATGCGGCCAAGGCCCGGCTGCAGGAGCTCGGCCTGGCCGGTGGGGCCGCCGGCGGCGCGACCGCCGAGGCGGCGAAGCCCGCCGCGCCGGAGCTCGACGCGATCCTCGCGCGCATCGACCAGGTCCTCTCGCAGGATCAGAAGAAGACCGAGGTCGACGTCCGTCCCGCCTCCCGATCCGACGCGCGCCTGCGCCCGACCGAGACCCTGCCGCCCGAGCCGCGCCGGCCCGATCCGCGCCAGGCGGCGACCCAGGTCCTGCAGCCGATGCCCGATCCGGACGCGCCGAAGGCCGACGCCGCGAAGGCCGAGACCAAGAAGACCACGCCGCTGTGGGCGCGTGCCGACGCGTTCGACGAGGACGCGGAGAAGACCGACGCGAAGAAGGACGACGGCCAGCAGCTCGGGCTGTTCGACAAGGACAAGGGCTGAGCCACCGTTGACGCGCGCCTCCGCGCGGCAGGGTGCCGCCCAGGAGAGCCGCCATGTCCGACCGCGCCGCCAACCAGGTCGTCTGGTTCGACATCCCGGTGACCGATCTCGACCGCGCGATCCGCTTCTACACCGCGGTGCTCGGCTCGCCGGTCACCCGCCATGATTTTCCCGGCGGCGCGCTCGGCGTGCTCGCGCACGGCGGCGACTCGGTCGGCGGCTGCCTGGTGATGGGTGGCAAGCCGGGAGGCGACGGGCCGCTGATCTACCTCAACGCCAGCGGACGGCTCGATCAGGCCGTCGCCGCCGTGACCGAGCACGGCGGCACGGTGCTCGAGCCCAGGCGGTCGATCGCGCCGCACGGTTGGCGCGCGCTGGTGCGCGACAGCGAGGGCAACCGCGTCGCGCTGCACTCGCCGGACTGACCGACCACCACCGCATCCGCGGCCCGCCGATGGGGCCGCCCCATCATCCGGCGGGACCAGTCGTCGTGACGAGCTCGGTGCCGACGATCTCGCGAGCCGCGCGCAGCGCCTCGAGCGCATCCTGGTGATGCGTCACCGCCTCGGCATGGATCGCCACGCGGTCCCCATCGCGGAGCTGCAGATCGGCGGTCCCGTCGCGATGCACGGTGATGTGCACGTCGTGCTCGGCGACGACGCGCACGGCCTTGATATCGAGGTTCTTGTTCAGGGTCGGGATGACGAGGAAGCCCATGGCGATCGCTCCGGGAGTGCCCTCGATTCTCGGCGCCGTACGCCGGCTCCTACGACGGTCGCGAGGCGGCGAACGGTGACGAAGGACCTTCGTTCCCGCTGAGGGCCTCATGGTCGCATGGTCACCCATCGCCGCCCGATGCGAGGCGCGCCGCGCGCATGCGGCTGCCGATGGCCCGTCGCACGACGACCCCTCGGACCCGCGACGCGCGGACAACCGGAACGCGCCCGTGCTCCGACCTCAGCGCGCGAGCCGACGCAGGGCCCACGCGACCGCGAGCGCCGCCGACAGGCCACCCGCGCCACAGCCACCGCCACCGCCCGAGCCGCCACCGCCCGAGCCGCCGCGGCCCGTGCCGCCGCCGGTGACGCCCGTGCCCGTGCTCGGACCCGTGGTTCCGCCACCCGTGCCTCCGCCGGGCGGCGCCGCGGCGGTACGCAGCAGGACGAAGACGCCGATCAGCGGGGCCGTGGAGCGGTAGGCGATCGGCGCGTCGCCGACGGGCTGCGCGGCGGAGCTCCCATCCATCGGCACGGCGATGGTGCCGCCGCCGTAGCTGCCGGCGAAGAGCGGGGCCGCGAAGAAGTCCTGCGCGTCGCGCAGCTCGAACGCGTCGCCGACGGCGAGGACGCCGGAGACGTCGACGGCCACCTCCGCGGCGCGCGGCCAGCCGACGACGATGACATGGGCGCGGCCCGGCTCGTAGGCGTTTGGCCGGACGATGACCTTGGCCTGGGCGGGATACGCCGTGGCGTACGTGCTGGTGGCATCGAAACCCGTGCGCGTCCGCCACTCGTCGAGGAAGGCGCCGAAGCTGCCGGACTGGGTGAAGAGGTTGAACGGCTGCCACGCCCGTTGCGGGCAGAAGTACGCGTTCGCGTCCCAGTCGTGCGCCGGCACCGCGGCCTGCTTGGTGCTGTCGAGGCGGACGATCGTCTCGTCGGCGGCGACGGTGTTGCCGCGCACCGTCAGCTGCGCGTAGTTGTACACGCGCAGTCCGCCGACGATGTAGTTGCCGAGCACCTGCGCGTCGACGTTGATGCCCGACTGCCAGTTGTAGCCGACGCTGATGCCGTCGCCGTCGAGCCCGCTGCGCAGCGCCACGTTGTCGCGCACGACGATGCGCCGCGATGGCCGCCCGCCGCCGACCAGGCAGTTGCCGCCGCCGTTCGCCGACAACGCGCCGCTGTCGAGGAACACGTTGCCCTCGACCTGGTAGCCGTCGACGTAGGCCGCTTCCGAACCGTACGCCTGCATGCCGTAGCTGAAGCCGCCGAAGATCACGTTGTCGACGATGCGCTTGGTCCCCACCTCGTTCTGCGTGTAGATGCCATGGCCATGACCCCGGTCGGGTCCTTGCCAGCCGTTGTGGTAGATGAGGTTGCCGTAGGCCTCGAGCCCTTCGGCGAAGCGCCACAGCGACAGTCCCTGCGCGGTGTCGTGGACGACCAGGTTGATGAGCTTCACGCCGACGCCGGCCCCGACGGTGTTGCCGGTGTCGACCCCGCCGCCGCGGCGGATGTCGTCGGGCCACGAGCCGGCGATGGCGGTGGCGCGCTTCGGATCCGAACTGGTGATCTCGAAGCCCCAGAACCAGGTCCACGTGCCCTGGATCGCGAGGATGGTCGAACCCTCGCCGGCCGATCCGCCGTCGATCGTCGCGCGCTCGCCCGCAGCCTGGCGCACGACGATCGGCGCGGCGGCGGTCCCGTTCAGCCGCGAGACGAAGCGCCCGGTGTAGGTCCCGCCGTGCAGCCAGATGGTGTCGCCCGGCGCCACGGCCGGCGGGTGCGCCAGCGCGTGCGCCAGCGTCCACGGCTGCGACACCGTGCCGGCGTTCGTCGGCGCTCCGGAGGGAGCGACGTGGAACTCGGCGCCCGTCGACGCGGATACGGCGCAGGTCAGCAGCGCGGCGAGGCAGCGGATGCTCATGGCGGATCTCCCGGGGGATCGGTCGCGTGGACGATGAACACGTGGAAGCGCGGGTCGGTGATGCGCGGCGCGGTGCCGGCGTCCTCGCCGAGCGGCATGGCGGCGGCGCGCGGCGCGAGCGTCAGCTCCACCGGCCGGCCGTCGAATCGCCCGGCCACCACCGGCGTCCCGAACCAGTCCTCGACGTGGCGGATCGCGAAGCGCGCGCCGGGCGTGAGCACCGCCGCGAGGTCGACGGCGACCGACGCGCGGCGGTCCCACGCCAGCACGACGATGCGCGCGCGGCCGCGCTCGTAGGGATCGGGCGTGACCACGACGCGCAGCGGAGCTCCCGGCCGGTCGGCCACGGTGCTCGCCGCATCGAACCCGGTGCGGCCGCGCCACGCGCCGAGGTCCTGCGCCTCGCCTTCGACGGCGAAGCGCCCCGGATCATCGGCGCCGAGATAGACGTTGCGATCCCACGTCCAGCCGTCCGCCGGCGGACGTCCGAGGCGCGCCCACGCGTGGTCGACGGCCATCAGCGTGTTGCCGGTGAAGACCAGCGAGCGCCACGACGGCAGCACCTCGACGCCGCCGACCAGCACGTTGTCCTCGACCACGGCGTCCTCGCCCGGCGCGCCCTGGGCGAAGCCGAGGCGCAGGGGATTCCATGCGCCGAACGGCTCGAGGAACAGGTTGCGCCGCACGACGATGCGCCGGCTCGGCAGCATCCCGCCGATCAGCGCCGGCGTCTGCGGACACGACCAGCCGACGTTGTCCTCGATGACCAGGCCCTCGACCGGCGCGCGCTCGCCGTAGGCGAGCAGGCCCGCGCCGTAGCCGCCGAACCACGTATTGCCGACGATGCGCTTGACGCCCTCGCCGTTCTGGATGGTGATCGCCGGGCCGTGCCCACCGCCCGGCGTCCGCCAGCCGCAGTTGAACACCAGGTTGCCCGACAGCTCGCAGCCGAGCGCATGGCGCCACGCCGCGATGCCGGTCAGCACATCGTGGACGACCAGACCGATGACGCGCGAGCCGACGCCCTCGCCCGGGTCGTTGCCGAGCGCGACGCCGCTCGCGCGGCGAACGTCCTCGGCGCCGGCGCCCTCGGATGCGGAGACCCGGCCGGAGGAGCGGTCCGAGTCGGTGACCTCGAAGCCCTGCCACCAGGTCCACGCGCCGCGGATGGTCAAGACGTAGCCGCGGCTTCCGCCCGCGCCGTCGAGCACGACCCGCTCGCCCGGCCGCGCGCGGACGGTGATCGGTCGGTCGGGTTCGCCGCGCAGCTCGGCGATGAACGGTCCGCGGTAGTCGCCGGCCGCCAGCCAGACGGTGTCGCCGGGCCGCGCCGGCGAGGACGCCGACACGGCGGTCGCCAGATCGAGCGGGCGTGCGGCGCTGCCGTCGCCATCGCCGCGGCCATCGATCGCGACGTGCCACGACCGGCCGGACGGCGCCGCGACGGCGGCGGCGGGCGCGGGTTCGCGCAGCGCGACCGCGACCAGCGCCACGACCGCCAGCGCCGCGACCGCCGCGCCGGCGATCGCTCCGGCGCCGATGCCGACGCCGACCGCGGCGGTGGCGGCGGTGCCGGAGACCGCGGTGGCGAGCCCGGCCGGCGCGCCCTCGAGCGGCGCCTGGTGCAGGCAGCCGATCACCGCGCCGAGGCCGAGCGCGCAGCCTCCGCGGGCCAGGGTCTGGCGCAGGCGTTCGAGGCCGCGGTGGACCTGCGCGTGCACCGTGCCGAGCGGCACGCTGAGCACGGCGGCGACCTCCTTGAAGGGCAGATCCTCGATGTAGCGCAGCGACACCGCGAGGCGCTCGTGCTCGGGCAGCGCGTCGACCGCGTCGCGGACCAGGGCGCGCACCTCCTCCGACGCGACCTCCTCGCGCGACGGTTCGACGAACGCCGCCGAGGCGGCGTCCTCGTGCGCGCGTCGCCGGTCCTCGCTGCGCGCGCGCTGCCGCGACTCGTTGACCACGATCGCCAGCAGCCAGGCGCGGGCGCTCGAGCGTCCGCGGAAGGTGCCCGACCTGCGCATCACCTGCACGAACGCCGCCTGCACGGCGTCCTCGGCGTCGGCGGCGTTGCCGGTCACGCGCTTGGCGAGCCGGAAGGCCGCGTCGACATGGCGGCGGAACAGCGCGTCGAGCGCCTCGCGGTCGCGACGGCGCGCGAACGCCTCCAGCAGGTGTTCGTCATCACGTGTTCCCGGGTCGGTGCTCATGCGCGGCAGGATGGGGTCACGAGGCGTCCGCATCCACGCCTCCCACGGTACTGATGCCGGTGGCGGGGCGATTCTTGCAGGAGGTTCCGATGGCGCGCCGATTGCCGTCGCACGGAGGTGGCAACGACGCGCCGCTCAGGGCTGAACCGGTTGGGCGGGTCCGGGCAGCGCCCGGAGGGTCCTCGCGCCGCATCGTGCGCAGCGGCAAGCGCGGAGCGATACCCGCCGAGCTCGCTCCCATCCTCGCGCGACTCGACATCGACGCGGAGCACTGGATCGACGCGACTGATGGATGGCGGGCGCTTCCTCGGCTCGGCCATCGGCTCAGCCGTCGCGCGCGCGGGCGAGGCCGTGCGCCGAGGCGTGAAGTGGCTGGTCGACTGTCTGAGGCTGCATCGAGCGACCGCAGCCGTCTGAGCAGCGGCACCGACGCATCTGGAGATCGATGACGTGGCCGCACGCGCTGCGCGGGGGGCGGCGTGGGCACGCGTCGGTGAAAATCAATCATTTCGCGTTGGGGAGCCTCATTGCGATCGATTGGCGAAGATTTCGCCACGCGATGCCGGCGGGGACGCATGAGGGGTTAGGCGATCGAGCCTTTGGCAACGACTGTCAGAGCGGGTGTCAGAGAGCGCCTGTCCTGTCGTTCGACTGTCGTTCGCCACGACTGTTAGAGAGGTGCCTGTCCTGTCGTTCTCCACTGCGCGGGGCCACTGCGCGGGGCGGCGTCGGCACACGTCGGTGGCGTCGGCACACGTCGGTGACTATCGCTCCCAATCGCGTCGCGGACGCGTGATGCCGATCTGTCCGGGAAGGTTTCGCCGCGCACGGCCGGCGGGGACGCAGGACGCGTTGGGCGATCGCGCCTTTGGCCACGACTATCAGAGAGATGCATGTCCTGGCGTTCCCCTGGCGTTCCCTCGGCCGTCCAGTCCGAGACCCGTGCCGCTACTCGCCCGGCACGCCGCCACCCGCCGCGATCAGTCCGCTGGTCGGCGACGAGGCGTTCGCGTAGCGCCGCTTGGCGATGCGCCCCGCCCCCGCCGCCCACCAGCCCGCTTCGAGCGCGTGGCGCATCGCCCGCGCCATGCGCACCGGATCCTGCGCGCCGGCGATGCCGGTGTTGAGCAGCACGCCGTGCGCGCCGAGCTCCATGGCGATGGTCACGTCCGACGCGGTGCCGACGCCTGCGTCGATGATGATCGGCACCGTCGCGCGCTCGAGGATGATCGCCATGTTGTTGCGGTTCAGCACGCCCAGGCCGCTGCCGATCGGCGCGCCGGCGGGCATCACCGCGGCGGCGCCGGCGGATTCCAGCTCCTTCGCGAGCACCGGATCGTCGCTGGTGTAGACCAGCACGGTGAAGCCCTCGGACGCCAGGACGCGGCACGCCTCGAGCGTCTGGGTCGGATGCGGCAGCAGGGTCTGGTGGTCGGCGAGGACCTCGAGCTTGACCATGTCCGAGATGCCGAGCTCGCGGCCGAGCCGCGCGGTGCGCAGCGCGTCCTCGGCGGTGAAGCAGCCGGCGGTGTTGGGCAGCAGCTGGTACTTGGCGCGATCGATGAAGTCGTAGAGCGTCTTGCCGGCCTGGGCGCCGGCGAGATTCGCCCGCCGCACGGCGACGGTGATGACGTCGGCGCCGGACTCGGCGAGCGCGGCCTGCATGGTCGGCATGTCGGGGTACTTGCCGGTGCCGACCAGGAGGCGGCTCCGGAAGGTGTACGGGCCGACGACCAGCGGCGGGATGGCGGCGGGCAGGGGTTGCGTCATGGCGGTCATCTAAAGCGGCGATGGGCGCGGCACCATGCATGGCGGCGGGCGGCTTGCGGCGTGGGCTGGCCGATGATGGGCAACCAGCCTCGCGTCTCGGGCCTCGGGCCTCGGGCCTCGGGAGTCGAGCCTCGAGCCTCGAGCTTCGAGCTTCGAGCCTCGAGCCTCGAGCCTCGAGCTTGGTGCCCGGTCCGCCGGGCTGCGGCCACTGGCCCGCCCCTGGCTCCGACCCCCCGGGTTGATCCCGCCCCGGCTTGCCGGTCACCCCGCCTTCGCTAGCCTCCCCGACCCGACGCGGGGGAGCGATCACGCGAACGCCCCCTGGGTCCAACCACAACCTCATCGAGGTACGCGTACCATGACCATGACCAAGGATCGCAAGTCCGAACTCATCCAGCAGTTCGGCGGCACCGACAAGAACACCGGCTCGGCCTCCGTGCAGGTCGCCCTGCTCAGCGAGCGGATCAACCAGCTCACCGAGCACCTGAAGTCGCACATCAAGGACTTCCACAGCCGCCGCGGCCTCCTGATGATGGTGGCCAAGCGTCAGCGCCTGCTGAAGTACCTGCACAAGACCGACATCGGCCAGTACCGCACGCTGACCGACAAGCTCGGCATCCGTCAGAAGATCTGACGCAGTCCCCTCCCTCCGCGGCCGGCGCACCAGCGCCGGCCGCGGTTCTTTGACACCAACACCGATTCACCGCGCGCTCCCACGCGCACCTCTCCATACCGCCGCCGCCTCCGACACGGCCGCGACGGCGATATGGACAGGCCGATGGGAGCCGCCTCACGAGCGCACCGCGCTCGGACAAGGATCCTCCCATGGACCGTAACCAAGCCATCGCCGCGCTGGGCATGCAGAAGCACACCGTCTCCGTCGACGTCGGCGGACGCAGCATCACCCTCGAGACCGGCTACATCGCGAAGCAGGCCGGCGGCGCCGTCATCGTGCGCTGCGGCGAGACCATGATCCTGTCGACGGTCTGCGACGGCGACCCCCGTCCCGGCATCGACTTCTTCCCGCTGACCGTCGACTACCGCGAGAAGCACTACGCATCGGGCCGCTTCCCCGGCAACTTCTTCCGCCGCGAGGCGCGTCCGGGCGACCACGAGACCCTGATCTCGCGCCTCACCGACCGCCCGCTGCGCCCGCTGTTCCCCAACGGCTACAAGCGCGACACGTCGTGCCAGTCGATGGTCATCAGCTTCGACCAGGAGAACGAGTCGGACGTCCTGTCGATGATCGGCGTCTCCGCCGCCCTAGTCATCAGCCACATCCCGTTCAACGGCCCGATCGGCGCCGTGCGCATCGGCCAGATCGACGGCCAGCTGGTCGTCAACCCGACGACCGCCCAGCGCGCGACCAGCGATCTCGACCTGGTCGTCGCCGGCACCAGCGACGCGATCACCATGGTCGAGTGCGGCGCGAAGGAGATCCCCGAGGCGCGCATGGTCGAGGCCCTCGTCCTCGCCCACAACGAGATCAAGCGCATCTGCGCCGCGATCGAGCAGCTGCGCGCCAAGGCCGGCAAGCCGAAGATGAAGATCGAGGAGCCCGCGGTCAGCCCGTTCATCGCGCAGATCCTGGGCAGCCATCGCGAGAGCATCCGCAAGGCCCTGCTGACCACCAACAAGCACGACCGCTCCAGCGCCGTGAAGTCGGTGCGCGAGCAGGTCGTCACCGGCCTGAGCGGCGGCGACGAGACCAAGGTCGCCGAGCTCAAGGCCGCCTATGGCGAGGCCAAGGACGTGGTCTTCCGCGACCTGATCCTCGAGGGCAAGCGCGTCGACGGCCGCGACACCAAGACCGTGCGCCCGATCGTCATCGACCTCGATCCCCTGCCGCGTTCGCACGGCAGCGTGGTGTTCACGCGCGGCGAGACCCAGGCGATCGTCGCCGCCACCCTCGGCACGTCCGAGGACGAGCAGCTGATCGACAGCCTCAAGCCCAAGTTCAACGAGCGCTTCCTGCTGCACTACAACTTCCCCGGCTTCTCGGTCGGCGAGGTCGGCGGCCGTCCGGGTCCGGGCCGCCGCGAGATCGGCCACGGCGCCCTCGCGCGCCGCGCGCTGCTCGCCGTGCTGCCCAAGCAGGAGGAGTTCCCCTACGCGATCCGCCTGGTCAGCGAGATCACCGAGTCGAACGGCTCGTCGTCGATGGCCAGCGTCTGCGGCGGCGCCATGGCGCTGATGGCCGCGGGCGTGCCGATCACGGCGCCGGTCGCCGGCATCGCGATGGGCCTGGTCAAGGAAGGCGAGCGCTACGCGGTGCTCACCGACATCCTCGGCGACGAGGACCACTACGGCGACATGGACTTCAAGGTCTGCGGCACCGCCAAGGGCATCACCGCCCTGCAGATGGACATCAAGATCGCCGGCATCAGCGCCCAGCTGCTGAGCGAGGCGCTCGAGCAGGCCCGCCAGGGCCGCATGCACATCCTCGGCGAGATGAACGCCGCGATCGGCACGCCGCGCCAGCAGCTCAGCCCGTACGCGCCGCAGATCATCCAGATCCAGATCGATCCGCTGCTGATCGGCAAGATCATCGGCAAGGGCGGCGAGACCATCCGCCGCATCCAGGAGGAGTCGGGCGCCAAGATCAACATCGACGACGACGGCGTCATCACGATCGCCTCGCCGGACATGACCTCGATCGAGAAGGCCAAGAACTGGATCAGCGACCTGACCGAGATGCCCGAGGTCGGCAAGGAGTACCAGGCGACGATCAAGGCGATCAAGGAGTTCGGCGCGTTCGTCGAATTCATCCCGGGGACCGAGGGCCTGGTCCACATCAGCGAGTGGGATTGGCAGCACATCGGCGACCTCAACTCGGTGGCCAAGGAAGGCGACAAGGTCCCGGTCAAGCTGCTCGAGGTCGACCAGCGCACCGGCAAGTTCCGCCTGTCGCGCAAGGCGATGCTGCCGCAGCCGGCGTTCACCGGCGCGGCCGGCGACGCGGGCGCGGGCGGCGGAGCGGGTCCGGCCGGCGCGGCCGATGCCGGCGGCCCGCCGCGCGATGGCGGCGGCTATGGCGGCGGACAGGGCGGCGGTCGGCGCGACGATCGCGGCCGTGGCGGCGACCGCGGCGGTCGCGGCGGCGACCGCGGCGGCCGGCGCTGAGCGCGAGGCGGCCGATGTCCGGTCGCCGACACGACGACGATCGCAGCGACGACGCTGCCGCCTCCCGCGGCCGCGCGTCGCTGCGTCCTTTCACGGATGCGGCGCGCTCGCCCGAGGGCTTCACCGACGAGCTCGGCGTCGCCACCGATCCCGTCCAGGAGCTGCGCGCGCCGCTGACCGTGCTGGTGGTGCTCGCGCCGCTCGCGCTGCTCGGCGAGCTCTACCGCTTCGTCGGCCGGCCCGCCGGCGACGACGGCTCGCAGCTGCTCGCGGATCCGGTGCTCGAGGAGGCGGGCGCCTTCATCGGCATGATGCCGCCGCTGATGCCGCTGGTCCTGCTGACCGTCGGCTGCGTCGTCGCGCATCTCTGCCTGCGTCGGCAGTGGCGCTTCCCCGGCGGGCGGCTGCTGCTGCTCGCCCTCGGCTGGGCGGGCATCTGGGGCGCGGCGCGCGTCGCGCTCGGCCTCGCCGCCCAGGGCGTCAACCTGCGCATGCACGCCGACGCGATCGTCGAACAGGTCGGGCTGGGGCTCAGCGGCGCGCTGCACGAGGAGCTGCTGTTCCGTGGCGTCATCCTCGGCGGGATGCTGCTGATCGGCCGCCTCTACGGCGCGTCGTGGACCGTCGCCGGCATCTTCGCGGTCCCGCTGAGCGCCGCGTTCTTCAGCCTCGCACACAGCGACATCGTCAACCATTTCCCCGGCGCCGAGCCGTTCGCCTGGTCGCCGTTCATCGAACGCGGCCTCGCCGGCTGCCTGTACGGCTTCGTCTTCATGCGCCACGGCCTCGCGGTCTGCACGCTCGCGCACGCGGCGTACAACATCGCGTGGGTGTGGTTGGCGTAGAGCGCCGTAGAGCGCCGTCGAGCTTCGAGCTTCGAGCTTCGAGCGAACTTCGAGCCTCGAGCCTCGAGCCTCGAGCTTCGAGGAATGCGCCCTGGGCCAGACCGTCGCGGCCGGAGCTCAGCGTCGCTGCCGCCGCAGCATCAGAGCGAGCGCCACACCGGCTGCGCCGATGACGCCGAACGACGAGCCCCTGCCGCAGCCGACATCGCTGCTGCCCGAACCGGATGCCCCCGTCGTCCCGGTTCCGCTCGTCCCGGTGCTGGCGGAGCCCGTGGTTCCGGTGCCGGTCGTCCCGGCCGTCCCCGTTCCGGTCGTGCCGGCGCCGCCATCGAGCGCGGCCTTCACCTCCTTGAGCTTCTGGACCGTCAGCCAGCTGCGCAGCAGGTAGCCGACGTTGGCCGCGGCCTGCCCGGTGGTGTGCGTCGCCGGATCGCCCCCATCGGCGTACGGGTCGCTCGCCGAACCGTACGTCCCGTCGGCGGCGCTCGGATGGACGTCGCCCAAGCCCAGCAGCGTGCCGTTCCAGTCGTTCGGGCGTCGCGCCCGGATCTCGGCGTCGAAGTCGATCAGCGGCAGGCTGCGCTCCCGAGCCAGGGCGCGGATCGAGGCGTTGGTCTGGTCGCCGAGCGTCTCGTTGCCGATGTGCGGCGGGATGGTCGAGATGACGACGGCGACGCCCTGCGCCTCGAACAGGTCGATGATGGCCACGAGACCGCCCTTGGTCTCCGCCGCGGTCCGCGATGCCGAGACGTCGTTGGTGCCGAGCATGATCACCGCGACCTCGGCGTCGGCGTACGCGACGGCGACGGTGCTGGCGCGCAGGCCTCCCGGGTACGAGCCCGCATCGGCGAGCGCCGCCCGTGCAAGCGCCTGGCCGGCGACGTGCGGCATGCCATCGCCATCAAGGAACTCGTCGCAATCCATGCCGCCGCGCGCGGTGAAGCCGCGGCTGCCGCTGACGTCGGCGGCGGCGAGGACGAAGCCGCTGGGATTGGCGGCGTCGCTGACGATCGCCTGGGCCCCGTGGCACCACGCGAGGATGGCGACGTCGTCAGCGGTCTTGCCGACGCCGCCGCGCGGCCATTGGGTGTACGGGTTCGCGTGCGTCATCGAGTCGCCGACCTGCAGCACCTTGCCGAGGGTCTTGCCGGTGGGCGAATGGACCGCGCGGAGGTGCGTCTCCCACGCCGCCTGCCACGCGTCGTCGTAGCCGTTGGCGCGGACGATGTCGTTGGCGGCGAAGGCGAGGGACGGTGCGAGCAGCAGGGCGTGGAGCGACGCGTGCTTCATGGCTGGTTCCCGGGGCGATGTGGCGAGGGACGACGGATCCGCGCGCGGGACGTGCGGTCCGCGCTGGTCGACGATCGATGCGACGACGGTGGACGGGCTCAGCCGTCGAGCGCGGCCCTGACTTCCTTGAGCTTCTGGATCGTCAGCCAGCTGCGCAGCAGGTAGCCGGAGCTGGAGGCGGCGGCGCCGGTCCGGTGGGACGCGGCATCGCCGCCGTCGGCGTAGGGATCGCTCGCCGCGTTGAAGCCGCCGACGCCGGCGGTGGGATGCACGTCGCCGGGGTTCATCAGCGTGCCGTTCCAATCGGCCGGACGACGGGCGAGGATCTCGGCGCGGTAGTCGATCAGCGCCAGCTTCTTCTCCTTGGCGAGCGCGCCGATCGCATCGCTGACCTGCGCCGCGAGCGCGTCGTTGGCGTGGTGCGGCGGGATGGTCGAGAGCACGACGACGATGCGCCGCGCGGTGAAGGCGTCGACGATCGCGCCGAGCTGCTGCTTCACGGCGTCGACGGACTTGCCGTGGTTGACGTCGTTGGTGCCGAGCATGATCACCGCGACCTCGGCGTCGGCGTAGGCGGCGGCCACGGTGCTGGCGCGCAGGTTGCCGTCGTAGGCGCTGCCGTCGGCGAGCGCGGCGCGCGCCGCCGCCTGGTCGGCGAGATCGGGCATCGCCGCGCCGGCGTTGCCGTCGCCGCTCAGGAATTCGCTGCAATCCATGCCGCCCGAGGCGGTGACGCCGCGCCGGCCGTTGACGTCGGCGATCGCCAGCGCGAAGCCGTTCGGGTTCGCCGGATCGGCGCTGACCGCATGGGCCGCGTGGCACCAGCCCAGCACCGCCTGGTCCGCGGGTGTCGCGCCGGTCGCGCGGCGCGCCCACTGGCTGTAGGGGTTGGCGTGGGTGATCGAATCGCCGACCTGCAGCACCAGGCCCGGCGTCTTCTTCGTCTTGGCCGCGGCGCGCGTCGCCTTGGCGTGCGCCGTCCACGCCGCCTGCCACGCGTCGTCGTAGCCGTTGGCGCGCGCCATGTCGTCGGCGGCGAAGCCGAGCGCCGGAGCGAGGAGGAGGGCCGGGAGGATCGCACGGATCATGGAGTCGCTCCGATGCTGCCAGGGACACGCAGCGTGGTGAGGTCCCAGCGCCGGACGACGCCGTCGTCGGCGCTCGTCAGCAGTGCCAGGCCGGTATCGAACGCGAAATTCACCATGGTCGGCTGGGGGACAAGGATCGATCCATCAGCGCCATCTCCACGCCACAAGCGGACGCCTTGCCCGGTGACCGCCGCCGCGAGCCAGCGCCCATCGGGCGACCACGCGACCTGCGGCACGAGCCCGCCGCACCGCAGCGTGACGATCTCCTGGCGCGTACGCGCATCCCAGATCCGCGCCGTGCCGTCGTTGCCGCCGCTGACGATGCGCCGGCCGTCGGGACTGAACGCGACCGAGCGCATCGCGTCGCCATGTCCGACCAGCTCGCCGAGGCGTTCGCCGGTGGCCGCGTCCCACAAGCCGACGAGGTGCTCGTCGCACGCCGACGCGAGCAGCGCGCCATCGGGCGAGAACGCCAGCGACCACACCGGCCGGGAGTGACCGCTCATGGTCGCCAGCGCTCCGCCGTCGGCGGCCCAGCGACGCACGATGCCGTCGAATCCCGACGTGGCGAAGGTGCCGTCCGGCGCGAACGCGACGCAGGTCGCGCGCTGGTCGTGACGCATCGTCGCCGTCACCGACAACGCCGGCAGCGTCCACAGCGCGGCGGTCGCATCCGTGCTGGCGCTGACCGCCTGGCGTCCATCGCGCGAGAACGCGAGCTTGAGGATCGCATGCGTGTGGCCGACGCCTTCGCCGATCATCGTCCCATCGGCGCGCCACAGGCGCACGCGCTTGTCCCAGCCGCCGGTGATGAAGACGCCGTCGGCGCGGACGGCGATCGCGCCGATGCCCAGGTCATGGCAGCGCCAGGTGGCGACCGGCGCCGGCGCGGTCGTTTCCGCGGGCGCGATGGCCGCTGCCGGCTCGGATCCGGGCCGCGGCGCGGGCGTGCCGCTCAGCACGATCACCGCCACCGGAGCGGCGACGACCACCGCGGCGCCGGCGGCGACCGTCGCGATGGTCTTGGCCAACGCCCACTTCCAGGCGACCACGACCTGGTTGGCGATGGTCGCCGCGACGCCGCCCGCCGCGGCGCCGCCGACGCAGCCGGTGGCGATGGCGGCGTCGAGGCCCGCGGGCGCGGCGTGCGCGCCGGCCTCGGTCAGGAACGCGATCAGCCCGGCGCCGCCGACGGCGACGCCGCGACCGCGCAGGCGTTCGCGCAGCCGCGCCAGCGCGCGCGTGACGTGCGTGTGCACGGTCTCGGGCGCGCAGCCGAGCTCGGCCGCGGCCTCGGCCTGCGACTTGTTCTGCAGGTAGCGCGCGACCAGCGCGGCGCGCTGCATGCCGGGCAGGCTGGCGAGCGCGCTGTCGAGCGCGCGGCGCAAGGCATCGCGGTCGGGTTCCTCGTACGGTTCGCTGACGGTGGCGGCGGCCGCCTCGCGTTCGCGCCGGCGGCGCCGCATCGCCGCGCGGCGATGCTGCAGCGCCGCCTGGTGCGCTGTGACGTGCAGCCACGCTGCGACGCTCTGGCCGCGGCGGATGTGGCGCGCCTTCCTCATCAGCACCAGGAAGGCGGCCTGGGACGCGTCCTCGGCGGCGTGCGCGTCGCCGAGGACGCGGCGGCACACGCCGTGGACCAGCGGCGTGTGGCGGCGGACGACCTCGGCGAAGGCCTCCTCCGAACCGTCGTCGGCGAAGCGCGCGAGCAGGGCATGGTCATCCTCATGGCCGGTCTCCGGCGCGACGGCATGCGGCGACGGTCCTGTGGTCACGAGAACTCCCTCCCGTCCGATGGCAGGGAGGGTACGTCGCACCGGACGCGGCGCGCCAACGCCTTCCCGCCCGGTGACACACGTCCAGGCCATGTGCCGCGGGCGGTTTACCAGGCATCGTCGAGCGGAACGGCTGCAAGCGATCCGCCCGGCCTCCCGGGTGCGCGTGGTGGCCGATCCGCGGCAATGCTCCCGCGGCGGCCGGGCGAGGTCATGGCGACCGGTCGATGTCCTGCGCCAGCCGCCGGTAGGCGCGCGGCGCCAGGCCGCGCGCCTGGCGGAAGGCGCGGTCGAAGGTCGAGGGCGAGGCGAAACCGCACGCCGCGGCGATCTCGGCGATCGGCCGCCGGCCCTGGGCGAGCAGGCCGCAGGCGCGCGCGACGCGCAGCTCGCGCACGTAGGCGGTGAACGTGCGGCTGGTCAGGCGCCGGAAGAACCGGCTGAACGCCGCCGGATGCATGCCCGCGACGCGCGCCGCCGCGCGCGCCGGGATCGGGCGATGCGCCTGCGTCGCCAGCCAGCGGCAGACCTGCGCGATCCGTTCACCGCCGGCGGCGCTGATCGCCGCGCCGCGCGGATCGATCTCGATCGGCTGCGCCGCGGCGTCGTCGGCCAGCAGGCGCAGCAGTTCGATCAGCGCCGCCAGGCGCGCCAGCGGACGCTGCGCCGGCATCGCCCGCATCAGCCTCGCGGCGCTCCGCGTCGTCGCGGGCGACGCGGCCAAGCCGCCGCGCGCGCGCGTCAGCAGGTCGCGGATCGGCTGCGCTTCCGGCAGCGCGAGCAGCGCGATGCGCTCCGGCGCGAACTGCACCGTGACCACGCGATGGGCGCCGTCGGCGGGATCGCCGATCCAGGTGTGCGGCTGGCCCGGCGCGACCAGCACCAGGTCGCCCGGACCCCAGGCGCCCGCGTGGCGGCCGATCAGCCGTCGCCCGCCGCCGCCGAGGCCGAGGGTCAGCTGCCATTCGGGATGGTGGTGCCAGTGCCGCGGGAACTGGTCGGCGCCCGCCTGCTCGAAGCAGCGGAACGACGCCTCCGGCGGCAGGTCGAGGTGCTCGAGGCGGGCGCGCACGCCCCCAGCGTAGGCGCCGGGCCGGGTTAAAAACCGTCACGTCGGCGATCATCCGCCGGCGAGCGCGGCCCAAGCCGGCGGTACATTCGGCGGATGGACACCGCCACGACCCCGGTCATCAACCACGACCCCGCGCGCTACGCGACGGACGGCTACTGCGTCTTCCGCGGCGTGCTCGATCCGGAGACCATCGCCGCGGCGCGGCGCGAGCTCGACGCGCTGATGGCGCTCGCGCCCGAAAGCCGGCCGGAGCACCTGGTCGAGCCGCACGTCCGCCACGCGCCGTGGCTGCGGCTATGCCTGGATCCACGCGTCGTCGACCGCGTGCGCGCGGTGCTTGGCGACGAGCTGATGCTCATCATGTCGCACCTGATCGTGAAGCCGCCGTTCGACGGCCGGCGCGTCGCCTGGCACCAGGACCGGCCGACCTGGCCGACGGTCGACGGCGACGATGTCGCGACCGCCTGGCTGGCGCTGGACGACGCCGATGCCGGCAACGGCTGCGTGCGCGTCATCCCGCGCACCCACGACCGCGCGCGCGCCATCGACCACGGCCCTGCGCCGGACGCGGTCTTCGATCTCGCGGTCGACGTCGCCGCGGACGAGGAGCGCCGCGCCGTCGACCTGTGCCTGCGCGCCGGCGACCTCTCGATCCACGACGGACGCCTGATCCACGGCAGCGAGGCCAACACCAGCGCCCGCCGCCGGGCCGGCTACACCATGCGTTACGCCGATCCGCGCACCGTGCGCATCGATCCGGCGAAGCACTGGGTGCCGATCTACCGGGTCAGCGGAGCGATGGCGTGATCCGCAGCGCCCCGCCTCGTCGCGGCGTCCTGTGCTGGCGCCGAGCGCGCGCGTCCTTTCCGGTAGGAATATCGCCGTCGCGGGGACCATCCGACGCGTGACCACCGTCGGCCTCGATCCGGGCGCGGAACTGCCGCTGACCTGCACCCGCCTGGGCACGTGCTGCCACGGCAAGGTGGTGTGGGTCAATCCGTACGAGCTGGCGACGCTGGCGCGGGCGCGCGGCATGGACGCGCGCGCGTTCCGCGCGTCGGCGATGCGCGCCGGCGGCGCGCGCCTGCGCTTCGACGGCCCCGTCGGCTGGCGCGGCCTCGGCGCGTGCAGCCAGTACGACCCGGCGAGCGGCTGCCGCGCGCACGCCGGGCGGCCGCTGGCCTGCCGGCTGTATCCGCTCGGCCGCGAGCGGCGCGGCGACACCGTGCGCTACGTGCACGACGGTCCCGACTTCCCCTGCCTGGCGGGGTGCCCCGGCGTCGTCGACCTGCCGCGCCTGCGCGTCGCGGACTATCTCGTCGAGCAGGACGTGGCGGCGCCCGAGGCGGTCAACGACGCCTACC
>Ga0196963_10001189_pt1 | contig 18847 bp, 12 predicted proteins | sample S1_5metaG_FD_148600 | JGI IMG/M metagenome (GOLD analysis project Ga0196963, IMG submission 148600) | Soil microbial communities from Anza Borrego desert, Southern California, United States - S1_5 | ecosystem: Environmental > Terrestrial > Soil > Desert | place: USA: California | collected... | reverse complement strand
GATGCTATTTCTGGCAGGGATCTTATTTTGGCAAACGCAGCATCTGGTTTCGGTGCTGCGGTGGACTGAACAAACTGATCAAATGATCGCCCAAGCCAACTATACCGAGAAATTGTTGGTGGATATGGAAACGGGCTTGCGCGGGTATCTAGTTACGGGCAATTCCGATTTTCTTGAGCCTTATCAACGAGCTAGTGTATCCATCAACCCAGCCTTTGAGCGATTGAGGAGTTTGATTGAAATTGAACCTATTCCTCCACAACAGCAACAAATCGCTCAGCTGCAATCAGAGTACCAACAGTGGTACCGCTACAGTCAACAATTGATTGCCCTACGAAAGGGTAACGGAAATTGGCAAGCGGATGCAATTAATTTTGAGGGTAAATCCCGTATGGATCGGATGCGAAATAGCATCACATCCCTGCGGCAAACAGAAGAGAATCTGCGGCAAACTCGGACTCAGTTAGCAGAGCAAACAACTTGGCTATTGTTAGGCAACCTCATTGGCTTAACCTTTGGGATTGGCAGTATCCTAGCAGCATTTATCCGGCGTCAACTATTGGCGGTATCGAATAGCTATAAATATGCTTTGGAGAGTTACCAAGCGCAGACACAAGCACTCAGAGAAAGCGAAGAAAGTTTTCGCCTGTTAGTTGAAGGAGTGCAAGACTACGCCATTTTCATGATTGATCCTAACGGGTATTGCATCAGCTGGAATCCCGGAGCCGAGAGGATTAAAGGTTACAAACGAGAAGAGATTATTGGTCAACATTTTTCCCGCTTTTATACAGCTGCCGATATTGAAGCAGGTAAACCGGAGCTAGAACTACAAGTCGCCGGAGCTACAGGTCGGTATGAGGATGAAGGTTGGCGTGTACGTAAGGATGGATCGCTATTTTGGGCGAATGTCGTCGTTACCGCTTTGCGAGATCAAGCCGACAACCTACGGGGTTTTGCAAAAGTAACCCGCGATATTACTGAGCGCAAGCGGACACAAGAGGCCCTGCAAGCAAGTGAGCAGAGATTCCGTGCCACATTCGAGCAAGCCGCTGTTGGGATTGCCCATGTTTCTAGCACGGGTCAATGGCTGCTGGTCAATCAAAAGCTTTGTGATTTGGTGGGCTATACCCGCGAAGAACTTCTAGAGGGAACCTTTCAGAAAATTACTTACCCAGAGGATCTAGATGTTGATCTGAACTATGTTAACCGAGTGTTAGCGGGTGAACTAAATACCTACTCACTAGAGAAACGCTACATTCGCAAAGCGGGTTCCCTCATTTGGATTAATTTAACCGTATCGCTCGTGCGAGACGCTGGGGGGGAACCAAACTATTTTATTGCGGTAATCGAAGATATTAGCGATCGCAAGCAGGCCGAAGCTACCTTGTACCGTTCTAACCAGCGCTTAGCCGCCTTGCAAGAAATTGACCGCGCTATCTTAGCCGCACAATCGTTAGAAGAACTCGTTCGAGCGGCACTTTCTCGTATGGGACGTTCCCTACCCTGTCAACAGTCCTTGGTAGTTTTGTTTGACTTAGAAAAGAATGAAGCTCAAGTCATCGCCGAAAAGTTAACCGCAGATTGGGCTTTTTTAGCCAATGCTCAGGTGCCAATTCAGGAGTTTATTCCGACTGAAGCCTTCCACCGAGACACCCCCTTATTAGCTCCTTTCTCCTATTTTCTGGATTATCCGCCGATTTTAAAGCGGCACGGGGTAGCAGAGATGGGGAGCTACCTCAATGTGCCTTTAGTCGCTAATGGAGAGATGCTTGGTGAACTCATCCTTGCCACGGCTGAGCAATCAGCCTTCGATACTGAAGCATTGGAGATTATCAACGAGGTAGCTAACCAAATTGCGATCGCGATTCATCAAGGCTACCTGCGTGAACAACTCCAGCGCCGAGCCGATGAACTAGAACAGCGGGTTGCTGAACGCACAGCTGAATTAGAATCGTTTGCCTACTCGGTTTCTCACGACCTCAGGGCACCTTTACGCACCATGCAAGGATTTAGCCAAGCTTTGGTAGAAGACTATGCAGATGACTTAGACGCTCTAGGGAAAGAATACGCTAACCGCATTAGTATTGCGGCTCAGCGTATGGAAACGCTGATTCAAGATTTGCTCACCTATAGCCGCCTGAGCCGTGCTGAAATTCAACTCCTCCCGATTGACTTGGCATCTCTATTGAAGGAGGTGCTAGACCAACTAGAGCCTCAATTCCAAGAGCAAAAAGTCCAAGTCACTGTAGAAACATCGTTGCTGCAAGTCGAGATGTTGGGTCACCGCACAACTCTAGTACAAGTGATCACAAACCTGTTGATGAATGCTGCCAAGTTTATATCCCCGGGTGTGCAACCTGAGATCCGAATCTGGGCAGAATGGAGGAGAGAAGGAATGGATGAGACCGAAAAATGGATACGGCTGTGGATAGCCGATAACGGGATTGGCATTGCGCCAGAACATCAAGAGCGCATTTTTCGGGTCTTTGAGCGATTGCATGGCATTGAAACTTACCCCGGTACAGGCATTGGTTTAGCAATTGTCCGCAAAGGGATGGAACGTATGGGGGGTCGGTTTGGGGTGGAGTCTGTAGTCGGTCAAGGAAGCCAGTTTTGGATCGAGTTACCACAAGTTGAGAAATCTGTAGATGACGGCCAATAACACTATCTTGATTGTGGAGGATGACTTCAATGATGTTCTACTCCTCCAGCGTGCTTTTCGCAAAGCTAATTTGAAATATCCCCTTCAAGTGGTAGAAGACGGAGAAAGCGCAATTTTGTACCTTAGAGGTGAAGAGCCATTCGCAGACCGCGATCGCTACCCTTTACCTAAGCTGATGTTGCTAGACCTTAAACTGCCTCGCAAATCCGGGCTTGAGGTACTCATGTGCTTGCGGGAAGACCCTAAATTGAAGTGTCTACCTGTGGTGATGCTAACTTCTTCTCGGGAGAATACCGATATCAAGCAAGCTTATATGCTTGGTGCCAACTCCTATTTGGTCAAACCTGTAAATTTTGATGCCTTTTTAGAGATGATCAAAACGCTCAACCTCTACTGGCTATTACTTAATGAAACACCTCCGGTTTAATAGTCCTAGATAAAGATAAGTAGATGCCTATGATTTAAAAATAAGACCTCACCTCTATCGTTTCTTTATTTATTTATGCCGAGCCTATAAATTCAGAACTCTTAATCAAAGAAAAACTTTTACTCTCGGCAATAGTGTAGGTTACTTCTACCCAATTGATTGAGAAGAAACATCTTCAGGGCTTACGCAGTTAAAAAAGGTTAAAAGCTAGAAAATTGCTAATAGAGCAAATATTTTACCTAGTTCCCAATCCAGTTGCTCGGTTACTGAGACTGCCGAAACGCCAATCGCCAGTCTCTAAAACCTAATATTTTCGTCAAAATGCGTAAGTTCTAATCTTTTTAGCCCATGAGTGAATAGTCCCTGGTGCCAATGGAGGCAGATTTTGAGTCAGACTTTACGCATCCTAATTATTGATGACAACCCAGACGATCGCCTGTTAGCTATCCGTGAGGTAAAACGTGTATTTTCTGACCTCCAGATAGACCAAATTATTGATGCAGAAGATCTGGAACAGGCAGTCAAGGAAGATCACTTTGATCTAGTTATCACTGACTACCAATTGGGCTGGAGTAATGGGATAGAAGTACTGCGGACTATTAAAAATAATTATCCCAACTGCCCTGTGATTATGTTCACCAACAGTGGCACTGAGGAGATTGCTGTAGAAGCAATGAAATCTGGACTGGATGACTATATTATCAAGTCACCCAAACACTATCTACGTTTGGCAGGAGCCGCTCGTTCAGCGTTAGAACGGGCTTGGCAAAAGCAAGCTCTAAAGGAATCTGAGACTCGTTATCGTCGGTTGTTTGAAGGGGTACCCGTAGGGCTTTACCGTACCGCACCATCGGGGCAATTGCTTGATGCCAATCCAGCCTTAGTAGAGATGCTAGGGTATCCTGATCAGTCTTCACTATTGGCGATCAAGCTAGAGGATTTATATGTAGATCCCCAAGTGTATCAACAATGTCAATCCCAAATTGAGCAAGAGGATGTCGTTCAAAAATCTGAAGTCCAGATGCGTTGTCATGATGGCTCCCTGATTTGGGTACTGAACAGCCTCAGAGCGATTAGGGATAGCACGGATAAGTTGCTCTACTACGAAGGAGCAATGGAGGATATTACCGAGCGTCAAAAGACAGAGGCAGAACGTGCCCGCTTGTTAGCGCGTGAACAAGCAGCCCGTGCTGAAGCTGAAGCGGCTAACAAAATCAAAGATGAGTTCTTAGCAACCCTTTCCCACGAACTGCGAACCCCGCTTAATGCCATCTTAGGCTGGGCACGGCTACTACGCAGTCGCCAAATAGACCAAACAACGAGCGATCGCGCTATTGAGGTGATTGAGCGCAACGCACTAGCGCAAACTAAGCTAATTGAGGATTTACTCGATATTTCACGAATTACTCGGGGTCAGATGCAGCTCAAGGTGCGCCCCATTGACTTCGGGCGTATAATTAACGCCGCCCTTGATAGCATACGACCCGCTGCTGATGCCAAAGGGCTTGATCTCAATGTCACGATTGATCCAGAGGCTTGTCCCTTGATGGGCGACCCGGAACGCTTGCAACAAGTGATCTGGAATTTACTCTCTAACGCCATTAAGTTCACCCCATCTGGGGGAAAAGTTGCAGTCAAGCTCACAAAAGTCGTACCAACTAATCCTGATCAGCCGAAGACTCGCTTTGTGCAAATACAGGTCAGTGATACAGGAATTGGGATTCGTCCGGAAATTCTCCCTTATATCTTTGACCGATTTCGTCAAGCTGATAGTACGAGCACACGCTCATATGGGGGGTTGGGGTTAGGCTTGTCTATTGTACGGCAGTTAGTGGAATTACACGGCGGCAGGCTCCAAGCAGAAAGCTTAGGAGAGGGGAAGGGTGCGACGTTTACAGTGCAACTGCCATCATTAGAACCCAGTCAAGAGCAAAGGAGCGCCAATAGAGAAGCTACCCCATCTTTCCCAGTGAAGACGTCAGGCTCTCTTCTGGGTTTACAAGTTCTGGTTGTCGATGATGAGCCTGACTCGTCTGACTTTATTGCTACTGTCCTGGAACATGAAGGTGCCCAAGTTATTACAGTTGGGTCAGTTAGGGAAGCGTTGCGAGTCATTGATCAGCAACCTCCAGACATCCTGGTGAGTGATATCGGGATGCCAATAGAAAATGGCTATGACCTGATTCGCCAGTTACGGCAACGAGAAGCCGAAGCGTTGAGGCAACCTGGGTTGAATCTGCCAATTCCAGCAGTAGCTCTGACCGCTTATGCCAGAGACTCTGATCGAGAGGCTGCTTTAGCGGCTGGCTTCCAGGTGCATATTTCTAAACCAGTCGATCCAGAAAAGTTGGTTAATGTTGTAGCCCATCTCATCAAGAGTCGGAATTCGTTTTTAATCTGAATAGGTATTAGAGATCCAGGAGCTAAGGTACAAAGGATAAAAACCCCTCTTTCCTGCTCCCGTTCGGCTGACACTCACCCCGAATCGATCGCCGAAGTCTTACGAAAGCCTCCCTAATCAACGGGCAGCGTTATTTAACCTGCGATCGCTCCGATAATATCGGTGATAAGAAGCATAGGAACTAGGCGTGTAGCCTTTGATGCCATTGGCAACAATTCCTAAAATCGGGGCACCGGAAATTTTTAATTCCTCTAAGGCTTTGAGCAGCAGAGGGCGATCGGTTTTCTCAAGTCCTACCACCATCACTGCTCCGTCTGTATGAGCGGCGATAATATGAGCATCCGCAAGACCTACTAGGGGTGGGGTGTCATAAATCACGAGGTCAAAGAAGGCTTGGAATTGCTCCATGAGATACTGCATTTTGTCAGAGGACAGCAGCTTAATCGGATCAGCCGAGACTTGACCTGCGGTTAAGACAAACAGGTTATCGTCTTCGGGCGATCGCTGAATCGCATCATTGAGGCTCAAGTCAGTTGCGATCGCCTCACTCAATCCTTGCACGTTGGGTAAGCCCAATCGGGTATGAATCTGAGGACGACGCAAATCGCCATCTACCAATAACACCCGCTGACCCATAGCCGCTGCTGTTTGAGCCAGATGCATAGCAACCGTAGACTTGCCATCTCCCGGTACGGCTGAGCTGATCGTCAATGAACGAATCGATTTTGCCGCACTCAACAAGCGAATATTGGTATAGAGAGAGCGGAACGATTCTAAGAAGAATGCGGTTGACTCACTCTCAGCCCGTTCTCCCCCTAGCAGCAGGCGGTTTTCTCGTGGGGCTAAACTCGAAACCTCGCTAGCGGGTGCCAGCCTCTTGGCTCTGCGAGTCAGATGTTTAAGTTCCTTAGCAAAAGGAATGACCCCTAGCACTGGTAACCTTGTAATTGCTTTGACTTCTTCAGGGGTATGGAATACCGTTTGCAGAATCTCAGCTAAGAAGCCAGCACCGATTCCCAACAGTAAGCTGAGAATTCCCGCGATCGCTAGCTGTCGTTTTGTTTGTTTGGCTAATGCTGGCATTAGCTGACCATCTTCATTCCGCGAGAGTTCTGCCGGAGCTATCAGTTCCCAAGGAATTTCTCGCTGCGCTGCATCCAGCTTTAAGACTTCTCGTTTTTCTAAGAATAGCTTGAGGGTATCTTTCGCCAGGTCTAGCTGACGCAATAAATCATCGTAGCGGCGTAAAACACTGGGATATTCTGTCAGCTGGCGATTAATTACCGCCTCCCGTTGAGCAACCACCTGTGAGCGGGCTTCTAGCTCTTTAATCTGACTAGCCGCGTTATCTAAAATATTTTCGGCTTCTCGACGCAACAGCAGGCGCAAATTTTGCCGCCTTTCATTCAGCGCTTGAATCGGTGGACTATCTTCCCGAAATAAGGAAAGCTGAGAAGCCATTTCAGCTTCTACTTGCTGTAGTTGTTCAATTAAAGTTTTATAAGTCTGTCCTTCTCTAGACAAGATTGAGGTAGATTTTGATTCTCTCAACTGCCTTTCTAGCGTTTCATAGTTAGCTTTTCGCTCAGCCAGTTGAGCTTGGATATCCACCCGCTGAGTTGCTAGTGATTGAGCTTGATCAGACAGGTATTTTCCAGTTTGCTCCGGAACGCTAAGGCTGTACTGCTGTCTTAGGGTTTGCAGTTGCGATTGCAGAGTATCAACTCGTTTCTGTAGCGCTGGTAGCTGTTCATCTATAAAGCCAATACCTTGGCGTAAGCTTGTCAAACGCTCTTGAAAACTGTAATCCAGATACGCTTTCGACAGTCTATCTAGAACAAACTTAATTTTCTCAGGATTTTTATCGTGGTAGCGAATGTCTAAAATTTTGGTTCCAGCTTGCTTCCCATCTTTGTCATAGCTGACCCGCACAATTTGCAGTTTACTCATCATTGAGTTATAGGTCAGGTCTGGATAGGTGGCTTGCATCTGCTTAATCACCGGGTTCATGAGTCGTGGACTCTTCAACACCCGAATCTGAGTCTCATAATCGACTAAGTCTGAATCTTCTACTCTTAATTTGGTGATATCCGTCGCACCTGTGGAACCTGTGGTTTGAGCTAATGAAGATAGCTTTGCTAACCGACCTTCGGCTGTCGCAGGTTCAATTAAAACTCTAAAGGAGCCTTCATAGACGGGCGGAATCTGTCCCGCTTTATAGACAATCAATCCACCTGTAATAGCACTTAAAGCGATCGCAACTCCTGCCATCAGCGGCGCTCTTCGACGTATAACCGCAAATAGCCACGTCAAGTCTAGCGCCTGTTCCTCTTCAGGGTTAGGCTTGCCGGGGTATAACTGAGGCAATGGCTGAGGCAGATTGCCATTCTGTTTGTTTGAAAACGATTGGGAATCGTGTTCGATATCCATCTTGGCACCTAATAGCTATTGGGGTTGACTTCTGCCCCAGAAACGTTTGTATCCCTGTCTTATCCTGTTCAGGAAGGTACAGGCATCAGCCACAACACTTTCGGCTTACGATATCTGAGAGTATCTACAGCAAGGGCTTTGTTCTTTTTACCTACTCATATTACCAATTGCATCCTACTCAGGGCATAAGATTGAGAGTCAACTTGCTAAGATATTTTTCTCTTTGTAAAGACAACTGCTTTTGGAAGAGATCAAGACTCCTTCATTTCAGCTTAAGTAAGAAGTGTAGCTGAATCAGTCCTTTGCTCTTTAATCGCTGTCTGATTGCAAAGCTAGCAGGTTCCCTGTTCCACTAAAGTAAATTTCCTTGATCAGGACAGACACCTATCTGTCTATGTATCAGGGGTCGTTTTCGGCATGAAAAGCTGCTTTTCCTAAAGTTAGAGTAAAGCGCATCTACCTTAAGGAAGATAAATAACCTACTTTTCTTCTATTGAGGCAAACCGACTTGATTTCTGCGTCGATACCCCTACATTTTTTAAGTTTATTGTACAATCAAAAATCGAGCGACTCGATACATTCAGGGTAACATTCTTCTTTTTACTAATTTATTTTTATCTAGGTTAGACGCTAACCACCCAGCGATGAAACAATTAATCTTTGACCCTTTAGTATTTAGCTTGATTGTAACGGTTACCCTAATCTATATCTTTATACTATTTCATTTTTCAAATAAAAATAAAGCATTTTCCGCAAATTTAGAGAAAATTTTCATTATTATATTTATCCTCACCATATCAGGCATCACCTTATTTCCTTTTCATAAATTTAACCCAAAAAATTTATATATCAGTTCAACTAGCTTTGGCACAATTGCCCTCCAACTAGGATTTTATTTCAGTATTATTTTCATTCTCCTTTCTCGAGTCAGAAGTACTCTGAAAGACTTGGTGAGCAATTTAGCAACTATAATCAGTAACAACCCGGCTCTGTTTCTATTTATATTAACCGTCGCTTTATCGGCTTCTTGGTCAGAAACTCCAACTTCAGCATTTCGAGCAAGTTGCGTTTTATTAGGAACGACAGCTATTTGTTTTTACATTGCCAAAAGGCATGATTGGGCAAGTTTATCAAATCTATTAAGAATTTCCTACGGAATTATTGCCATCTTATCGGTATTCCTGCAAAACCAGTCAGATAAAGGCTGGTCAGGAGTGTTATCTCACCCCATCTATTTAGGCACCTTGATGGCCTTGAATATAGCCTTATGGTACGATTATGCGGAACGTAAGCCCAAATATCGTCTGCTAGCGATTGGAGTTTCTGTTTTATCGCTGGTGATTATGCAGTTTGCTAATTCAACAGGAGGCTTTTGTACATTTTTAGTCTTAATTATCCTATTAATCTCCATGAGATTTATCCGGAAATTAAGTTTCAAGTGGGCATTATTAGTCATTCTTGCCTTTTTAGGTATTAGCATTTTTGCCACTATTTTCGTGATGGAAAATTACGTGGATATTTTAGCTTCCTTTGGCAAAGATGCAACGCTGACTGGACGCACGGATATTTGGGCAATTGTAATAGAGAAAATTAAAGAGCGTCCTGTGCTGGGCTATGGTTACCACGGGTTTTGGAAACCTGGGTTAGGAGAAGATAATCCTGCTTATGGTTTAGTGATTGCTAAAACTGGATATCAACCAGCCCATCCTCATAATGGTTTTTTACAGCTAGGTTTAGACTTCGGGTTGATTGGGTTAAGCTTATTTTTCCTCTCACTATTAACAACTTTGACTCAAGCTGTTTTGTATATGAGTCGGAGTAAAAAGCCTGAGTCTGTAATCCCTATTCTCCTGTTAATGTATTGTGTGATGGCAAATATTTCTGACACGCAACTGTTAGAACCGAATCACATTTGGTTGTATTACATTTTGGCATCCGTAAAATTGAGTCTGGATCTGAAGCAACAAGGACTCATTGGTCATCAACAGTTGCAGGAAAGCTTTACCTATGGTCAAGGGGTGCCGAGAACCAGGTAATAATTAAACTATGTTAGAAAAGATAGCCTTCCTCAACCAAAAACTAACCCCTGGATTACGCAAAATTCTTGGGAATACCTTGTGGTTATCTCTAGATCGCATTTTAAGAATGGGTTTAGGGCTAGTCGTTGGGGTTTGGGTAGCCCGTTATTTAGGTCCACAGCAATTTGGTCTTTATAATTATGCGATCGCCTTCGCGACTTTATTCGCTGTCTTAGCGAGTCTCGGCATAGATAGACTTGTAGTTCGCGATTTAGTACGGGACTCTGCTGATAAAGATGAAATTCTGGGAACTTGCTTTTGGCTGAAACTGATTGGGGGCGTTCTCACTTTATTATTAACCATCCTTGGGATTGTTCTATTTCGTCCTCATGAATGGTTAGTAATTTGGTTAGTAGGAATTACTGCTGCTGGAAGTATCTTTCAGGCATTTGACACTATAGATTTATGGTTTCAGTCGAAGGTTCAATCAAAAAATACAGTATTAGCTAAAAATGTTGCTTATTTACTGATTAATGTCTTAAAAGTTTCCTTAATCTATTTAAAAGCGCCCTTAATTGCCTTTGCCTGGACAGGTTTAGCTGAGATTGGGGTGGGTGCTTTAGGATTAGTTATTGTTTATTGGCACAGCGGACAGGCGATTCAATCCTGGAGATGGAGCAATTCCCGCGCTAAAGTTTTACTAAAAGAAAGTTGGCCCTTAATTTTTACTAGTTTTGCCATCATCATCTACATGAAAATCGATCAAATTATGTTAGGTGAAATGGCAGGAGATGAAGCTGTCGGAATTTATTCAGCCGCTACTCGGATTTCTGAAGCTTGGTATTTTATTCCGGGCGCAATCGTTTCTTCCGTTTTTCCAGCAATTGTTGAAGCTAAAAAAAATGGTGAGGCGTTATATTATCGCAGATTGCAAGATCTCTTTAATCTCATGTTCGGAATTGCTATAGCGATTGCAGTTCCCATGACGTTCTTATCTAAACCAATTATTTTACTGTTGTTTTCCCAAAGTTATGAACCCGCAGGTGCCGTTCTCGCAGTTCATATCTGGGCTGCGGTTTTTGTTTTTTGGGGATTAGCACAGAACCCTTGGAATATCACCGAAGGTTTAACAGGATTGTACTTGCAAAGAACGGTGATGGGTGCGGTTTTAAATGTCCTGCTGAACTGGGTGCTGATTCCTTTATATAGTAGTATGGGGGCGGCGATCGCTACCGTAATCGCTTATGGCTTTGCTGCCTTTGTGGCTAATGCTTTTGACCCCAGAACCAAACGCATATTTCAGGTGCAACTTAATTCAATGATTTTGCGAAGATGGAGCGCTGAAAGGTGAATTTAAAGGATAGTAAACTTAAACAAGTTTTACGGCAAGTAAAGATAGATCTGTTAGATGGGTATGCGATTAAATCCTACTCTTTAGAAGGGGAGGATATGATTTTAAAGAGTTTGTTTGAAGATAGACAGACAGGATTTTATGTAGATGTAGGGGCGCATCATCCTAAAAAGTTCTCTAATACTTATTTTTTTTATAAAAGAGGTTGGTTTGGGATTAATATTGATGCCATGCCAGGCAGCATGGAGTCATTCCAAAAGTTAAGAGCCAGAGATATTAATCTCGAAGCAGCGATTGCCAAAGAACCCCGAGAAATGACTTTCTTCATCTTCAATGAGCCTGCTTTGAATACATTTGATTCTGAACTAGCAGATCAGAGAATTCGCGAAAACTTTAAAATTGTCCAAGAACAGAAGATTACTACAAAAACTCTTAAAGAAATTCTGCATGAGTGCTTACCAAAAGGTCAGAAAATTACTTTTCTTTCCATTGATGTAGAAGGACTGGACTTAGAAGTGCTGCAATCTAACGATTGGCAACTGTTTAGACCCGAATGCGTTTTAGTGGAGTGTTTGGGTTTAAATATGAATGAGTTGCAAAACAATCCTGTTTATCAATTCCTTGCCCAGCAACAATATCAAGTTGTGGCAAAAACGGGTAGAACTGTGTTCTTTCAAGATTCAACGCTCTAAAGCATGGTTGATTGGCAATTGAAAACTCCGGTCGTTTTTCTCATCTTCAATAGACCTGACACTACTGAAAAGGTATTTGCAGCTATTCGTCAAGCGCAGCCTCCGAAGCTTTTAGTCGTGGCGGATGGCCCCCGTGCTCATAAAATGGGGGAAGCAGAAAAGTGTGCAGCGACCCGCGCCATCATTGACCGCGTAGATTGGGACTGCGAAGTTTTAACCAATTATTCTGAGACTAATTTAGGCTGCGAACGGCGGGTTTCTAGTGGTCTCAACTGGGTATTTGAAACCGTTGAAGAAGCCATTATCTTAGAAGATGACTGTTTACCAGAACCGTCATTTTTTCGCTTCTGTGAAGAACTGCTGGAGCGTTATCGCCACGATGAACGGATTATGGTGATTTCTGGTCAAAACGTGCAGTTCGGGCGTAGCCGTACTGAATATAGCTACTATTTTTCTTGCTACAACCATTGCTGGGGGTGGGCAAGTTGGCGACGAGCTTGGAAATATTATGATGCGGAGATGAAACTATGGCCTCAACTGCGAGCAGAAGGCTTTCTTAAAAATATCCTGCTCGATGAGCGTGCCGTTAAAGTTTGGGAAAATGTTTTTCAGCCCACTTATGAAGGCTCTACAAATAGTTGGGCGTATAAATGGACGTTTTCCAGTTGGCTACAAAATGGTTTAACCATTCTGCCGGATGTGAATTTAATTTGTAATATCGGGCACGGTGCAGAAGGAACGCATACAACTTATCAAACCAGTCAATATAGTAATTTGCCGACGGAACCTGTTACCTTTCCGCTGAAGCATCCTCCGTTTATGTTTCGGAATTTGCCCGCCGATCACTTTACACAGAATACCCTCTATGATTACAATCCCAGTTTGCTCAAACGTATCCGCATCAGGGTGAACAAACTGTTAGGTAAGAACTCCTTAATCCCCTAAAATTTAGATGAAAACTGTTTTAGTAACAGGCGTAACAGGATTTATTGGACGGTATGTTGCCCGCCAATTTTCGGAAGCGGGTTGGAGTGTGGTGGGTTTAGGCACTCGTCCCCCAGAAAATGCACCCCGACAAGATTTAACAGATTACAAACAACTGGTATTACCCTCCCCTGAGTTAACAGGGATTGTGCGAAAGCTGCAACCTCAAGTTTGTATTCACTGTGCGGGACGGGCTTCTGTTGACCTTTCTAGAACCGACCCAGCGGCTGATTTTAGCGCCAGTGTCGCCGTCACGTTTAATGTTTTAGATGCTTTACGTCTTCATGCACCAGAATGCCGCTTAATCTATCTTTCGAGTGCGGCAGTTTATGGCAATCCCGAAAGGTTACCTATCCAAGAAACTCAAAGTTTTAACCCCATCTCTCCTTACGGCTTTCATAAGCTAATGAGTGAGCAACTTTGCACTGAGTTTTTTAAAATATACAACTTGCCAACAGCGATCGCGCGAATTTTTTCTGCTTATGGGCCAGGGCTTAGACGGCAAGTCCTGTGGGATATTTGTCAGAAAGCCTTAACCCAACCCGCCCTAAAATTATTAGGCACCGGAGACGAAAGCCGCGATTTTATTCATGGGCGAGATGTGGCAAAAGCAATTTACCTCTTAGCCGAGAAAGCGCCTTGTCAAGCAGAGGTATATAACTTAGCGAATGGGGTGGAAACCACCATCCGAGAATTAGCCGAGTTAGTGCTAGATAAAATAGGGCAGCCAATCCCGTTGGAGTTTGATGGTAGTATCCGAGTCGGGAACCCGGTTAACTGGCAAGCAGATATTAATCGCCTTTCTCAACTCGGCTTTGTGCCGGAAGTCCCGCTAGAGAGGGGGATTAACATCTATGCCCAATGGTGTCGCGCTGAGATTTTAGGATGGTAAAAAAGCTACATATTTGCCTCAACATGACCTTGGCTGGCGCAGGCTGGATGGGAGGCGTCCTCTACATTCAAAATTTAGCACGGGCGATCGCTAGTCTTCCGGAAGAAGAACGAGAAGAAATTAAGTTAACCCTAGCTGTTCTGGATTCCAACTTAAATCTGGTTCCAAAAATTGTGCGTCATACCGTTGACCAAATTGATGTCAGACCCTCGTGGAAACGTGCCACCCTCAAGCTAGCTAAAATTTTTGCCCAAAAAGTCCCCTTCATTCCTACTCAGTTGCTAAACCTGCAAAATGTTGATTTCGTTTATCCAGATTTAGCAGGTTCACGCGCTCCCTTTGCTTGGGGTGGCTGGATTCCTGACTTTCAGCACCATTATTTACCTCATCTGTTTTCTCAAGCAGAGATAGATAAACGCAACCGAGAAAATCAAGAAATTGCTCAAGCGGCACCTGTCATCATCCTCAGTAGTCAGATGGCACAGCAAGATTTTCAGCGTCTCTATCCTGAAGCTGCCTCACGTAGTCAAGTAATGAACTTTTCCAGTTCTCCCGAACCAGAATGGTTCTTATCTGATCCCAAAACTATACAAGAAAAGTATGCCTTACCCAATGAGTTTTTCCTCGTCAGCAATCAGTTTTGGCAGCACAAAAATCATGGGGTAGTAATTGAAGCACTCGGCTTATTAAAACAAAGAGGAATTACACCAACGGTTGTTTGTACAGGCAACACAAAAGATGAGCGCAACCCTGATTATTACAACCAACTTTTGAGTAGAATTGAGCAATTAGAAATTGGCGACCAATTTAAAATATTAGGGTTAATTCCTCGCCTTGATCAGATTCAGTTAATGCGAAGATGCCTGGCTGTGATTCAACCTTCGTTATTTGAAGGGTGGAGTACGGTTGTCGAAGATGCAAGAACACTGGGAAAACCTATATTACTTTCCGATTTCCCGGTGCATTTAGAGCAAAATCCTCCCGATTCTCACTTTTTTGAGCAACATAATCCGGAACAATTAGCAACTCTAATTTCAGAGGCTTTGACAACTTTGAAACCTGGGCCAGATTTGGAGAAAGAAACATTATCACGACAGCAGAATCTGGAAAATGTACCCACTTACGGAAGGCGTTTTCTAGAAATAGTGCGTAGCGTTGTTAATTCCAGATAGATGGCTCTAATATTTATTGCATCGGCATCATAGCTTTATGAGTTTTCAACGTAGATGAAAGCAGATAGACGCAGATGGAGCACGTAGCGCATGCTGTAAGCACGCAGATAATCTTTTATAAATAGGCATGCGTAGGTAACTTTCTGAAGATAGCTACGACTTTAATCTTAGCCCTCTTCTGTCAAACTGAGTGACCGCGAATGCCCAAACCCGGATTTGATGGGAGTTTCCCCAATTTGGCTACGTTTATGAGTTTCTGATAGAAACTCATCGTTCAAACCCTGAAGGAGAATGGCTTTCAGAGTTTAGCTTTGATCATGATTTTCCGAGAGTGACAGAAGCTGTTTAGGAATTGCTAAAAACTAACTTTGGCATAACTTTTGTTAATTTACGCCGCACCTTTTTGTTGTAGAAAGAGATATCCCGTTGTAAATCTTCTCGTCTCAATGCCATCTCTGTCCCTAACCCAGTTAACCCTTGAGAGTCGCGCAGGAATTTACGCCGACAGAAACTCATGGGGTCTGCATAAGCTTTGGAAGTTGATACAGTTGGCTTAGGTCCACACCAGTGAATCACGGCTGCATCTTCACCTTGAACAACGGGTCCGGTTGAGTCAACGGGAAAGCGCTTTCTCAGTTCCTTTTGGTCAAAATCAGGAACAATCAATTGCATATCTACTTGTCCCAGCCGGACTTTACCTGCGTCAACCGCGCGGAAAATCATAAAATTCAAGAAACCCATCTCACCATACTTAAAGATGCCGGGATGCTTTTTGGTGAAATCTAAAATAGAGATATACTCCTCTAAACTAAAGATATCTCTCGTTCCAAAGAAGGTTCCTGTGCAAAAATAATCGTTGCGATGAGATTGCCAATTAAAATCGGAAAAATATTTCTCAATTTCTGCAATTTCAAAGAAAAACTTACAAACCATCTCGTCAGAATAACCATAACGAGGTTTATCAATAATAATATCGTAGTCTTTGAAATTAGCAAATTTGAGGATATTGCCCCAAACAATTGTATCGGCATCTAAAAATAAAAAGTTCTTCCAAGGACTTTCCCAAAAAGCAATCATTTTGGTAACTCCCCAACCAAAACTTCGCTGTCTTAAAACCTCATGCTTGACGTTTAAATGATTGATGACGTGAACCCCATAGGTTTTTTCTAAGTCACTGACTGAGAACGTACCATCGACAATCAGGCAAATTGGAACCTCACCTAAAAAATGCCGAATGCTAGCACAGCAACCTTTGGCAAAGAGATAATCTTGATGGCAACAGGCGATAATTATGCCGAAATCTTCTATCATTGCTAATCTCGCTACTGAGGATTATTAAATAGGGGAGTACAGTCTTGAGACAAAAACAATCTATCTTAAGGTTGGTTGCTCGAAAACATCAATCATGGTACTAATAGCATCTACCCCAAGTTATATACTGTTTAAGGGCTATTTCAGCCTGTTATAACAGATAATTACTCTAACGCTTTGTTACTAGAAGTCGCAATTTTAGGTGAATGAACCGTAAAGCAATTGCAGTCCTAATTACTTGCTATAACCGCAGGCAAAAGACTTTAGATAGTCTTGCTGCCTTGATGAACCAGAAACTCCCTGAGGCGACAACATTTGAGGTTTATCTAGTCGATGATGGGAGTACAGATGGAACTGCTGATGCTGTAGCAAAAGCGTATCCTCAGGTGAAGGTGCTTCAGGGAAATGGTAGCTTGTTTTGGAATGGAGGGATGCGATTAGCTTTTACTGAAGCCCTAAAAAATGACTACGACTACTATCTTTGGCTGAATGATGACACGGTAATTGATCCAGAAGCCGTGAGTACGATGTTGGCGACTTCCTGTCAGTTAGTTGAGCAAGGGGAGACGCAAGCAATTGTTGCCGCATCGACTCGTGATCCCCAAACAGGGGAACTAACGTATGGTGGTGTAGTCCGCAGTAGTTGGTGGCATCCTTTTAGATTTAGCTTGGTGAAACCCAACGCAGAAGCGCAACCCTGTGACACGATGTGTGGAAATTGTGTCTTGATTCCTAGGGCAGTGGTGCAACGAGTGGGCAACTTAGATCCCGCGTTCTTTCATTACGCAGGAGATTGGGATTATGGTTTACGCGCTAAACAACAAGGCTGTACAGTCTGGGTAGCTCCAGGGTACTTGGGAACCTGCTCACAGAATCCTAAACCAGGTGGTTTAAAAGAATCTGAGCGATCGCTCAATGAACAATTAAAGCGCATAGACCAACCCAAAGGTTTAGCCCTCAAAGATGTCACCCTGCAACCTTGGGAAGAATGGAAAGTATTGACTCAGCGGCATGGAGGTTTACTGTGGCCTATCTATTGGTTGCTACCTTATAGGCGGTTAATTTGGATTTCCCTATTTGGCAAGCTAGGGTTAAACCGGGCATGATGACCCTAGAAATTTGGGATGAGACTGCTTGCAAAAAGCCGTAATTCCCTCTTTGTATCTGCGACTAAGCATTCTATCTGTGTGCATCTATGGCTAATTCTGGAAAATTTTACGGATGCAACAGACCTATATGAACAGCGCTGAACCCTGAACCCTAATCTTATGGATGATCTCCGTATCGCTTGGCTTGTTCCCTCAGTTGAATTAGGAGCATACTGGCAACCCGTTTTAAAAGAGTTTACGAAAAAGTTTGCCAATACCGTCTTCTACACTGGGCAAGTTTGGCCGGGATTTGATCCCAAAGCCCCTGGTTCTTCGGCAATTCAGTTAGTAGGAGAGACTAAGTTTTACGAGACAACTAAGATTGATACGGGCTACGATCGCGGCTTTATTTATGTCTCTCCCAGTATCGTTGGTCATCTACTGAAATTTAAGCCCCAGATTATCTTGGCGCAGGCGTTTTCCTTGTGGACGGTTTTAGCCCTGCTATTTCAACCTATAGGTGGCTGGCAGATGGTGATTATTTACGATGGCAGTTCACCAAATACCGATTTTAGAGATTCTAAAGTGCGTTCGTTTTTGCGACGAGCGATCGCGCGTTTTGCCAAAGCCTTTGTTGCCAACAGCTACGCGGGAAAAAAGTATCTCATCGAAGTCCTCAATGCACCAGAGGAGAGAATCTTTACCCGCACCTATCTAGTTCCGGATGCTGAAGCCTTACGGCAACGATTAGAAACGACTGAACCGCCTTCCTTGCCGTTAAAACATCCCGTTTTCTTGTATGTAGGACGGATTACCCAGCGCAAAGGGTTAAAAACGCTCTTAGAAGCCTGTGCCATCCTCAAAAGCCAGGGATACTCAGAATACTCCCTGCTCATTGTTGGTGAAGGGGATCAACGCCAGGAATTAGAAGCCTTTATTCAAGAACGCAACTTTACGGATCAAGTAACTTGGGCAGGCTGGATTGATTATGGACGCTTAGGAGCGTATTTTCAACAAGCAGATGTGTTTGTTTTTCCCACCTTTGAGGATGTTTGGGGCATGGTGGTGCCAGAAGCAATGGTGTTTGGCAAACCTATCTTGTGTTCAAAAGGAGCGGCAGCGTGCGAACTGATTATCGAAGGAGAAAATGGTTACCTTTTTGACCCCCATGATCCAAAAGCCTTAGCTGAAGGGATGCGCCGCTTTTTAGATCAACCAGAGTTAATCAATTCCATGGGGATGCGATCGCAAGAACTCATCGCCCAACATACACCCCAAACCGCCGCAAAATCCTTTGCCGAAGTGACCGCTTTTGTGGTGGCGTCCTCTTGATACAGGAATAACCCAGTCTCGTCGCCAGTTCCCTATCCCCCGTAAAAGACAGCAACTATTTGACCCTTCATCGACTTAAAACAAAAG
>Ga0196963_10001188_pt1 | contig 18857 bp, 15 predicted proteins | sample S1_5metaG_FD_148600 | JGI IMG/M metagenome (GOLD analysis project Ga0196963, IMG submission 148600) | Soil microbial communities from Anza Borrego desert, Southern California, United States - S1_5 | ecosystem: Environmental > Terrestrial > Soil > Desert | place: USA: California | collected... | reverse complement strand
GCAGCGCCAGCGTGCCAGCCAAATCCCCGTGCTAGCTCGCGCCCGCACACCCGCTACGCTAGATTGTAGCTTCAGAAGTGCGACTCGGTGCAGGGATATGCCAAAAGAAAAAAGCACGGCCCATAAATTCGATGCCGCAATTGCTGCTCGGCTCAAAGCTGGTCCAGAACAACAGGATGTTGTAGGCCCGCTTGTTGCGCGGTTGGTTTCACTTGGCTGGTCACTAGATCAACTGATGTTTGGCAAGAAGGAATGGCGAGTGCCCCGGACGCCAGCCGAATCGAACCGCCGAGAAAAAGGCCACGAGTTTGACGGCTTCCCTGTCGATATCGCAGCGTTCTCTGACGCCAAACATCTCGGCGACTATCGGCATCTGCTTTTTGTCGTCGAATGCAAGCAACCCACCATCGACGTCGGGATGCAGCAGCTCGAGATTTATCTCGGGCTGGAGCCCCATGTAAAGCTGGGCATCTGGGCGAACGCTGCCGATATTTCCGCAACAGCACTGTTTGTTTTCAAGGATGATAAAGGGCTCCAAGTCCCACGCAAACAGACGATCAATGACTTCCCTTCAGCGGGCCAAAAAATCAGCCCAAAGAGTGTGAAATTTCGGTTCAAGGACTTGGTTATCCCCTCAAACGAAGTGCTGCGAAAGATGTTCGCAGACCTTCTGGACCGTGTTGTAGCTCGCGACAGCAACGTAAATCGCAGAGAGGATCAGCTCGATCAATTATGCAATCTGATCCTGCTCAAACTCGACAGCGACAAGAAAGGCCGCGCCAGCCCGACTGACGAGCTTTTGTTCGCACCCCGTGCCTCCGAGGCAATTACTGCGAAACACATTCGAAAAAAATTCGAGGAATTCACAGCGATTTATCCGGATATCTTTACACGCGCGTCCGATCGAGAATTGCATTTTTCAGATCACACGCTTCACGTTTGCGCCGATGAACTTGCGAAATACAATCTGATCGACGTTAGTGCCGAAACGGTATCGGTTGCCTTTCAAATTTTGCGTAGCGCCGCGCTGAAGCAAGAAGAAGGGCAATACTTCACGCCGCGCAATGTAATCGAAGCAGCAGTGAAGCTGATGCAAATCGACTGGAATGACCTGGTAATGGATCCCGCGTGCGGAACCGGGGGCTTTTTGATTCAGTGCCTACTCGAGATGAAGCGCCGCCACCCGAATAAAGCGGAAGACATTTCTCGTTGGGCCCAAACGCATCTTTTCGGAATCGACAAAGATGCGATCGGAATCAAACTCACCAAGTCGGTCATGCAAATTCTGGGAGATGGCTCAGCTCACTGCGTTCGTGGGGATAGCGTTCTGACGCACACATGGCCCGTCGAATACCCTCATTTGCTATCCAATCATTTTAAGAATGGCAGGTTCAGTGTCATTTTTACCAACCCACCGTTCGGCGCACCCCTCACAATCAGCTATGACCAAGCAAAAAAATCTGGCCTGACGATTGCTGACGAGCAAGGCGCGGGCAAAGATCTCGAGCTTGGGCTGGCAGTGTTCAACCGATGCTATCAGCTACTACGAAATGATGGATACCTCTGCATCGTCCTGCCGGAGACCTATTTTTTCTCGTCGTCCGATGCCTTTGTCAGAGACTGGTGCAAGCCTCGGTTTCGCCCCGTAGGTGTAGTGAACGTACCCATGGAAGCATTTCAGGGATTTGCCCGCGCCAAAACCAACCTGTACGTATTTCAGAAAATCGGCGGCCATGAGTAAGAAACGATTCTCGAAGAGCCAAGTATTCTTTCTCAATCCACGCACGTGCGGCATCCACAAGAGTGGCGGCACTCGGTACAAAGTTGACGAGCATGGCGCACGAAGTGCTCAGGTCGATAACGAGCTCTTGGAGCAGGTTGAAGCCTTCGTTGGCGGCAAGAACCCTCCTGGAATGGCCACGATCCCGATTGCGAAAGGCGCCCCTAGCTTACTTGTCCCGCGATATTTCGATCGTCGCTGGGATAAACCGTTTGAAGACCTGAAGGCCTTAAAAAAGTTCGACGACATCACCATCGGTGAACTCATCGATCAAGGAGTCCTAGCTGTCCGAGGGGGCCACGGTAGCCCTGGAAACGATCAGCGAGTAGGAGACGTGCCCTATGTGAAGGTTTCGGATATTCGAAATCTTCGCATCAATGTCAACCCGACCAATATGGTCCCACTTAAGCTAGCAAAGAAGTTTTGGCGATCAGAAAATAGCGGACTCAAAGCCTGGGATGTCGTCACTCCAAATCGAGCCAGCAGCAATATTGGTGAGTTTGCGGTGATTTTGCCCGGCGAAGAGCGCGTCCTGCTCACAAAGGAAATGTTTGTATTCCGTGTGATAGCTGGCAAGCAAGAAGGGTGGGATGCGTTTTATCTTCTCTGGTCACTTTGCCTCAAGGCAGTTCGCATGCAGTGGCAACGAGTGACGCTAATGCAAACAAATAGAGAGGATGTTGGTGATCGCTATCGCGAGATTCGCTTGCCCCGCCCAAAATCTAAAACGTGGGCTTACAATGCGTCCCTAGCTTTTAGAAACCATTTCGAAACGCTCGCTACCAGCATGACAACATTCCAACAAGCTATTCACACCGACGGGTATTCTTACATCGCTAGTGTGCTGCCGGATACAGCACCGAAAAATGCGGGCGGCCAAAACGATGATGAAACCAAGACGGAGGCGTAGATGGCCTTAAACGCGATTATCGCGGCTCTCCTAAAGGAGTTTGCTGAAGGCCAACAAATTTTAACGTTGCAGGAATCGGAGCAATTTGAACATTTCGTCAACTACGCAATTCTGTCCGATATATACGCTGGCGACTTCAATCCACTCGATATTTCGACGGGCCTACATGAATTTGGCCTCGATGGAATTGCCGTCATCGTAAACGGCGCGCTAGTTGACGACGTCGACGAGATTGATGAGCTTGTTAAGAAGAACAAGTACCTGGACGTCGAATTTATTTTTACCCAAGCGAAAACCTCCGCCGGATTTGATACCGGCGATATTCTCAAAACACTAATTGCGGTCGGAGACTTCTTCGGGTCGTTGAGCCTCCTCAAGGGCGAACGCGTGGCAGCCAAACACGTTCTCAAGGAACATATCTACTCCAATGCGACTCATTTTCGCCGAGCGCCACCGAAACTTTCCATATTTTATGGAGCACTTGGCGCTTGGCAAGACGACGCGACGCTCACGACAATCATAAAGGGAGAGGTTGGAAAGCTAGAGGGCACAGCACTCTTCTCCTCCGTAATCTTCAATGCCATCGGGGTCAATCAGATCCGAGAGCTCTATTTCCGCACGAAGAACGCTTTTCATCGAGAAATTGATTTTGAGAAATGCGTCACGTTGCCCGCAATTCCACAAGTCAAAGAGGCTTATATCGGGCTTCTTCCTGCGCCTGAATATTTAAAGCTGATTACAGACGAGCACGGCGCCATCAAGAAGCAGTTATTTTTTGATAATATGCGGGATTTTATAGTTGATAGCGAAACCAACGCGGAAATTTCCGGCACGCTGGCATCTGATAGGCGCGCGGAATTTCCGCTTCGAAATAACGGGGTCACCGTGGTCGCGCGAAAGCTGCAACGCACGGGGAATCGTTTCGACATCGAGGACTATCAGATAGTAAATGGCTGCCAAACCAGTCACGTTATCTATAACAACCGTGCCAGCGTAACCGCGGCGATTGTCGTTCCGATTAAGATTATCGTCACAGAAAACGATGACGTCACCAACACAATCATTCGCGGCTCAAACGTTTCAAACTCGTTTGACCGCAGTCAGCTTTGGGCGACAGAGCCTTTTCATAAGGACATCGAGATTTTTTTCGAGAAGCGATTTGAAGGGGAGCAAAAGCTTTTTTACGAACGGCGCAAGGGCCAGTTTGCGGCTGATGCAAAAATAGAAAAGGTAAGAATAGTTACGCCGCCAGCGCTACTGAAAGCCTTCGCGTCAATGTTCGGCGACAAGCCACACGATGTAACAAAATACTATTCGCAGCTTGAGCCAGAAGTCGGCAAGACGATCTTCAACCCCAAGCACGATTTATACGTTTACTACGCCGCAGCCTACGCCGCCTTCCGACTGGAGTCCTTGTTCCGGAACAAGCGCTTGAAAGCTGAATTCAAGCCGTGCCGCCAGCATTTGCTGATGGGCTTTAAGTACGCGACCTTGGGCGAGCAGATTAATCCTTCCGATAAACTCGCGGAGAAGAAGCTAACGCCTATTCTCGCGATCCTTGCTGATCAGGCACGGTCGGCGGAGATATTTAGCCGCTTGATTGACGTAGCAGCAGAGTTGCAGGCGAAGTCAGGAATCGACACGCCGCGACAGCTCGCCAAAGCTGTGGCGTTGAGAGATACTTTCAGGGATCAAGCGCCAAAACTCGGGCTGATCGCGAAATAGAATGACCTTCCGAGAGTGCTGCTAATTGTGCCTACGGGAGAGCCGTATCCCGGCTATTAGCCACGCGCTCTACCGCGCTCGGCTCCAGCGAAAAATACTTCAGCGAAATGACGCGCTAGACCGTGGCGCTTAGGCTCTCTCCACCCGCGCAGGAACACCCAGCGCCGTCACTGCCGTCGCCACGATTGATTTCGCATCCAGCCCGGCCTCTTCGTACTGTTTCGCCGGGCTGTCGTGCTCGACGAAGCGGTCGGGCAGCGTCATCGGCCGGATCTTGAGCCCGGCATCGAGCACGCCCTCGGTGGCGAGAAGCTGCAGCACCAGGGCGGCGAAGCCGCCGGAGGCGCCCTCCTCCACCGTGATCAGCACCTCGTGCTCGCGCGCCAGGCGCAGCACCAGCTCGCGGTCGATCGGCTTGGCGAAGCGCGCGTCGGCGACGCTGGTCGACAGGCCGCGCGCCTCCAGCGCCTCGGCCGCCTTCAGGCATTCGGCGAGCCGCGTGCCCAGCGACAGCAGCGCCACCTTGCTGCCTTCGCGCAAGATTCTGCCCTTGCCGATCTCCAGCGCCACGCCCGCCGCCGGCAGGGCAACGCCCACCCCCTCGCCTCTGGGATAGCGCAGCGCCGAGGGCCGGTCGTCGATCTGGACTTGCGTCGCCACCATGTGCACCAGCTCCGCCTCGTCCGCCGCCGCCATGATCACCAGCTCCGGCAGGCAGCCGAGATAGGCCAGGTCGTAGGCGCCGGCATGGGTCGGCCCGTCGGCGCCGACCAGCCCGGCGCGGTCGAGCGCGAAACGCACCGGCAGCTTCTGGATGGCGACGTCGTGCACCACCTGGTCGTAGGCGCGCTGCAGGAAGGTCGAGTAGATGGCGACGAAGGGCTTGAGCCCCTCGCTGGCCAGGCCGGCGGCGAAGGTCACGGCGTGCTGCTCGGCGATGCCGACATCGAAACAGCGCGTGGGGAATCGCTGCTGGAAGACGTCGAGCCCGGTGCCGGACGGCATCGCCGCGGTGATGGCGACGATTTTGTCGTCCTTCGCGGCCTCGGCGACCAGCGCGTCGGCGAAGACCTTGGTGTAGGTCGGGGCGGCGGGCTTGGCCGTCTTCACCAGCGCGGCGGTCAGGCCGCCCGGCGCGCCGTTGGCGGCGCCGGTCAGGGAGCTGCCCTCGACCAGGTCGAACTTGTTGACCGCGTGATACTTGTCGGCGCTCTCCGTGGGGAACGGGTGGCCGTAGCCCTTCTGCGTCACCACGTGGATCAGCACCGGGCCGGGCTCGGCGGAATCGCGCACGTTGCGCAGGATCGGCAGCAGATGGTCGAGGTTGTGGCCGTCGATCGGGCCGACGTAATAGAAGCCCATCTCCTCGAACAAGGTGCCGCCGGTCACCATGCCGCGGGCGAATTCCTCGGCGCGCTCGGCCGCGTCCTTGAGCACGCGCGGGAACTTGGCGGCGACGTCGCGGGCGAAGTGGCGCACCGCGCGGTAGGATTTGGAGCTGATCAGCCGCGAGAGATAGGCGCTCATCGCCCCCACCGGCGGGGCGATCGACATGTCGTTGTCGTTGAGGATGACGATCAGGCGCGTGTCCATCGAGCCGGCGTTGTTCATCGCCTCGAAGGCCATGCCGGCGCTCATCGCCCCATCTCCAATGACCGCAATGCAGGTGTTCTTTTTGCCGGCGAGATCGCGGGCCACGGCCATGCCCAGGGCGGCCGAGATGCTGGTCGAGGAATGCGCGGCGCCGAACGGGTCGTACTCGGATTCGCTGCGCCGGGTGAAGCCGGAGAGGCCGCCCCCCTGGCGCAGGGTGCGGATGCGGTCGCGCCGTCCGGTGACGATCTTGTGCGGGTAGGCCTGGTGGCCGACATCCCAGATCAGCCGGTCGCGCGGCGTGTCGAAGACATGATGCAAAGCGACGGTGAGCTCGACGACGCCCAGCCCGGCGCCGAGATGCCCGCCGGTGCGGCTGACGGCGTCGATGGTCTCGCGGCGCACCTCGCCGGCCAGCTGCTTGAGCTCGTCGAGCGACAGCGCGCGGATGGTCTCGGGGGCGGCGGCGACGCGGTCGAGCACGGGCGTGCTGCCGGAATTGTGGCCGATGGCTTGTGTCATGGCTGCTGAACGCCTGCGCTCTCTCGTCCTGCCTTCTCGATCGTCACCCCCGCGAAGGCGGGGGTCCAGACTCTTCCGGAGAAGACACGCCATCCTGCGGATGGCGCTGACTGGACCCCGGATCGCGCCCCTGCGGGGCTTGTCCGGGGTGACTGACCTTTAAGATTTCTCTTTTGTGTCAGTCAGTTACGCCGGTCGACGACCCAGCGCGCGACGTCCTGCAGAAGTTCGGCTTTCCCGGCGAATAAATCAAGGTGTTTGGCCGCCTGCTCGGCCAGCAGCCGGGCTTGCGCGCGGGCCCGTTCGACGCCGAGCAGCGAGACGAAGGTGGCCTTGTTGCGGGCCGCGTCCTTCTGGGTCTTCTTGCCGGTCTCCTGTTCGTTGCCCTCGACATCGAGCAGGTCGTCGGCGATCTGGAAGGCGAGGCCGAGATCGTGGGCGTAGGCGCGCAAGGCCAGGCGGGCCTGGGACGGGGCCTTGCCGAGGAGGGCGCCGGCCTCGGCGGAGAAGGCGATGATGGCGCCGGTCTTGAGCCGCTGCAGCCGGGTGATGGCACCGAGGTCGAGCGGCGTGGTCTCGGCGATGAGGTCGAGCATCTGGCCGCCGGCCATGCCCGAGGCGCCCGCCGCCTCGCTGAGCGCCAGCACCAGCTCGGCCCGCACCTGGGCGTCGCCGTGCGTCGCCGGATGGGCGAGCAGCTTGAACGCCCGTGTGAGCAGCGCGTCGCCCGCCAGGATCGCCGTCGCCTCGTCGAACTGCCGGTGCGTCGTCGCCTTCCCCCGCCGGGTGTCGTCGTTGTCCATCGCCGGGAGGTCGTCGTGGACCAGGGAATAGCAGTGGACCATCTCGATGGCGCAGGCGGCGCGCATTGCGGACGAGGCGGCGACGTTGAACAGCTGCGCCGATTGCAGGACGAGGAAGGGGCGCAGGCGCTTGCCGCCGCCCAAGGTGGCGTAGCGCATGGCCTCGACCAGCCGTGCCTCCGGCCCGTCGGGCAGCTTGAGGTGGCTGTCGAGCGCGGCCTCGATCTCGGCCGAGGCGGCGGCCAGCGCCTGGTGCAACCGCGGCGTCAAAGCTCGGCCGGCTGGGCTTTCACCGCGCCGTCGGCGGCGACCACGATCCTGCTGATCTTCATCTGCGCCTCGCGCAGCTTGTTCTCGCAATGCTGCTTGAGCAGCGCCCCGCGCTCATAGGCCTTGATCGATTCCTCCAGCCGGCCCTTGCCCCCCTCCAGGCCGCGGACGATCTCCTCCAACTGCTGGAGCGCGTCCTCGAAACCCAGCTTGGCGATCTCGGCGGGGATGGCGGATTCGGTCATGCCCGAAAGGTACAGCGTGTCCTGGCACGGCGCCAGCCCGCCACGGCCTCGCTTGAGCCCGGCACGCTCCTCCCCTACCTTTTCCGTCATGCAGCCCCAGATGTCCGTCCTCACGCTCGGCGTCGACGACCTTCCCCGCTCGCGGCGTTTCTACGCCGAGGGCTTCGGCTGGACTCCGGTCTTCGAGAACAGCGAGATCGTCTTCTACCAGCTCAACGGCTTCGTCTTCGGCACCTGGCTGACGACGGCGCTCGAAGGCGACATGCAGCGCACCGGCCTGGCCCGCCCCGGCGCCTTCGCGCTGGCCCACAACGTCGCCACGCAAGCCGAGGTGCAGAGCGTCATCGAGCGACTCGTGCTCTACGGCGGCCGGCTGCTGCGCACCGCCGACGCGCCCGCGCATGGCGGGTTCCGCGGCTACCTCGCCGACCCCGACGACCACACCTGGGAGATCGCCTGGAATCCGGCCTGGCCGATCAGTCCGGAAGGTTACGTGCGCTTCGCGCCATGATCACTCGAGCGTCCGGCGCCGCGCCCGGCCCGGCGCGCGGGCGCCGCGCCCGGACGATTGCGAGAGCAGCCAGGTGCCGAAGGCCTTGATCTTCGTCGCATCCCGCAGCGCCTGCGGAACCAGCAGATGATAGGCGCGACCGCTCGGGATGAAGCCGAGCGGCGCCACGAGCCGCCCGAGCTTCAGATCCTCGGCCGCCAGCGGCTCCGGCACGAGAGCCACGCCCAGGCCGTTCACCGCCGCCTCAAGCAGGAAGTAGTAATGCTCGAAGCGCGGGCCGCGCGTGACATCGAGGCCCCGCGCCGCGCTGCGCTTCGCCCAGTGCGACCAGACATCGGGCCGGGAATCGGAATGAAGCAGGGTGTGACGCCGCAGATCGGCCGGCTGCCGCAATTCCTTCTGCTGTAGAAGGGCCGGGCTGCACACCGGACCGATCTTCTCCTCGAGGAAGGAGCGACTCTCCACGCCCTCGACCGGCGCACCGCCGAAGCGGATCGCCGCGTCTATCCCTTCACGCGCGAAGTCGACCGGCGCGAAAGAGGCCGAAAGCCGGATCTCGATCGCGGGATGGCGCGCGTTGAAATCGTAGAGCCGCGGCATCAACCAGCGCAGCATGAAGGTCGGCAAGCATGACACGACCAGCGGCCCCCGCCGCGGCTGCACCGCGACCTGCGCGGCGCTCGTCTCCAGCACGTCGAGCGCGGTGCGCACCGCCGGCAGGAAGGCGATCCCCGGTCCCGTCAGCTCGAGGCGCCGGTTGAGCCGCCGGAACAGCGCCGTGCCGAGCCATGCCTCCAGCGTCTTCATCTGGCGACTGATCGCGCCATGGGTCAGATGCAGCTCGCTTGCCGCGGCGCTGAAGCTCAGACGGCTGGCCGCGACCTCGAAGGCCGGCAGAGCCTTAAGCGGCGGCAGGCGCCGTCGAGACATGATCACCTCCTTTTTCATATGAGATTTTATCACAGGTTGAGAGATGAAAGGTGGTTTGTCAGCGGGACGCCCGGCTGGTCACCTGTGATGGAACCTCGCAAAGGACAGCGCCGCGATGAGCGTACCGGTCACACCCCGAAGCCGCCCCCAGATTCCAAACTTCTCCTCCGGCCCCTGCGCCAAGCGACCGGGCTGGACCCCGGGCGCGCTGGCGGACGCGGCGCTGGGCCGCTCGCATCGCTCGGCCCTCGGCAAGGCGCGGCTCGGCGAGCTCATCGAGCGCACGCGCGGGATTCTCGGCATCCCCAAGGACTATCGCGTGGGCATCGTTCCGGCCTCCGACACCGGCGCGGTCGAGATGATGCTGTGGTCTCTGCTCGGGCCTCGGGGCGTCGATGTCCTGGCCTGGGAGGGTTTCGGCGAGACCTGGGCCGAGGACATCACGCGCCAGCTCCGGCTCCCTGACATCCGGCACTTTGCCGCCTCCTATGGGCAGCTTCCCGACCTCTCGCGCGTCTCGCCCGAGCGCGACGTGGTCTTCGCCTGGAACGGCACGACCTCGGGCGTGCGCGTGCCGAACGGCGAGTGGATCAGCGCGAGGCGCGAAGGCCTGACGATCTGCGATGCGACCTCGGCCGCCTTTGCCATGGACCTGCCCTGGGACAAGCTCGATGTCACGACCTGGTCATGGCAGAAGGTGCTGGGCGGCGAGGCGCAACACGGCATGGTGGCCCTCAGCCCGCGCGCCGTCGAACGCCTGCGGAGCTACACGCCGCCCTGGCCCATGCCCAAGATCTTTCGTCTCACCCAGGACGGCAAGCTGATCGAAGGCGTTTTCAGGGGCGAGACGATCAACACGCCCTCGATGCTTGCGGTCGAGGACCAGATCGACGCGCTTAAATGGGCCGAACGCATCGGCGGCCTGCGTGCTCTCATCGCACGCTGCGAGGCCAATCTGGCCGCGATCGAGCGTTGGGTGGAGCGCACCGGCTGGATCGCCTTCCTCGCCGAAGACCGGGCCATCCGCTCCTGCACCTCGGTGTGCCTGAAGATCGTCGATCCGGCGGTCAGCCGGCTCGACGCCGAAGCCCAGGCTGCCGTCCCGAAACGCCTCGCCGCCCTGCTCGAGGCCGAAAAGGTGGCGTACGACATCGACGGCTATCGTCATGCCCCGCCCGGGCTGCGGATCTGGTCTGGCACAACCGTCGAGACCGCGGACCTCGAAGCCCTGTTTCCCTGGCTCGACTGGGCCTACGCCCAGCTCGATCCTGCGCTGCGCCCGCTCAACCTCCATGCTGCATCCTGATCCAGCGGTGCCGGCGACGCGCATCGCCGCCACCGTCGATCTCAACCAGGAAGGCGTGCAGCACGGGTTCCTGCGCCTCCCCTATTCGACCCACGATTCCGCTTACGGCTGGATCCCTATTCCCATCGCCGTGGTCGCCAACGGCAAAGGGCCGACCGTCCTGCTGATGGGCGGAAACCACGGCGACGAGTACGAGGGCCAGATCGCGTTGATGAAACTGCTGCGCACGCTCCATCCGGCCACGGTCACGGGGCGGCTGATCTTTCTGGCAGCGGCGAACTTTCCCGCGGTCATGGCCGGCAAACGCGTATCGCCTCTCGACGGCGGCAATCTCAACCGCTGCTTCCCCGGCAATGCCAATGGCACGCCGACCGAGATGATCGCCCACTACATCGAGAGCGTGCTGCTGCCGCAATGCCAGTACTGCATCGATCTGCATTCCGGCGGCAGCTCGCTCGAATACGTGGCGCACGCCCACGCCAGGCGCCCGGCCGATGTCGCGATCCGGGCCGACACTTTGGCGGCGATCCGGGCCTTCGGCGCGCCCTATGGCGGGCTCGTACGGCCTCTGCAGGGAGAACCGCGCACGATGTCCGCTGCCGCGGAGCGCCACGGCGTCATCTATATCAATGTCGAGCTCGGCGGCGGCGGGACGGTGTCGCGTCGTCTCGTCGCGCTGGCGGAAGCCGGCTTGCGGCGTACGCTCGCTCATCTCGGAGTGCTGCCTCGCGCCGCCAGCGAGGCGTCCGTCGACGAGTGTCGCGGCTTCACGGTCGAGGGGGCGGCCAACTACGTCTATTGCATGGATGACGGTCTCTTCGAGCCGTTCGTCGACTTATGCCAGGACGTCCTCCCCGGCCAGGCCGCGGGCGCCATCCACTTTCCCGATACGCCTTGGCGCCCCGAGGTGCCCGTGACCTTCGAGCGCGGCGGCATCGTCCTCTGCCGCCGCTTTCCCGGTTGGGCGCGCCGCGGCGACTGCCTCTACCAGATCGGCACTCCGGTCGATCCCGCCGCCTTAACCTGAACTCGCGTGAGGAACGTCCCGAATGTCGCCGCCATCCTCGACCGCCCCGGCCGCCGCTCAGCCAACCGTTTCCCGGCCGGGCCTGTCAAAGACCGAGCTGTGTGTCGCCGCGGCGCTTCTGGTCTATGCGGCGGCACGCCTGTCACCGCCACTCGAAGGACTTAGCGCCGCCGGCCAGGCCGTCCTCGGCGTGGCAATCGCAGGGATGATCCTGTGGGTTTCCGAAGCGGTGCCGCTCGGTGTCACCGCCTTGCTCGTGCTCGCCATGCTCGGCCTCGCGCCGGGGCTGCGGCTGCCCGAGGCGCTGGTCGGCTTCACGTCGGAAGTCACGTTCTTCCTCGTAGGCGTCGCAGCCATCGGCGCGGCGGTCGAGACCACCGGCCTTGCCCAGCGGGCAGCGCGCTTCCTCAGCCGCGGCGCGCGCGGCAGCCCGACACGACTTTACGCTCACATGATTGCAGCGCTCCCCGCGCTAGCCTTCCTCGTGCCCTCTGCGATCACGCGCAACGCCATCCTCATCCCGGCCTATCGGGACGCGCTCGATCGGATGGGAGTCGCGAAAACCGATCGCGCCGGACGAGCGCTGATGCTCGCCCTGGGCATGCTCAATCCGCTGGCCTCGTCGGCATTGCTGACGGGCGGCATCGCGTCGATCGCCGCGGCGAGTCTGCTCGGCGGATTCTCATGGCTCGGGTGGTTCGCCGTCATGGCCGTGCCGTACTACGCCCTCATCCTCCTCGGCGGCCTCTATCTTCGGTTCATGGTCGGGCGTTTCGAGGCCGGCCTAGCCACGCCAGCGCCCGAAGGCGATGCCGTACCGCTGAGCGCGGCAGAGAAGAAGACGCTCGTCACGCTGGCCGCCACGGCGGCGCTTTGGCTGACCGATACTGTGCACGGGCTATCCCCGGCGCTGCCGGCGTTGCTCGCAGCCGTGTATCTGCTTTGCCCGCGCCTTGGCGTGCTGTCGTGGAAGAGCTTCGAGGGCAAGCTGTCATGGGGACTGATCCTCACCGTTGGCGCCTCGATGTCGCTCGCCCGCCTTATCACGGAGACAGGAGCCGCCGCCTGGTTGGGGCGCGGCCTGGTCGAATCGCTGGTGGGGCTCGCCGATCTCCCCCTTCTGCTTGTCGTTCTTCTTGTCGCGGCGGTGACGCTCATTCATCTCGCGATCACCAATCTTGCTGCCTGCATTGCGCTGCTGATTCCGGTCAGCGCGACGATTGCCCACGCGGCCGGGCTCAACGCGGTGGTCTTCGGACTGATCGTCACGATAACGGTCGACGCGGTGATTCTCTATCCGGTGCAGACCGCTGCCAATCTTCTGGCCTACGAGAGCGGTTACTTCGCTGCCACGGACGTGCGTCGCTTCGGCCTTGGCATGTTCGCTCTGACGACACTCGTGGTGCTGCTGGCGCTGCCGTACTGGGAGGCCTTGGGGCTGCCGCTGATCATCCGCTGACGTTCATCCAATGGGAGGCTGAAATGGATCGCAGACGGTTTCTGAAGCTTGGTACCGCCGGATTGCTCGGCGCCACCCAGTCTCTACCGGGCCTCGCGCAAGAGGCCTGGCCGGCGCGGCCGATCCGGCTCGTCGTGCCGTTCGCGCCGGGCGGCACGACGGACCTGATGGCCCGCATCCTCGCGGCCCCCATGAGCCAGACGCTGGGTCAACAGATAGTCATCGACAACCGCGCCGGTGCGGGCGGCACGCTTGGCACCGATCTCGTCGCCAAATCGCCCAAGGACGGCTACACGCTGGCGGTTGGCACCGTGTCGACCCATGCGATCGGACCGGCCCTCATGCGCAATCCGCCCTACCGGGCAGAAGCTGATTTCACCCCGGTCGCAGTCATGGCGACGACGGCGCTGGGCGTCTTCATTCATCCTTCGGTCGGCGCGACGACGCTCGCCGGTCTGCAGGAGAAAGCCAGGGCCAAAGCCGGGCAGCTCAATTTCGGCTCGCCAGGCAGCGGTTCGCTCGGGCATCTCGCCGGCGTCTGGTTCAACCAGATTGCCGGCACCGACCTTACCCATGTTCCCTATCGCGGCAGCGCGCCGGCGCTACAGGACCTGCTAGCGGGGCGCATTCAGGTGATGTTCGATAACATCCCGGCGATGCTGCCGCATGCCGCGGCGGGCTCCGTCATTGCTGTGGCCGTGACGTCGCCGCACCGCGCAAGCGTGCTGCCCACCATCCCCACGACAGCGGAAGCGGGGTTTCCCGCCTTCGAGATTCTGAGCTGGACGATGCTTCTTGCACCGGCGGGCACGCCGGCCGCCATCGTCAGCACGGCCAATGCGGCGGCCAGTGCCGCTCTGAAGGACGAGAAGATACGCAGCCGTCTCGCCGACCTCAGCGCCGACCCGCGCGGCGGCTCGCCCGAGGACGCCAAGGCCTTCCTGCGCGCCGAGCTGGCGAAATGGGTGCCTCTCGCCCGCAATTCAGGGGCGACCCTGGATTGACGTCTGCCCAAGAAATCTAACAACCGGCTTGAGAAATGATGCCGTGCGTTCGAGCGCACGGCCTGTAGCATTGCGCTCGTCATTTGGTCTCATTCCGCTTCAGCCCCGGCCGGACGCGCCGGGGAACGGCTGCCCATTGCCTCGACGATGCCTGTCTGCGTTCCAATTCCAGAACTTCCGGCTCACACGCCGCTCACCGTCGGGACTCTGTCGAGTGCGGTCGCCGGGCTGAGCGCGCCGGAGTTCCTGCGCACAGCTCTGCGGGCCTTTGCCGGACGCATCGCCCTGGTCTCGTCGTTCGGCGCCGAGGCGGCGGTGCTGCTGCACATGGCGGCGGCGGTCGATTCCTCGCTGCCGGTGATTTTCCTCGACACCGGCAAGCTCTTCGGCGAGACGCGGCGCTATCGTGACACGCTGATCCGTCGCCTCGGCCTGCACGACGTGCGCTCCATTGAGCCGGATGCCAAGCGCCTTGCCGCAGAAGATCCGCAGGGCATGCTGTGGCACAGCGCTCCCGACCGCTGCTGCGCGCTGCGTAAGGTCGAACCGCTGGCGCGCGCTCTCGCGCCTTTCGACGCCTGGATCAACGGCCGCAAGCGCAGCCACGGTGCCTCGCGTGCGCATCTGCCGCTGGTCGAGCAGGCGGAAGGCCGGATCAAGCTCAACCCGCTCGCCAACTGGTCGGCCGAGGACGTCGCGGCCTATTTTGCCGCGCACGACCTGCCGCACCATCCGCTTGAAGCCGAGGGCTACCGCTCCATCGGCTGCTTGCCGTGCACGGAGCCGGCGGCCCCCGGCGAAGGCCCGCGCGCCGGGCGCTGGCGCGGCCACGACAAGACCGAGTGCGGCATCCACCTGCTTTCGGCACGCGGCCACGGTTGATCGCACTTCGCACGTCCCCATACGGCCCGCCGGGGGACGGCTGTTTACCTACGAGGCGCCCTCGCACGGAGCGCAGCTCGTAAAGTCCTGAAAACGCCGGAAGCCCTCTCCCGAGACATCGCGAGCCGTCTGTATCTTATGGTCATATAAGACTTTGACTCGTCTATTATGTATTTTATACATATAAAATACATAAGGGAGGAGACAATGCCGATATTGACGACCCGCCGCGCCATGCTCGCGAGCACCTTCGGCGCAACACTGGTGCCGTGGTCACACGCCAAGGCCCAGACCCCCAAGATCAACGAACTGCGCCTCTTCGTTCCCGCGGCGCCTGGCGGAGGCTGGGACGGCACGGCGCGCGCCATCGAGAAGGTGCTCAAAGAGCGCAAGACGGTGGGCACGATCCAGCTCGAGAACGTCGCCGGCGCCGGCGGCACGGTCGGCCTGCCGCGCTTCATTGGCATGCGCGGCCGCCGCAACACGCTCATGGTCAGCGGCCTGACCCTGGTCAGTTCCGCCATCGCCAACAAGAGCCCGATGTCGGCGAGCCAGACCACGCCGATCGCGCGGATTACCGGCGAGACTCACGTTCTTGTCGTGCCGGCGGACTCGCCGTTGAAGACTCTCGCCGATTTCGTAAAGGCCTTTCGCGAGGACCCGCGCGCCATGGTCGTGGCTGGCGGCTCGGCCGGCGGCACCGATCACATCCTGCTCGGCATGCTGGCCGACAGGCTCGGCGTCGACACGTCCCGCATCAACTATGTCGCCTATAGCGGCGGCGGCCCCGCCGTGGCCGCCATCATCGGCAGCCATGTGAAGGCCGGCATCAGCAACTGGAGCGAGTTCGCCTCGCATATTGAGAGCGGCAAGATGCGTGCCCTCGGCCTGTCCTCCGAGGAACGGCTCAATGGCGTCAACGTACCGACTATGCGCGAGGCGGGGGTCGATGTGGTGCTCTACAATTGGCGCGCCGTGTTCGCACCGCCAGGCATCCCCGATGACCACCGCGCCGAGCTCGAGGCGTTGATCGAGGAACTTGTGAAGTCCAAAGAATGGATAGCGGAAACCGATCAACGCGAGTGGCAGCGGATCTATATGCCGCGCGGCGAGTTCGCGTCGTTCCTGGAGCAGGAGACCAAGGCAGTCGGCGAAATACTCAAGCGGCTCGGTCTGGCGGGCTGATTTTCGGCGCCAGCGCATCGACCGTCAGACGAGTCGATTCGAGAAGCTTCGCTTTCGAAGCCCGGCCGGCGTCGAGATGGCGGACGAGAAATTCCGCTGCCCCGACCCGGTCGCCCGCCTCGATGCGGTCAAGAATCGCCAGGTGCTCCTCCGACTGGGACACCAAGCGGCCGCGATCGAGCGCGATCACGTAGCCGACCAGCCGGCGCAGGCGGGTAATGCGCAGAGCGGCATCGGCGAAAAAACGGTTATTCGAAGCCTGCATCAGCGTCAGATGAAAACCCGAGTTCAACTCGAACACCTCCCGCGGATCCGATGCGCTGCCCGCTGCCGCGCGATCGAGCAGCCCTTGCTGTTCGCGGCGCAGCCGGGCGGCGATCCGTGGAGGCAGGTTGAACGACGGATCAAGCAGTGCCGCCGATTCCACGGCGCGCCGGAAGCGATAGGATTCGTCGTAGCTGGCCGGGCCGTCGATGAGAGAGAGGAAGCGCCAACCGCCGGCAGGAGCACGATCGATCCAGCCTTCGCTCAGGATCTGCACCAAAGCCCGATGCACCACGCCCCGCGTCACGCCGTAGCGCCGACTGAGATCGGCTTCGCCGACAAGATCCGGCAGAGCCCCGTTGAGCCGATCGGCCGCGATGCGCCAGTAAAGCGGCTCGACATCCTCGGGCGGTTCTTCGAGCCGGGCTTCGACGAGCTGGCGAAGCACGAGGCGTCGCTCGCGCCGTCCCTCGCCCTTCCGCCATTCGATGATGCCCTGCTCCAGCAACAGCTCCAGGGCGCCGCGCACGGGAACGCGCGACGTGCCCAGCTCACGCGCAAGCTTGGTCTCGCTGAGTATCGCCCCGGGCTCCGCCGCAATACTGCGCAGATGCGCCACGATCGAGCGCGCCAGGCTGCGATGCAGGATTTGAGCGGGCGGGCGCGGCACACAGACCTCCGTCGGTTGGAGCCCATATTACCATGCCGAAGGGCCGGCTTGACCCATCAAGGGGGCGCTCATGCAAGATGAGAGCGCGGCCACGCTAAGCGGATGTTTCGGCACGGTACGCTATGTGAGCCTGCGCGAGACGGTCGGTCCCGCGCTCGATCGGATGCCGTGGTGCCATCGGGTGCTGCTGGAAAACATCCTGCGCTGCGCTTCCGCGCAGTCGCGAGACGCCGCAACGCAGTCATTGCTCGCCTGGCTCGAGACCGGTTGCAGCGACGCCGAGATCACATTCACGCCGCTTCGCATTCTCATGCACGATACGACATGCGGCCCCGCACTCGTCGACATCGCCGCGATGCGCGACGCGTTGGCGCAACACGGCGGGGATCCGACGACGCTCAACCCCGCCGTGCCTGTCGCCACGTCCGTCGACCATTCCGTTGCCGTGGACATCTCGGGGGTTCCCAGCGCGCTCCACCAGAACATGGCGCGCGAGTTCGAACGAAACGCGGAGCGCTACCGCTTCATGAAATGGGCGGCCGGCGCCATCGATGGGTTCCGCGTCTTCCCGCCGGGCAGCGGGATCATGCATACGATCAATCTCGAGCGCCTCGCCACGGTGGTCACGACCGTCGACCATGAGGGCGCGGCCTGGGCCGTCCCCGACACCCTCATAGGGACCGACAGCCATACGCCGATGGTCAACGGCATCGGCGTGCTCGCCTGGGGTGTGGGCGGGATCGAGGCCGAAGGCGCGATGTTCGGCGTGCCCCTCACCCTGCGCATACCCGACGTGATCGGAGTTCGTCTAGCCGGCGCCTTACGCCCCGGAGCGATGGCAACCGATCTCGCATTGGTGGTCACCGAGCGGTTGCGCCGAGAGGGCGTGGCCGGCGAATTCGTCGAGTTCTTCGGCGCCGGCCTCGGCACGCTCAGCGCCGGACAGCGCGCCGTCGTCTCCAACATGTCGCCCGAGTACGGGGCAAGCACCGGCTGCTTCCCGATCGACGCGCGTACGCTGAGTTATCTGCGGACGACCGGCCGACGTCCCGATCAACTCGAACTCATCGAGGCCTATGCGCGGGCGCAAGGCCTCTGGCACACTCCGGATCAACAACCGGTCTATACGCGGATCGTCGAGATCGATTTGTCGGCGATCGGCCCGTCACTCGCCGGGCCGCACCGTCCTCAAGACCGCTTCGATCCCGCCGCGGCGCCGGCGCGGCTGCGCGGTCTCTTCCCCGATACGCGTGCCGCGGCCGACGACGTGCCCGCCGACGCGATTGCCATCGCGGCCATCACGTCCTGCACCAACACGACGGACACGGGCCTCCTGGTGGCGGCGGGGATTGTGGCGCGCAACGCGCGCCGTCTCGGGCTGACAACGCCACGATGGGTTAAGACGTCGCTGACACCGGGATCGCCCGCGGCCGGAAGGCGGCTGGCTCGCGCGGGACTCCTCGACGACCTGGAAGCGCTCGGCTTCGGCATTGCCGGAATCGGGTGCGCCACCTGCATCGGAAATTCGGGGCCGCTGCTGCCGGTGATGAACGAGGCGATCGGCCGCCGTGGGCTCAAGCCTCTGGCGGTCCTGTCCGGCAATCGCAATTTTCCCGGCCGGGTTCACGCCCAGATCGATTCAGCGCTGCTCGCCTCACCGCCGCTGGTCGTGGCCTACGCGCTCGCCGGCCGCGCCCTGCTCGATATCACGCGCGATCCGATCGCGACCGCACCAGACGGCCGGCCCATCCTTCTCACGGACCTTTGGCCC
>Ga0196963_10001186_pt1 | contig 18869 bp, 20 predicted proteins | sample S1_5metaG_FD_148600 | JGI IMG/M metagenome (GOLD analysis project Ga0196963, IMG submission 148600) | Soil microbial communities from Anza Borrego desert, Southern California, United States - S1_5 | ecosystem: Environmental > Terrestrial > Soil > Desert | place: USA: California | collected... | reverse complement strand
GCGCCCATGCGCGTGGCGATCAGCCCCGCCTTGGCCAGCATGGCGGTGACCCGCCGCACCACCACCGGGTTGGTGGGCATCGAGGCGGCGAGCTCGGCCGAGGACACGGCGCGCGCCGGCGCATCGGCCTCCTTGTGGGCCAGGTAGGCCAGGGCGTGGGCCGCTACGGGGAATTTCTGGCTGTCGGACATCGTCGGTTGGCGAAAAGGTAGGCGCCCGGACGCTTCCCCACAATGGGCGACGCGAAGTCGCTGAAACTCGCGCGCGATTGATGCGCTTGTGGAATGGGTGTATCGCGCCCCGCCGCGCCACGGATGGCGTGCTCCTAAGGCCGGTCCCTGGCCGTTGGAATGATTGATCGCATGGCCGCAGAGCCCGCCGACACGGCCCAACCGGCCGCCGCCTCCGCCAGCGCGGCGGCGAGCCCCGACTCGGGCGGGGCCAGCGGCCACAGCCACGGCGGCTTCTGGATGCTGGCCGTCGGCGCCATCGGCGTGGTGTTCGGCGACATCGGCACCAGCCCGCTCTACGCGATGCGCGAGGCCCTGGCGCACTCCCGGAGCGGCGGGACCAGCGAACTGGCCGTGCTGGGCGTCGTCTCCCTGGTGATCTGGGCGCTGATCCTGATCGTCACCCTCAAGTACGTCGTGCTGTTGATGCGGGCGGACAACAAGGGCGAGGGCGGCACCCTGGCGCTGATGGCGCTGGCGCGGAAGACGCTGGCCAAGCCGAACGGCAAGCGGTCGGCCACCGTCTTCTTCCTCGGCGTCATCGGCGCGGCCCTGTTCTACGGCGACGGCATCATCACCCCGGCCATCTCGGTGCTGTCGGCGGTCGAGGGCCTCAAGGACGCGCCGGGCCTTGGCGGGCGGGTGGACAGCTGGATCGTGCCGATCTCGGCCGGAATCCTGATCGCCCTGTTCCTCGTGCAGTCGCGCGGGACGCACCGGATGGCGTCCTTCTTCGGGCCGATCACCCTGGTCTGGTTCCTGGTGCTAGGGGCGCTCGGCCTCTACCACCTGTTCGACGATCTCTCGATCTTCCGGGCGCTCAGCCCGCACTACGGGGTGATGTTCCTGCTCCAGAACGGCTTCCTGGGCTTCGTCATCCTGGGCAGCGTTTTCCTGGCGGTGACCGGAGCCGAGGCCCTCTATTCGGACATGGGTCATTTCGGCAAGAAGCCGATTCAGGCCGGCTGGCTGTACCTGGTCTTCCCCTGTCTGGCGCTCAACTACCTGGGCCAGGGCGCGTCCATCCTTGCCCACCCCGAGGCCCGGCTGAACCCCTTCTGGGAGATGGTGCCGCAGGTCGTCTACTGGCCAGTGCTGATCCTGGCCACGGCGGCCACCATCATCGCCAGCCAGGCGGTGATCACCGGCGCCTTCTCGGTCACGCAGCAGGCCGTTTCGCTCGGCCTGCTTCCCCGCATCGACATCCGCCGCACCAGCGAGACCCAGGCGGGCCAGATCTATGTGCCGCAGGTCAACACCATGCTGCTGATCGGCGTGCTGGCGCTCCTGTTCAGCTTCAAGACCTCCAGCGCCCTGGCCGCGGCCTACGGCATCGCCGTGACCGGCTCGATGTTCGTCGACACCCTGCTGGCCTTCGTGATCATCCGCTTCCTGTGGAAGTGGAAATGGACCGCGACCCTGGCGGTGCTGGTCCCGCTGCTGGTGCTTGACCTGACCTTCATCTCCTCCAACCTGCTGAAGATTCCCGACGGCGCCTGGATGCCGTTGGTCTTCGGGGCGGTGCTGGTGGTGATCATGTGGACCTGGACGCGCGGGGCGCAGATCCTCACCGAGAAGACCCGCCGCGACTCCGTGCCCCTGGCGGACCTGATCGGCATCCTGGAAGCCCGGGCGCCGCACCGTGCGCCCGGCACGGCGATCTTCCTGACCAGCGATCCGGACATGACTCCGGTGGCCCTGATGCACAACCTCAAGCACAACAAGGTGCTGCACGAGAAGAACGTGATCGCCACCGTGCGGATGGCCGAGACGCCGCGGGTGCCGGAATCGGAGCGGGTGAAGATCGAGAAGGTCAACGAGGACTTCAAGAAGCTGATCATCACCTACGGCTTCATGGAGAGCCCCAACGTGCCCAAGGCCCTGGCCCTGTGCCGCAAGCAGGGTCTGAAGTTCGACATCATGGCCACCAGCGTCTTCCTGGGCCGCCGCTCGATCGTGCCCAGCGCCCACAGCGGAATGCCTCTGTGGCAGGATAAGCTGTTCATCTTCCTGATGAAGAACGCCGCCAACCCGACGGACTTCTTCAAGATCCCGCCAGGCCGGGTGGTCGAGCTGGGCGCGCAGGTGACAGTGTGATCTGGGGCCTCTCCATCGCCGGCGACATCTTCTGGATCCTGGCCCTGGCGGTCATGTCCGCCATGTCCTGGGCGGCCAGCAAGCGGATCCCCAAGGGGCTCTCGGCGCCGGTTGCCTGGCGGGACGGCCACGTCCTGTTGCGCGCGCCCAAGTGGGCCGCGCTGTGGCTGCTGATCGTCGTCGCGTTCGCCATCGGGGCCTGGCTGAAGATCGAGAGCCGCAACCCCAACCTGACCACCAACGCAGCCCTGATCTGGCTCGGCGTCCGCGCCACCGTCGCGCCCCTGCTGGCGACGCTGCACCTGACTCAGGTCCGCCGGGGGCTGGAGACGCTGGAACGGGAGGGGTCGCTGTAGGGCCACTTCCCTGTAGTGTCATGCTCCGGTCCGCTTCGCGGCCGAAGGATGACAGGGAAGGGAATTGCCGACCGCCCGTTAGATCTGCCCCGGCCTGACCATCGGCTGGCTCAGGGTCGCGGGTCGTCCCATGGCCAGCAGCGCGTTGGCCACCGCCGGGCCGATGACCGGGGTCCCCGGCTCGCCCACCCCGCTGGGCGGGTTGTTCGAGGGCAGGATGTGGGTCTCCACCGTCGGGGCCTCGCCGATCCGCAGCACGCGGTAGCTGTCGAAGTTGGTCTGTTCGACCACCCCGTCCTTCAGGGTCACCTCGCCGTACAAGGCGGCCGACAGGCCGTAGCAGGTTCCCCCCTCCATCTGGGCGGCGACCTGGTCGGGGCTGATGGCGATGCCGCAGTCGATGGCGGTGACCACCCGGCCGACCCGGGGCTCGCTGCCCGGGACGATCTTCACCTCGGCGATCTGGGCGACCACCGAGCCGAAGCTCTCATGCACCGCCACGCCGCGGGTGAAGCCCTCCGCCGCCGTCGGCCCGGCCTTCTCGACGGCCAGGTCCAACACGGCCAGGTGCCGCCTGGCGCCCGCCTTCTCGTAGAGGGCGCGGCGGTACTCGATCGGGTCCTTGCCGGCCTTGCGGGCCAGCTGGTCGATGGTGTGCTCCATGACGAAGGCGGTGTGGGTCGCCCCCACCGAACGCCACCACAGCACCGGCACGCCGACGTCGGGGAGCGCCACCGCCGCGTCCACGTGCGGCGTCGCCTTCAGGTAGGGAGAGCCGTGGGTTCCCTCGACCGCCGTCTCGTCCAGCTTGGGCACGCCCGTGGGCGAGCCCTTCATGATCGACTGGCTGACGATCCGGTGGCGCCAGGTTGCCGGGAAGCCGTCCTTGTCCAGCCGGATCTTCACATCGTGGTGGACGAGCGGCCGGAAATAGCCGGCGCGCTGATCGTCCTCGCGGTCCCAGACCAGCTTCACCGGCGTGCCCTTGCCGACCTTCTTGGCGATCTGCACGCACTCGCTGACATAGTCCGACTGGAAGGTCGCCCGCCGCCCGAAGCTGCCGCCGGCGAACAGGGTCTCGATCTGCACCGCGCCCGGGAGGTTCCCGACGATCTTGGCGGTGTTGAGCTGGTCGATGGTCGGGATCTGCGAGCCGAAGGAGAGGGTGGCGTTGTTGCCCTTCACCCGGGCGACGCAGTTCATCGGCTCCATGGCGGCATGGGCAAGGTAGGGGAAGTCGTAGGCGACCTCGAACAACTCCCCGTCGGTGACGCTGCTGACATCGCCCTTGGCGTCGAAGGCCGTCCACTTCAGGTCGGCCGGGCCCTGGCCGGCGGCGATCGCCTTGAACTCGGCCAGGATGGCGGCCGACGAGCGCTTCTCGGCCTTGTCCTCGTTCCATTCGATCTTCAGCGCCTCGCGACCCTTCTTCGCCGCCCAGGTGTTCTGGGCCACGACCGCCACGCCCGACGGGATCTTGAACACCTCGACCACGCCCGGGACCTTGCGGGCGGCGGCATCGTCGAGGGTGGCGACCTTGCCGCCGAACCGGGGGGGATGGGCGACCATGGCGGTCAGCAGGCCCTCCTCGCGGACGTCCTGGGTGAATACCGCCGAGCCATTCGACTTGGCGACGCTGTCCTTGCGCCGCACGCGATCCGTGCCGATCAGGGTGAAGGCCTTGGGGTCCTTCAGGGCGGGGGTCTCGGGCGGGGTGACCTTGGCGGCGTCGGCCAGAAGGTCGCCGAAGGCGGCCGACTTGCCGGAGGCCGCATGGCTGACCAGGCTGTCCTTGACGGTGATCTCGGCCGCGTTGACCTGCCAGAGGTTGGCCGCCGCCTGGACGAACATGGCCCGGGCCGCGGCGCCCGCCTTGCGCAGCTGGTCCCAGCTGTTGGAGATGGCCGTGGACCCGCCGGTGCCCTGCACGCCCATGCCGAGGTTCGCGTAGAGCTTGGCGTTGGCCGGGGCCTGCTCGACCCGCACCCGGCTCCAGTCGGCGTCCAGTTCCTCCGCCACGATGGCGGCGAGGCCCGCGTGGTTGCCCTGGCCGAACTCGATGTGCTTGGAGACCACGGTCACCGCCCCGTCGGCGGCGATCTTCAGGAAGGGGCCGAACTCCCCGACCTTGACCGGGCTGCCGGCGCTCATCGCGTCGGCCAGCGAGCAGCCGACCAGCAGGGCGCCGGAGGCGGCCACGCCGGTGACGATCACCTCTCGGCGGGTGGCGCCGGACGTCACGGTCTCGGCGGCGGAGGCGGCGAGGTTGCGCAGATGACGGGTCATGTCGGCCTCCCTTACGCGGCCGGGGTTGGAAGCGCGGCGGCGATGCCGGCGGCTTCCTTGATGGCGGCGCGGATCCGCTGGTAGGTCCCGCAGCGGCAGATGTTGCCGCTCATCGCCGCGTCGATCTCCTCGTCGCTCGGGGCCTTCTTCTCGGCCAGCAGGGCGGCGGCGCTCATGATCTGTCCCGACTGGCAGTAGCCGCACTGGGGCACGTCCAGCCTGGCCCAGGCCTGCTGGGCCGGATGCGCCCCGCCCAGGCCTTCGATGGTGGTGATCTTCTGGCCGGCCACGTCGCCCACCGCCGTGACGCAGGACCGCGTCGGCTGGCCGTTGACGTGCACCGTGCAGGCGCCGCACTGGGCGATGCCGCAGCCGAACTTGGTCCCGGTCAGTCCGACCTCGTCCCGCAGGACCCACAGCAGGGGCGTATCCGCCGCCGCCTGCACCGTGACGGCCTTGCCGTTGACATCCAGTGCGATCGCCATCGCGCCCTCCTCCCAAGCACAATGGGCCTATCTTAACGCTGTTCACCCGCCCCATTGCCAGCGAAAAATTCGTCGCCTCCGCCACGCGGGCCAGTGAAAATCTTGCGCCGGCCAGGCGACAGGAGGATGAAGCGGCCATGCCCCTGATCCTTCCCGCCGGCGAGACCCTGATCGCCGCCACCCACAACCCCGGCAAGGCCCGCGAGCTGGCCGCCTTGCTCGAGGGCCGGTTCACGGTGCTGACCGCCGGCGAGTGCGGCGTTCCGGAGCCCGACGAGACCGAGACGACCTTCGTCGGCAACGCCCTGCTGAAGGCCCGCCACGCGGCCCAGGTCGGCGGCCGCATCGCCCTGGCCGACGACAGCGGCCTGTCGGTGGCGGCCCTCGACGGGGCCCCGGGCATCTTCTCGGCCCGCTGGGCGGGACCCGGCAAGGACTTCGCCGTGGCCATGCGCAAGGTCGAGGAGCGGCTGGAGGAGGCGGGCTCGGACGACCGCTCGGCCTGGTTCACCTGCGCCCTGGCCGTGGCCTGGCCGGACGGGCCGGCGGTGGTGGTCGAGGGCCAGGTCCATGGGACGCTGAGTTTCCCGGCCCGGGGCGACAAGGGTTTCGGCTACGATCCCATCTTCATCGCCCACGGCCAGACCCTGACGTTCGGGGAGATGGAGCCGGCCGCCAAGGACGCCCTCAGCCACCGCACCCGGGCCTTCGAGAAGCTCAGGGCCGCCCTCTTTGACTAGCGAACTGGGTGTCTACGTCCACTGGCCCTACTGCGCCCGCATCTGCCCCTACTGCGACTTCAACGTGGTCCGCGACCGCGGCCGCACCGGCCAGCAGGCGGCGCTGGCCGCCGCCATCCGGGCCGACCTGGAGGCCCATCGCGCCCTGACCGGTCCCCGCCGGCTGGTCTCGGTGTTCTTCGGCGGCGGCACCCCCTCGCTGATGGATCCCGCGGCCGTGGCCGAGACCCTCGCCCTGGCCCGCCGGCTATGGGACGCCGATCCCGATCTCGAGGTCAGCCTCGAGGCCAACCCCACCGACGGCGAGACCGGCCGGTTCGGCGCCCTGGCGGCGGCGGGGGTGAACCGGCTGTCGCTGGGGGTGCAGGCGCTCGACGACGCCTCGCTCGCGGTGCTCGGCCGCAACCATGACGCCGCCGCCGCCCGCCGCGCGGCCGACACGGCGGCCCGCCTCTTCCCCCGGCTGTCGCTCGACCTGATCTACGCCCGCCCCGGCCAGACGCCGGCCGCCTGGGCCGAGGAACTGCGCCAGGCGCTGGGTTGGGGTCCCGAGCACCTCTCGCCCTACCAGCTAACCATCGAGGCCGGCACCGCCTTCGACCGGGCCGTGCGCCGCGGCGCCCTCAAGCCGGCCGACGAGGCGCTCGGCGCGACCCTCTACGAAACCACCCAGCAGGTCCTGGAGGCGGCCGGCTTCGACGCCTACGAGGTGTCCAACCATGCCCGCGGAGAGGCGGCCCGCTCCCGCCACAACCTCGTCTACTGGCGCGGTCGCGACTACGTCGGCGTCGGCCCGGGCGCCCACGGCCGGCTGACCCTGGAGGGGCTCCGCACCGCCACCACGGCCGCGAAGGGCGTCGACGACTACATCCGGGCGGTAGCGGAGACCGGGATCGGCTTCGACCGGGAGGCGCTCAGCCCGACCGAGGCGGCCGAGGAGCGGCTGCTGATGGGCCTGCGCATCGACGAGGGCGTGGCCTTCTCCGACCTGGCGGGGCTCGGGCTGTCGCCGCAAAGCCCCAGGGTCCGCGACCTGGTCGCCGAGGGCCTGCTGGCCGACGACCCGCAGCGCCTGCGGGCCACCCGGCCCGGCCGGCTGGTGCTCGACTGGGTCACCGGCCGGCTGGTCGGCGCCTGAGGCCAAACGTCGCTTGAGCCCGCCCCTCCGGCGTTGTATCCCCGCGCCGAACCTTACCTTTCCGGGACTGACGATGGCTTCCGAATACCACCGCGGCGAAATGGACATCCACGAGCAGGTCGCCACCTACAAGGCGGTGATGGCCGGGACCAAGTGGGGCTCTCTGATCCTCGCCGTGAGCATCCTGGCCCTGACCCTGTGGTTCTGCACCCCGTTCGGCTTCTGGGGCGGACTGATCCCCTCGGTGATCGTGCTGGCGCTCGGCATCCTGGTCCTGCGCGACAAGAAGGGCGGCGGCCACTAGGCCAACCCGTAGGCTTTCCGACGCCGGCGTGTCCGCGAGGGCCGCCGGCGTTCGCATGTCGGATTGCGCTGCGTTGCGGCATAACTTTTCGCGACGCAGCATTGCCGGGCTCGACAAGGGGCAAGATTCTCCCCTAAACAGACGTCCTCGGGCGCGTGAGACGCCATCGTAGGGGGGAGCAGCCGGCATGGCCGTGATCGCGGTGACCAGGGAACGTCGCGCAGGCGAGACGCGCGTCGCCGCCACGCCGGAGACCGTCAAGAAGCTGATCGGCGCAGGCTGGCAGGTCACCATCGAGGCCGGCGCCGGAACGGCCTCCTCCTACCCCGACGCCGACTATGAGGCGGCCGGGGCCAGGCTCGAGAAGACCCTGAAGGGCGCCCTCAAGGACGCCGACGTGCTGTTCAAGGTGCGGGGCCCCGAGCCCGAGGAGATCGCGGCGCTGAAAGCCGGAGCCCTGGTCGCGGCCACGCTCAACCCCTACCAGGACAAGGACACGCTCAACGCCCTCGCCAAGGCCGGCGCTTCCGCCTTCGCCATGGAGTTCGTGCCTCGGATCACCCGCGCCCAGGTGATGGACGTGCTGTCCTCCCAGGCCAACCTGGCCGGCTATCGCGCCGTCATCGAGGGAGCCCAGGCCTTCGGCAAGGCCCTGCCCATGATGATGACCGCCGCCGGCACGGTCGCGGCCGCCAAGGTGTTCATCATGGGGGTCGGGGTCGCCGGGCTGCAGGCCATCGCCACCGCCCGGCGGCTGGGCGCGGTGGTCACCGCCACCGACGTGCGTCCCGCCACCAAGGAACAGGTCGAGAGCCTGGGCGCCAAGTTCCTCGCCGTCGAGGACGAGGAGTTCAGGAACGCCCAGACGGCCGGCGGCTACGCCAAGGAGATGAGCCCCGAGTACCAGGCCAAGCAGGCCGAGCTGGTGTCGGGCCACATCGCCAAGCAGGACATCGTCATAACCACCGCCCTGATCCCCGGACGGCCGGCCCCCCGGCTGGTCAGCGCCGCCCAGGTCGCCTCGATGAAGCCCGGCAGCGTGCTGGTCGACCTCGCCATCGAGCAGGGCGGCAACGTCGAAGGCGCCAGGCTCGGCGAGACGGTCGAGACGCCCAACGGGGCCCGGATCCTCGGCATCCCCAACCTGCCCGGCCGCATCGCCACCGACGCCAGCGCCCTCTACGCCCGCAACCTGATGGCCTTCGCCACCCTGCTGCTGGACAAGGCGGGGGCCCTGAACCCCGACTACGAGGACGAGATCCTGAAGGCCGCGCTGGTCACCCAGGGCGGCAAGGTCGTCCACCCCAACCTGGCCGGTTGACCCCGTTTCGAAGGAGCCATCGATGGAAGCCGTCGATCCCACCATCTTCCGCCTGGCCATCTTCGTGCTGGCGATCTTCGTCGGCTACTACGTGGTCTGGAGCGTCACCCCGGCGCTGCATACGCCGCTGATGGCGGTGACCAACGCCATCTCCTCGGTGATCATCGTCGGCGCCCTGATCGCCGCCGCCGCCGATCCCTCGCAGGCCGCCACCACCGGCGACGGCTGGATCTCCAAGGGCGCGGGCGCGGTCGCCGTGGCCCTGGCCGCGGTGAACATCTTCGGCGGCTTCCTGGTCACCCAGCGGATGCTGGCGATGTACAAGAAGAAGGACAAGGCGTGAGCAACGCCCTGGTCTCCCAGCTGCTCGGCTACCTCTGCGGCCTCGGCGGTCTGATCGGGGCCGGCGCCTACATCTGGGTGGTGCTCAAACGCAAGCGCTGGCTGAACAGCGCCGGCCTGCTGCTGACCTCGCTCGGGCTGATGCAGCTGTCCCTGCTGATCCACCAGAACCTCGGCATGGCCGGCCTGATCCAGGCCGGCCTGGCGGTGGCCCTGCTGCTGGCGGCGGTGATCGTTCAGCTGATCGCTGCGGTGCGCGGGCGCGGTCCCTGGGACGGGACCGAGCGGCGGGGGGACGGAGAATGAACGATCCGTTCCTGTCTCCCGGGGCCCTGGTGGCCGCCATCTGCGCCCTGACAGCCCTGGCGCTCGGCGGCTATTTCCTGGTCAAGCGCCTGGACCGCCAGCTCGGCGGACCCCACCACACGACTTCCGTCTGGGCCATCCTGGCGATCTTCGCGATCCCGCTCGCCGTCTGCGCCGGCATGGCGATGAAGACTGACAATCTCTTCGCGCTCGGCCCGGCGATGTTCTTTGGCGGAGCCTTGGCGCGGCTGGCGCCGCGCATGGCGCCGTTGCCGACACAACTGCTCGCCCTCGCCTTGGCCTTCGCCGGCATCGGCGGGACCGCCCTGGTCGCGGCTCTGCGCGCGACCGCCAATGGCGAGCTCGTCGACTTCTTCCTGGCCGTGGCCTGCATCCTCGGCGCCGTCGGCATGCTTCTCGCGACCGTCCGCACTCTCACTCGCCCCGAAGACAAGCCCGAAACGGGAAGCCCCGCATGAACGCCAACCTCGCCGCCGTCCTCTACATCGTCTCGGGCGTGCTGTTCATTCTGGCCCTGCGGGGCCTGTCCAGCCCGGTGACCAGCCAGGCGGGCAACCGCAACGGCATGATCGGCATGGGCATCGCGGTGCTCACCGTGCTGGCCACCCTGTGGAGCCAGGGCAAGCTCGACGCCGTCACCATCGGCCTGATCCTGGGCGGGGTGGCGGTCGGCGGGACCATCGGGGCGGTGATCGCCCGCAAGGTGGCCATGACCTCCATGCCGCAGCTGGTGGCGGCCTTCCACAGCCTGGTCGGCATGGCCGCCTGCCTGGTGGCGGTGGCCGCCATATACGCCCCGGAAGCCTATCAGATCGGCACGGCCAGCCACATCCACGCGCTGTCCCTCGTCGAGCTGTCGGTGGGCCTCGCGATCGGCGCCGTCACCTTCACCGGCTCGGTGATCGCCTTCGCCAAGCTGAACGGCAACATGAGCGGGGCGCCGATCCTGCTGCCGGCCCGCCACCTGCTGAACATCCTGATCGCCCTGGCCATCGTCGCGCTCGTGGTGTTCCTCGTCATGAGCGGCGGCCAGGCCAAGTGGGCCTTCTGGGCGATCTTCGGCCTCTCCCTGCTGGTCGGCGTCACCCTGATCATCCCGATCGGCGGGGCCGACATGCCGGTCGTGGTCTCGATGCTGAACAGCTATTCGGGCTGGGCGGCGGCGGCGCTGGGCTTCACGCTCGAGAACGTCACCCTGATCATCACCGGCGCCCTGGTCGGCAGCTCGGGCGCGATCCTCAGCTACATCATGTGCAAGGCGATGAACCGCAGCTTCGTCTCGGTCATCCTTGGCGGCTTCGGGGCCGACGACAGCGCCGCGGCGGCCGGCGGCAAGGTCGAGACCCGGCCGGTCAAGCAGGGCAGCGCCGACGATGCGTCCTTCATCATGAAGAACGCCAGCAAGGTGATCATCGTCCCGGGCTACGGCATGGCCGTCTCCCAAGCCCAGCACGCCCTGCGCGAAATGGGCGACAAGCTGAAGGAGGAGGGCGTCGAGGTGAAGTACGCCATCCACCCGGTGGCCGGCCGGATGCCCGGCCACATGAACGTGCTGCTGGCCGAGGCCAACGTCCCCTACGACGAGGTGTTCGAGCTGGAGGACATCAACAGCGAGTTCTCCACCGCCGACGTCGCCTTCGTGATCGGGGCCAACGACGTCACCAACCCGGCCGCCAAGACCGACCCGACCAGCGCCATCTACGGCATGCCGATCCTGGACGTGGAGAAGGCCCGCACCGTGCTGTTCGTGAAGCGCGGCATGTCCTCGGGCTACGCCGGGGTCGAGAACGAGCTCTTCTTCCGCGACAACACCATGATGCTGTTCGGCGACGCCAAGAAGATGGTCGAGGGGATCCTCAAGGGGCTGTAGCTCGATGGCCGGATGGAGGCTGAACCGGTCGCTGGTGAAGGCGACGGTGATCGTCACCCTGATGCTGGTAGCGATCTATGCGTTTGGCATCGGCTACATCTACGCCAACCAGCGCCGCTACCTCTACTATCCCGACCCCAAACCGCAGGTCATCGATCCGGACGGCCCCGCGATCCAGCAGGTCAGCCTGAGGACTGCCGACGGCGAAACCCTGGTCGCCTGGTACCTGCCGCCCGAAGTGGATCAGCCGGTTTTCCTGTTCTTCCCAGGCAACGCGCTTGGCCTTGGGGTCTATGACTGGCGTTACCGGCTTTGGTCGGAGCGCGGCGCCGGGTTCCTCGCCGTCGGCTATCGGGGCTTTAGCGGATCGACCGGCAGTCCCAGCGAGAAAGGCCTGACGCTCGACGCCGAGGCGGCATATGGCTGGCTAGCAGCCCGCTATCCGGCCGACCGGATCGTGATCAACGGCTTCAGCCTCGGAACCGGGGTGGCGGTTCGCCTGGCGACCCGCAAGCCCGGCCGCGCGCTGATTCTTGAAGCGCCCTACACCAGCGCCGTCGATGTCGCCCGGCCGCACTTCGCCTGGGCGCCTGTCGACTGGCTGATGCATGACAAGTTCGATAGCCGATCCCTGATCGGCCAGGTCCGCATGCCGGTGATGATTGTTCACGGCGATCGCGACCAGACCATTCCCTTCGCTTTGGGCCAAGCCCTTTACGAAGCCGCTCCGCCCCCCAAACGCTTTCTGCGCATGGAGGGGGTCGATCACAACGGCCTGACCACCGACGCGGAAATGAACGCCATCTGGAACTTCATCGGGGCAGACCGCCCCCAAGCGAGGCCCTAGGCCGCCGAAGGCTGCGCCTCGCGTTCCAGCAGGGCGAGGATGGCCTCGGCCGACCGGGCCTGGCGCAACTGGGCGCGCAGTTCGGCCCGTCGCATCAGCCGGGAAACCTTGGCCAGGGCCCGCAGGTGGCTGCTGTCGGCCTCCGTGTCGGCCGGGGCCAGCAGGGCGAACAGCAGGTCGACCGGCTGGCCGTCCTGGGCCTCGAAGGGGATGGGCGTCTCGAGGCGGACGAAGACGGCCCGCATGCGGTCCAGGCCCTCGATGCGGGCATGCGGCACCGCGACGCCGCCGCCGACCCCGGTCGAGCCGGCCGCTTCCCGCTCCAGCAGGGCGTCGAGCACGGTTTCGGAATCGAGGCCGAGGGTGCGCGCGGCGACGTCGCCGATGATCGAGAGAACCTGGCGCTTGGTCCCGCCGCTCGCCCGGGGGGCGATGGCGCGGGGGTCCAGAATGTCGCGAATGGCCATGTGCGGAGACTTACCGGGAACCTTCAAGGGGTGGAGCCGAACGGGCGAACGGACAGGCCGGCGCCCTGCGGGGATCCTACCCCCTGGCGCCCGAACCGCCCCGGCCGCCCCCGCCGTTGGAACGAGTGCGCTCGGGATCGATCCAGCCGATATTGCCATCGGCCCGTCGGTAGACGACGGACAGCCCCCCGTGGGCGGCGTTCCTAAACACAATTGTTTGCGATTCAGTCAAGTCCAGTTCCATTACCGCCCCCGAAACGGTCAAAGTTTTCACCTCGGTGTCATTTTCGGCAATGACCATGGCGCTCGGTGGGCCGTTCGCCGCCGGTTCTTCCTCGTCCCAGGTCTGGTCGTCCTCGGCGTCCTCGGGCGAGCGCAGGGTGGTGTAGACTCCGAAGTTGCGCTCCTCCTGCTTGGCGCTGGCCGCCGGACTGTGGTCCTTGAGCCGCTTCTTGTATCGGCGCACGCGGGTCTCGATCTTGCCGAGCGCGTCTGTGAAGGCCGCGTGGGCGTCCCCGCCCATGCCATGGCTCTGCAGCCGTTGGCCCGAGGCCAGGTCGACCCGGCAGTCGACGCGAAAACCATGGCCGGCGCGACTGACGGTCACGTCGGCCACGCCGCCGCGGTCGAAGTACTTGCCGATGCCTGTGGAGAGATCGTCGGTAATGCGGTCCCGCAAGGAAGCCCCGACGTCGACTTGCTTGCCAGCGACTTGGATTTGCATGGGGCTACAACGCGCCCACCCCCGGAAGGTGTCAAGGAAACGGCGCCGACCTCCCCCTTTTGTGAGGTCAGCCCATCAGCCGGTCGAGCATGGCGATCAGCTTCTCGACCGCGGCGATGGCGACCCGCCCGCCGATGAACAGAAGCCAGCCGCTGGCTCCGGTGATGGCGTAGGCGACCAGGGCCAGGGCCCCGTCGCGCTGCAGCATGGCCAGGCCGAACAGGGCGATGGCGGCGGCCGGCGCCATGTTGCCGAACGGGATCGGCAGGATCAGCACCAGGGACAGCAGGAAGCAGGCGAGCGCGATGACCCGGTCGCCGACCGGGCCGAACAGGAAGGTCAGCCGCGGCTTGGAGACCTTTTCGATCCGCTGCAGCCAGGGGATCAGCCTGTGGAAGGCCTGGGCCATGGTCTCGCGGTTGATCGGCCGCTCGTCGATGAAGTTCGGCAGCCACGGCCCGCGCACCCCGAACAGCATCTGCGGCGAGAGCAGCACCAGCGGAAAGCCCAGGAAGGTCGAGGCCCCCGGGGGCATCGGCAGCCAGTTGGGCGCGGCGAAGACGAAGAACATCGCCCCGAAGGCGCGGTGGCCCAGCCGGTGGATGATCTCCCCCAGGGTCACGGTCGGGTCGGGATCGCGCGCGATCTCCGCCATGACGTTGGAAAGGGGGAGCGTGCGCTCGTTGGCGTCCATGGCGGCAGAACGCGCCATCCGGCGATGAGGTGCAAGCCGCCTCCGCGACGGAGGCTACACCGACGCCCGCAACATCCGCCGCCGTTCCACCGAGGACGGAATCCGCATCGCCTCGCGGTACTTAGCGACGGTGCGGCGGGCGATGTCGACGCCGGCTTCCTTGAGGATTTCGACGATGGTGTCGTCGGAGTGGACCTCGGTCTCGGTCTTCTCGGCCTCGATCAGCTGGCGGATGCGGTGGCGCACGCTCTCGGCCGAATGGGCCTCGCCGCCGTCGGCCGAGGCGATGGCGCTGGTGAAGAAGAACTTCAGCTCGAACAGCCCGCGCGGGGTGGCGATGTACTTGTTGGAGGTCACCCGGCTGACGGTGCTCTCGTGCATGCCGATGGCGTCGGCCACCGTCTTCAGGTTCAGCGGGCGCAGGTGCTGCACCCCGTAGGCCAGGAAGCCATCCTGCTGGCGGACGATCTCGCTGGAGACCTTGAGGATCGTCCGGGCCCGCTGATCGAGGCTGCGGACCAGCCAGCTGGCGTTGGCCAGGCAGTCGCTGAGGAAGGCCTTGTCGGCCTCGGTGCGGGCGCCGCCCGAGACCCGTGCGTGGTAACGCTGGTCGATCAGCACCCGGGGCAGGGTGTCGGTGTTGAGTTCGACGTGCCACAGCCCGCCCGGCCCCTCGCGCACGAACACATCGGGAGAGACGGGGTGAGCCGGCTCGCCGCCGAACGCGGCGCCGGGCCTAGGCGTCAGCGCCTTCAGCTCGGCCAGCATGTCGCGCAGGTCCTCCTCGTCGACGCCGCAGGCCTTGCGCAGGGCGGCCATGTCGCGCCGGGCCAGCAGGTCGAGGTTGTCGAGCAGGGCGGCCATGGCCGGGTCCAGCCGGTCCCGCTCGCGCAGCTGGAGCGCCAGGCACTCGCGCACGTCGCGGGCCATCACCCCGGTCGGCTCGAAGCCGTGGAGGACCGCGAGCACCCCCTCAACGAAGGCCTGGCCGCAGCCCAGCCGCTCGCCGATCTCATGCAGGTCGGCGCGCAGGTAACCGCCCTCGTCGACCGCGTCGATCAGCACCGCCGCCACGCCGCGCTCGGCCTCCGAGAGGCCGGCGACGCTGAGCTGGTCGTGCAGGTGTTCGGCCAGGGTCTTCTCGCGGGTCAGCCGGCCTTCGAAGTCGTCCTCGCTCTCGAAGCCGCCGCCCTTGCCGGCGCGGGACCAGTCGATCTGGCCGCCGGCGTCGGCCGCCTCCCCGCCATCCCGTTCTCCGGGACTGGAATCGTCCTGGCCGCCGTCCATGTCCGCCGTGGCGGCCACGTCGGGCATCTCGTCGGCGGCCGCCTCGCTGCGGTCGACCTTGGGGCCGTCCTCCTCGCGCTCGGGCTCGGCGGCGTCGCGCTGCAGCAGCGGGTTGCGTTCCAGCTCGGCCTCGACAAAGGCCTCCAGCTCCAGGTTGCTGAGCTGCAGCAGCTTGATGGCCTGCTGCAGCTGGGGCGTGATGACCAGCCCCTGCCCCTGCCGGAGCTCCAGTCTCGGACCGAGCGACAAAGATCAGCCCTCCCGAGCCGCGTTGTAGGAAACCGCAGCTTTGGTCCGGGTTGGTTAACAGGGCGCTTAAGCGGCGCCCTTCTTGCAGGACGATCCACAGGTCCGGGGGGACCGCGCCGTCAATCGCCCCGCTTGGCCGCCGTCACCTGGGTGACGATCTCGTCGGGCAGGTTGTAGGGCAGGGGCCGCACGAACCGGCCGCGCGGGTCCATCAGATAGACGACCGTCGAATGGTCCATCGTGTAGTCGGGACCCTCGCCCACCTTCCTGGCCACCGCCCGGTAGGCCTTCACGACCCGGTCGACCTCGGCCTGGGTCCCGGTCAGGCCGAGCGTGCCGGCCGGGGCGCCGTTGGCGTCCAGCCACTCGGCGATCGCCGCCGGCCGGTCGCGCGCCGGGTCGACGGAGATGAACACGATCCGCACGTCCTGGCCCTTGGTCCCCAGCTGGTCCTTGGCGCGGATCAGCGCCTGCAGGGTGCCCGGGCAGATGTCGGGGCAGTAGGTGAAGCCGAAGAAGACCATGTTCCACTGGCCGTTCAGCGCCTTTTCGCTGACCGGCCGGCCCGTCTGGTCGACCAGGTCGAAGGGGCCGCCGACCGAGGCGATCTGGGGCTTGTCACGGAACACCCCGGCGTTGAGCGCCAGGGCCCCGGTGACCAGCAGTCCGACCACGACCATGGCCCACAGGATCAGCCGGATCCGGGTCCGGGCAGGATCGACCGCCCCCGGACTGGCGTTGGGCTCTTTTTGGGGTGATGGTGCCGTCATGACGATGCAGTCGCCTCTCTCCGCGGCGAACGACGCCGCCCAGCGCGGCTTCGATAGGCCGGGCGAGGACGAGGCGCAACCGGCCCGGCCCTGGTTGGGCCTGCGCGATTCCAGACGGGCGCGGCTGCGCATCCGGACCCTGGTGTTCGTCCGCTGGCTGGCGGTGTTCGGACAGCTGGCGACGGTCGCTTTCGTGGCGGGGGTGCTACGCTTTCCCCTGCCGCTCGGCGCCTGCCTGACCCTGATCGCCCTGGCCGCCTGGATGAATGTCCTGGTCTGGCTGGCGTCCTCGACCGGCCAGCGCCAGGCCGCCGACTGGGAGGCCACGGCCCAGCTCGCCTTCGACATCCTGCAGCTGTCGGGGATGCTCTATCTGACCGGCGGGGCGATCAATCCCTTCTCGGTCCTGATCATCGCCCCGGTGGTGCTCGCGGCCGCCACCCTGCCGCTGCGCCATGTGCTGGGCATCGCCGTCCTGGCCATCGTCTGCATCGTGCTGCTGTCGATGACCTCCCTGCCGCTGCCGAGCGCCGACGCCGTCACCCGCGAGATTCCCCTGGTCAACCGGATCGGCAATGTGATCAGCCGCATCCTCGGCATCGCCTTCTGCGCGGGCTACGCCTGGCAGGCGGCCAGCGAGGCGGCCCGCATGGAACTGGCGCTCGACACCACGAACGCCGTGCTGGCCCGGGAGCAGCGGCTTTCCGCCCTCGGCGCCCTGGCGGCGGCCGCCGCCCATGAGCTGGGCACGCCGCTGGCCACCATTTCCATCGTCGCCAAGGAGATGGCCCGCGGCGCCGCCGAGGGCACGGCATTGAAGGAGGACGCCGACCTGCTGGTCAGCCAGGCCGAGCGATGTCGCGAGATCCTGCGCCGGCTGACGGCCGACCCCGACGCCGCCGACGAGGTCCATGGCCACATGAGCCTGGGCCAGCTGGTCGAGGAGGCCATCGCGCCCCATACCAAGGACGCCGAGGTGCGCGTGGAAGCGGTGATCAGCGGGCCGCGCGGCGAGGACCCGCCGGACGTGCGCCGCCTGCCCGAGGTGCTGCACGCCCTGACCAGTTTTGTGGAAAACGCCGTCGACTTCGCCCGGTCGGAGGTCCTGGTCACCGCCCGGTTCGACCCGCGCACGATCACCCTGGAGGTCAAGGACGACGGCCCGGGCTTTGCGCCGGACATCCTCGCCAAGCTGGGCGAGCCCTATGTCACCAGCCGTCCGGGGGCGGAGGGATCGCGCAGCGGCCACATCGGCATGGGGCTGGGCTTCTTCATCTCCAAGACGCTGATGGAACGGACGGGTGGGGTGGTGACGTTCCGCAATGGCAAGGCCGGCGGCGCGGTGGTCACCGTGCGCTGGCCGCGTGACGCCCTGGTGGCGGCCGAGGACGGCCTGGGGAACGGAACGGCAGGTTGAACGCTGCTCGCCCAGTGCAAAGTTACGGCCTATATCGGGTATGGATGTTCGAATCGGATTGGTGGGAGAGGCTCTGCAACCATGACGGACGTTTCCGAGACCATCGCCGCCCTTGACGACCGGAGCCTGCTGGTGCTCGACGACGACGCCCCGCTGCGGACCCGGCTCGGCCGGGCGCTGGAACAGCGCGGGTTCGAGGTCACCCTGGCCGGCAGCGTCGCCGAGGCGGTCGCCAGCGTCCGGTCCAGCCCGCCGGCCTTCGCGGTGATCGACCTGAAGCTCGACGACGGTTCGGGACTGAAGGCGGTGGAAACCATCCGCGACGTGCGGCCGGAAGCCCGGGTCGTGATGCTGACCGGCTACGGCAACATCGCCACGGCGGTGGCGGCGGTGAAGGCCGGCGCCATCGACTACCTGGCCAAGCCCGCCGACGCCGATGACGTGGTCCGCGCCCTGATGGCCCAGGCCGGCGAGAGCCCCAGTCCGCCGGAGAAGCCGATGAGCGCCGACCGGGTGAGGTGGGAGCACATCCAGCGGGTCTACGAGCTCTGCAACCACAACGTCTCGGAGACGGCGAGGCGGCTGTCGATGCACCGGCGGACCCTGCAGCGGATCCTGGCGAAGCGGGCGCCGAAGTAGGCGGCACGCCCTTTCCCATTCCTCCCCGAATGGGGAGGGCAGACGCGCGGTGCGCGCGTCGGGTGGGGCAGTGGGTCACCAGACCTGGGGACGATCCCTCAGAGCGCCGTAGATCGCGTCCACAACGCTCGGCATGTGCTCGTCCATCGTTCGGTTCTGAATCCTGAGAACCATGAATCCCTCTGGCTCCAGGACTTCGGCCCGAACAGCATCGTGACGCTGCTGCTCGTCGGTTCCGTGACTGGACCCATCCAGTTCGATGACGAGCCTCCTGCGCAG
>Ga0196963_10001185_pt1 | contig 18871 bp, 5 predicted proteins | sample S1_5metaG_FD_148600 | JGI IMG/M metagenome (GOLD analysis project Ga0196963, IMG submission 148600) | Soil microbial communities from Anza Borrego desert, Southern California, United States - S1_5 | ecosystem: Environmental > Terrestrial > Soil > Desert | place: USA: California | collected... | reverse complement strand
CATCCAGCGTGCAGACACAGCCTCATGAATTCATCGGCCAGGCGCTCCGACGAGGAGTAATAGAGTTCAGAAGAAGAATTGCCTTTGGAGCCGTTTCCGAGCCACAATCCGTGGATCAACGCTTGGACTTGATCGACACTCAATTCCCACACCCATTCCGGCAGATACTTATCCAACACGCCGACGCTGAGTGGATTCAAGTAGTTACAGAGTTGACCATCTTTGACGATCAAATCGTCTTTATCCTTGCCGTTTGTATGAGGTGCATACTCGAAACCCAATTTATCGAGAACAGGATGCAGTTCGTCTTTCACCCTCTGTTTTTTTTGCGTAATGGAAACATTGTTGCAACTGACGTGTCCTTCCGCTATCCAAATACCCAAAAATATCAACCACGAGTGCATATCGACCACTTTGTCGGGTTTTCCTCCGAAAGCCGGCAATATGAATTGGTAATCACCTCTCTCCCAGAGTGCGTCTTTCTTGGATTTCCGGTGTTTGCCCTCTATGTCCTTGGCTTTTTCCAGTGCATGGGGAAGCCATATCGCCTTTCTTCCAAAACGTTTCGAGACCAACATTGGGTGACTCGGAGTCACCTCCAGATCGATCTGCTGATTCTTTATCTTGTACATCCGTCCTTTGTAATTATCAAAATGATGCAGTTGGATCGGATTCTTGTAGACCAATTTGTCTTTTTCCATGCACGCCACCTTGTCCTCGAGAGTGACGGTGGATATCGGTTTCCATCCACTGGTCGTCAAAACCTCGTGACCGGAGCTCATGCCTGAAATATATTCGGTTTGTATTGTAATTTGGATTTCTGGGTTCATTTATAATGAACGATTATTTTCATAATTTTCTTATGCATGGACTCAATGGAAATTAAACAATTTTTCACAAAGTAAAAATTTATTTCATGAGAGATCGACTGATTGATTGTCTAATCCGTCAATAACCTCATATCGATGCCCATACTGGTGATCTCCTGCCATAACAGTTTCATCGCATACGGCAATTGCACCTCCCTGACGTCGTCGTAATCCAGGTGTTCCCCGTTGTGCTTGAAGATCTTCTTCTGCTCGTTCCCAACAATGAAGGTCTGGTGTTGTTTACTCACGTACATCCGGAACAAGTCACTGGAGTCGGTCAATTTCTCTTTCAGGAAACAGGCTGCCCCATAAGCTATGAGGACGTCACGCTCCATTTCTCCGATGCGCAGACCTCCATCACGGGACCTCCCTTCGGCGGGTTGACGGGTGAGGAGTTGAACCGGTCCACTCTCTCTACTATGTAATTTGTCATCCACCATGTGCTTCAGCCTCTGGTAGAAGCACGGAGCGATGAACACGTCCATGTAGAGCATCTCCCCCGTGTAACCGTTGTACATCACCTCGTTGGAGTGCCTCTCGATCCCCAGGGACTCCAGGTAATCCATGTAACTGGGGACGTCCACCGTCTTGTATTGTCGGTTCACCGTTTTGGCAGACGAATGCGACATCCTGGTGAAGGGGGTCCCGTCCTTCATCTTGGCGTCGTTCACGGCCGCCCGGCTCAGGACCATCTCCAGGAGCATGGCCACCGTCATGCGGGTGGGCTGTCCGTGTGGATTGAAGACGATGTCGGGTATCAATCCGTTGGCCGTGTACGGCATGTCGCTGGCGGGGTAGAGGATCCCGCAAGTTCCCTTTTGCGCCTGGCGACTGTTCCCGCACCAAATGGGCAATCCCTTCCTCCTCACGTAGATGACCCCCGTACTGGACGTGCAGCAGTATACTGGACCATCGTAACTGTCTATGAATTCCTCCGTCAGGCCCGACGGGGTCTTGTCGAACTTCCCAGGGCGACCTCGCCTAACCGAAGGAACCTCAGGAACCGCAGGAACCGCAGGAACGGCAGGAACCGCCAACCCACTTGCTACAGGTGGGTCATTTGACGGCATGGCCAAGGTCATTCGGGATCTTATCATCGGTTCGTTGCCGTCCCTCTCCCCGCAACCCCCGACGCGCTTGATGTTCAGCACAAGTACATCGGCGTTCCTGGTGCCCGACCTGGTTTTTATGTCGTATCCCGAGCCCTCCAGGCAGTCCCTCTTTTGCCTCAAATTTGCCGACCATCCGGCATGCAGGCACAGCCTCTGGAGGCCATCCGCCAGTTTTTTGGACGAGGTGTAGTACCTCAGGTCCGAATTGCGCCCATTCCGCCCGGAGCACATGCTCTCCAACAAGAGCCTGCACTGGTGCATCTCGAGGCTCCACACCCAATCCGGCAACGCCTTGTTCAAACTGCCGACGCTCAGGGGTTCCAGGAAATTGGCCAACTGCCTGTCGTATATCCTCACGATGTCGGCGCTCCCGTGCCCGGTCATCTGGTAACCCAGTCCAGAAATGGCCGACGACAGTTTGGCCCGTACCTCAGGCTTCCTGGCCGATATCTCCACCCTGTCGCTGTTGACGCATCCCGCGGTCATCCAAATTCCGAAAAGCACCAACCATTCCCCCATGGAGAGGCGCTTTTCCGGGTGCACACCACCGCTCCTGTCCCGGTGTTCCCCCAAGACGAACGTGTCACCGATCGGCTCCTCGGGCTTGAAGACCGACACGTTCTTCTTCAAATGGTACCTCTTTCCGATCAGCGATCCGGGCTTATGCAGGGACCACGATTTTCCCCTCTGCCCCAAACGCGCGTAGATGCGGTGATTGTCGGTCACCATCAGGGATGCCTGTGGCGTCTCCAAATTGAACATCACGTCGCCGGGCGAAGCGACGTACCTCTGGAGGGCACTCGGACGTTCGTACCTCAGCTCTTCGTCCCCGTGGAGGACCGCTATCTTGTCTTCCATCCTCAGTTCGCCGATCGGGACCCACCCCTTGTCGGTCAACACGTCGTGATCGGGCGTGTAACAGGCGAATTTGTCCCCGATTTGCGGTTGCCTGGCTTGCGAAATCCTCACCCTGATCAACTTGTTGTCGTCGCTGGACCTGTTCGGCACGTACTGCGACTCGCCTTCCACGCCGGCGACCTTGATGGCGTGTTTCCTGTGCGTCTGGTGCCCGAATATGTTATCGATGATCCCGTATTCGCTGTGGCGCACCTGCGTACAGTTGTCCTCCAGGAACTGTTCGCTCTTGTCGACCGTGTACTTTCCGATGATGTTGGAATCGCCGTGGGCCACGGTGTCCAGTCTCGGCATGCCGTCCTGACCCTTGATTATGGGATGGTTCCTCGGGTCGTCGGGGTTCGCATTGGGAGGCACCCCGAACCTCTCCGACGAGGGCGTGTTCGACCTGTGCTTCTTCTCCTCGTCCTTGTAGGACCGGAAAAAGAGCGTATTGAAGAGGCCCCTCTGAACCGAGGAAAGGTTCAAGATGACGGAATCCTCGACGTTGTAACCGGTGTACGTCAGGAAGGCGCACATCACCTCCCCCCCGTGGGGGTTCCGGTCCATGTTCACGAACCTACTGACCTTGGTCTCCACCAGGGGACGGTGCCCGTAAATCAACACGTGTGCGTTGGTGTCGAACCTCTCGTTGTACCCGGAGGAGTACTCCGCTATGGCCTGCTTCGCCATGGAACTGTTGTGGACGCAGATGCCCTGTCCTGTGATGAAGCTGTGCCACTCGCAATCCACTGTGATGTCGGCGATTTCCACATTGTCGTGCTCGATAATGGTTTTTATCGGCACGAAAGCGAAATTTGCCCTTATTTTCATTTTCAATTTGTGCTCGAACATGTGCTCATCGAGCACCAATTCATTCCTATTGATAGGATAGGATGTCTGTACAGGGGTTGTGGCAATCAAATCTGTAATTTCTAGTCTGCCCGCTTCTTTCCAACCGTTGAAAGTAAGGACGGGATGATCTTCGGTGCAAACCAAGGTTTTACCATTGGTGGTATCTATCCGCACCATTCGCTTGTCAGTCGGCTTGACGAAATGTGCCACCACCGTTGTTACCTTGGTGTTCAAATCTCGCGGGTCAACGGAGATCACCTGATCGCCTATTCTCACGTCTGCTATCCTTTTAGTGGACCCGTCTGCCATGAGGACGTGTTCCTCTTTCCACAGGCACTGATAGCAATTGCGGGGAGCGGGATTGTGGTCGGAGAAGGGGATGAGGCCGCCGACTATGCCCAGCATCAGGATGGGATGGATCTCGCAATGCGTGTATTTGTGGATGTAGATCGAACCCTCCTCGGGATGGAGGATCCTGGACCTGTGGGTGGCTATCAGGCTGCATTCTATCTCGTTGGTGTCCATATATTCTATCAGGGCGCCCGGATTGGGCAGGGACATCCCCCCCATCTTGGTGTACCAATTGCAATTTATCAGGTCGTACCATGCGATGTCCCCGCTTCTGGTCTTCTCCAGGAACCGACGCCTGTCATCGGGTGACTCCAGGTACCTCTCGATCAACAGGCGCCCCTCCTCGTCGACGATGTAGAAAGGCCTGACGTACCTGCCGCCGTCGGTCTGTATGTGGATCTCCCTCCATTCGATGGACCAGCTGATGGAGATGAAAGGATTGATGATTCCGAACCTCTTGATCTTCTTCAGCTTTTGGTAGGCCTGATAGACCCTGTCCGCCGGTGTGGCGGGTATGATGCCCACCCATTCGCCGTTGATGAAAACCTTGACCGAATTTGAAAGCATGTTCAGGTCGATCCGGTCCAGCGTCACCGTCCCCAATTGGTTGAGGCAGATCCTCACCGGGTAATCCAGGCAATCGATCGAGACCTGACAGCTCAATGCCAGGTTCTTGACCATCCCCACCTGCGCCCCTTCCGGCGTTTCGTTGGCACAGATGAAACCGAATTGCGTCCCGTGGAGGTGCCGGGGAGGGGTGATCTTCTGGCCGGACGTGTCGATCGGTGATTGTATCCGGCGAGTGTGGGACAGGGTGGCCAGGTAGGAGATCCTCTGCAGGGCCTGTGATATGCCCTTGCTGCTGCTGGACACCTTGTTGCTGCTCCAATTCCCGGTGGAGAGGGAGTACTTGAACCTGGATTCGATGTTGCTGGACCTGATGTACTTGTTAATGATCAGGCTGATGTTGTCGTCCTTGCCGCTCTTCAAGAACTGCAGGATGTTCTGCTTGAGGGTCTTGGTCAGACGGATGAATTCCACTTTGAACAACTGCGACAAGAGGTAACCCGCGGTATTCAGCCTCTTGTTGGAGTAGTGGTCCCTGTTGTCGAACGGACGCACCTTGAAATTCACGTCCAACAATTTCCTGGCCATGTAACAGATGTACAGTGCCTTGTTGGTCATCGACTGACCGACGTGTTGCAGGATCTCACGGTTGATGTAATCCCTGGTCAACTGGACGAACTGCGGAAAGTCCTCGATGTCGCTGGTGTCCATCTTCTGCTTGAAGTGGTATTTTCCCAGGCAATAGAGGGCGAACAATTGCGAATGCCATGGATGCCGCTTGGGATGATCCGCCACAGAACTGTCTATCTCGCTTTTGTGATAGGTGGTGAGCATGTGCTTGGTCCTGACGGCGGTCTCGTACAGTATGTTCACGTAATTGACCGGTGCGTCGTCTATGTTCTCCAACAAGGCCATGAACATCTCGTGGTCGTTGCTCATGCCCAGTGCCCTCAGAAACAGGAACAACGGGATGTCGTCCTTGTTGGTACCGAGTTTGAGCGTCACGGCCAAGTAGGGTTTGGGCTCTTTCGTGAGGGTGACGTGCATGACTTTGATCGGATAGAACCTCTGATCGATCGACGATTTGATCTCGGCATAGAGGTTCAACGCACGGTAATACACGCACGTCTTGTTGTCCGTGTGCCTCTCCTGCGATACGATCACCTTCTCCCCTCCACCGACGATGAAGTACCCCTTGATCTCGTGATTGTCGTCGTATATCTCCGGTCCCAGGTTGTCGTAATTCCCGCCCAAATAACAGACGTCTGACCCCACCATGGTCGGCAACCGGAAAAGCAGCAGCTTCTCTTCGGTGCTCTCCCTGATCTCCCCCCCCCTGTTCAATTTCCAGTGTATGTCTATCAGCACCGGGGAAGAGTAAGACAGGTTCCTCAACCTCGCCTCCCTGGGATACAGCGGTCGGTATCCGATAGTGGTCTGGCTGTCGGAGAATTGATAGTTCTCCTGGATGACGGGTTTGCCGACGTGAACCTGACCGAACGTTATCTCGCAGTACTTTTTAAAGCCAAATTCCGGGACATAATCGCTGGCTACCACTATGGGATTGTACCGCTTGAATATTTCGGGCAGGTCGACGTGTATGAAATTGTTGTATGAGTCGATCTGGTGCTTGATCAATGCGTTTTTGTCGCTCAACATGGAGTTGATGATCTGCCAGTCGAATTCCGCCTCGTCCCTAACATCAGCCATTGTATACAATTATAAGCAAATTCAAATTTTTCCGAGGGGTCTGAGAACCACTGCTCCATCGCGCGGACTGGACCCCCAAAACCCGAACCTCCTCCTGAACGCACGGCCTTTCTACAAACACGGCGGCCCCGACATGGTCAGCCAAAGGAACAATCACCGCAGCATTCATATTGCCAAGCACCGTTGGGTTGCGTCTGCGTCGCATGCAACCCCTATGCTCAATCTGGTCTTTATTCCGTGCGGTTGAGGTGGATCTTTCAGTCCTCAACGCCAGTGTCAATTTTTTTCGCCGTCAAGATGGACAATTGGGCCCAAGGAGGCATTCTGACCAATTTACCGATATCTTCAACAAAAGTCATAGGGCTTTTTTGTATTTGTCAACAATCTCCGTTGTTGTACTGTTGGACTTCTTCCATGTAATCCCCGTGAACACTGGCCACAACACCACCCCAAGACCATGACTATCAAAGGATTTCTCATTTTGTAGGCGATGCAGCGAGTCCTTATTTCACTGAAAGCATCAGCACCTTTCTCTGTCATTTAGACAGGGGAAGCGCGCATGGTAGCGCCACGCCACGCTAGAGACGGTAATCCGTCATTAGCGTGGAGTTCAAAACATTGATGCATTTATTGTATATGGACTACGATTACATCTTCAAGATACTGCTCATCGGGGACATCAATGCGGGCAAGTCCAGCATCCTGTTGAGATACGCCGATGACCGGTTCTCGGAAATGTACATCTCGACGATCGGCGTGGATTTCAGGATCAAGACCGTCACAGTCGATGGGAAGATCATCAAATTGCAGATATGGGACACCGCCGGACAGGAGCGATTCCGGACCATCACGTCGTCGTATTACAGGGGGGCTCACGGCATAATGATCTGCTATGACGTGACCGACAGCGATTCCTTCAAAAACGTCCAAATGTGGCTCAAGGAGATTGAAGCCGAATGCGCCTTCCCTCCCGTGGCGATAGAGGCGGTCGGCAGGTACAAGCCGGGAAGCGGCATGATCCGGCAATGGGCTCCGGTGTCAAAGTTGATTGTCGGCAACAAGTGCGACCTGTCCGAGCGTCGGGCCGTCTTGACGTCCGTTGCAGAGGAGTTCTGTCGCAACAGAGGGGTGCGTCACATGGAGACCTCGGCCAAAGACGGGACCAACATCTCGGAGGCATTCGCCGAATTGGCGGGTCTCATCAAGGCGGGATTCTCGAAAGGGGGTCCCGCATACAACGCATCCGGCAAGGAATACCTCAGTCTGGAAGACGGTCGGCACAGGCACAGGGACAAATCCTGTTGTCCATTGTGACGCGCGCTCAACACTCGTCGAAGAATCTCGACAATGCGTCCCATGAATCCATGCGTTCGACATGTCCGTCATCGCATGACATCACGCTTCCCTTCAGGACCCGGGTACCGCCTTCCAGGACCAAAACGGCGTCTCCCTTCCAGGCCCGGCCATCTTCCACCGAATCGATCTCGAACATCACGAAGGTGTCGGGATACCAATATATCTTGCTGATCTTCAGGATCTCCCCCTCCAGTGCCCCCTCGAACGTCTTGTCACCCACCGGATTCTCCCTAAGGTACTCCCACAAACTCCGGCTCTTGGCCCCGCCAAATTTTGCCAGGCCCCTGCCCAGGTTTCCGTGGGCGGTTCCGAAACTTATGGCCCCGTGACCGGACGTCACGGAATCGAAGATCCCCGGACTGTATCCTCGGACGTTGTACTGGTTCACGTAAGTGGTGGGGGGGATGTAGTAATCAACAAACCCCCTGTCCCTCTTGCCTTTTTGGTTCCCGTTTCCGTTCCTGTACCTGTACCTGTCCATTCTATACAAAATCGAGAAAATTGATAAACGGTTTTATCAACTTATATGATCCAACTTCAGAGACGATTTGCCGCTCTGGCGAAATGTTCCTCTGGTACACCTTATCAAAAGGTCATTTCGGCAACGCAAGTCGCAACCATCCTGGGTTTCGATCCCCATAAGGCGGATAGTGAATTGTACAGGACGAAGGTGCAACGCGAAGCCGTGATCGATACGCGCGGGTTCAATAAATACAGGGCCAAGAGGACCGTTCCCACACCGATCCAGATCCGGGCCCCGGGAGAAGGCACTCGGACTTCCCCAGTGCCTCCCGTCACACCGGTCCAACACGGCATTCGTCACGAAAGTCGGGCCATTGGCCTGTTCCTGTCCAGGCACGGCCTGTCCAGGGGTTTCGCCCCTCCATACGTGTCGACCGGATCATCGCCGCTCATCGGCGGAAGGGGAGACTACGTGTACCAAAACCACGACGGTTCCTTCCGTCTGTTGGAGGTGAAGTGCCCGCTCCACAGGTCGATCACACAGAGCATCCCTTTCGCCTATTGGTTGCAGGTGCAGACGATGCTCCACGTCTACCACCAATTGGGACTCCCGATTGATAAGGCCCTCTATTGCGAGAACCGGTTCTCCCGTGATTCGCGACTGATCGAACATTGGGAGATGGATGTGGAATACGACGAGCGATACTTCAACGCAGTGGTGATCCCATGTTTAAACGCGTTTTCGACGCTCCTCTCCAGGAAGCGGAAGAGGTCCGGCGAACGCCCATGGGTGAACAAGCGGTCCAAGGGAAACAACCGGATAATCGCCCGGATCAACGGACCGCAACTGTACAGGTCTTACCTGGAATGCGACGCGCACGATTCGGGCTCACTGAGGAACCACTTCAACAACGACCACCTCCTGGATTGGCTCTTCCTCTTCCGGAGGGAGGAGTTCACGACCAGGCGCCTGGTGCCCGGAATTGGAAAATTCATCAGAAGCCCGCATTATGAAGACCTGTTCATCGGGGGCAACAGGGTGACGGTGGACGTTGATAGGGCGATACTTCCGCGTTCCAGGGAGAGCCTATCGATAGATCAACACCAATCGATGCCAGGGACGCACCCGTCCAGGATGCAACTGGTCAGGATGCAAGTGACCCTGGAGTCGCTCAAAAAGGGTTGCGACGTCATATTGGGGGCCCAACTGTTCAGTCCAAAATTGGGAATGTATGCCGGATACGACATGTTGATCAGATCGGGATGCCTCAAGGCCGCGTCACCGGAGGGGCCCATGGCCGACGAACCACCGGGAAATTACCTGGTTGTTCAGTTCGTCAACGGGTCACCCGGGAAGAACGCCAAGGCGGAACTCTACGCGAAGACGGAGGTGTTGAACGCCTTTTTCCACCGACCCACCACAGTCGGACTCGTCATATCCGGCGCAGCGGGCACCGTAGGCACCGTAGGCACCGCAGGCGCCGCAGGCACCGTAGGCACTCACGGATACCGATTCAATTGGATCGATTTCCGCCGTACCTGCATGGACTCCTCCTATCGCGACCTGATCACCAGTGGGAAAAAATGGCTCGAGCAACTGCACCGCGACGGACACATGTGGTCGATCGATCCGCCCAGCCACCCACTCCTCTACCCCAACTTGAAGATCAGGACTGGCAATCCCCGCATGAGGCGGATCAAAGGTGAATTGGCACACAAGAACGGGGAATTGACGCAACTCTGGTCCCTCTCTGCAAGACACAGGAACCTTCTGGCCGAGTGCGAACTCAAAATCGACACCATAGACGGCTTGAACCGCCGTCTGGACCACCCGATTGTAAAGCGCATCCTCGGTTCCAAGCACGAGGTAATACGGAGCATCGTCATGTCGCACAAGAGAAGGTCGATCATAAATGGCGACAAGGTCACGATGAGCCTGACCAAGAGTGAGTGCCTGTTCAGGAACGAGATGTTCTTGGACTTCGAATTCAACGACAAGATGGTCTACATGATCGGATTCCTGGTGAGGTACGACAATCGACACCTGCGATTCGGCCAACTCACCGTCGATCGCTTGACGGAGAAGGAAGAGGAGCACCTGTTCGAACAATTCAAAAGCGAAGTGGGGAAACTGCTCCCCAATCAGACCAGGATAACTTGTTACCATTGGGGACAGGTGGAAAGGAGCATCATCAACAAGAAATGCCCGGAACTCAACCGGGTCCTGGATTTCGTCGATCTGAACCGATTGTTGGTCCAATGTCGGGTGGGCATACCCTCCTGCTTCAACTACGGATTGAAAGGTGTCGCCAAGGCGTTGAAGCGGATGAATCTTATACCCACGAATTGGAACCGCGATGTCAACGGGCATTGGTGCAACGGTCGACTTTCCGAGATATACGACGGGACCAGTCTCCGGCAATCGGAGGGCATATCCCAGATATCCGAATACAACCGGACCGACTGCCAGGCATTGGCCGATATCGTCGACCTGTTCAGGTCGAAATGCTGAACCCGCAGATGGGCATTGTCATAAACTAAACTGATACCCATTTGTGAAGATAGAACCAATTTTCGATGACATTTTTTGCTCGGAGCAATATCGGATTCATCGTGAATAATATAATGTCTCTGTCTGGGGAGATACGTGATACCTTCTATAATCTGCTGTTGGATGCCGCCATCAACGTTGGGGAAACGGAAATCGAATTCAGGGATGCCCTGATGGGCGACTGCGAGTATAGGACGCGGAGTGCCGTACGTCGCCTCTTGGAGAAGGTGTTGTTGGGGTTGGCCAGGATGGACGTGTTCTCCACGTGTCGGGGTACCGCGATCACGGCCGATAACGTGCCCGACGAATATGCCAACCTGTTGAACTCCTTGAATCGGCTCAAGAGGGCGATGGCGACCCGAGACCAGTCGCGCTTGCAATCCTACTTCCTGATCCGCTTCGGCATCCTCCCAATGGGACTGAACTACCAGCGACGGTGCCTTTCCAAAATCGTCTCCCAAATAGAGGCATTGGAGACGTTCCGATCGATTATTGTGGACTTCGTCCGCTTCTATCGCGAACTTTTTCAAAAAAGTTCAATCAAAAACGAAACTACCGAAACTGCCGAAACTGCCGGGATCGACGAATCTATGATACGACAGACGTTCTACAACCTCATGGTCGAGAGGGTTTTGTTGGACGGATTGATCGACAAGAACGATTTGGCCACCCGGGAGGCCTACATCTTCATAGGCATGTCTTCCCTCGCGATCGTCGAGTGCCTCATCGCGTCACGTAATCTCGATGAAGGGATGCTGCTGCTGAACGGCAAGGTCGTCACCGACTACAACTGTCCCGAGCGTTACAGAGATTTTTTCGCGGCTTTGAAGCCCTTAAAGATCGGTTTCCGCTCCCTCTCGCGGGAACAGGTCGACCTGATCCGGACCTTTGCGACGATGAATCCATCCGCTGACATGCCCGAACACCTCAAAACGGAACAGTTGATGCGCCTGGTCGCACAGATAACCGACGTCTCCATAAAAATCAGTCAATTGGCCAATTTCAAATCCATCATCGACAGTGTCATACGATTTTGCATAGAAGCGAAAGGTGAGTTTCGCCACACGTAAATTGGTATTTACGATATGAAAGTTTGTTGCTCATTGCAAATCAGCTAACACTCGATCAATTAATTTCTATTGTAGATTTTAAAAGGAGAATTTTTAACACCCAATTTCCTCTCTTACGTGGTTCACCATTATCCAAGATTGGAGGAGTCTTGGTCCAGGACAGTGTAAGAACTGGTTTTCACATTCTGCATCACAAATATGAGGTGGGTCATCACTATTATCAATCACTATTATCAATCACTATTATCAATCACTATTATCAATCACTATTATCAATCACTATTATCAATCACTATCATCAATCACTATTATCAATCAATTCGTTTAAATAGTTCAACGATTCTTTGACGGGAGGATCACTTCTGACGATCATGCTAGAATACATGTTTCAATTTTAGAAAAATTTCTAAAAGTGGAATTGCATCGAAAATTCCATTTTTAGCAAACCTCAGCCAGTGAGTAGTACCGTCATTGGCAAAAAACATGATTAAAAAGAACAGTGGATTTACTGGAGAATATCAAAACTGATGGCAAAGCGACGGTGGATGATGAAGAGATGGTAGAATTACTCGGGATGAGTGTCCTTGTGACGCATCTTTGGCAAGGTGATGAAGCCGCGATCATGGGACTTTCAGGATCTTGGCGTCACCCATCAGACTATCTCCTCTTCGAGGTCCATTTGTGCGATTGCCTCGTTCGCTATCCTCCTCCTCAGATCCTTGTCTGCAGGGTCGATCCTCTTCATGTATTTGATGAATATGGGTTTCAATTTGGAGATGACGGATTTATCGGCCACGCCCCTGACGAAAGGAGTCAATACTTCCCTGCCCAATTGCTTCAATTCGGCGACCAGTTGTTGCGTCACCCTCTCCGATAGGCCGGGGGTCTTGAAAGCCGCATAGGTGGGCACCGGTTCATCCGGGATCTCCTCCTCTTCCAATTGCAGTTGCACCAGAGCATCGCGCACGGCCTCCAACCTCTCCGGTGGGGAGAGCGCCCCGGTCAAGGCCACGACCCGCGGATGCCGGTCGGGATCCGCCATTGCCGATTTGAGCCCCTCCCTGCCCAATTCCTTGAGACCATCGACGACTGCTTCATGAGAGGGTTTCCTCGTTATGAGGAATTGGCTCACCGGAGATTTCCGCTCCGGTTCCCTTTCTTCTCCGATCTGCTCCACTTGTCCGATCTGCTCCTCCTGTCCGATCGTCTCATCGTCCCTGTCCCTCCTGCCGGTCCTTCCCTTTTCCCTCTCCCCCTCCCCCTCTTCGATGATTTCCTCTTCCGCCTCCTCGCCCTCTTTGATGATCTCTTCATCCAGGATCTCCTCTTCCTCCTCGTCGGGAGTGGGTTTGGGTTTGTCCCTGGCGCCCACTTTCAGTTTGGATTCTCTGCCCCTGGTGATGTTGACCAGGACGATCTTCTTTTCCGTGGTTATGGGTGACTTGACGAATATTTTGGAATACTTGGGAGGCACGGGTGATGTCTTGAACAACCTGGCCACCTTGCCGTAGGTTTCCGGATAGGCTTTGAGGAACCTTTGCAGATAAGCCACGGGGTGGTCGTAATTATAGACCATGTTGTCGAATCCCAACTCCTTCAGTTGCGCCGTTCTGAACGTCGAAATGATCTCTTCCTTGCCGACCATGCGTTTTTCCGCTCCCACGCTTTCAGTCACGTCTTTCCGTATCCTCACGACGGGGTACAGCTGGTACTCGATTTGATACGCTATCATCCATTCGTCCTCCGGGTTGAAATTATAAAGCAGGATCGGCACGTCGGTACTCTGACCCCTGAGGATTATCAGGTTTTTTTTGTGGTGCATGACCAACAAGAGGTAATCCAGGTCCACTGGAATGTGGTAATTCATGAGGAAATGGGCAAAAGGGATCGGACCCGGTACCGGGCCGGGCTTCACCAACTCGAAAATTTGTTGTATCGCCACTTTCCGGACTTCGCCCTTCCGATCGCCAGTTGCCTCCTTTTGGAAATTCCTCTTCAACAGGTTGTCCTCCTTGATCTCCAACTTCTTGTCGTATAGGTACACGCGATAGATCAAATCCAGGTATTCGTAATAGGGGATCTCCAATTCGCGTCGGAACAGTAATCTGTCGTGGATCTCGGCGTATGTCTCGTGCCGACTCCTCCTGATCCCCATATGGGCACAGAATATCTTCAGCAATTTATTGGAGTCGTTGGGCCTGGGTAAGCTGTTTTCGTAATACAGGTCGTTGATCTTCCTGTCTTTTATTTCGAGTTTCAGCAATTTGTACGACGAACCGGTCGAGAAGAAGATCTCCTTCGAGTCCCCCTCCGTCACGTTGAGGCCGAACAGGGACTCGTTCCGAATGAGGCATTCGACGAATTGCGGATCCTGGTAGGTCTCGATGTATTCTATCAGCGATTTGGTACTGTCGTTATCGAGAAGCAGTTCCTCGAATTCGATGCTCAAGGGTGATTCCCTGGGAGAGTCCCCTTCCACGGCATCCGTCAAGTGATCCAAAGCGTACCTGTTGTTCAGCAGTTCCTCCATCAATGCATCCGTCAGCGATTCCAACTCGAACAGTTCGGTCGGCACCAACAATTTGTACGCCTTCTCGCCCGGACCGAGTTGTATCTCGACGCGATCGCCGATCTCCACCAATTTCGGCTGGTAGACCCTGTCCCGACTCGGGGGTTTTTCCATGCATCCCGTCCTCACTTCATCATCTTCCATGCCCCTACCTTCGGCAATACCCGGATCCAACAGATCGCCGATGTCGGAAGATTTGAGACTGTAGACCGCCTTTTTCCTCTTGATGTGTTCCGGATAACGATCGAATGGTCGGAAATCGATCAAACCGTCCAGTACGGTCCCGAGCAACCGTCTCAGTTCCTCATCCCTGCGTTTCGAGACGAGTCCCAACAGTGCGTTCATCGTCCGGACGTCTTCCTTTAGGTGACGTTTCAGCAGTCTCTTTATCTCGGAATACATTTCGAATGCGTAGTTCAGGCGATTGTTGTAATTGTGGATCACCCTGCGGCTCTTGTTTTTCCTGTCCACGAGGAGGTGGTCGAACCAGATGGTCTGCCATTGATCGCGTATGTAGGGCACGTCGGGACTGGGTGGGAACCCCACCCTCACGATGTCGTCGGGCACGGCCACCTGGAAGTATGCATTGAGCCCGTTCCTGAATCTTGCCCCGATGATTTTTGGCTCTTCGGATGGAAGGGTCAGCCAACCGACGATTTCATATTCGGCAGAGACCTCCCTTTGGATGGCATCGACGCCTCCCTTGGAATCCTCGATCACCTCCGCCTCCTCCTCCGCCTCCGCCTCCGCCTCCGCCTCCGCCTCGCCCACCCCTCCCGTTCCCTTGAACATCACGAGGTGATCGTGGATGTGCTTGAAATGGTCCAGGGGCGTCAATTCGAAGGGTTCGTACCCGGGACTCTTTATGGAAATCAGGTTGTCGCGCACCTTGTTGGAACTCCCGGGATGGACGGGCCATGCGCATTTGAATTTCCCGCCTCTCCGGTCGGTGAGGTCAATCATAAGGTGCGTTATCCTCTCGAATTCGTCCGTCAGGCAACTGGATACGGCAAGTCGCACAGATGGAACGGATTCGCGATTGATGACCTCTATGATGTCCTGCAGCCTATCCGCGTCCATGTTGACCGCCGTCACGGGGTCCAGAACCCGGATGGTGTCGAACAGGATCTTGACGAGTCCGTCTTCCCGGTCCAGGATCCAGTTTTCGGATTGGCCAACGTGGTACACGATGTGGTATCCGTATCGATTTTTCAACAGCACAATGCTCGGTCTGCCCTTGTCGTACAACCTGTCCAACCTGTAGGTCACCGGCAATTTGAGTTGCACGTCGCTTTCGCCCGAGATCTTGATGATGAAGAGGTTGAACCCTTCTGCCGTCAACACGCCAGGATAACCGACGACGTCCCAAAGCATGCTCTCGTTCGCCATGAACCCGTCCAGGTATTCCACGAATCTCTCCAAAGGACCGAATATCCCCGGGAGCATGCCCTGTTTGAAGTGGTGGTACAGATGTGGATTGTCTTTCAGGAAGCCGATCAAACGATCCCGGATCAGTTGGCACTGGTCCCGATCGACGTCGATCTCGGCCTCTTGGAACGTGGCGTTGAACTGGGGATTCCTGGATTGGAACGCGAGATAGGCGAATGGTTTGAGGAAACTGCACATCCCCATCTGGAAATCGGTGTACAGCAATCTGTAACTTTCCGGGACGAGGCCCAATTTCTGGATGATGATGGACGGCAGATATGAATGGGCTCCCACGTCCTTCTCCGCTATGCTGTTTTTGTAAGTGCTCCAGGCGTGGCTCACCGAATGTCCGAGGGCCGTGGTCTGTCCAATGCGATAATTGTCCAATATGCTCTTGCGATTTTTGAAAAAGTCGGATATCTGTCCCCCGGTCTTGGTCATTTTGTAGAAGCATTTGGGCATGTGGTGCTGTCCTATGTCTTTCCTCGAGTGAAAACCGGCGTAGAAATGCAGGTTGGTGCTGTCCACCTGGAACAGGTTTTCGATTTCGTCTATTTTGCCATCGCAGTCCGACCACACCTTCTCCAGGAATTCCCTGGCCAATACGTGCTGGGTGTCCGGCTTGTACTGGACGTTGTCCTCGGCGTATGCGTACACGTCCTCCTTGTAAAACAGCGGATCAAATACGCCTCGCTGCTCCTCGAAACAGTGCTTGTCGCTCTTCTTTTGGCCCGAATATTCGAGGGGCACGGGTAAACAGAGCCAGAATATCCCTTGGATATCCGGATCCTCGGGATTCCGATGGGGGTGGTATTCCAGACCGTACCTGTACAGGAACAGCAGGTAGCTAATTTTGTTCAGGAGGCGCAACGTGAGGATGGATTCGTCCCCAACTACATCGTCGTACAATCCGATGTTCTCGGGGTTCAATTCCTGTTGGACGTCACCGTAATTACTCATCAGGTCCTTCAGTATCTCGTGCATGTTCCTCTCGGCGAGTTCGTTTATCCGATGGAAAGCCTTCAGGGCGTCCTCCATCGATGGATGGCCCCCCTTCGCGTAATCCACCAACGCACCGATAATGGCATTCACGTTGTTCAGGATCCTCGTTTTCACCGGTGGATCCAGAACTTCGGGCAAATCCTCCACCTCTTCGGCTTCTTCCGCCGCTTCCGCCTCTTCGGCTTTTTTGGATTTGGAATGATGCACGAGCCTCCTTTCCACGCATTCTTTGATTTTCTCCAGCAGTTTTCCCAGTCTGTGGAAATACCGATGGACCGTTATGCCGTAGGCCTGTTGATTGGTCGGATTGTTCCTGGAGACCATCAATGCGGGATTGAAGATGTTCGGAGCGAGTATGTTCTGGATGATGCCTTTTGGATAATCCTGCTGCAGGGCATTCTTGTATTTGGTGCTGCGACTGAGCCTCTCTTCCTCCTTCCTGGCCTTCTGACCGAGGAGGACCAGGTAATTGATCTCTTCGACGTCGCTCTTGAACACGTCCTTGTCCTTCCTCTTGCCCTTCCCCTTCCCCTTGCCCTTGCCCTTACCTTTTCGCTTCCGCTTCTCCTGTTCCTCCTTTTTGGCTGCGACATCTTTCGATTTTGAGAAGAAACCCAACAGGCTCCTTTTGACGAATTTGAGGGCGAAATGCAGTTCGGAGAGCTTGTGGACGTTGGCGATGTAGATCCTCATGCAGTTGTTGCTTGCCTCCTCCAAGAAATAATAGATCAGCGTATGATATTTCTCGGCCTCGAATTCCTTCTTGACGTCTTCCTTGTGCCTGCCTTTCTTTTTCTCCCTGCCCGCCCTGAGGGGATCCTGATAATTGTTTATCTTGCGGTAAAATACAATCTTCCGGTCGCTCTTCGGCTCGCTGACGTATTGCCTCTTGGACTTGTCGACGGATTCCGGGTCGTTCACCTCCGTGACGTAGGAGTCGAACGTGTCCTTGATGTCGTCGAACTTGGAGGTGTCGAAGTTCAGCGTCTTTCCCCACTTGACGTTGCAGATGTAACTGAAATTGTTGAGGATGATGCCGAGGGATTCCAAGTACCTGTTGAACTGCAACAAGGGCTTGATCCCCCCTTCAGAATCCGGTGAATCCACCCTTTTGGCCAGATCGGAGGCGATATCGTCGACGTAATTCGGAATTACGTAGGAGGGGTCGTGAATCCTCACCGCTTTGAGGAGGACGTGCACCTCCCTGATGATCCTGGCCAGGTACTCCAAGGTGCGGGATTCGCTCCAGTTCAGGATGACCGTGACGGTACCGTCGTATTTGATGCTGATCGAGGCGTAATTGCGTTCGGCGGGATCTATCAGGAGTTGGAATATGATCGACCTTTCATGGAGCGTGTAGTACTCCTTCATGGTCGTGATTTCCGTGGAATGGATGGTGCGATTGGTGTTGCTCCAATCCTTCACCTTCGGGACGTTCGCTGAATCCCTCACAAATTTCTTGTAAATCCTGTTGTAGGCTATTTTGTCCTCCTTCTCCTCCTTCTCCTCTTCAGCATGTTCCCTCTTTTTCATCACGTATTTGCTCCTTTTGATGCCCGTGTTGTATTTGACAAATGGGAGTTTGTCGTTGGTCCTCATGGAATTGAAGATCTCCCCCAGGTCAATCTCCTGCTTCTTGGCCGGATTGATCGTCATCAACAGGCCACCGGTGAATCCCTCCTGGAACAAGACGTCGTTTGCGTATTCCGCGCCTGCGGTCCTCGTTGCAACGGGCGTCTCGCCTTCCGGTGTCGCCACTGGAGCGTGGCGCGACGGACAAAAGACCCTCTCGTATGTGGCGGGATCGTTCTTGATCGGAGTGTAGATTGACTGGAATGGCACCGGTGGGGTCTTTAACAGTGAGAGGTGTTGCGCCAGGTCCCGCTCGGCCAGTTCCCTGGTCTTGTCGTTGTAACCCTGGTATCTGTATTCCTGTGCCTTGACGTCCCTGTCTTTCACCATCAACCAGACGTTGTGCCAGTAAATCGGGACCAACTTCCCCCTCTCTGGATTGGCCTTTATGTAGGACTCCCTGTCTACCACGAAGAGGTCCAATTTGTCCAAATCGAGATCGA
>Ga0196963_10001184_pt1 | contig 18871 bp, 25 predicted proteins | sample S1_5metaG_FD_148600 | JGI IMG/M metagenome (GOLD analysis project Ga0196963, IMG submission 148600) | Soil microbial communities from Anza Borrego desert, Southern California, United States - S1_5 | ecosystem: Environmental > Terrestrial > Soil > Desert | place: USA: California | collected... | reverse complement strand
TCGAAGCCAAAAAGCCGGTGAAGACACCGCATACGGATCGCATGGCCGAAACGTTAGCCGACGATGCGGAGCCCGACGGAGCGGGTTCGCGCGGAACTGGCCCCGGGCGGAAGGACGAGTGACAGCTCGATCAAGTCTCGCAACTCGACGACGAGCTTTCCGAGCTCGCAATTCGTCGCGTGCATCTCGAGCGTCACGCGACCAGGGTTTCTCTTCTTCGCGGTCATCTGCTGCGTTCGAAAGATATTTCGCTGCAACAGGTGCGAGATTTTTTCGATCAGAATCAGTTCCGCTTCCAACGTCCGGGTCCGACTTTTCGGCATGTACTGCTCAGCTCTGCATTGAAGAATGCAATGAAGATGGTCTCGACGAATGATCCCCACAACGAATGAACTGGTGTCTAACACACGCCGGTTTGGTTGATGCCAACAATTCATTCCTATTTTTTTTATTTTAATGTGCATTATTCCGTGTTCGCTTACCGCGATCACTGGACATGACGAGAAGAATCGTGCGATTTGTTCGCGCTGGCAGCGAGTGCGCCGCGCGGGGATGGGGCGCACACATATTACCAATTCGTGCAGCCTGCAAGTTTTTACAGGCTACCGAGTCATGTGGCGCTGGCCTATTCGTTAACGAATGGCCAAACACAACCTCGGCAAGTACCTCAAGCGCAGCGGCCTCTCCAAGCGACAGTTCGCCAAGATGCTCAGGATCGAGTACGCGGCGGTATTTCGATACTTCCGCAAGGGCTACGATCCCAAGCTCTCGACTTTATCGAAGTGGGCGCGGGCTCTGCGTTGCAAGGTCTGTGATCTGATTGAAGAATAAACCGAACGGCTTTCTCTTGAGAGCTCACGGAGTCAGTCTGATAATGAATTCATGTTCAAGCGAGCGGCTATTGCTGCCATCATTACTACGCTTGTCACTGCCTGCGGCAAGGAACCGAAAGGCCCTCGCCAAACGCCGCAGGTGCATTGCGAACCGATGCGAGTCACGCACATCTATCGGTGCGAAGCGAGCTGGGGCTGCGCCTCGAGCTGCGAGGTCGCTGTCGAGGACGGGACCTACCGCGCCGTGTGCTCGCCCGTGATCGGCGAACCCGCGCAGGTGTGTGGGCCTCCGATCCCGAAGCCGACTGTCCCGACGACGGGCGGGGGCTGGGGCTCCTAACCGTTGATGTTGTGACGACGCATCTTCTCGTGAAGCGTCGTTCGATTCAGCTTCAGGTTGCGAGCGGCGAGCGAGATGTTCCCTTTCGCTTGCCCGATCGCCGCGCGAATCAGCGTGACTTCGGCTGCGCGAAGGATGTCTTTCAAGTCGATCGGAAGCCCGAGCATGATGTCTTTCTCGGCTTCCTCCGTGATCAGTTGCGCGGATGTGTGTTCCATCAATGGATATCTCCCGCCACCTTGGCGATCGGGGCCGGCTCGTATCCCCTCATCCAGTCGATCACTTCCTTGAGCCGCATTTTGAATGTCTCCTGCGATCCGTCCGGTTTGAATCCAAGCGCATGCTCGAGCAGCGTCGTGTCGGCGCCGCTTTCGAACACGTCTCCCGGTCGCGGAAATCCGATGAACGGGTCGCGCTTGTAGCCGGTGATTTCCGACAGAGCGACGAACAGCTCCTGAAGCGAGACGAGCCTTCCACAGCCGACGTTGAAGATGCGGCAGACACCCGCGTCCATGAGGCACGTCCCTGCGGCACGGGTTGCCCGAACCACGTCTGCAACGGGCGTGAAGTCGCGCTTATGCTGCCCTTGGCCGTTGATCATCACAGGAGCGCCACGCAGCATCGCCGCAGACCAGGCGGGGATCACCGCTGCGTAGGCCGAATCCGGGCGCTGCCGAGGACCGAACACATTGAAGTAGCGGAGCCCCACGATGTTCAGACCGTACGTCTGCGCGAACACGCGCGCGTAAATCTCCATCGCCTGCTTGGTCGCGGCGTAGGGAGATAGCGCCGTTCCGCTGTCGGATTCACGCTTCATGATTCTCGGGCAATCCCCGTAGACCGAGCTCGAGCTCGCGAAGACGATCCTGGGCCTGGTCTTGAGCAGTCGGGCGGACTCAAGAAGGCCGACGAACGCGTTGACGTTGGACGAGTGAGCCGCTACGGGCTCCTCGATCGACCGTGGCACCGATCCGAGGGCAGCCAAGTGGTACACGACGTCCGCGTTCTGCATCTCATAGAGCAAGCGTCCGGTCGCAGCCATCGTTCCGACGTCCATTTCAAAGAACTCGAAGTCAGGACGCAAAGACGGGACGTTTCGCCTCAATCCGGTGCTCAGGTTATCGACGCCGATCACTTCCCACCCAGAGGCGAGTAGACTGTCGGTCAGGTGGGATCCAATGAACCCGGCGCATCCGGTCACAATCGCCTTCTTGTTCACGCCGCGCCTCTTCGAATCTTCGTGTTCTCGGCTTGCATGAGTGAGAGCGATCCGCACTCGATCCCGAGCTTGTTCATGAGCCCGATCAGCGCGTCCATGTCTTTCGGGAAGCAGGTGCCTCCGTATCCAATGAGCCCATCGGGTCCCGGAACCAACGTGTGGGTCGGGCTGATGTGCCCGCTCATGAGCGCACCCTGGCGAACTTTCGCGTAGTCCGCTCCGAGTCTCTTCGCGAGCTGGGCCACGAGGTTGTTGAAGTGCACCTTCACGGTTCCGTTGCCGTTGTGCATGTACTTGGCCAGCTCGGCTTCGACGTTCGTCATGAGCAGGAAGCTCTTCGGGCCAACGTGCTCGATGCCGCTCGAGAACACCGTTGTCAGGAAGGCATACTGGTCCGCCCGATCAGTCGCGCCGCAGACAATGTCGAGCTCGTCCTGATCGCGATCGGCGAAGCGCTCAGTCAGGAACTCGGGCATCGCATAAACCTGGAGATCGTACTTTTCGGCCAGTCGATCGCATGTCCCTGGCAGTACGCTCGAGCGGATGAAGATCCTCTGCCGCTTGCACCCGAAGTCCCGCAGTACCTTCTCGATAATCGAGGTGTCCTGCTCCCGATGCGCTGTCGTCGGGACCGGCACTGCGATGAAAAGAGCGTCCACGTCCGACAGGTCGTCGAGCTTGTGCTTGGGGGGATCGTACACCGCGATCTGGTGCCCAGTATGCCGCTCGAACCATCGCCGCTGTGATCCGCCCACCACTCCGTCTCCAGCGATACCGATTTTCATGCGGCGGCCCTCACGCCCTTCCCGGAACGAGTGAACTCAGACCACTGTCTGCATTGCGCTCGGGTGGGAACCGAATGATACGGCGTCTCTCCGTCTCTCACTTGAGGGCGGATTCCGACGTTGCGCTGGATGTAGTACCAGAGCCGGTCGTAGAAATAGCAATCGCGCGGATTCGGATCTCCGGGCTCGCGATGATCCCTGAGCAGTGACCAGGCAAAACCGAGAATCGCCGGAACGGTTAACGCCAGGATGTACAGTTTCATGGCGTCAATCGTTCAACATCTATTTTTGGACGATCAACAACATTGCTAAGCCGACTTCACTTTTTTTGACGCCCCAAGCCAACTCATGTGGCGCGCCCGTCCCGAGTTGAACGAGAATCTTCCGGCGATGCGCGGTCGGCGGGTGCTCTACCCTTGAGCTACGGGCGCCGGGATCAGGCTACACCGATTCGCGCGTAACGAGGTCTCACGGTAGCGACAAGGTCTTGGCGGTATTCCAAAAGACGTCCCCGCACGAGAGCACCACGTACTGCCGCTTCCGCAAGCGTGTCGGTGCTAGAATCGCCGCCTCCTGCTTCCAGGATGCGAAATTGATCGACCATGAAAGCGACGTGCGTGATCTTGGTGACCGACTCTCCGTAAAACGCGAGCACACCAGGGCCCTTCACACCCTCGGTTCCTGTGTTGTGAAACCTGTCATAGAGCATCTGAGCCGAGAGGTCTTCCTTGTTCCCGACCAGGCCAGCGAAGCGCAGCACCTCGCAGACGAAGCCCGAGCAGTCGATGCCGCCTTGGAGCGGGTTGTTGCCGCCGAACTTGTACGGCGTTCCCACGAAGCTGAATGCGTAGCGAATGAGGAGGTCCATGGTCCGATAAATGGGTCAGAAGGTGACCCGCTAGCGCCGTTACTGCGAGACTCGGCGGGTCGGCGAACCTCAAGGATGGATGCGGCCCTCAGCGAGGCCGGTTTTAGCGGCGAAGTCCCGAACCAACATCCCAGCACGGCGCCGTCACTGTCTATGACTTAGGAACTTCGTTGCCCTCCGGTTTACGGTTGCTCGCGAACGCGTGCGACAAAGCCCATGTGAATGAGCATCTTCCGGGTCGCCTCGTCGCGAAGATCGTAGGTATCTACGCGCCATTCCTTCTTCGTGCAGATGCCGAGAACTGTCGCGGTGCAGGCCTCGTAACGGTACTCGAAGCCCGGCAGCGTCTCACTTATCCGCAGGGTCCTGGCCTCGAGCCGCCGCACTGAAGGCGTCTGCAAGGATGCACAGCTCGTCGCGGAGATCGTCAAGAACAGCATCGCTCCGAGCAGCGTCAGGCTTATTAAACTCACGACGATATGCCGTTTTGAGCTCGATGAACCGATCAAGGTATTTCCTCTTCTTCTCGTCGCGCCACATAGACAGCCCGACCTCGAGCGTCCGCAGCAGGGTTTCAAACATCGGGCTTCTTCTCCTGGCGCTTGCGCCTACGGATTTCTCGCCACGTGCGAATGAGGATGGGGATGACCGACAGGACCTCGATCAGGACGCGTCCGAGCCTCCCGATCTGCGCGAGCAGCGCAACCGCTCCCGTCAGCCATCCCATACGTCGAACCTCCTAAGCCGTGGCGGGCGGCGCCGGGGCGATGAGCGCATCGACCAGGTCGCCAGCAGCGCATCCAGCCGACTTCACTAGAGCGCCGCGATGAGCGACGACCTCGCCCGGGACCTGCTCAATTCCCTGCATCGCAGCCGGGAGCTTCGTCCACGCAGCCGCGACCACAGCCGGGACATCTTGCCCGGGCTGAAAGCCGTCGGCGAGCGCGGTTTTGGTCGCTTTCACGATCTCGACCAGCGCCTCGAAAATCTCGTCGGCTTCCTTGGGGACCTGAATCGTCTTTTCCTTCAGCATCGTTCTTCTTCTCCTATTTGCTGGCCCATAGGGTGACCAGCAGGGTTAGCACTCCGAAACTGACCGAAATCACCGACGCACGGACAGATGCCGACGTCAACATAGCGACCTTGAACGACTGGAGGTCCTCGAGCTTTTGCTCGATGCTCCCCAGACGTCGGTTCGTCTCGTCCATGAAGTACCGCAGAAGCTCTTCCATCCCGCGCGTTCCTCGTGGCGTTCAGAATATCGACACGTCTCAGGTGTCGAATAGCTGTTGGAAAACTGGCACCCTGTCATGCGGCAGGACGATCCGTTTTCTCAAAAGGGGTGGGAACCCTCGCGGCGTAGTCCATCATTTGCGTGATCGCCTCGCCCTTCATTTGCTGCGAAGTCAGGCTGATCATTTTGGTGATGTTCATCGCCTCGTGGAACAGCTTGGCTCGAGCCTCGGGTTCCTTAGCGGTGCGCGCGAGCTCGCGCAGGCACGTTGCGATGTTCATAAGCAGCGCCGGGTCCTGCGGCTTCATCCCCAATCCCTGATCGAGGTATTGCAGCGCCTTTTCCCACTGGCTGTAGCGCATGCAGAGGTCGGCCGCGAGCAATCGGGCGTTCGCCGACGTCGGGCAAGCTGCGAGAGCCTTCTCGACGATGTTGGCATGGATCCAGTCGAAGCCCTGGCGGTGATGCTTCGCGCGCGCGTTCTCGTAATACCCAGCCCAGGCGTCCGGGAAGTTCGGATAGAATTCGATCGCCTTGTCGAAATGACCCTGTTCGAAGGCAGCCGCAGCAAACGCGATCGCATGCAGCTTCTTTTCGATCTCAGCCGGGTTCTCGTACTGCGGAGCCTTGGACTTCAGCTCGGGGTTGAGGCGGCAGAGGTACGTGCTGTCGTAGATCGCGTGGTCGTCCTGGACGATCTCGAACCCATGCTTGGCGAGCAGCGTTTCGAACAGCTTCCGCGACCAGACATTGATATGATTCTTGTGGAAATAGTATTCGAGCGAGAAGCCGGTCGCGCCGAAGTTGTTCAGCATCTCGAACCAGATCGGTACGGAAATGTAGAGTCGACCTTCAGGTTTCAGGCATGCGGCGTACTTTTCGAGCTCGAGGTCGAACTCTGGCATGTGCTCGGCAACCTTGTACGTCGCGATCAGGTCGTACCGCTTCGACGTGTCGATCCTGTCGCTGAGCTGGAGCTTGTACAGGTGCCAGGCATTGCGGACGTAGCTCTTGGTCAACTCGGTGCCGTACAGTTCCGCTTTCGGGAACACGCCTCGGAACCAGTTCAGGAACATGCCGAATGCTGATCCGATCTCGCAGACGACGGGCGCCTCGATGCCTTGCTTGCTCCACTGCTCGAAGAGACCGCCCGGCTTACCGAGGAATGCGGCATGAAAGTGCAGTTTCCTCTCGCCTGTACAGAGGTTAGCGAAGCTCGGCGTGTCGCGGTACTCCTCGCGGTAGTAATCCTCGAGGCCCTTCTTGTTCAGAAGAACATCCGGGTAAGTGATGAACCCGCAACTTAGGCAGAGATGCATCTCGGAAGGCTTCTGCCGGTACTGATCGACGTTTTTCCAGGCGCCATTCATCTCGCAAATCGGGCATTTGACCGTGGCGTATTTATTCGTGCTCATGCGATTCCTCTCAGTGCATTGCGTTTGCGATCAGTTCCAGCTCTCGCGGCGTAACCCCGTGGACGGTGTCCCGGAACACGGTTCCGTTCCACATCTGCTCCTTGAGAAGCGTGACGTGCTTTTCGACGCAGTTCACGTTGTGCCATCGGATCGCCTTGATGCAGTTGTCCTTGCCGATGACGTGATCTGAAATGCCGACTGGTCCACCGATCTGACTTCTGAGCTTTTCGAGGTACTCGAGCTGCGGGTCCTTCGGCATGTAGTCGGTGGCGTACAGAACCCAAGCCTTCCGAAGCCGGGGCACCGACTTGCTGTCAATCAGCGTCCGGCCAGCCGACATGACCGTGAACTCGGTATCCTCGTCGGAATTGAACTTGCCCTGAATGGCGGCAGTCTGTGCCGCCGCGTACTTCGTCCAGCGCTGGTGCTTTTTCAGGCGATCAAACCCGGTCGAGAAGATCGAATAGAACATGTCGTTGCCGAGGTGCCGGGCAAAGTCGATCAGCTCGATATACTCGTCTTCTTCGAGCTCGCAGTGGTGGTAGAACGGCTGCGGCATTGACCCCGTCTTGATGTCTTCGCCTCGGTACGCTTGGCCCTTGATGAGATCAGCGCCCGCTTCATGACACTGGCGAATCAGCTCCTTCGCGACTTTCATGCTTCCGAAGTGGCACGATCCAATTTCCGCAATCAGCAGAGACATTCGGTCACCCACACTTTCCGCATTCTTCGACGACGTAAGCCATGTAGCAGGCAGCGACGTTACTCATGATCCAGAGCCTGATCGTCACGCTGTCGGCGAGATCGTCGTCCCATTGCTGCTTCATGACCTTCTGGTGAAACCACAGGAACATGAAAGGAGAGATGATCGGATAAGCCGAGAGAAAGGTGATCAGCAGTGTCCGATAGCCCATGCTCATCAGAACCTCGCCTCTTGCAGAAATTTCTCAAACGCGTGGTCTCGCTTTCTCTTCGCTTCGATGTGCTTGCTGATCGTCTCCGAGTCAGCGCCGCCCGGCGTTGGCGTGTCGAGCGGGTTCGGGTACTTCTCGCGAAAGATCAGCTTCGCCGTGTCCTCGAGTGACTTCTGCGCTCGCAGGAACCACTCGGAGAACTTCGGGTCGGCCTCAGCCAACTTCCCGCAGTCGGCCATTCCCGCCTGAATCCCGTAAAGGATTTTCTTCAGCCCCTCGACGTCGTGCGTGCGGTGGAGCTTCGCGAGCATCTGATTCCAACCTCGGTGGTTACCTCGAGCGTAGAGTCGGTAAACGTCGATCGCGGGCCACTTGCGGGAAGGGAGAGAGCGGGTCACCTACGGCTTCCACCCTTCGCGCGTGAACAAATGAGTCTGCGGCATGTACCCAGGGTCCAGGCGATGCCGTTCCGTTTCGGAAGCAAGTTGCCTGGCGAAAGGTGTCCCGCAGTCTGGGCAGACCATCCTGTCTTTGGATTGACCCTTGAATCCGACTTGGTGAAAGTTCTCAGGACCGATTCTCATTCCGGAAGTGATGGTTACCCTGGCGATGAGCATGACTTGATCGCACGTCGGACAGACGATCTCGGTCCCCTGTTCAAGCGGCACTGTAACGCTCCTCAATCTCCGCCTTCAGGCGCGCGCGTTCGACCAGATTACTCTTGCTCATCGAGTCCTTCCTCTGGCGGTAGAAGAATGTCGGCTTGCCGAGATACCCGATGTTGAGCTGATCCTTCGCGCGCAAGTACAGGTCGTGGCCTTCCCAGCCGCGAAGCTGCTCGGTGAATTTGATGTGGTTCAGAGCCCCGCGCCGGAAGATCGCTCCGCCCACGTGGCGCTGATCCTTGCCGTTCTGAATCTTGTTCATCCGACCGAAGTAGTTGTGCGGATAGATCACGTCTTTTCCGGTCGAGCTGATCTCTTTGATCAGGTCGTCGAGCGCGTAGCGACCCACCAGGTAGTCGTCCGCGTCGAGACGCAGGATGTACTCGCCGCGCGCCTCGTGAAGCGCGACGTTCGACGAGCTCGCCAGACCGAGGTTCGACGAGTTTCGGATGAATCGGACATTCGGGAACTGCGTAGAAGCTCGCGCCATCATGAGAGGCGTGCGATCAGTGGAATGATCGTCCACGAGCAGGTATTCCATGTGCTTGAAGCCCCATTGCTCGAAGACGGAACCCATCGTCTTACTCAGCCACTTTTCTGCGTTGTACGCGCAAGTGTAGACCGTGAGCTTTGGGAGCAGGTTGAGCTTGTACGCCCATGGATGCTCGCGCATGAAGGCGATCGCTTGCTCGAGCGTGCAGTCCTGGCCGACGGTGGCGAAGATCGTCTCGAGCAGCGCCAGGTCATTCGGGTAGTCCACCAGGAATCGGTATTGGCTCCTGAACTTTTCTGGGATCTCGAGGTTGTGCGTGTTCGTCGTGACGTTCTTGATCGCGTAGCTGATGTGTTCGACGTGCTTGTATTTCGACGCGGCCAACGCGAGCGCCTGACTGGAGATGATCTCGAAGCCTGACCCAGCGGTGAACTGCGAGCTGTACAGATAATCTAGGTTCTTCGCCTCAAAGGTCTTGCACGCGAGCGCGATTAGCTCGGGCTCGATGAACACCTTGTCGTGGCAGACGCGGATAACGGCGTCGACCGGACCCGACCAGAGACTGGAAACCGCCCACATGCGCGCGAGCGGATCTTCGTCAAACCCAACGTATTTGAGCACGGTCGGGAACTGCGTGAACGTGCGATGGAACTTGGCGCTGTCAGCTTGCGGAATCGCAAGCGTCACCGGCAACCCTGTATTAACGCATCGCTGAAGTAGGTGCTCAATCAGCGGCTTGCCGTTGATCTTCCGAAACGCTTTGCCTGGAACCCTGGCCGAATCCGCTCGCGACGTGACGACAATCCCGAATTTCATGGGTCCAGCGTTCCTGATCCATTCGCGAGCAATCAAGAAAAAATCGGTACAATGTGAAGATTTCTTAGCCTGTCAGGAATTCCAACTAGGCTTGAAGCCCTTGAACGATTCGAAGCTCGAGCATCCTTTGCACGGGTCGAGCGCAAAAGCCTTGCCGGACTTCAGGTCCTTGCGGAGCGTGCGCGCCATCTCGGACTGGAAGAGATCGATCATCCGAGTATTCCAGATGTTTCCGTAATTCAGCTTCTCGCCGATGTCTGGGCAGCACGGGAACGCGTCGCCCTTGTAGTTGAACAGAAGGCGGACGTGAGCCTGCTGACAGGATTGCCTGTTCTCGGGATCGCGTCTCCGGACCTCCATCGCTGAGACGTCCTTCTCGGTGCGACCGGCGACCATGTCGCGAATTGAAATAGTAGCCTCGGGCCAAAGTTTCTTCGCCTGCCCGGCGATATCCTCGTCGCGATTAGCCTGGGTGCGCACCGCCTGGATCACGATCTGCGTCTCGGACTTCACGCGCATCGGGTGGTGGTAGAACTTGTCGATGTTCCTGAACGTCATTGAGTGATCGCCGCCCTTGCGCTGAGTCTCGAACACGTCCTTATGGAATGAATCGAATGAAATCTTAACCTTTGTCTGGTTGCAGAGCCCCTCGAAGATGTCCTCGCGATCGGTGCGGAACTTGAAATTCGAGTTCGTCAGTCGATCGATGAACGTGGATCCCTTGGCCAGGAGCTTCGCATAGGTGGTGATGTCTCGGAAGTGCGGGTTGATCGTGCTCTCACCCTTCCAATTCATCTTCAGCGAATTCACTCCAAGGTCTGCCGCCTGAGTAATGATCCGAATCGCGGTCGGGTACGTCATGACTCCCTTGGTGAAAGGCAGTCGCGCCGGATCACCGTGGTAGCAATATTCGCACTTCATGTTGCAGTCGCTCGAGAGTTCAAGCGACACGTCCACTGGGACGCGCGCGAGCCCGGGAATGTGGCGTCCGTAGCGATACTTGAAGCGGTACCCGAAGTGCCTGAGCTGTTCGATCATTCCTCAGTGCTGCCGCATCCCTTCCGGCATCCGCAACATCAAACTTCCTTCACGAAGAATCGGACGCCGTTAAAGCGAATCCAAGCGGTAGAAGTATTCATGTTCGCTGTCGCGTAGACGGTATGACCTCCAGCCGTGACTCCGAACTGCTCATGGCGGAAGACGCTGACCGGGATCATCATGAACTGAAGCAACTGACCCGTCGTGGTGTCCAAGACCTGCGGGTACTGCCAGGGAAGGGACGCGATTTTATTTCCGTCCAGATAGAGACTCACCGTAGCGAACGGAGCCGCAAGTGCCGTGACGCCGCTGGAAATTTGACAAGAGCTATTTGTTCCTCCGACGAATCCGAGCTGCAAATTTCCGCCATAGGTAGTGATCGACAGGACTGAGCTGGCGATCGTGAGTGGTGCGGCAGCAGTTGCGCTAATGTTGCCCGTGTCGAACTCGGCCGAGATCGTATAGTTGCTCTTGAACCATGCTCCGGTGCTGCGGATCTGGCCTACCGTAGTCGATCCGATACCGAAGTTGAATGCTCCGAGCGTAGCTGCGCTGTCCCGGTAGATTTGGAGATTTGCGGTCGTCGTCGCCCCGATCAAGTCGATCACGCGTCCGCGAATCGAATCCCAGCGGTATTCAGGAGTGCCGAGGTTGTAAGTCAGGTGGGCGCCTGTCGCCGTCAACGGCTCGATCGGAATCAGGTCACCGCGGAAGTTCGAGAAGTTTGTGTTGAAGTGAGCTGCTCGAGCTTTCGTTCCTGCGACGGCGGTGTGGAATGCGGTGATCGTGTTAGCCATCTTGCGGCCTCCGGGTCAGAACCCAATCCTTGTGACGGACATGCGACTCCTGGTGCCGTCATTGTCGATCGTGAAGCTCGCGTCTCCGTCGATGTAGCAGTCGATTGTTTGGTTGGCCGACAGGAGCTTGGTGTCGGTTGTCTCGCACACGGTTCCGCTTCCGCTCGTGAGAGCAGAGCAGTACTTCTGTTTTTGCCCGGACGAGCTGGCGTCGTAGCGAATGATCAGGCGGTCGTCGTTTGGGCTGCCGGACCCAGAGAGCAGGGCCGAGCAGGTGGTCATGTAAAGACCGGCCTCTTTCACAGTATAGGTGCCGCTCGACATCCCACCGTGCGAGTCCTTCTCCACGTTGTACGGAATGACCTTGTCAGTAACGCCGCTCTGGGCGGTCGTCAGGCCTGCGTACATGTAGACGTTGTCGACGGCAGCGAGCTGTTGGGCTCCGGCCCGGTTCGTGACGGTGATCCAGTTAAAGGTCGCCCCGGCCGCGCCGACATCCAGGGCTCCGCCAGAGCTTTGAGTCCCGTAGATCGAGACATACTCATTGGCCGCGAGTTGCAGCGTCGCACACCCTCCACGAACGGTGCTCTGAGCGGAGCTGGTTTCGTCGGAACCAGCAAAGCCTAGCACCATCGTATCCACGCCGCCCTTGTAGAGGGTGACCTGGCGGGTGCCGGTTGTGTTGGCGTTGAAGTCTATCATCGCGCAGATCGTGTAATCGTCCAAGAAGGGAGCCGTGAATCGGCCATTCGATGTATCGAATGCGCCGTGCGTATCGCGCGTCTCGGTCGGGAACGTGATCTCTGTCTGGGTGGAGTTACTCAGGCTCTGGGCGCTGCCTTTCGAAGCGCGCACAACCACTGGACGAACAGATGCGTCAGTGCTCATGAGGACGTTCGAGGCCCAACCTAGAATCGGTACGGAAAAATTCAAATCGACAAAGTCAGAAGAGTCGAATGTGAAAGGGGCGGCCTGGTTTACGAAGCCGAGTTGCACTCCGGGTGCGCCGTCGTTGCCATAAAAGACGTCAACAGAGGTGGAATTGGCGTAGGTAACTCCACCGATCACCGCCCCGTTTCCGCTGTTTGTATCCGACATGATGGCGAGCCCGAGTGGGCGCTGTTGGTTCGCCGCAGGGGCGCCGCCGGAGGAAAGCTTCGCGGTGTCGATCGTGAATCCTGAAGGTAGGTTTACCCTTAGATCGGCGCTTGTTGGGGCGCCGCTCAAGTCGATCGAAACCTCCACGTGAAGCGTGTCACCCACCCTGCGCCACTTGCCTGTGTGGGTGGCATTGCTTACCCAGGTGCTAGTCGGTGTGAAGCTGACCCAATCAGTTACTGGCGGGCCCTGGATCCTGGTTTCTGGGCCAACGACGATATTATCTACGGCAACCGTGTAGGCAGACGTTCCGGTTTTTGCCTCGTGCAGAATGAGGCGATAGGCGACGCCCGAGGACGCAGTATCAAACTTCCCGCTGAAGGACAGGTCGGTTCCAGTCGCTCCGCCTAGGATCTTCATCGGCCGGACCTGCTGTACCGTCGGTGTGCCGTCAGTGGGTCCGTAGACGAACGCCAGCAGGTCAGGGTTCGTCGAGTCGCTGCCGGCGTCGTAAGTGCCGGACATCACCTCGTAGTCGAACTTGATCGCGAGAGTCCGGCCACGATCCGCTCGGTCGATGGTGAAAGTCGCAGCGCAACCTTGACCCTGTCGATTCGCCGCATCCTTGGTGATCAGCAGGTGGGCGTCATCGCGAAGTGGATTCGTCGTGGAGCGCGTGCAGGTTATGGTCGGAGAACCGCCAGTGCCATCGACAGGTTCTGTGCCTGCGGCGTCCGCGTATGCGAGCCAGTCCCCGACGTTCGCCTCCAGGTTCGAGCTGGCCGTAGAGAGGTGGTTGATTCCAACACCGCCAGTGGGCGATGCGCTAACCCACTTTCCGCCGCTGACGGTCAGGACATTCCCGTTCGGCGTCGGTTTCGGGATCGGGTAGCTGCTCGCGTGAGCGGCCTGGCCGATCAGGAGTGCAAGTAGGAGTGCGAGTTTTTTCATATTCTCCACCATCCATCGCGCGCGATCAGCGTCGCCGATTCAAGGTCCACGAGGTCCGTCGTCGTGGTCCCGTCCACGAGAGAACTCGCGGCAGTCGTCCCGGCCAAGCGTACCTCCTTGCCGCCGGTTCCGATGTTTTTCACCGTCAGCATGGTGCCAGTAATCCCGACAGTGCTGGGAAGGGAGCCGGTGCTTGTCCCGGCGGTCGAGTCCATCAGGACCACTCCCATTCCAGCCGTTATGCTCATGGAACCGGACGTGTGAATGGGCGTCAGCTTGAGCGCCTTCGCGTATACGTTACGCCAGCGATAGGTGGAGGAACCCAGGTCGTAGGTGTCGGCCACGAAGGCGGTCGTTGTCGGGTCGAAAGGCAGCATGTGGCCACGGAAGACGCCGAAATTGCCCATGACTCTGGCGGATCGGATCGTTCCGCTCGTAGGCGTGAACTCAGACCACGCGGCGATCGTTCCATCGACCCAACTGGCTATGGTGTCAGAAGCTGGGACCATTCAGATTTGCCTCGCCTTGAACTTACATTCTAATGCGTCGAGATTTATTTCCATTGTCAGGAATTTGAACTCGGCGCCGTCGAGTCGGATCGCGTCGCCTGTTGAGTCGTCCCAGGTCAGCTCGGTATCCCAATCGTTCACGTCCCAGAGTTCGGGCCCGTCCCCGCGACTGGACGCATCGTAACTGACAGAAATCCGGTCAAGGATATCGAGGTGCGGGATGAAGCTCGTTCGGAACTCGATCACGTCCTTGAGCTGAGAGAACTCGGTAAAGAGCGCATTCACGATCGAAGAAGCCGCCGTGAGATCGGCGATCCAGAAGTTCTCGAGCTCGAGCGTCTTGAACCCGAGCGCCCAGCGCTGGTTGGTGCCCGAGACGGAGAAGCTTCCCATCGTCGCGACGTAGGACGTGGCGGTGTCTTCAGGTCGGTACTTCACAACCACGCGCGAGTAGTATTTCGAGAAGTCCTTCCCGAAGCGTTCAATTTTCTTGATCGTGTGCCCGTAGGTGGAGTTGAACGACCCGAGCCCGTGGAATTCGAAAGCGACCGTCGTCGTCGCCGACTTCGGAGCGAAGTGAAACACGCCGCTCGGGTCCACGTACGCAGCATAGTTCTCTGCCTCGGCGAGCTTCTCGATCACGTCCCAGACGCTCGAGTTGACGATCTCCTGCGAGGTGACGGTGCTCAGGTCGGCGTAGATGTTCGTCGTCGACTGGATGTCCCAGTTTGACGTCGTGTCCCCAAAGAATGGTCGAAAGATGAAACTCCCGGCACCATCGGTTTGGTCGCGAAGGAGCCGAATGAACCCGCTAGCAGTCAGCGAATTGTTGAGTCCCGTCAAAGCGGCGGCTGGGAAATCTCGGAAGACTTGCGTCAGCGGTTTGATAGGAATCGTGACTTCGTTATTGTCCCCGAGAAGTAGCTCGCCAGCGATGATGCCGATGAAAATCTGGTCGCTGCTGTCCCACGGGTCCACGTCCCAATGGCCTTCATCCCAATTGGCGGAACCCGGGAAGTATCGCCTATTCCAAATGCCATTGGCGCTTTGAGTCTGATGGTAGAGGCCCGCCCGAATGCGAACGAGCGTCCTCTGCTGGTTCAGGTAGCCCGACCACAGCGAGCCTTCATCGTCGTCCGGGTTGTAGCGCCCTTCGTCGTTCTGAAAAACCATGCGCACGCCATCGAGAGTGTAGGTTCCAAGACGGTCACCTTCGGCGTTGATCTTGATCGAGCCCCACTTCTTTACGTCGGACGAGATGTCCTGCCAGGAGCTCTCGAAGAGGCCCGTCGTCGCGAGTCGGCGCTTCATCTCGACGATGCGGTAGGCGCCCGACTTCGCTGAGGCTATTGCCTGCTCGATCGTTTCGACGCCCATCAGCCCGGAGTCTCCTTCAGGTCGATGTCACCGCGGAATCCGGCGTTCATGTTCTCATCCACGAATCGGTAGAAGTTGAATGGGTTGGTCCAAACCGCTTCGAAGAGGATTCCGTCCCAGGAGGTATGCGTCCCGAAGGGGACGAACAGCCACGGGTTGTACTGGTCGTAGACCGCGCGGAAGCTGTTGCGCTCAGACTCGGTGACGCTGTTGAACTTGAGCTTGGCTTCCCACTTCTCGCGCACGACGTGGATGCGGGTCCCGCCGTCCGAGAGTTGGTGCACGATCTGCTTGGGGGCCAACACCGGGTTGTACCCGGCTGCGTTCGGGTTGGGGAACTCGAGCTCGAGCGACGACAGCACCAGGTGCCCGATCGCCTTTTCAGTGTTGGCCGTAATGGTCGTCCGCATGTCGATCGTGACCGACGTGCAATCGACCGGCGTAGCCTTCAGGTAAAGGTTATCTGACGTGTTCGACAGGAAGTCCGAAGCTGTCGTCAGCCCGGTGATATTGAATGTGTTCGCTGTAGCACCGTTGTAATAGATGCGGAAGCTCTCGAGGTTGTGCTCGAGCAGCGCGATTCGGGATACTGTCTGCGTCGCATCGAAACGGATAGTGATTGAAGCGGTCGTCGCGTCATTCGCGAAGCCGTCCGTGAAGTATTGCAATGCTCGGTCGGGGTTGAAGAGGTTCTCGGCCAGCGAGGTGTTCGAGCCCAGCGAAATCTGCGTCGTCGTATTGATGAGGTTCTGCTTGAGGAATTCCATCGCTAGCTGATCCTCGCATCGAATGCGACGCTCTCACCGTCGCGGCGCATGTTGTACAGCTCACGGTCGATCGCTCGCGCGAGCTCGCGCGCCTGACTCGCGTCGCCCAGGATGGGCCCGTTGAAGACGATGGTCATGCCGCCGCCTCCCCCAAGGCGCTCGGACGCCTCCGGGCTGTCGAGCGGGATCACGGCTTCGTCCTTCCCGCCTTCGCCGATGATCGCGGGCATACCACCCGGGCGCGCACGCACGATACCACCCTCCGCCAAGCCCTTGACGGTCGTGGCGAGGATCGCTGCGAGGTTCAGGCCGCCCGCTACTTTGGCCATCGTGGCATGCGGGATCGTGGCAGGTGGACCCGGAGGAGATGCCAGAGCCAATGCCGCTGCTTGGTTGGTGGCCACTATAGTCGAAGCGATCGCTGCGGCCTTTTGTGCAAGGAAAGCCGCTTTCGAGCCGGTGTCAGCGGTAGCTGCGATCAGGTTCATCGCCCCGGTGAAGATGTTCGCCTGGGCTTGAGCGTGCTTCATGGCGAGATCCTGCTCTGCCTTTTGCATCAGGATGGTCTTCTGATGGCGAAGCAGTTCCGCCTGCTGCCGGATCATCGTCAGCTTGTTCTGAGCGTTTTGCTCGTTCTGAATCTTTCGCTCCAGGTGAGAGATCTGAGCGGCGATTTCCTGCTCCTGGTTCATGCCGATCAGAGAATTCTCATAAGCCATCTGCTCGAGCATTCGCTGCTCGCGGACGATGGCGTCCTGAATGCTCATCTCCTCGCGAACGGCGGCAGCGTTCTCGGCAGACTGCCTCTCGAGGTCGGCCTCCTTCTGGGCCGTGTCCACCTTGCGCTGCAATAAGGCGTTGTCGATTGCCTGCATGCGCTCGGCGTGAGCCTTCCGGTTGGCCTCGACCTCGGCGGTCGTCGCCTTCTCGCCCTCGACCCACGTCGTCCAGGCCTGCTTGAAGTCCCCGTTGATCGCCTGGCTGAGTGCGCCCGCCGTCGTTCCGAGGAAGCCGCCGATGCTGGTCCCGAGGTTGCGGAAGGCCAGGAGCGCGGTGTCAGCCAGCTTGATGAGCTGCGCGAAGATGTAGGCGAACCCGTCGATCAGGGCGCTGCTGTTCTGCGTGTCCTTGGCGAAGTTCTTGATCGCGGTCGCGACCACGGCAATGACCGGGGCCAGCCGTTCGCCGAGCGCCTCGTTCAGGTCATCGACGATATTCCAAAGCTGCTGGAGCACTCCGAGCCCCTGGGCAGCGGCCTCGGCCTGACCCTGATAGCGCCTCTCGAGCTGCTGGAGCACCTGGGCCATGCGCTCGGAGCGGGAAGCGGTGGCGTCCACCTGGATTCCGTAGCGCGACAGCGCGTTGGTGGAAGTCCCGATCGTCTTGCCGATGAGGTCGGCTGCGCGGTTCGCGTCAATCCCTTGAGCGGTCGCGAAGTCGAGAATCGCGCGCGTGAGCCGCTCGGTGACTTGCGTCTGCCCGATGTAGGCTTGAATCTGCGCCTGAGCCGAGACGATCGCCTCGTCCGCGAAGGTTGTGACGTCCTGGAGATTCGCGGCGATGTCCTGATACTGCTGGGACAGCTTCGCCGTGAAAATCCCCTGGTTGACCATCGCCTGGTTGAGCTCGTTGACCGCCTTCTCGCTGTCACGGTAGGACTTCACCGCCGCAATGACGACTGCGGTGATCGCTGCGAACGCGGCAATGCCGATATTCTTCAGCTCGTCGAACGAGTCCCGGAGCTTCCCGAGGACTTCCTGGCCAGTCGCTTTGATGCGTAGGAGAAGTGTTGCTTCGGAGTCTTTCGCCATTACCTGCGCCTCCGTTGCTCGCTCTTACGCCGCTGCTTCTCGGCCTCTTTCGCCTCGTACTCGATCGCCTTGCGAGCGATGAAGAGGTTCAGCGTGAAGTCTTGGATGTCGTCCGTGACGACCGTGCTCGGAAGAACCCCGTATCGCTTGGCGACTACGTCGACTTCGAGGCACCTTTGCCGGTCAAGTAGTACCAACTCGGCTTTTTTTTTCCGTAGCTGTACTCGACGATCGCCGAATAGAGCCTCGTGCAGAGGTCCCACTCGGTGAAAAGATGTTCGACCGGCAATCCCTCGCCCGGATCGTCCTTGGACTTCTTCAGCTTCGGATCGACGACCGCCGCAAGGAACACCTCGGACCAGTGGTCCTTGATCGAAGTGACGCGACGAGCGGTCATCTCGACGTGCTCGAGCGTATCGACCGGCTTCTGGCTCGTATCGTAGAGCGCCCGCAGGGCGTTGGACCCCTGCAAGTAGTCGAGGGGGCTGAGCTTGCGAATCTTGAATGGGACGCCATGAATGCGCACCACCGTCGTCGCGCCTAAAACCTTTTCGAGTTTTCGGCGAAAGATCCATCCCAACCCCAGCATGGTTATGCGTAACTCGACGTATCGTTGGTGACCTGAACCTGGAGTCCGTATCCGGTCGAGGTCGTGTCGTCCCGGAGAACCCGGAACGTGACCTCGGACTGGAGGATTCCGGAAGCGTCGGCCACTTCAGGATCGCCCGCATCGTCGATGAAGACGCGCGGGTAGTTGAATTTGATGCCCTGGCGAATCGCCGAGCCCGACATGGTCGGCCCGAGGAATTCGAGCTGGACCGAGAGCTGCGTCGCGTTCTTCATTGCGTTGAACGCCGTCAGCGTGTCGAAGCGAATGGTCGCCTTCAGAGACAGATCGGCCATGCCCGGGGGCAGGACAGCGGGCGTATCCGATCCGATGC
>Ga0196963_10001183_pt1 | contig 18903 bp, 22 predicted proteins | sample S1_5metaG_FD_148600 | JGI IMG/M metagenome (GOLD analysis project Ga0196963, IMG submission 148600) | Soil microbial communities from Anza Borrego desert, Southern California, United States - S1_5 | ecosystem: Environmental > Terrestrial > Soil > Desert | place: USA: California | collected... | reverse complement strand
ATGCGATCGAGGATCGCAACCCGCCTGAAGTACTCCTCGCGACGGAATCCAACTTCGCGTGTTCGCAGCCGCGCCGTCATGGTGTCTGTCGAAGCCGTCAGCCGACAGATGGTCAGCGGCGTATCGTCAAACAGTTGTTGCAGATTGCGCCGCTCGTCAGCCGTCTCGATCGCCGCTGCGATCAGGAAGCGGTCAATCCCCGCAGCGCGGCAATTTGCGTATATCGCGGCGAGGTTCTGATGATGCAGGGCCTTTGCCCGATCGTCGGGAAGGAGAACGACGCCGAGTCCGTCCAAATCGATCGCGGCGTGGACGATCTGCCGCTCGCATAGCAAATCCGACGCTTCGCCCAGCACCGTCGTCTTCCCCGCGCCCATCGAGCCCGAGATCACCAGGACGTGAGCGGAGGGTTTGCGTATGTCTATCACGGCCGACGCTAAGCCTAACCGCATCAGCGCGCTGAGGCGGCGGCAATCATTGTCGTGTGGTTTGCCGACAAGGCGTAGGATTCGAACTTTGGAATTGGCGGAGAGAAAGGGATTCGAACCCTTGGTACGGTTTCCCGTACACACGCTTTCCAAGCGTGCTCCTTCAACCACTCGGACATCTCTCCGTTCGAATGGAATCAATAGTTTAGCGTCATATCCCGCCAGAGCCAAAGGTTCAGTGTGAAGCAATAGTGAAGCGGCTCGCCAATTTCGGATTCGAATCACGGGTTGCGAGTGCCGTTTACGGCTGACAATAGAGCGATATGCGCGAACGTCTCGCCGGTATCGCCAGCCTGACTTCCTCGCTCACCACGTTGGTGTGTTGAACGCTGCCAATCGTGTTTGTGAGCCTAGGTCTAGGCTCCGTCATTGCGTCTACGGTTGAAGCCGCGCCTTGGGTGGCGGTGATCAGTCGGCACAAGAACATCGTGTTTCCGAGCGTTGCCGCGTTGCTGGCCTTCAACTATTGGTTCTCGATTGTTCGACCACGCCAGATGAACTGTGCTCCCGGCGACGTATGTCAGATCGATAGTCCCGCCATGCGTTGGAATCGGCGGTTGTTCTGGCTTAGCGTGGCGATTTTTGTCGTTGCCGTCGTCATCACCTACTCGATGCTGATATGGGTATCGTTTCAACCGGAATGACACGCTTCTGCTTCATCCTTTTCGCTTTTGTGTTTGCTAGCCCCGATTGTTTCGCGTCAGGGCATGGCCCCGTGTTTGGTGCCGCGACACCAACACTGGGGCGGGGCGGGTGGAGCTTCGATCAAGCGTGGACACGTCGCGAAGGCTCGGACGGCGATACATCGCAAATGTTCAAGTCGATGGTGTCGTTTGGCATTACCGAGACCATTCAGGTATCTGCCTCTGTGCCTATTGCAATGACATCCAACTTGCAGCCGTCAAGAATGATGAGCGCGATGTCGAGCGAACGGGAGTTCGAATCGTTACTAGCTTACAGATTTCAGCGGCGGGTAATTGGCATCGGCGGCAGGCAGGAAAGCACCTTGTACGTGGGAGCCACTGCGCCCATGGAATCCGAACGAAACGGCACTAAGGTAGGCGCTTCAATTCAGGCGCAAGTCGCTACGGGCTACGCCTCCCGGGAACACTACCTTTGGATCGGCGGGGGGATTCAGCACTTTCTGGAACGAGACAAAAGCCAGCAAGGTGACTCACGTTTCATGTCGCTCGTATATGGATATAGACCACCGCCGCTTCAGACCGAGGCTGGCAAACCAGACCTGCGATTCTTCGTCGAGGCTACCTTAGAGGATCGAACGGCAACACGGGCAGGGGCGACCGAGGTAGCCAGCGGCACTCGCTCGTTATTCATCGGGCCAACGTCGTTGCTCGTTTACAAGGCAATTGCCGTAGCAGGCGGGATTCTGTTGCCCGCATATCAGCGTGATGACCAACCTCAAGAGCGTTTTCGCGTAGCCGTAAACTTCGCCTACTTCTTCTGGTTAAGATAAGCACATGACAAAGAGCATTATCGCAGCAGCCATTGCCATGTTGTTGCTGATGCCCGTCGTCGCACACGCGGAATTGCTACGAGTTGAGCTAAAGACGCTTGGAATGGATTGAGAGACATGCGCCCACGCCGTGCGCGTGGCCATGCGTAAGATCGAAGGAGTCGAGAAGGTGACCGTGAGCCTCAAAGAAGGCATGACGGTTCTCGAATTCCGGCCGGGCAACAAGGTCACATTGGCAAGTCTTCGGCGTGTGATCAAGAACAACGGGTTCGTCTCGAAGGAAGCCACCGTTGTCGCTCAGGGAACGGCGAACGGTCGGGACTTCGTCATCAGCGGCACCGGCGAGAAGGTGTTCGCGACAAGTTCTCCCACTGCGACTCCCGATGGGCGTTGGCGATTCGTTGTCGAGAAATAAACTCGATTCCCTCCGCCGCTGAGCGCCAATCAGTTGGGGCTGCCGAACGCCAAGCGCATAAGTTCGTCCGTGGCCTCGCAAAGGGTTGGTCTGCTTTGCGTAGTCTCTTCAAGCACTGTTGCCAAGCCTGCAAGGACGACGTGATCCATGAGCGTCGTGGACGGGAATACATTCATCCGAACCAAATGGCAATTTCGTGGACACGAGCTAGGCGTCGCAGTAAAGGACGATGCTACACGCGCATAGTGCACCGAGAGGAGCTCGGAGCGGACCTATTGATTGCCCGAGTCGAATGACGCAGCGACGCGACGAGCGAAATCGACCGCCGACGCGCGTGGCTGAGTGGCGCGATGGATCTGAAGCGCCCTTCGTGCCTCCTCAGCGCGGCGAATGAGCTCGCGCGTCTCCTGATACGACGAGGCGTGCTCAGCGAAATCCAGCGCATCAGGACGCACGCGGCCCAGCCGAAGCGCCGCGGGGACGCGCCGATGGCAGGCACACGCGGCGGTGTCTGAGACGAGCCCGCAGTGGGCGCGCGTGAACGTTTCGATCGCTGTGCGGGCGTGCTGCAGCCGCTTGCGAAAGAGCTCCGGCGTGATGTCCAGCGCCTCGGCGGCTTCAGGGCCGGGCAGCTCGAGAATCTCGCCCAGCACGTACGCCAATCGGTGTGGCCGGTCGAGGCACTGGAGCATGCCAAGCGTGCAGCCGATCTTTACTTCCTCGATCAGCAGCGAGCGCTCGGCATCCGTGGGTCCGTCAGACGCCAGGCCATCGGCGAGATCGTCGGCGAACGCCTGAAAGTTCAAGTGCATGCGCTCGACCGGACTCTTCTTGACGTCCAGGATGTAATTGACGGCGATTCGATACACCCACGTTCTGAGCTTGCTGCGACCGTCGAACTGCGCGAGCCGCGTCACGACGCGCACGAGGATCTCCTGCGTCGCATCCTCGGCGTCCTCGCGATTCCACAGCATCCGCAGGGCGAGGCCGTAGACATCGCGTTGCAGCTCTCTGACGACGCCGTCGAGGGCATCGCGATCCCCCTCGACAGCGCGCCGCGCGAGTTCCTCGAGCGTGGCGGCGTCGCCCATCACGATTCCATCAATGCCTTGAGCGTCGTCAGCTCCGATCGCAGCGTTTTACTTTGAGCCTCGAGCGCGCCCTCGATCTGCTCGAGCGCCACCGGCGGCGCATGCAACACGAAGCTGTAGATACAGGTGCCACGAGTGGTCTCGGTCACGCGCGACTGCGCCACGCCGACTGTGCCGTCCGGAAACTGCAGCCGCCAGTCGACGGTTCCCGCCTCGGCGTTGGCTGACACGTCGAGGCCGATATCGACGGAGCCCGCAGGCGTGACGAGCTGAGCGCGGCCGTTTTCGGCGGAATCAAACGCGTGCGCCCAGCGAGGCAGATTCCCTGGCACTCGCAGGAATTCGAACACCTTCTTGCTCGGAGCCGCTATTTCGATGCCTTGTACGTCGAACATTCGCATGTCATTCTCCTCCCGGCTCATCGCCTTTCGGATTCTTTGGACGATGGCGGCAAGGGGAGTGTGAATGGCGGCTTTCTAACTCAGGGGACATGTGCAGTGATGGTGCGGCGGCGACCTACCCTCCTGGCTCGTGTCACGGTGGGGACCCAGCTGAAGCGTGCGAGTCACGATCGCGCCTTCGGCCGAATTCTCATCCTAGAATGGTCGATGTGCTTGGGTTGCGCACGTCAGTAACATTCAAAAAGAGATCTCCGTATGTTTGGATGCCCTCCCTGACGGCGCAGGAGCGTTGGTGTCGCTGACCTTTTCCGATTCGGAACGTCTCAGCCTGAGCCTGGCAGCAGCCAATCTCGGCGACTGGTCGTGGGATGCGGCCACCGACCGCGTCACCTTTTCCGAGCGCGCCGCCGCGATCTTCGAGATTCCTCCCGGTCCGCACATGACGTGGAGGGAGATGCGGAGCCTGCTGCATCCCGATGATGCCGGGCGCGCCCACGACGCCGTCCAGCACGCCATCGAGACTCGCAGCGACTACAAGACCGAGTATCGCCTCATCAACGGCAGCGGCGAACGGTGGGTCTCTGCGATGGGTCGTCCCATCTACGACTCGGCGGGTAGCCTTGTCGGCATGTTGGGCGTGGTGCAGGACATCACGGAGAGCGTCCGCATGAAGGCGGCCCTGCTGCTGTCGGAGCAGCGGTTCCGCGGCATCATGGAGCAGTCGCCGTTGTCGATGCAGGTGCTGTCCCGCATCGGATCCACGATTCGTGTGAACCGCGCGTGGGAACAGCTGTGGGGCGCGACCATCGATACCGTCCGCGACTACAACATCCTGGCGGACCCGCAGTTGGACGCTGCCGGCATCACGCCGCTTCTGCAGCGCGCCTTTGCGGGCGAGGTCGTCGATCTGCCGACCATCCGATACGACCCGAACGAGACGCTGCCAGACAGCAGCGCCAATCCGGATCCGGCACGCTGGGTCAGTGCGTTCGCCTATCCGGTCAAGAACGCCGCGGGCGAGGTGGAGGAGGTCGTGCTCGTGCACCGCGACGTCACCGCGGTACGAGAAGCGGAGGCGCGCCTGGCGTGGAGCGAAGCACGCTTGCGGCTCGCGCTCGAGGCGAGCCGCATGAATGTCTGGGACTGGGATCTCGCGACGGACATCGTCGCCTGTTCCAGCAATGCGCGCGAGTTCTGGGGCATCGACATCGGCAGGGCCGCCGACTTCACCCGCGTCATTCATCCGGACGATCAGGAGGCCGTGGCCGCCGCAGCCGCACAGGCGATCGCCAACCCGACGGAACCGTACTTCTCGCAATACCGTCTGCTTGCGCCCGATGGGCGATTACGGTGGGTGGAAAGCCGCGGTCGCGTCGATCGCGACGACGCCGGGCGTGCCGTGCGGCTGCTGGGCGTAACGCTCGATGTGACTGAGCTCAAGACTGCCGATCAGCGCAAGGATGAGTTCCTGGCAACGCTGGCGCATGAGTTACGCAATCCGCTGGCGCCGATCCGTACCAGCGCGGCTCTCCTCAAATCCAACGCCGACGCAAGGCTGGTCGAACGCACGCGCGCAATTATCGAGCGGCAGGTCGGTCATCTCGTTCGACTCGTGGACGATCTGCTCGACGTGTCGAGAATCTCGCGTGGCAAGCTGGTGTTGACGCGCGAGCCCGTCGATCTGGCCGCGATCGTTGCGACCGCATTGGAGACGAGCCGGCCGGTCCTCGATGCCGCGGAACTGACGCTCACCACACACCTTCCGTCAGGGCCAGTCGTGGTGCTGGCTGACCGCGTGCGGCTCGCCCAGGCCATCAGCAACATCCTGAACAACGCTGCGAAGTTCACTCCCGCTGGCGGCGCCGTCGACGTGGCCTTCGCCGTGGACGACGCGCACGTCAGCCTCCGTATCACGGATTCCGGCATCGGTATTCCAACGTCATTGCTCGATCAGGTCTTCGAGATGTTTGTCCAGGGGCCCGCCGGCCGGCGCAGCGCGTCTGGCCTCGGCATCGGCTTGACCATTGTCAAGAGGCTGGTCGAACTGCACGACGGAGTAGTGCGGGCAGAAAGTGCTGGTGACGGCGCGGGCAGCACCTTCGTCATCACGTTGCCAGTCGTCGAGGGCAACGAATCGCGGCCGGAATCATCACTGCCCGAGCCGCCCGCGACGCGCGCGAGTCGTCGCGTGCTGGTCGTCGACGACAACGTCGACGCGGCTGACACGCTGGCCGCGCTGCTGGCAGGTACGGGTGATGAAGTTCGCACCGCGACGTCCGGCGCCGCTGCGCTGGCGATTCTGGACCACTTCACTCCGGAGGTTGCGCTCCTCGACATCGGCTTGCCGGATACTTCCGGGTATGACCTGGCCCGCTCGCTGCGTGCGCGTTTTGGATCACGGATTACGTTGATCGCGATTACCGGCTGGGGGCAGGATGCCGACCGTGCGCGCGCGGCCGCCGCCGGGTTCGATCATCACCTCACCAAGCCGGTCGATCACGACCAGTTGCATCGTTTGATGGAATAAGCACAAATTCACGCATCGCGGTCGCTGCTGAACCCCCGTCTGCGCCATCAGTTCGGCTAGCTCTTGGCACCATGGCACCGTTGGCACCGCGGCACCTTGGCTATTTGGCACCGTTGCACCCTGGATTAAAGACCGGAGGTCAAACGTTGAATATGCTTCTGAGGTGATCTCGATGAGCAAGCCAGTTATCGGCGTTGCCTTGGGCGCTGCCCTCGGCCTGTTGGATGGCCTGTCGGCTTGGTTCGCGCCCGAGGCCCGTCCGATGATGACAACCATCGTCATCGCCTCCACGGTCAAGGGCGTCGTCACCGGCCTTTTTGCCGGATTGCTGGCGCGGTGGTGGCGTTCGACCACGCTGGGTCTGGTGGCTGGTGTCACAATCGGCGGCGTCCTGAGCACGCTTGCCGCAATCGGACAGGAAGGCCATTACCTGGAAATCATCCTGCCGGGAATGCTCCTTGGTGCGTTCGTCGGCTATGTCACCCAGCGATTCCCGCGCCCTTCAACCGTCACGCGAGCAATGGTTTTCGCATTGCTCGCCTTTGCCGTGCCTGTCGCCGCGCAACAGCCGACGGGCACCGATCGATTTGCCGTTATCAGTTCGTTGATCGGCAAGTGGGCCGGGACCACTGAGGGACGGCCGGGCACCGGCACTGTCGAACGGGAGTACGAACGCGCCCTTGGCTCCCGCTTCATTCGTGTGCGTAACCGAAGCACCTATCCGCCGCAGGAAAAAAACCCCAAGGGCGAGACACACGAGGACGAAGGTTTCGTCAGTTTCGATAATGCGCGGAAGCGGCTGGTGTTTCGTCAGTTTCACGTCGAGGGCTTCGTCAACACCTACGTACAGCAGCCTGACACGCCGCCCGGAACAGTCGTCTTCGTGACCGAAGCAATTGAGAATATTCCGTCCGGCTATCGCGCGCGGGAAACCTACATCTTGCGCGGCCCCGACGAAATCGAAGAAGTGTTCGAGCTGGCCGAGCCAGGCCAGGATTACTCGGTATACTCGCGGACGAAGCTCAAGCGGATCAAATGACAGACACGCGACGGGTCATGTTCTGTGTCGGGTTCTAACCCTGACTAAGCGCGCGTCGTAGTCGCTTTGTCCGGAAAGAAATCACGTCCGCGCGCCATTTCGGCGACGTTCTTCGCTCCGCCAACGAACGGAATCGCGTCGAGGCCGCTGTGCAGAGCGCCGCGCAGCCATCCCTTGCGGCGGATCGCACTCCCAAGCGTTACCAAGGCAATCGCCGCCCCAACCCATGGAATGGATCGGCTCAGACGACGCGCGATTTTTCGTCCGGCGTAGGTTTGCAGCTGTCGGGTCCTTGCCATACGCTACGAGATAGCAAATCCCGCGCCGATTGCGTATTCCCACCGGAAACGGCCATGGCCAAGTCAGCCATAACGGCGATTGCTCCCTTCTTCATCGTCCGGAACGTCCCGGCGGCTATCGCGTTCTATCAAGACGGCCTTGGCTTCGACGTCACCTTCCAGGGGCCGGCGCCGGGCGACATCTTCTTTGCGATCGTCGAACGTGGCGGCGCCATGCTGATGCTGAAGGCCGTGGGCGTCGAGCCGACGCCGAATCACACGCGTGACATTGGGGAAGGGTGCGCCCGTTGGGACGCGTATCTGCACGTTCCCGATCCCGATGCGCTGGCCGCGGAGTTCGCGTCGCGCGGCATCGAGCTATTCCAGCCGTTGCGGGATGACGAAAACGGGTTGCGGGGGTTCGAGGTGCAAGACCGCGACGGCTACGTGCTGTATTTCGGCCGGCCGCGTTCGTAGCCCGATTGGATCTACGCGCGTTCGCGCGGATACCACACCTCGACGATCGTCGCGGCAGTAGCATCGAGATCGCGCCAATGTTCGATCGGCACTTCGAGATCGACGAGCGCCGCGGTCGGCAGCCCGTGATATTCGCCGCTCAACTGGCGGACCAAATCCTCGAGGCCGGGGTTGTGCCCGACCACCAGCACCGTGGCGGCGTCATCCGCCACGTTGCGCAGGACCTCGATCACGTCGTGCGGCTTGGCGTGATAGAGCGATGGCTGCGTGATGATCTCACGCGTATAGCCGGCCGCGTCGGCGACCGCACGCGCGGTTGTGATCGCGCGAACCGCGTCCGAACTGACGATGACGTCCGGGATCGACTCTCGCTCGCGCAGCCAGGCGCCGACCTTGGGCGCGTCGCGCTCACCGCGCTCGTTGAGCGGCCGCTCCCAGTCGTCCATCGAGGAGTCAGCCCAGCTCGATTTCGCGTGTCGCAGGATCAGCAGGCGTTTCATCTGAAGGTGCCGAGCAACACGCGTGCCGACATCATCCCCAGCCAGCCGGCGATCAAGCATCCAAACAGCGTCGCGCCGACGTTCAGCAGGGCGGTGCCGGCCGCCCCTTCTTCGATCAACCGTGTCGTTTCGTAATTGAAGCTCGAGTAGGTGGTAAAACCGCCGAGGAAGCCCACGGTGAGGGTCGTGCGGAGGGTGGACGGCCACGCCTGAATCGTCGCCGCATAGATCACCGCGGCGATGGCATAACAGCCGGCGAGATTGACGAGCAGCGTGCCGTACGGAAAGGCGGCGCCAAATCGCGCCGCCGCCCAGGCCGAGATCAGATATCGCGCGCCGGTGCCTGCCGCGCCGGCAACGCAAATCCAGACGAAACGTTCCATACCGTTTGCGTCACTGCGGTGAGGTCAGTTGGTCGGCCACTCGCTCGATACCGTCAACTTGAAACCAGTCGGATCGGTGAGCTCGAATTGGCGCGTCTTCCACTGCGTGTCGAACGGTTCCATGTCCAGCTTGACGCCGGCGGCCTTCACTCGTGCCGCGATCTCGTCGACGTTCTGCGTGGTTTCGATATGCAGCCTGAAGCCGACGCCTTTCTGGCGATCGCGGCCCTTCTTCCAATCGTCCTGGCTCAAGCCGAGCATCAGCTTGCCGGCCTGCATCATCACGCCCAGCAACTGGCCGTTGTCCTCCCACCGCTCTGCGACGGCGAAGCCAAGCGCTTCATAGAAGCTGATGCTCTTCGCAAGGTCGTCAACGGTAAAGCCCGGCATGATGGATTTTGCGGTCAATGCGCTGTCTGCGGTCATCGCCTTCTCCTGATTGCAAAATCATACTCTCGCAGCGGCGACAGCCGCGGTTGACCCTGGAGCGGCTCCATGGTTTACGCTTCACGGATGCGAATTGGCGAGCTGGCGCGTTGCACTGGCGTGTCGATTGACACGCTGCGGTATTACGAACGGATTGGCCTGCTGCCGAAGGCGCGGCGTTCCGACAACGGCTATCGCGATTATCCACCGGAGGTGCGCAATCGTCTTCGCGTCATCCGCAACGCGGCCGCTCTTGGTTTTCCGTTGAAGGAGATTGCGTCCGTATTACGCATCCGCGACGCCGGCGGCAGTCCGTGCCGGCAGGTGCGCGACTACGCGGTGTCGATCGTCGCCCAGCTCGAAGAGCGCATCGCCGAGTTGAAAGCAGAGCGGCGCGCGATGCTCGCGCTGATCGAACAGTGGAATGCGCGGTTGTCGAAGACGCCGGAAGGTCAACGCGCGCACCTGCTCGAAATGCGGCGCGCTTGACTCTGGAGTCAGCTCCAGGCTCTAGCATCCGATCATGAAAACAATTGCCGTAGTCATTCTCATCGGCGCTGCGCTCTCGGTGTCCGGCAGCGCCCGCCAACACGATCAGATGAAGCACCGTGGCGCGGCGGCCATGGGCTTCGACCAGGACGCATCGGTCCATCACTTCCTGCTGAAGCGGGATGGCGGTGAAATCGTGGTGACCAGCAAGACCGAACCCGAGGCAGTCCGCTCGCACCTACGCGAGATTGCCGTTGCCTTCGCGCGCGGCGAGTTCGACAAGCCGTTCGCCACGCACGGCGAGGTCCCGCCTGGCGTCCCCGTATTGATCGCGCGTCAAAAGCAGCTGTCGTACCGCTACGACGAACGTACGTCCGGCGGGGCGGTCGTAATCGCCACCAACGATGCTGCGGCGCTCGCAGCGCTGCACCAATTTCTTCGCTATCAGATTGTCGAGCACAAGACCGGCGATCCGCTGACGGTGCCGCAGTAAAGCAAAAGGGCCGGCTGTTGGCCGGCCCTCTTGTGACTCCTACCAGTCGACCGCAGGTTAGCGGCTTACGGGCACGTCGCCGAAACCATCTTCACGGCACTGACGCGCATGTAGTGATCGGCCTTCGGGGGCGCGGGCTTCATGGCTTCCGCTTCCGCAGCCGGCACGTTGACGCCGGTGATGTCGACCTTATGGCCGACGTGCGGGGCGAGAGTGTCCTTCGATTCGACAACGCTGATGGTCTTGGGACCCTTCTCAGCCGTGTTCTGCAGCAGGCCTGAGGTGGCGGTGGCGCCTTTCTGCACACATCCCGACATGGTGTGTTCGGCTGGCGGCTTCTTCGTTGTGTCTTGCGCGGCGACGGCCACCGACAGCGCCAAGGCGCCGGCGGCGGTTAAAGCAACTGCGAATCGCATATACCCTCCAAGGGAATCAGAACACCGAGTGCCCCGTCAATATTCCCTCTCCGGGCGATCGTGTCAAGCCAAGCCGCTACGTCTTGCGGGCGGCGCGAATCAGCGCATCCATGTGATCGAGGTACTTTTCGAACGCGCGACGGCCCGCTGCGGTGAGTTTGTAGTCCGTGCGCGGCGTCCGGCCGGAGAACGTCTTGGTGCAGGTCACGTAGCCCGCTTCTTCGAGCTTGCGGGCGTGGACGCTCAGGTTCCCGTCGGTGGCGCTCAACGCCGCCTTCAGATCCGTGAACGAGAGCTCATCGCCGACGGCCAGCGCGCTGACGATGCCGAGGCGCATGCGATCGTGAAGGAGACGATCGAGCTCGGACGCAATCGCGCCGGCGTGCTTCGTCAGCGGCGTCGCGATGGAGCGCGATCCGCCTTCCGGCGCGACTTTGGGCGCGAACCGTCGTGCTGTCGCTTTAGCCGCCATGGTGCCTCGCGATGTAAGCGCCGAATGCGACCTGCAGGCCGCCGAAACCCGCTGCGAGCCACAGGTTGCCCCATGCCGACGGTGTGGCGATCGCCAGCACGCCGAGCATCATGAAGCACACGCCGATCACGCGCACGATCGGCACGCTGAAGATGCCGCCGGTCAGTACACCTGCGCCGTAGAGCAACAGCCAGGCGGGCGCCATCACCGCATATGCTCCGACCGACCATAACTGAAACGTGATCGCGGCGCCGGCGACGAACGGCGCCGCCATACCGAGCGCGAACCGCTTGGCCGTCGCGCCGGTCAGCGTGCTGCCGGCACGCTTCGCCTTCAAGCCCATCGTCACCAAGCCGACCGTCGCCGCGACGATCGCGGCGGCGATCCAGGTGAGCAGCCAGCGCTCGCTGGTCTGTTGAGCGCCCGCAACGGCTGCGGCAATCAGCGCCACGACGCCCATCAACGCGCCGCCGATGCCGGGTATCGACGTGAACGTCGAGCTGCGCTCCATCGCCTGGCGGATGTAGAGCAGGTTGTCCGCCGCGTAACCGGAGATTTCCGCAGGTTCTACCTGTTCTCGTGCCGGCACTGCCACGCCGTCATCATACACGCGTTAACTTTATGCAGCAAAGTGGGCACGTCGTTTGTGTACGCAATCGGGATATGGCTGACTCGGCTCCCGAAGGCCCCGATGTCCAAGGCGGATTGACCGAGCGCGAAAAGCGCGACAACGTTATCCGCCTGGCCTTTGGCGGCAGCGTCGAACGCTACGAAGAGTTCTGCCGCGTCCTGGAAGAATTCGTTCCGCCAGGAACGACCGTCGTCTTGCGCGGCAGCGCGGTGACCGGCTACCGGTGGCGGGATCAGGCGCCGTTCGATGCCGACGGCCCCGGCACCAGCGACCTCGACGTCACGATGGTCGGCGACGGCGCTATCGGATTTTTCACGTCGGGCGGTTTCTTCGTCCCAGGCGTGCATTCGCGGCCGTTGAGCGACGAGGATCCCGACATTGCGCCCGCGCTGGTGCCGTTGCGCAGCAAACTGATCGACATGGTCAAGCGGCCGGTGAATCTGCAGGCGTCACGCGATATCGTGATCAAGTTCCGCGGCGATCTGCTCGAGCAGCCCTACCTGACGATGTTCACCAAGCCGGGGGGATTGGCGCTGAGCGGCACCGCGATCCCGACATGACGTTCCGGCTGCTGACGTACAACATTCTCAAGGGCGGGATCGGCCGCACGCAGGCGATCGCCGACGTCATCAATGCGTGTCATCCGGATCTCGTGCTGTTGCAGGAAGCGACGGATGCCGCAAGCGTGGCGTTGCTGGCGAAAGCTACCGGCATGGCCGACGGCCGGACGTTTCAACGGCAGTCGCTCGGCTTCCTGAGCCGCGAACCCGTGGCGTCATGCCAGTGGATTCGGCCTCGCGTATCGCGGCATGCGTTCGTCGAGGTCGTACCTCGCGGCGAAAAGCTGCGGGTGTTCGGCGTGCACTTGAGTGCGGTGCTCGCCGCATGGACGGAGCAACGGCGGCTGCACGAACTGCGCGCGCTGCTGCGTAGCATCGATCAACATCGCGGCCGGTTCCATGTTCTCGCCGGCGACTTCAACACCGTCGCGCCTGGCGAGGGGTTCGAGATCGGCCAGCTGCCGATGCGGCTGCGCCCGATGATGTGGCTCAGCGGCGGCCGCGTCAGGTGGCGGACGATCGAGACGGTGATCAGCGCCGGCTACTGCGACGCCTTTCGCAAGCTGCATCCCTCGGAGCCCGGGATGACGCTGCCCACGCACGATCCGATGCTGCGCCTGGACTACGTCTTCGTTCCCGAGGCACAGTGCGATCGAGTGCTGCAGTGTGACGTGGTCAAACATCCCGCCGCGCTCGGCGCCTCGGATCATTTCCCGGTCGTCGCGGATTTACAGATTGACTAGTGTTGCCGGGTGTTTCGACACAGCGGATGTCGTTCCTGTATACTGTCGAGCGTGACGATGACCCGAAAGCGGATGCTCAAGCGTGCCAAGCGTGGCGCGGAGGGCATTCGTTTGTAGGACATCGCTGGTAGCGACGTCACAACGAACCGATAGCCCGCCGCGGATTGCCGTGAGCGGGTTTTTTGTTTTTACAGGCAGTCAGGCAGTCAGGCAGACAGGCAGACAGGCAGGCGGGCAGGCAGGCAGGCGGGCAGGCAGGCAGGAGCGTCTCGTGGATGCGATAGAAGTTGGCGTGTTGGGGGCGACGGGAGTCGTGGGGCAGCAGTTCGTGTCGCGGCTCGCGGAGCATCCGTGGTTTCGGTGCACGTGGCTCGCTGCGAGCGAGCGTTCGGAAGGCAAGCCCTACAAATCCGTCGCGCCTTGGAAATTGGCGACGCCCATTCCCCACGCCTCGGCCAGTCGCATCGTCGACGGCTGTGTCCCTGGGCGCGGCCCGAAGGTGGTGTTCTCAGGACTCGACGCCTCGGTGGCCGGCGAGATCGAGGGGGCGTTCGCCGCCGCGGGACACATCGTCGTCAGCAACGCGCGCAACTTCCGCATGGATCCGGTCGTGCCGCTGTTGATTCCGGAAGTGAATCCGGACCACCTGCGGCTCCTCGACGAGCAGCGACGCTCGAAAGGATGGAGCGGCGCGATCGTCACCAACCCAAACTGCTCGACGATCGTACTCGCCATGGCGCTGGCGCCGCTGCGCTCGTTCGACATCCGCTCGGTCGTCGTATCGACGATGCAGGCGGTGTCGGGTGCGGGGTATCCCGGCGTGCCCTCCCTCGACATCCTTGGTAACGTCGTGCCCTTCATCGGCGGCGAAGAAGAGAAGATGCAGACCGAGACCCTCAAGATTCTCGGCAGCGATGGCGGCCGCTCGCCGTATCCGGCCGTGGTCAGCGCGCACACCAATCGCGTCCCGGTCATCGACGGTCACACCATGACGGTATCCGTCGCCTTCCAGCAGCAGCCGTCCATCGACGCAGTTGGCGAGGCGCTGCGCAATTTCAGCGGACGCCCGCAGGAGCTGGCGCTGCCGACCGCGCCGCGGCCGCCGCTCGTCGTGTCCGATGAGCCGAACCGGCCGCAGCCGCGCCTCGACGTCGATCTCGGCGGTGGCATGGCGATCACGATCGGGCGTCTGCGCGAATGCCCGGTCATGCACGTCAAGTTCGTGGCGTTGGGTCACAATACCGTTCGCGGTGCTGCAGGGGCGGCGATCTTGAACGCGGAGTTGATGCATGCTGAGGGGATGCTTCGGTAAGTTAAAAGTTAAAAGTTAAAAGTTAAAAAGTTATGAAGGTGATGAAGTTCGGCGGCACATCGGTCGCCGATCGGGGTGCAATCGAGCGGTTGATTGCGATCGTGCGGGCCGAGCGGCAGGCGGAGGCGCAGACCGAGGGTGGGGATGCGCGCGGACCGGTGGTGGTGGTGTCGGCACTGTCCGGCGTGACCGATCGACTGCTCGGCGTCGCCGCGCTGGCGGGTTCCGGGGATGTCGAAGGCGCACGTACCAGCCTGCAGGACCTGCGCGCGCGACATATCAAGGTCTCCGAAGTCATCACCGACGATACGCTTCGCATGCCCGTGGTCGATGCCCTCAACAAGGAATTCGACGATCTCGAGCGGATCGTTTCCGCGCTCGCCGTGCTGCAGGAAGTGTCGCCGCGGTGGCTCGATGCGCTGGCAGCAACCGGCGAGATCCTCAGCAGCCAGATCGTCGCGGCGGCGCTGACGTCGCACAAGCTGCTGGCCAGCTGGGTTGATTCGCGGAAAGCAGTAGTGACCGACGCCGAGCACACCGCGGCGGCGCCGCAATTCGAAGAAACCACCGCGGCGCTGATGATGCACGCGGATCCGCCGCTCGCCGCCGGCCGGATCCCGGTGATGGGCGGCTTCGTTGGCGCAACCAGCAACGGCGTGACCACGACGTTAGGCCGGGGCGGCTCGGATTTTTCGGCGGCGATTGTCGGCGCATGTCTCGGCGCCGCCGAGATTCAAATCTGGACCGACGTCGACGGCATGTTGACCGCCGATCCGCGCATCGTCCCGAATCCGCAGGTCGTGCCACATCTGTCGTTTGCAGAAGCATCAGAGCTCGCGTACTTCGGCGCCAAGGTGCTGCATCCGGCGACGATTCAGCCGGCGGTCGCGCGCAACATCCCGGTGCGCATCCTCAACTCGCAGCGGCCGACCGCCCGCGGCACGCTGATCACCGGCGAGCGGCCCAAGACGACGCCGTTGACCGCGGTGGCGTCGAAGAAGGCCGTGACCGTGGTCGACATTACGTCGACACGCATGCTGATGGCTCACGGCTTCCTGCGCCGTTTGTTCGAAGTATTCGAACGATTCAAGACACCGGTCGATGTCGTGACGACGTCGGAAGTCAGCGTCTCGGTGACGATCGACGATGCGCGGCGGCTGCCGGCGATCGTCGAGGCGCTGTCGTCGTTCGCCCAGGTGGAGCGCGAAGATCAGATGGCCATCGTCTGCGTCGTCGGCGACGGTCTCCACGACGATCCGGGCCTGACCGCACGCGTGCTCGAATCGGTCGGCGACGTGCCATTGCGAATGCTGTCGCAGGCGGCATCGCGCCGCAACATCACGTTCGTGATTCGCGAAGCCGATCTGCCGCTGGCGCTCGGACGCGTCCACGATCGCTTCTTCGCCGCGGTCGGCGCCTGATGCGGGTTCTGCTGCTCGGTCACGGTCGGATGGGGAAGCTCGTCGAGGCGTTGGCACCGGAGTACGGCGCGACGATCGCGGGCGTGATCGACGAGCGGTCGGGTGATACCGCAATTCGCGACGGCGCGTTTGGCGACGTCGACGTCGCCATCGACTTCACGCTCGCGGATGCGGTCCCACGCAATCTGCCGCAGCTTGCCGATCGAAAGATCAACGTCGTGATCGGCACGACCGGTTGGCAGGCGCAGGAGCACGCGATGCGCGCGCTTGCCGCGAAGGCGGGCATTGGGGTGCTGGCCGCGGCCAATTTCTCGCTCGGCATGAACATTTTCCAGATCGCGGTCGAGGCCGCAAGCCGTCAGTTCGCCCGACACCCGGAGTTCGGGGCGTGGATCCACGAATCGCATCACGTGATGAAGAAAGATGCGCCGTCCGGAACCGCGGTGGCGATCAGAACGGGAATGGAGCAGGCCGGTTTCACCCGCGCGATCGACGTCTCGTCGACGCGGGTCGGCCACGTGCCCGGCACACACACCGTGGGCTTCGACGGACCGTCGGAAACGATCGAGCTGACGCATACGGTACGCGACCGTGCCGTGTTCGCGCGCGGCGCATTGGTCGCGGCTCAATGGCTGGTGGGCAAGAGCGGTTGGTTTTCAATCCGAGACGTTTTGGCCGACGGCGGCACGCCGAAGGCAGAAGGCCAGTTATGAGACAGCCCTTTACCGGTGTAGGCACGGCGTTAATCACCCCGTTTACGAAGTCGGGTGCGCTCGATGAGGCCGCAATCAAACGGCTCGCCGTCCGCCAGATCGAGGCCGGCATTCACTTTCTCGTACCGTGCGGCACGACCGGTGAAACACCAACGCTGAGTGCCGCGGAGCGGCGTCGCGTTGTGGAGCTCACACTAGCAGCGGCCGATGGCCGGGTGCCGGTGATGGCCGGCGCCGGGGGCTACGACACCGCGGAAGTGGTGCACGTCGCGAAAGAGATGCAAAGCATCGGTGTCCAGGGACTGTTATCGGTTACGCCATATTACAACAAGCCGACACCGGAAGGGTTGTATCAACACTTTTCGAAAGTCGCCGAAGCAACCTCACTGCCGATCCTGCTCTACAACGTTCCAGGACGTACCGGCTGCAACATCGACGCGGCTACCTGTGCGCGCCTGGCGACGATTCCGCGCGTCATCGGCGTCAAGGAAGCATCGGGCAACATCACCCAGATGGTGGAGATTTGCCGCGCGGTGCCGAAAGAGTTCCTCGTGCTGTCCGGGGATGACGCCTTGACGCTGCCGCTGATGGCGATCGGCGGCCGCGGCTTGATTTCGGTGGCTTCGAATGTGATTCCCGCGGAGATGGCGCAGATGGTCGAGAACGCCGAGCGCGGCGATTACGCGGCAGCGCGACAACTTCATCACCGGCTGGTGCCGCTGATGCTGGGAAATTTCATCGAGTCCAACCCGGGGCCGGTCAAGTACGCCATGTCCGTGCTTGGCTTGTGCGAGGAGATTTACCGGCTGCCGGTAGTGACGCCCCGTCCCGCATCGCAGGAAAAAATTCGCGGCTTCCTGAAAGAGCTCGATGTACTGAAGGGTTCGCTCGCGTGACACTGCAGGCCACCATCGAGGCGCTCGTCGGCGCGGGCAGCAGTGCCGACAAGACGGAGGCGCGCGCCGCCTTCAACGAACTGAAAGCATCGCTCGAAGCCGGCACCGTTCGATCCGCTGAACCCGACCCGTCGTCGCCGACCGGTTGGCGTGTCAATACGTGGGTGAAACAAGGCATCCTGCTCGGGTTTCGTTTTGGCGATCTCGTCGAGATGCCGGCGGGCTTGCCGTTTTCGGACAAGGACACTCAGTCGGTCCGGAAATTTCCCATTCAATCCAACGTGCGGGTCGTTCCTGGTGGATCGGCGATCCGCGGTGGTGCCTACATTGCGCGCGGCGTGATCTGCATGCCGCCGATGTACGTCAACATCGGCGCCTATCTCGGCGAAGGCACGTTGATCGATTCGCACGCGCTCGTGGGATCGTGCGCGCAAATCGGCGCGCGCGTTCATGTCAGCGCTGCGGCGCAAATCGGTGGTGTGCTGGAACCGGTCGGCGCCCTCCCGGTCATTGTCGAAGACGACGTCCTCGTAGGTGGCAACACGGGTATTTATGAAGGCGCCGTGATCAAACAGCGCGCGGTGATCGCCGCCGGCACGATCTTGACGGGATCGACCCGGGTCTACGACCTCGTCAACGGCGTGATCATCACGCCAACAACGTCCGGCGTTCCGGGCGCGCCAGGTGGCGTCCTCGTAATTCCGCCAGGTGCGGTCGTCGTCCCCGGCGCTCGCGCCGTTACAGTCGGCGCCGGCAAATCATGGGGGCTGTCGCTCGCCACGCCGGTGATCGTCAAATATCGCGACGACAAGACGGATGCGCGAACGGAGCTCGAGCAGTGGATTCGGTAGGACCGGGAGCCGGGAGCGGGGAACCGGGAGCGGGGAGCCCGGAACAGCGAACCGGGAACCGGGAACCGCACTCGATCGACGTCGTCGAGTTCGCACGGCAGTTGATTGACATCGAGTCGACGACCGGCAATGAAGGCGAGGTCGCACGCTTCCTGGCGAACTACCTCCGCGACCGTGGATATTCAGTGCTCGAACAACCGTTGGAATCGCTAAGCGCGGCCGGTTCCCGGCTCCCCGCTCGCGGCTCCACGCTCCCGTCTTCTGGTTGCCCGATCCCGGCCTCCGGCTCCCGGACCAACGTCATTGCGGCGGTCGGCGAGCCCGAAGTGGTTTTCTCGACCCACTTCGATTGCGTCCCACCGTTTTTCCGAAGCCGTATTGAAGACGGCCGGCTGTTCGGCCGTGGC
>Ga0196963_10001182_pt1 | contig 18909 bp, 16 predicted proteins | sample S1_5metaG_FD_148600 | JGI IMG/M metagenome (GOLD analysis project Ga0196963, IMG submission 148600) | Soil microbial communities from Anza Borrego desert, Southern California, United States - S1_5 | ecosystem: Environmental > Terrestrial > Soil > Desert | place: USA: California | collected... | reverse complement strand
AAGAAGCCGACGGCAAGCACCTCCCGCCATGGGATCGTGCGGTCCGCGTCGCGCTGGCTGTTGGTGGCCGTGAGAACGCCACCGCAAATTTCGATTACATCCGCGTCGTGCCGGAAGGTGAGCGTGCTCAAGCGTTACCCCAAAAGTAATCTCATGAAACGCCTCGCAGCAATTCTCAGCATGGCCGCCGCTGCCGTCTTGCCGGCGACCGCCCGTGAGCAATGGACCACTAACCAGGCTAATGCCTGGTACGCGCAGCAACCATGGCTGGTGGGCTGCAACTTCACCCCCAGCACAGCCATTAATCAGTTGGAAATGTGGCAGGCAGAAACCTGGGATCCAAAGACCATCGATCGGGAGCTCGGCTGGGCGCAGGACATCGGGTTCAACAGCATTCGTGTTTACCTGCATCACATACCGTGGCAGCAGGACAAGGACGCGTTCCTCAAACGCATAGACGAATTCCTCACGATAGCCGCCCGCCATAATATTGGCGTCATGCTCGTGCCCTTTGACGGCGTCTGGGATCCGCATCCTAAAGCGGGCAAACAACGCGACCCCAAACCACACGTTCATAACTCCGGCTGGGTCCAGAGCCCTGGCGTCGAGATCCTCAGCAACACGAACCGCCATGACGAGATGAAGCCTTACCTCATGGGCGTCATCACTCGCTTCAAGAACGACAAGCGGGTGCAGGTTTGGGACATCTTCAACGAGCCCGATAACCCGAACACGTCCGCTTACCCCAAAGAAGAGACGCCGAAGAAGGCGGAAGTAGCCACTGCCTTTCTGAGGAAGAGCTTTCAGTGGGCTCGCGAAGCGAATCCCTCCCAACCGATCACCTCCGCTGTGTGGCTCGGCACATGGGCCGATCCGGCGAAACTGACTGAATGGGAGCGCTTCATGCTCGAAGAGTCTGACGTGATCTCCTTCCACAATTACGCGGACATCAACGAAGTGAAGCAATGCGTGCAGAACCTCCGCCGCTACAATCGCCCGATCCTGTGCACTGAGTATATGGCGCGCCCGCGAAACAGCACCTTCGACCCAATCCTCGGCTACCTAAAGGAGCAGAAAATTGGCGCCTACAACTGGGGCTTCGTCGCCGGGAAATCACAGACCATCTATCCATGGGAAACCTGGAGCAAGACCTACACGAACGAGCCTGCGGTCTGGTTCCATGACATCTTCCGCACCAACGGCAACGCCTACAGCATCCAGGAAGTTCACTACATCAAAAGCGTCACAGGCAAGCGGTAGGACTAGACGCTCTTACGAGCATCCTAAGCGCCCCCTGGCTTTATCGCGCCGCAGTGTTGCGGACGCTTAGCGCGCGCATAGCCGCTTCGTGTCGGGCGTTGCGCCTGTCTGTCGCGCGTTGCCGTAGGATGGACGAGATTTTCTTGCCCAGGATCCCGATGACCGAAGCTACCGTGATCGCAGACACAATGGATATAAGCCATTCAGCGCTGCTCATGCTGTTTTCCGAAAAGGGGTGCAACCATGATGCACGCTTCAAGAGCCAGCGCCATCAGGTTATCCCCCACATCTGCCTGGTGAGTTGATTGGCTTCTGCTGAGCAGCGGAGAAACCGTCGTATGTTATGTTTGGTTGTGCAGCAGCAGTTGTTTTCCATCAAGCCCGCAGCGGCTCAGGTTCCTGGTTTTAGATTGCGGGAAGGTTACCTCACCACTTCCGAGGAAAGTCAGTTGTTGGAGCACATCGACCAGCAACCGTGGCGCAATGATTGGCGCAGGCGAATTCAAGTGTATGGCGTGAGCTATGGCTCACCCCGCGACACAACGACCGCCCAAAGCCTTCCCTTTCCTCCTTGGCTGCAGACCGTCGCTGAGCGCGTCGCAGCCGAGCCGGAGTTCCATCGCATCCCGGAGAATTGCGTGATCAACGAATACATACCTCCTCTCGGCATTGGTTCGCACAAAGACTTCCCGCAATTCGGTCCGGTCGTCGCGTGTGTGAGCCTCGCCTCTGACATTGTTATGGAGTTGCGCCACCCTGCACGTGACGAGCGAATCGAGATCCTAGTGCCACGCCGAAGCCTCTGGATGCTGGGAGGGGAGGCACGAAGCGATTGGGAGCATGGCATCCCAGCTCGGCTCACCGATGTCATCCACGGAGTGAAGCAACCCCGAGAACGCCGTGTTTCCGTAACATTCCGAACTTTGCTGACCGTTTCTCAAGAATCTGCTTCTGCTCCGTCAGAACTGAAGTAAGATACCGCCGCATGATCGTTGGCCAGAAAGTTGTGTGCGTGGATGACAAGTTCCCGTTGGGAATCGAGAAGTTTTACACGGCGTTGCCAAAGAAAGACGTGGTGTACGTCATCCGCGAAGTGAAGATCGGCGTGAACATGGCTGGCGAGCCGGGAGAGGTCGCTGTTTACCTGGTCGGCTTGGTCAATCCAAAGAGTTCCAAAGCTCCCTTTCCCGAGCGCGGCTTCAACGCGGAACGCTTCCGCCCTCTGGAGGAAATTCAGGAGAAGAATCGGGCCAGACGCGGCGAAGGTGAAGCCAAGGAAGAGTTGGCCGACGCGATCTCCACGTTCAGCGAGTAGCGGACATTGGGGTGAAGTGGGCGCCAATCGGGCGCCGATTGCCGGGGCTAAGCTCCCCACCCTTCCACACTCTTCCGCAACGCGGCGATTGTGGCCGCACAAGCGTCATCATTGTTCATTTCGTTCAGCGGCTTGTTAAAGGGCTCTGCGCGAACGGGCCCATCATAGCCGACGGTTACGAGAGCCTTGAGAAAGTCCGCGATTGGAATGACTCCTGTGGCTGAGGGAAGCTCGCGCTGGCCATCCTGCTGCTCCTGTTTTTTCCGGCCTTGAGGAGCATCGTTCAGATCAACGGCCACTATTTGCTCGGGCTTTAGCTTCAGAATGTCTTCGACCTTGTCCTCCGCTTGCCACCAATGCCAACTGTCCAACACCAGCCCCACGTTTTTTGTCGGCAGCGCGCTGATCAACTCCTCGCACTCCTCCATCGTGTGGATAAAAGGAAACCGGCGGTTGGCCCGCAGCGTGTAAGTGCCGATATATTCGAAACCCAGCTTCAATCCATGCGCATCCAGGATGCGGGCGATTTGCCCGAGCCGCTCCACATGGCGACCAAAGTTCTTTTGGTAGGTGAGAGTTTGCGACGCGGGGCTGATCCAGGTTCCGACGCGCTTCACGCCCGCTCGTTGGAGGCCGGCCGCAATGCGTGGCAACTCGCGCACACCGCGCTGAAAAGGCTCATCCTCTCCGCGAAAATCGACGGGTAGGTTCGCAGCGCCCCAGACCAGCTTTTGCCGCTGCATCTCCTCCTTCAAGGCGCTGAGCGCTGCGGCATCCATGCTTGCCAAATCGCCGCCGAGCGGCTCCACCGATTCGAAGCCGTGCTTTGCGGCCAACTCGTTTAACTCCCACTGGGACTTTGCGCCCACGCCGATCATGCCCGGCATGAGATTGAGGTTGAACCGGCGTTGGGCTGCGCGATCGGCCGCCTGGCCATTGAGGAAAGTTGCGCCGGCTAGCAGAGCTGTGGTCCCGATAAATTCCCGCCGGTTCATATGCATAGATGAGACTTAGGTGACGTAGGGATGATACTCAGGAACGGCTTTCTTCAACATCATCTTCAGCTGCATCGGTTCGGAGTGATGCAACTCCTGATTCATTTCCTCGAGCAGCTTGCAGACACGATCAAATGGCTCCGGCTCCGCCACGAACCGCATGATCTTCGGGTGTGTTGTTGGCGTGATGTTTTCGCCTTTGTGGCTCAGCTCTTCGTAGAGCTTCTCCCCGGGGCGCAGGCCCACGAACTCAATTTCAATGTCCTCATCGGGCCGCAAACCGCTCAGTTCGATTAACTGCCGTGCGAGGTCCACGATCTTCACCGGCTTGCCCATATCGAGCACGAAAATCTCCCCGCCCGAGCCCTGCGCGCCGCTTTGCAACACCAGCGCCACCGCCTCGGGAATCGTCATGAAGTAGCGGGTGACATCGGGATGGGTGACGCGCACCGGCCCGCCTGCGGCAATCTGTTTTTTGAATGTTGGGACGACGCTGCCAGAGGATCCGAGCACGTTCCCGAATCGCACCGCCATGAATTTGGTTTTTGAGGGATTCTTGGAATGAAGCGATTGAATGAAAATTTCGGCGAGACGCTTCGATGCGCCCATGACGTTTGTGGGATTGATGGCTTTGTCGGTGGAGATTAACACAAACCGCTCCACACCATGCTCCAACGCGAGTTCTGCCAGCCGCGCCGTGCCGATGCTGTTGTTCTTGATCGCCTCGCTCGGTTGGCTCTCCATCATGGGCACATGCTTGTGCGCGGCGGCATGAAAGATCACCTGAGGTTGAAAGCGCTCGAAGATCTGGCGCATGCGAGCCGAGTCCAAAATATCAGCCACCAATGGTTGCACGATTGCGCCCGCGCCGCGCTCAATCATCTCCTGCTCAATCTGGAAAATCTGCACCTCAGATTGCTCAACCATGAGCAGGCGCGAAGGATTAAACTCCGCAATCTGGCGGCATAACTCGCTGCCAATGCTGCCGCCAGCGCCCGTCACCATCACGATTTTTCCGCGGAGGATGTGGCGGATGTTTTCCATCTCAAGCTGGACGGGATCGCGGCCAAGGAGATCCTCAATTTCAACATTGCGGAGCTGGGTGACCTTCACCTTGCCGGTGGCAAGCTGGTCGAGGGCGGGGACGGTTTCAAACTTCAAACGGGAGCGTTGCAAGAGAGCGACCACCTCGCCGATGCGCTTCGCTGAAGCGCGGGGCATGGCAATAATGGCTTCATCCAATTGCAGGTTCAGCTCAGGGTTGAGCAAGGTTTCTGGCGCGCCCAGCACGGGCACATCGTGAATGCGCGAGCGCCATTTGCTCTTGTCATCGTCAAAGAATGCCACCGGCTCAAGAGCGAGCTTTCGCTTGACCAACAACTCTTTTGCCAGGCTCGCCCCCACGTCCCCTGCGCCGATGATCGCGACCCGGCGGGTGCGCCGCGCGGGGGCGTCGATGCCGGTGAAGAACCGTTCCTTCACCATGCGGAAGCCCAAGCGAATGGAGGTGAGCACGCCGAGCGACAAAATTAAATCGGCCAGAATGACGCTCTTGGGCGGGGCTATTGTGGTGTCCGCGGAGAAGAGCCGGTACCCAAGCATCACGCCGGAAGCCAGAAGCATCGCCGAAACCAGGCGGCGCAAGTCGGGCAAGCTGAAGTAGGCCAGCAGGCCTGCGAACTGCCGGAATGCATAGAGAAGCGCCAACTTCAGCGGCAGCACCCAGAGCATGTTGTCGAGGAAGGCGGCTGTTTGATGCGGCGGCATCCGGAACTCCCAGCGGAGCTGGTACGCCACATAAAAGCTCGCGATCAGCCCCACGAGGTAAAGAATGGTCAGGCTCAGCAGCCGAATGGCTGGTGACCTCCGAACATACATAAACTTCGTGGATAACGGCATTTTTGTTTACCCTAATAACACAGCGAAAGAAATATTGCCCGCAAAGAATACGGGGCGCGTAAAGTGCTGGCAAACTGCTTGTACGTCAAATTCCGGCGCCAAAGTCCGCACGTTTCGCTCGCCAGTTTCGCGAACCTAGTTATCTTGCACCCGCGCGTTAAACCATGCCCAAGCCGTTTTTCAGTGTTGTTCTCCCCACCAAAAACCGCAGTTTCCTTCTCGGCGCCGCGATTTCATCCCTGCTCAACCAGAAGTTTCCTGATTGGGAGCTGATCATTGCCGATAACGATGACACCGACGCCACAGCGAAAGCTGTGGACGCCTTCAAGGATTCACGCATCCGCCGTGTGCGCAGTGGGAATCTGTCCATGCCGGATAATTGGGAGTTCGGCTGCAGCCAGGCCACTGGCGAGCACCTCACGATCATCGAGGACAAGCAGGTTCTCAAATCCTACGCGCTCCTGGAGTTGCACAAGCTGATCGAAAGGGAGCGGCCCGAATCGATAAAGTGGATTGTCGATGAATTTGATGAAGCCGATGGCGTCCCACGTGTGCATCGCGCCAAGGGAAGCCGCGAAATCCGCGCAATCCCCTCGGAAGATCTGCTGCGCGATTTCACCCAGAACCTTAAGCGGGATTACAAAGGGTGCATACCGCTCGGCTACCGCTCGTGCATAACGCGGGCGTTGGCGGAACGGATCAGGAGCGGGCCTGTGGGCCGTCTATGCCCGCCGAACTCGCCTGATTTCACCCTGGGATACCTTCAACTCGCCTATGCCGATGTCATTTGGCACGTCGATGAAGCGCTCACTCTTTTCACAAGCACCGTGCACAGCAATGGACGGAGCCTCGCGACAAATGGCGCCACGTTCCGGCGCTACTCGCAGGAGTTGGGGGGCGACGCGCGATTCTTCGATGAGGTTCCCGTTAAAGCCGTCAGCATCCAAGGCGCGATCTACAATGATTACGCGCGGCTGAGCAGAATCGTCAGCGGGCGACTGGCAAAGTTCCCGATAAACCCGACGAATTACTTCATCCAGGTTCACCAGAGCATCCAGGAATTGAAACGGGCGGGCCGCGACATCACAGATGCTTTGAAAGCTTGGGAAACCGCGCTTGGCGCTCAACGGCTGGAGGTGCAGTCGCGTGTGCGTGAGCTAACGAATGTTCGCGATCGCGAGCGCGGGCTCGTTCATGAACTCAGCCGTTCGATTGGGCTGAAGCGGCTCGAGCGATCTGCAAAGCGCTTTTATCGCGGAACCATCAAGGATGACCCACAATGGAAGTTTCAAACCCCCGCCGACTACCTCGCGTGGGACGAATCCCAACGCAAGCTTAGCGCGCCGCCGTCTTCTTCGGACCGCTAATCACGGCCGCCGGGCCAAGGTTCCCCGCGCGATCCACAGCAGCGACTGAAACTACCTCTGGCGCGCGCTCAAATAGCTTCTCCATGGCTGCGCCGGGCAGCACGAGGGTGCTCCACTTGCCGCCGCTCTTGAACTGGACGGCCCAGAAGCGCACCGGCTCTCCTTTATGTTTCCACCGCGCGGTTGAGCCAGCCAAGGTTACCGTTGGCTTCGCGGGAGCGGCATTATCCACCCAGGTCATCGCGGGAACGAGGGCAGGCTCCGTGTAAACGGACTTCTTCATTTCATCCGCAAGGCCGCCCGAGTTTTTGACAAGGGAGCTGACGTTCCAGTGAATATGGCCTGGGTTCTGATACTTGCGTGAGATCTCGATTTGCCTGGCAATTTCCTGCGCGGGCCACGGCACGGTTCTCGCATTGGGTGCAGGCGCCCCCACGCGGGCGGAGTTGCTCCCGGGCCACAAATGGCGCTTCAGCGTGTTTTCGGAATCCCACCATTCCAGGAGCACAGGGTAACTCTGCTGCGGTGGGTCAATCTGCCAGTATAACTGCGGGGCGAAGTAATCGATCCACCCCTTGTTCAACCAGAGCTTTGCATCCGCATAAAGGGCTTCATGCTGATTGAAGCCTTTGATCTGTTTCGGATATCCCGGCTGCCAGATCCCAAATGGCGACAACCCAAACTTTACCCACTTTTTTTCCGCTTTGATCTTTGCGTAAAGCTCCTGCACGAGAGTGTTCACGTTGTGACGCCGCCAGTCTTCGCGGCTCATCTTCACTCCCGCGCGTTGCGCCGCTGCCCAGGTCTCATCATCGGGAAAGGCCATTGGCTGCCCCGCTGCGTTGTTTTCAGGGTACGGGTAAAAATAATCATCCATGTGGATGGCATCGACGTCATAACGCCGCAGCACATCCATCACCACGCTCGTGGTATATTCGCGCACGCGCTTGTCAGCGGGATCGAGCCAGAGATGCCTGCCGTAATTGCGCACCAACTGAGGTCGCGTTTTTGAAATATGTGAGGCGGCGACCGGTGAGATAGCGGAGTGATAGCGAGCGCGGTACGGATTGAACCAGGCGTGCAATTCCATGCCTCGCTCGTGCGCGAGCTTAATCGCCAAGTCCAATGGATCGTAGCCTGGATCCTTTCCCATCGTCCCCGTCAGATACTCGGACCAGGGTTCAATCCTGGAGGCATAAACAGCGTCGCAGCTCGTGCGGATCTGGAAAATAATCGCGTTTAACTTCAGCTCCTGAGCTGTTTCGAAAATGCGCACCAACTCCGCCTTCTGCTGCTCCACTGGCAAGCCTGGCTTCGAAGGCCAATCGATGTTTCCGACTGTGGCCACCCAAGCGCCACGGAACTCCCGCGTAATTTTCGGCGGCACATCGTCACGCGAAACTCCCGTTGCGGCCGCGCTGGCGTTGATTGCTGTAAGGAAAAGAGCGAGAACGAGACGAAGCCAAACAAACCGGGAGAGCGCCTGCATAATTATTCCCTAATGAAACTTTCCGCGAGCGAGACGGCTTTCAGCATCGCCTTCGATTTATTCACGGTTTCCTCGAATTCTGCTTCAGGCACAGAGTCGTTCACCCACCCGCCGCCAGCTTGGACGTATGCCTTGCCATTTTTGATCAACGCCGTGCGAATGGTGATGCAGCAATCGAGGTTCCCGTTGAACGAGAAATAACCGACACAGCCGCCGTATGGCCCGCGCGCGGTCCCTTCCAATTCGGAAATGATCTGCATCGCGCGGATCTTTGGCGCGCCCGAGAGGGTTCCGGCGGGGAATGTTGCGCGCATTAAGTCATACGGTGAGGAGCGTTCCGAAAGCCGGCCCTCAACCTGCGAGACAATGTGCATAACATGGCTGTACCGCTCGATGATCATCAGATCCTTCACCTGCACCGAGCCGTAATCACACACCCGGCCCAAATCGTTGCGCGCCAGGTCCACCAGCATCACATGCTCCGCCCGCTCTTTGGGGTCAGCTAACAGATCTTTCTCGTTCGCCAGATCCTGCTCGGCCGTTTTCCCGCGAGGACGTGTGCCTGCGATCGGGCGGATTTCCACCTTCCGATCTTCGCAGCGCACATGAATCTCCGGCGACGCTCCCACGAGCGCGAAGCCTTCCAACTCGAGGAGAAACATGTACGGCGACGGATTGATTGTGCGCGCCGCACGATAAATATCGGCTGGCGACGCCTTCACTTCCGTGGAGAAGCGCTGCGAGCCGACGACCTGAATGATGTCCCCTGCGGTAATGTATTCCTTGGATTTGCGAACATTCGCCAGGAACTGCTCGCGCGTGACGTTGGACTCGAAACTCTTGTCCGGGATCTCCGAAGGAATGGTCGCGAGCGCATGCTCCGAAGGCTGGGCTAACAGGGAAACCAGGCGCTCGATTTCGCCGAGCGCCTCCTCGTAAGCTTCGGCGGCGTTCCCGCCCTCCGGAATGAAAGCATTCACGAGCACCGTCATCGTTTGCGCAACGCGGTCGAAGACGATCAGCTCATCCGCGATGAGGAAGTAAAGTGTCGGTGTTCCCAACTCATCTTTCTGCGGGCGCGGCACGACAGGCTCAATGTCATGAATGCATTCGTAGGCCATGAACCCCACGGCGCCGCCCGTGAATCGCGGCAGACCAGGGGCCGGCACCGTGCGATAACGCGCCAGCGTCTTCTCGATCACTTCCAACCCATCGCGCATGCATTTGTCGCACTGCTCGTTGGGGTTCGTTGGAATGGCATATTTTTCGACGACGCGCCCGTTCTCGATGCACTCAATGCGATTACCTTGCTGGCGAATGACCGCTCGTGGATTGCAGCCGACGAAGGAATAGCGACCAACGTGCTCGCCGCCTTCCACTGACTCGAACAGGAACGACTCACCTTGCCCGCGGATCTTCTGGTAGGCGGACAACGGGGTTTCTAGGTCCGCCAAAAGCTTGCGGGTGACCGGAACAAGGTTGCCCTGTTTGGCCAACTGCAGGAACTCGTCTAGAGTCGGAGAGTGCATAAAGAGCAGCGGTCGCGAGCTTACGCAGAAGCCGTGACCCGGTAAATGGACAACTTTTCAAGACGAGGCTTTTCAGCCGCTCTTTCGAAGACGGTAAACGGATAAGGCCGTGAAGATGAAAACGGCCAGCGCGTAGGTTAGTATCCCCGCCCCTATCCCAAAAGGAATGAGCTGCTCGCCGCTGAAAAGCATCAATGCTCCACCCACCAGCGCAACGAGCAAGCTTTGCGCGACCAGGCAGATCATATAAATGCCGAAGGCCCCTTCGCTGATGCGCGCCGCCATCCAATTGCGATAGCTGTATTCGCCCATGCTGCGCATCAACCAGGCCGACTGGAAGTTGCGCGCCGCCACAAGGAAGCTGGTGGTGCTCACCACAATTGCGGGCAGCGGCCAGGCGGCGAAGAGCGCGCACATGACCAGATTCACCACCATGCCTCCACGCCAGCCGAGCCGTTTGGCAATGGGATTCGCCTCGAGCAACAAGTTAGGCGTAGCCAGCCAGGTGCTCAGAAAGTCACTTCCGCGCGCGAGCAGCAATATTCCCAGGAAAACGAAATAGAGCTTTGACTCGAAGGGAATGGTTTGATCCATCAACTCTTCTGGCCGTAAACCGAGTTCGGATCGACCAACTGGTTCTCAGTCACGCGAAACTGGATGCCTTCGTTAACAGAGCGGAAGAAGCAGGAGCGATAGCCTTCATGGCAAGCGGCGCCTTCTTGCTCGACCTGGATCAGCAAGGTGTCCCCGTCGCAATCGAAGGCGATATCCTTGACATGCTGCACGTGACCGCTGCTCTCCCCTTTCATCCAAAATTTTTGCCGTGAGCGGCTCCAGAAATGGGTCTTCTTTGTTTCGATCGTCTTTTCGAGCGAGGCGCGGTTCATCCAGGCCATCATCAGCACCCGGCCTGTGCCGGCATCCTGCACAATGGCTGGGATCAAACCATCGGACGTGAACTTCAGTTTGTCGTAAAAACTCATTTGGCTGCTCACTTCTTCGGTAGAAAGGTAAAGGCCACCGCCGCCAGGATGCAAAGCAAAGCCGCGAAATGGTTCCAACGCAGCCTCTCTCCCAGATACATCGCGGCGAACCCAATGAACACCACGAGCGTGATCACCTCCTGGATGATCTTCAGCTCCGTAGCGCTGTAGACCTGGTGCCCCCAGCGATTTGCCGGAACCATCAGCACATACTCGAAGAACGCGATCCCCCAGCTTGCCAGGATCACGATCCACAAAGGGGAACTCTTGAACTTCAGGTGCCCGTACCAGGCAAACGTCATGAAGATGTTCGAGACAACGAGCAGCGCAATCGGCAGAAAGCGCGCGGAGATCACGTCCGGCATAAGCGAACAGGAATGTTTTGTTTGGCGAGATAATCCTTCACATCACCGACAGTGTATTGCCCGTAGTGGAAGACGCTCGCCGCCAGCACTGCGTCGGCTTTCCCGGCCAGGAGCACGTCGGCCATATGCTCCAGCTTGCCAGCGCCACCGCTGGCCACGACCGGCACATTCACGGATTCACTCACCTGCCGTGTGATCTCAAGGTCGTAGCCCGCTTTGGTTCCGTCAGCATCGATGCTATTGAGCACGATTTCTCCTGAGCCCAAAGCAACTGCGCGCCGCGCCCATTCGACTGCATCCATTCCCGTAGGCTTGCGTCCTCCCTGGGCGAAAACCTCCCATTTGCCGGGAGCCACGCGGCGCGCATCGATGCTAACCACGATGCATTGGCTGCCAAATTTTTCGGCGCCTTCGCGGATAAGATCGGGATTCGAAATCGCGGCCGAATTGATGCTAATCTTGTCCGCTCCCGCTTTCAGCATCACGCCCATGTCCGCAACTGTCCGGATCCCGCCGCCGACGGTGAGGGGCATGAAGCAACGGTCAGCCACGCGCTCGATCACTTCAACCATCGTGCCGCGGCCGTGCGCGCTGGCGGTGATGTCGAAGAACACCATTTCATCAGCGCCCTGGTCGTTATAACGGACGGCCAACTCTACCGGGTCGCCAACGTTCTTCAGTTCGCCGGCTTCCGCTTTGCCGAACTGCACGCCGCGAGTGACGTTGCCGTCATGCACGTCGAGGCAGGGGATAACTCGTTTTGCCAGCATGGGTGAATCAGCTTTATTGCGCTTAGAACAAGCTGTTCACTGCCATGCCCAGAACGCTCAGCGGACCCTGATCTTCGAGCCCTTCCGTGGCCTTCTCCACCTTCTGGAGAGTGAGCTTGGCGTTGTCGAAGAACGATTGGTCGTTCACTAGTTTACCCACAGAACCTTGGCCCTGGTTAATCTTCTGCAGGATTTCGCGCAGGTTAACCATGGCGGTCGTTGTCTCGCGGTAAAGGGTTTCATCCTTCAGCAGCTTGCCAATGGTCCCTTGTCCCTGCTGGACGCCAGCCATCGTCTCGCGCGCGGAACCGAGCGTCAGCTTTGCGTCCGCGACCAGCCCCTCGGCGTCGCCGAGGAGCTTTTGCAGGTCGGTTGCGGTGCTGTTTAAGTTCGTCACGGTCGTGAGGGCCGCGGTGTACAGCTGCTCGTCCATAATCAGCTTTCCGACGGTTCCTTCGCCCTTCGCGATTTGACCCGAGATGACCTGCATATTGCCAAGAATCGCCGCGAGGCGCGGGCTGTTCTCGCGCAGGAAGTCAGTGAAAGGCCCGAGCAGGTTGCTGAAATTTTCTCCGCTGAAGTTTTTGGTCAGCCCTTCGACGCCGCTGGCCACGGCTTCGATCTTCGTCATCAGCGTGTTCAAATCTGCTTGCTCCACAGTTTCGATTTCAGAGCCGGCGGTGACGACAGGAGCCCCGGGCGTGCCAAAGTCCACCGCCACGAAGTTCTGGCCCAGCAATCCTGTGAAACGAATGGAGGCCTTGCTGTCGGTCTTCACTTTGGCGTCTTTGTTGATCTTCAACGTGACCACAACGCGGTTGTCGCCCAGCTCGACATCTTCCACCCGGCCGATGTCCACTCCAGCCATTTTCACAGGATCCCCCTTCTTCAGCTCCTGGACGTTGGTGAAGCGTGCTTTAACCGGGAACCCTGCCTTGAAAAAGCTGCGGCTCCCAATCATCTCTAAAATGATGAACGCGGCCACCAAGGCGAGGGCGAAGAACAGCCCCAGGCGCGTTTCAAGAGTGTTTCTCATGTTCTCTCCGGTTTGAAATCTGCGTGGATGAATCGTTGGATGAGCGGGTCCCGCGAGCCTTTCACTTCCGCTGGCGTGCCGATCAACCGAATTTCTCCATCCGTGATTATAGCGATTCGGTCAGCGACATCAAACGCCAGGTCGCGATCGTGCGTCACCACAATCGACGTCGCGTGCGTCCGCTCATTCAAATTAACAATTTCTTCGGTGATGGTGATGGCGCTCAGCGGATCCAGCTCGCTCGTTGGCTCATCATACAAAAGCAATTGCGGCTCGATGACCAGGGCGCGGGCGATCGCCACCCGCTTCTTCATGCCACCGGAGAGTTCGTTTGGAAATTTGCCCTCCACGTTCTCAAGCCCAACCAGCTCGAGCTTCTCCCGCACAATTCGAGCAATCTCCTCCGGCGGCTTGGAACGATGCTCGGTCAGATACAAACCGACATTCTCGCCGACGGTGAGCGAACTCAGCAACGCGCCGCTCTGGAACACCATCGCAAGGCGGTATTTTTCAGCAACCTCTTCGCACTCGATCGGCTCGCCGGCCACCAGGATCTCGCCTTCATCCGGCGTTTCCAACCCGATGATGTGCTTGAGCAGAACGCTTTTCCCGCTGCCGCTTGGGCCCATCACCACGAACACTTCCCCCGGCTCAACATTTAAGCTGATCCCTTTCAGCACCGGCACGCCTCCAAAACTCTTGCGCAAGCCCCGCACTTCCACCGGGACACCGCCTTTGGCCTCACGCTGACGCTCGCTGCTCATTCAAAAACGAGGAAGAAGCGGGTGATGAAGTAATCGAGGATGAGGATCAGCACGATAGAGTTCACCACAGCTTTGGTCACAGAACGCCCAATGCCGCGCGGGCCGCCGATGGTGCTCAGGCCTTGATGACAGGAAACCATGCCGATGAACAACGCGAACACAAAGCTTTTCACCAGGCCATTCACCACATCCCTGAATTTAACCATGTCGCGGAGGTTGTTGAAGAACGTGTCGAACGGCACCGCAATCTGATCGTTCAACGCTGACACCACCGCGCCTCCCAGCCAGCCAACCAGGATCGAAAACACGACCAAAGCGGGAAGCGCAATGCTGATAGCCACCATGCGGGGCAGCACCAGGTAGCGGATGGGATTGATGTTCATCGTCCGCAGCGCGTCGATTTCCTGGTAGACAGCCATGGAGCCGATCTCCGCCGCCATAGCCGAACCGATGCGCCCGGCGATTAACACGGCCATCATCACGGGCCCCAGCTCCCTGCACATCGAGAGACCCACCAGGCCTCCAAGAGCCCCAGCCAGCCCGCGCTCACGCAGCACCGGCCCGCTCTGCAACGCGATCACACCCCCAATGAACATGGAGAGGATGCACGCCATCAACAAACTAGCCGTGCCGATTTCGATCAGCTGTTCCGCCACTTTGGAGCGTTGCCTCCAGACGTGCGGAAGCGCTGCCAGCGTTCGCCAGAACAACAGGAGCGCTTCGCCTATGCTTTGGAACATACCTAATTACTCACGGATGCGGAGACACTCGCGCGATTGTTAGGCCCGGTCACCGCCCGGGCCTCCTCGTTCGTGCTGACCGGCGGATTCACCTGCCGTGCATCTACGGCCCAGCAGGAACGCGAGTACTTCATGGGCACATAAAAGACGCGCCAAGTCTTCTCCCCTCGCGCGCTTTCATAATGAAACAGACCGAACAAGAGCGAGACTTTTCTCCGGTCCGGCCCCTGTTCATGCCTGTAGAGGTTCCAGAGTAGCGACTGGCTCTTCTCAGCGGTTTGGGCGTTGCGCTCGCTTCGCCAGACCGACCACACGGGCGAATACACACGCTCTATGCTCTTGTTGTTGGGAATCAGCGGCTCCAACGGTGCCAGGACTTGCAAGCGGCGATTGCCATTGTGCTCAACCCGATGGGTGTATAAGGGCCAAAAATCGCGTCGCCGGAATGCGGTGTTCCGTCCCGTGTGCTTTTCAATTAGATCCGAATACAAAAACAACAAGATCCGTGTCCGCTTCCGGTCGAGCGGGTCAGCGGTGACACGGTTCATTTTATAGATTGGCCACAGGATAAAGTCGCTCTGCAAAGTGGGTGTGCGTCCTTTGCTGTAGATCGGCCAAACCCTGTTCACATGCTTGCCCGGCCCGCGCGCAAAGACCACCAAAGGCCAGGGCAGATCCCATTCTTCATAGCCAGCCGCGCGGTCCACCGTGTGCGTGAACCCAAGAGGAAACCCATAGCTCGTGGAATCCCGCGCGGGTGAGCGGGTGCGCGTGTAAAAGGGCAAAGCGGCTAGTTGCCTTGTTTCGTTAGTCCCGCCGATGTCGGTCCGCGCCTGCATGAAGAAGGGCCACAGGATAAAGGATCGTATGTGTCCAGGGAGAGGGACGGTGTCTCCCCAATTATTGGTGGTCTGCGATGGCTGCCGGGTTTCGCTTCCGGCGACCGGCCAGACCTGCCAGCCCTTCAGTTGTGGACCGCGCCGCAAGTGGAAAATGGGATATATAAAGTTGTCGGTAACCACATCGCGTTTCGTGCTGCGCACGTAGAGCGGCAATGCCACGAAATGGACGGAGTCGCGGAAGAACCGATTTTTGAGCCTCCCGTAAATCGGCAGCAAAGCGGTGTAGTTATCTTGCGGCCGCTCCCTGGAACGCTGCTGAAAGTAAAACGGGAACAGTGTCACCCTTTTTGTTTCCCCGCCTTTCGTGCTCCTGCCTCCCGAAAAGGAGATCACTTGAAAGAAGTGCGCGCGGAATTCCTCGCCGAATCTGTCATACGCGAAAATCGGGTAACCGATCTCGACCTCTGTAAGATCCGGTGTTGCGCTGGTTCGCTTGCTGATGATCGGGCAAAATGCCCAGGTGCGGCCGCCTTCGTCCTTCTGCTCGTAGTAGAGCGGGCCGCCGATTTCCGTGCGCTCGCCTCTCTCCAGCACGAGTGGGAAGCGGTCGTATAGGAAGCCAAGATCCAAGGGCAGATCCGCCGCGACCACCCGGTGAAGGGAAAGCATGGCGAGGAACATTGCCCGAACTATGGCGCGAATTTGCATTATATCAGGAGGAGCCAGCAATGCGTGCTGTAACGCTAACGGAGGCTCTGTAATCAATGAATTTAGGCCCCTCCCCCTCCAAATCTCGGATTGGCCGGTTGACGATGCCCAACTTTTTATCTATTAATTCCATTACACTTGAGGCTTTTGCCTCGGTTCCTCCCGACCCAGTGATGCGTATGCGTGTCACTGGGTTTTTTTCATTACCCAACCGAAACGGATGAGCAAGGTCAATAAGGCGGGCAGGAAAATGATCGCGGCCAGCATGCACGCACCCACGCCCACGGACATGAGAATGCCCAGGCTCGCAATGCCCTGGTGCTTCGCTGGAATGAGACTGCCGAAACCCGCGATCGTCGTCAGCGCTGAAACGAGCACGGCTTTTCCGGTGCTTTTCGCCAGGATGCTGGGGTTCTGTTCCTCCGCGAATCGGTTGAGAATATGAATCCCATTCGTCACGCCAATGCCGATCACCAGCGGCAAGGTCATGATGTTTGCCGGGTTAAAAGGGACCTTCAGCAAGGCCATGAAGCCGAGGGTCCAGAGAAAGCCTATCCCGACCGGGAGCAGCGCCAGGATCACGGAGACGACACTGCGGAAGTGGATGAACACCAGAAGCACGATCGCCGCCAACGCATACCACGCGGCGGTCTGATAGCTCTCCTTTAGCAAGGTGGTGTACTCGTAAAGCTGAACCGGTGTGCCGGTGACGTTCGGGGCGACGGTTCTTAACTCACGGACGAACTCCTCCTGGTTCTCGCGCTCCCATACATCTTTCTTCGGATAGACCTGGAGCAGGTACTTGCCTGTTTGCCCCACAAAACGGTTCCGCAACTGCTCTGGCAAATCGGGCACTCGCAACGGGGAGCTGTTGTCCTGGTTGCGGAGCGCAGCGAATGTTTCCCGCAAATCGCGCAGGAATGCCTGCTGATAAGCCGCCAGTTTGCTGGCCGCCAACGTCTGGTTCATGTTCAGCATTCGATGACGGAACTCCACGATGGAATCGCGCAAACCGTGGAGGCTCTGTCGCAGCGCGGGCTGGTTCTCGTTTTCAAGCATCTGGATGCCCAAACCGAGGTAACCTTGCAGAGCCCAGAGGGTCCGGCTGAGTTCAGAAACGTCCACCGGGTCGGGGTCGGGCGGCGGGAAGCGCAGGGAAGCAAGCTCGTGTTTGATTTCGCCGATAATGGCGAGCTTGCGTGTCTGGTCGCCTGTGAGGAAATGGCTCATGGAATCGACGCTCGCGACGGAGGTGAGGTTGGTAATCCGTGCCTCCAGCGCCAAGGCTTCCTCCACGCTGTCCGACACCACCGCGGCGTAAAGAACGGATTTGTTCGCCGCCTCAATGAGCTTGTGCTCGAACACGACCGCGGGCAGGCCGTGTGATTGCATGTTGAGCAGGTTGTAGTCGAAACGGACATGGCGGGCGGCAACCAGGCAGAAGAGGCAACTGGCGAGCGTCATCACGGAGACGACCACGGGGCGCTTGAGCCAAAGCTGCTCGAGGCGCTCGCGACGATCGAAGGCGGGTGGATGTTCTTGATCCATCCGGTTTTGGCGCCCTTTCATCAGCATGACCGGCAGCATGGTCATCATCGGAATCAGACAGATCAGCAACCCGCCACCGGTGATGATGCCCATTTCCTGAATGCCTTTGAAATCAGTGAGGCCCATCGCGAAAAACGCGCCCGCAGTGGTGAAGCAGCCGGTGAAGATGCCGAGGCCGGTGAAGACCATGGCTTTGCTCATTGCTTCTTTTTGGCCGCGCCCATGGCGCAGCTCCTCCTCATACCGGGTGATCAGGTGCACGCCAAAGTCGATGGCCAGTCCAATCAGGATCGGGAGAAAAGTGATCGTGAGGATATTCAGGTGCCCCACACTGAGTGTGGTGTATCCCATCGTGTAGCCAAGCCCGATAACGAGGGCGAACGTGGCTTTCAAGGGACGCCCGGTTTCGCGGTAGGCCGCGATAAAAATCGCGGCGCAACCGGCCAAGGAAAGGATGGAGGCGACCGTGCTGTCCTTTTGGGATTGGGCCATCTCATCGACTTCAAGAACAGGCTCCCCGGTGACCCCAACATTCAACCCAGGAACTTCGCGTTGAACTTCCGCGACTAGTTGGCGCAGTCGCTCCACGGCGGCGGCATTCAGATCTTCGCGGCGGGCCTTGGTGTTGAGCAAATAGATCCGACCTTCGCCAAAGGTGATGTACTGCCGCTCTTCGGCGCTTTGGGTGGGGTCAAAGAGCGCGGTGACGCCCGGCGAGGGCGGGGCACCCATCCGCACCAGACTATCCGAGGCTTGATCAATGATCCGCTTGAGGGCAGGGAGCGCGCCGATCATGGAGTCAGTCTGGGCGTTTGTCTGGACAGCGGCGCTTCGGAACTGGGCGTTTACCAACCGGAAGAGCGAGTTCAGGTTTGTGGCTTGCGTGAACTGGGCAACGAAAGGTTTGTAATCCTTTAGAGTTTTTTGAAGCTCGATCAAATCGCCCTCTTCGAGGAAGAGCAGCGCTTTTTTCCCGAGCATCTTCAGGTCGCCTTTGTAGAGGACTTCGGTGAACAGGTTCGTTTCAGCTTCGACCCGTGCGCCCAACCGCTCCACGAATTGGCGGTTCTTCTCTTTGTCCTCGCTTTCAACGACTGCGACGATGTCATCCTGCCCGGAGAACTCCTTCTTAAATTGGAGGTAGATCTGGTGGTACTTTTTGTCCGACCCGACCAAGTCGTTTCGGCTGGCGCTGAATCCGAGTTTCTCGACTGTGAACCAGATGGCGAGGGCGACGAGAAGGTAATGGGGGTAGTAAAAGAACCGCGGGTGGCGATAGACCATCTCAGCCAGCCACGA
>Ga0196963_10001181_pt1 | contig 18941 bp, 24 predicted proteins | sample S1_5metaG_FD_148600 | JGI IMG/M metagenome (GOLD analysis project Ga0196963, IMG submission 148600) | Soil microbial communities from Anza Borrego desert, Southern California, United States - S1_5 | ecosystem: Environmental > Terrestrial > Soil > Desert | place: USA: California | collected... | reverse complement strand
ATCGTCGCGATGTTTTTCCTGGCGAAACCGAAAAACGGTTTATCAAACGAGTCATCGGGCTGCCGGGCGAGACCATCTCAATCAGGCAAGGGCAGGTATTGGTGAACGGTCGGCAATTGGTCGAGCCATATTTGCCGGACGATATCGTTACCCTGCCCGAACTCGAGCGCACCCTGGTGACCGGCGAATACTTTGTGATGGGCGACAATCGTCCTAACTCCAGCGACTCACGAGCCTGGGGGCCCGTCCCCGAATCGTTCATCATCGGCAAAACTGTTGGTGAGATCGCCAACTTACCGGCGTCTCGCTAGTTGACCAGCGGTCCCCGCATTTCGGTCAGTGTGGTCGAAATTGACCGACTGAATTGCTCGATTTCTTCGGCAAACTGAGCGGTCGAGGTTTCTTCGTAGCTAATAAACCAATCCGGTTTGACGATGACCGTATTCGACAGGTCGAAGCGTTTGGCCCATTCTTTGGTGGCGTTCAGGGCGATGGCGTAGCTAAGGTACTTCTCAAAGATTTGATTGCGTGAGGCTTCGAGCGGTAACGGCGATTGTTCGGCCAAGAAATTGCCAAAAGCCAACCAGGCTGTCCGAGCTTCTTGCCCCTGCTTGGTATAACGGACCAGGCCGGGGGTGTACTTAATAATCAACCGGCAGACTAGCAGCGTGCCAGCGCAAGGCAGCAGGAGGTATGGGGAAGCACCGGTCACGGCGATCCAGACAGCGCCAACGACGCTTAAGAAGTAGCAGCTAAGAGCAAACAACTTGTAGCGGACGCGGGTTTGATGGGGATTTTCGGCAAAGAATCCTTTGGCAGTCACGGCTTCGTAAACCAGACCGAAGGCCCGACGGACTTTGGGGTTAAAGAGCGATTTTCGGTTGAGCGCTTTCATTTCCTGTTGTGTTAGGTGGGTATTGGCGGCCGGGAAGAGCGACTCGAGGATATCTCGCTCCCAAGCTTCGAGGTGACTATCAAAGACTTTTCGTGGGCTCAGATAGTATTGGCCGGTTTTCTTGACGATGACGATGTAGCCGCGCTGACAGAGATCAATGAGCATGGCCACGATCTCTTTCGGGTAAACCTTTTTCTCGACCAGCGTCCCGACAATCAGCGGCGACAAGCTGCCTGGCGGCGCCGTCAGCTTAGTGGTGACGACCGGTTCCTGGGAACGTTGTCGATAAAGGAGACGAAGCAGAACGATAAAACTAAAGAGCGGCAACAGAATGCCTAGCCCGATCCAGGGAATTAGCTCCAGATCTTCTAGGGCCAAGCGGAACTCTTGAGAAGGACTGAGTCGTAAGACCGATTTTGGCCAGTGGGCGTTAGCGGTAAAGATGGCCTTCGGCCCCAGGAACTGCGCTTGAAAGCGAATTGTCCGACTGTCGATTGTTTTGGTGTCAGACCCGGCCACGCCCCCAATAGCGTAGACATTCCCGATTAGTCCTTCGCCGCTGGCTTCAGCTGGCAATCGAAACGTCACGGTCAACCGCTCAACGGTTATACCAGCCTCCCGAAGAAGCTGCAGATATAACTGATCTCGTTCCTTAAGGCGAATTAAGGGAGAGGTGGCTTGGTAATGAAGCTGCCAGCGCTCGGCCGATACGGCGGTCACGGTAATGAGGCTGCCCTCTTTTTGCCGCTTGACTGAAACCTGGCGCTCCGGAACCGGCCGATTGTCGGCTGTTACCTCGAGGGCTCGCCACTCGCCGTAGATCGGCCAGCTTAAGGTCGTTGCGCCAAATCCGGTTACCACCTGGCTTACGACAACCGAGCCGTTACGCTCAAGCTCGGCAGTTACTTCCACGGCTTGAATGATGGGGCTGCTTTGAGCCTGACTAGCCAGGGGCAGGAGGAGTAACACGCCGAGGAGTAAACCTTGTAGGGCTCCGCGAAACGCCTTACCATAAGGAGTATGAAGCCAGTGGAGGGGAATGCCTAAGCGCATAATCTCATCATATCCTAGATTAGGTGACGGTAATGCGTCGGTTTGGTAGAGCCTTTTTAACGACCTCGGCTGTCTTGGTTTTACTCGTTAATTTAGTGGCGATCATCCTGTACGGTCGGCAGTTTTATGCCTGCGAGCAGGGCGGGGTAGATTCCTTTGTTGACCACTACACCGCTACCGCCGCCGAACTTAACTTTTGCCAGACGACTGGAGACCGGGGCGGGGAGGCTTTACTCGTCATTAATCTCTTTATCGTTGCCCTGCTGGTCTTCTTCTGGTTTGTCGCCCGCTACGTCTTCCGGCAGTCAGTCCATTCGTAGTGAAGGATCAACAGGTATGGTAGGCTAGATTTATGGCTCGCCTGCTTGGCATACTCATCCTCTTTATTGTTCTTGGCGTGGCGATTTTTTATGGCTGGCGCCTTCTTCGACCGGCCAGTACTCCTCCGGTGGCTAGCCCGGCAATTAAAGTAACTAACCGGCCCGTTCGCTACTGCCCGACCACAGCTCAGTTGATCGTGGCCCGAGTCGTTCAGTCGAGCAAAGTTCAGGTGGTTTTTGATGAAACAATCCCGGTTCGCAATTGTGACACTATCCCGCTGGCCCAGCCCGATCTCCAACGTCCGGGTGATTTCCGGGTTTACGTCAAGCTACCCAAAGCCCGGGCGTTCCAGCTAGCGATGACCGCGCCGCTTGTCACCCAGGTCACTCACCCGCTTCAATTGGGCGACGTGAATAACGATAACGTTATCGACCAGACCGACATCAGCTTGGTCGAGGTCGGTCTCAAGACCAAGGCGGCAGATGTTGATCTTGATAACGACGGCGCCAGCACCGTACTTGATCTCTCTTTGACTCGTCTTAATCAAGGAATCGGCGTGGCCCGACCTGACGATCGGGCATGGGCATCATGAAAAGTATCTCGCTACGAACCAGCGTTGTGCTCGTGACTTTTGTCACCCTGGCCCTGCTGATCGGTTCGGCTGTTCTCCAGCGGATTGTCTTTCGAGCCGACCAGCACTTTTCGTCGTTGACCCTCTCCCCGAATACCTTTCAGGCCGCCGTTGGGCAAACAGTTGATATAACTGTCCGCTCCGAAGCAGTTGAACCAATTCTACTATCCGGGTTCCAGGTTGAACTGAACGTTGACGACAGTAAGCTTAAATTTCAGGAGGCAGTTCCTCCCGCTGGCTGGCAAACTATTGTAGCCGAAGCCAAGGGACCCGTTTTTCGCTGGATTGCCGTCCCCGCTCCTGATCAGCCGATCCTAACGACCGTACAGGGCAGTTCTGTGCTGGGCACCCTCCGTTTTACGGCTACTGGAGATGGCGTAACTTCGGCGGCTTTTATTCCGACGAGCACCTTTCTCTCAGCTGTCGATCCAGTTGCCGGCAACTTTGTGTATAACGCCGCCGAAAGCTTCCAGAGTGCGGTCGGGACTATTGCTGGAGAGGGTAGCGCTCCGGCCTTTCCCGAAACGAACGTCAGCCCGATTATCCCAGCTGAAAGCACGGCGCCCAAGTTTGGTGCCCAACGGGTTCTTTCTAGCTACGCTACCCCGTTGTCACAAGATGCCTTGCTGTTTGTGACATTAGCTTATAGCGGCAAGTTGAGTGTGGAATTTGGCCCAACCCAAGCTCTGGGCAACAAGGTAGAGGTGACTCGAGCCAGCACTCATCACGTCGTCACCTTAGCCGGCCTTGAGCCCCTCACTCGCTATTACTATCGAATCGTCGGGCTCGATCCCACGGCACAGTCACACTTTACGACCGCTCCAAAATCGTTTGTGACCACCGGCACCGGCACAGGTGAGGTAGCGGCCGCAAAGTCGGAGGCGATTATTTTCCCTTCCAAGACTAATAGCTCGACGACGATGTATATTTTTCCTCGCGATGAAGCCGGCAATGCGCTCGGCGAAGCTGCTCCTAACCTCGATGACCAAGAGGGGTTACGCATCGGTGAGGTTCGAAAAGCGCCTGGTTATTATCAGGCAACGCTCAGTACTCAATCGCCCAAGAAGCAAATCAGCCGCCTGGCACCCCGGATAGGGTCGGTTATTCTGCCGGCGGCGACGGTGGTTTTTGACCCTAATTATCAGGAGCCGACCAGCCTTAGGCCGACCAAAGAGCTGATTTTAGCCTGGAACCATAAGAGTATGGCTACGGTATTTGGCGGCGTGATCGTTCTCTTTCTCTTGATCCTGCTCTTTACACGCTTAGCTCGGAGCCGCTGAAGTGATGGCTATTAATCGGTTATCAGGACTGTTTCATAAAAGTAGTAACTTAAAGCAGGCAGTCGGGATTTTGTTTGTGACGGTGCTTTTAAGTAACGTTCTGGGTTTGCTCCGTAACGTAATTATTGCCAATCGAGTCGGAGTTACCTTTGGAACAATCGGGCCGCTCGACAATTATTACGCCGCGTTTGTTCTGCCCGACTTGCTCTACAACATTATTATTGTTGGGGCGCTCTCCTCAGCCATCCTGCCGTTGCTGGTTCAGATTAACGAAGAAGGCGATGACAAAAAGTTTTGGAAAACCTTCAACATGTTGTTGTCGACGGGCTTCACGGCGATTGTGCTCGGACTGGTGTTTCTTTACTTCGTTCTGCCCGCATTAATCCCGGTCATTTATCCTGGTTTTTCTGCCGAAGACCAGCAGTTTACTCTCTCACTTTCTCGGGTCTTGTTGCTTAGCCCGCTCTTCTTTACGGTTTCCCAACTTTCTACCTCGGCGTTGCAGGCCAAAAAATATTTCTTCGCTCCGGCCCTGGCCCCCTTGGTTTACAACTTAGCGATCATCTCCGCTGCCTTGTTGATACCGGAGTTTGGACTGTCGGTGTTAGTCTTTGGCGTCATTTTGGGAGCAGCAGCTCATTTCCTCATTCAGTTGCCGACGCTCTTTCAACTTGGTTGGCGCTTTAATTTTGAAAGTGGTTTTGGCAACGAGGTGGTTCGCAAAGTTCTCAAGCTGATGATCCCTCGGACCATTGCCCTAACCAGCACCCAACTGCTCTTGTTGGTTTTCTATCGGATCGGCTCACACTTACGGGACGGTTCAATCGCCATTTACCGGTTGACCGACGATCTCCAGACAGCCCCGGTCTTGTTACTCGCTAATACACTGGCCATGGCGATCCTGCCGGATTTTGCTCGGCATATCGCTAAGAACGATACCGCCCAATTTGAAGAGCTGGTCGGCAAAGCCCTGCGCTTGCTTCTTTATATATTCCTGCCGGTCACGGCTTTCTTACTAATTTACCGCTGGCAGATCATCAGCTTGTACATCGAGGTGGGTCACAGCATTAGTGAAGCGGAAACAGCGATGGCGGTCGCAACCTTTACTAACTTTGTTATCTCCCTCTTTTTCCAAGGCTCGGTCCTCTTGCTGGCCAGGGCCTACTTTGCCCGCTCTGATACTTGGCGGCCGACCCTCTACAGCCTAATCGCTATCGGGACGGCTTTAGTTTTCGCTCTGTTTTTTTCCCGGCCAGACGGTTTCGGGGTCAGTGGGCTCTCTCTAGCGTTCTCGATCGGGTCGTTTGTCAATGCCAGTCTGCTCTGGTTAAATCTAGGCTTGCCCATTCGGGTCATTCTGCGAGACTTTAATAATAACTATAACTTTCTGCCGATTGCGGTGGGCACTATCTGTACTGCCCTGGTCTTTGTTCTAGTTAGACACTTGAGTCCGATAATCGCTGCTCAGCTGGGTGCCGGGGTGTCGATGACCAACTTGGTAACAATTATGTTAGGGATGGCCGTCGGCGCCGTTTTCTACATCGGTTGGAGTCGAGCCTTTCGATTGGAGCAGTGGAGCTTAGTGGCTAGCCGGGCGGGGAAAAACGATGCCTGAAAATGATTTTTTTCGTGAAGTTGACCGGTCGCGTTATCACGCCAATTGGAGCTGCCTGGCTTTCGCCTTTGGGATCGGTCTAGTTCTCTTAGCCGTCGGCTGGTGGTTAGCTAGACGCTACGGGGTCCTGTAAAGACTTCCAACCTGTTTTTCGGTACAATTCAACAAACATGCAGATCAGAAATTTCGCCATAATTGCTCATATCGATCACGGCAAGTCCACCTTGGCCGACCGTTTGCTGGAAATGACCGGCACCGTCAAAACCGGAACCGGCTCACAGCTGCTCGATACGATGGAGCTGGAAAAAGAAAAAGGCATTACTATCAAGCTGAACCCAGCTCGGATGTTCTATCAGCTTGATGGCCGGGCTTACCAGCTCAATTTAATTGACACACCGGGGCATGTCGATTTCGGCTACGAAGTCTCACGTTCATTGGAGGCGGTTGAAGGTGTTCTGCTTTTGGTCGATGCCAGCCAAGGTATTCAGGCCCAAACGCTTACCAATTTATATTTGGCCCAGCAGCTTGGCTTAACTATTATCCCAGTGGTGAACAAGATCGACCTGCCGACAGCTCAATCGGAGGACACCGCCCAGCAGATTATTGGCTTACTCAACTGCTCGGTTGACGATATTTGCTTTGTGTCTGGAAAAACTGGCGAAGGGGTAGCTGAGCTCTTGGAAGCAATCGTCACCCGGATTCCCGCTCCCGCCGACTGGCCCGACCGGCCGCTCCGGGCGCTGGTCTTTGACTCGTTTTTCGACCCGTTTCTGGGTGTCGTGGCCTACGTTAAAGTCGTTGATGGGCAGCTTCGCAAAGGTGAACGGCTTTATATGAAGGCCACCAAAGCCCAATTTGATTGTTTACAGGCGGGCTTTTTGCAAATTAAACGAGTACCGGAAACTGTCCTTAACAACGGGGAGATCGGCTACGTCGCCACCGGCCTTAAGTCTGTCCAAGACTGTCGGGTTGGCGACACCATTATTGCCGACCCAGCGACCGAACCGCTGCCTGGCTATCAAACGCCCAAGTCGATGATCTTCGCCTCCTTTTTCCCGGAACCCGGTAAAGAGCGCGAGTTAACTGTAGCCCTCGACAAGCTGAAACTGAGTGACGCCTCGCTTCTCTACGAACCGATCAATTCGCAAGCGCTCGGGCCCGGTTATAACATTGGGTTTCTCGGCTTGCTCCACTTGGAAATCATTAAGGAACGGCTAAACCGTGAGTTCGATATTAATGTGCTCGTGACCACGCCAACGGTCGCCTACAAAAAAGAAGGCGAACAGTGGTTTGAGCCGTGGGTAGAATTGGAAGTCGTCTGTCCGCAAACATACTACGGCGCCGTTTCCGAACTGGTAGCGGCTCACCGGGCAGAGTTCAAAAACGTTGAATACATTGCTGATCGCGTTGTGTGCAAGTATGAGGCGCCGCTGTCCGAAGTCATTACCGACTTTTACGACACATTGAAATCGGTTACCTCGGGGTACGCCTCGATGGATTACCAACTCAAAGACTACCGCGAAGCCGATCTGGTGGCGGTCGATTTGTTAATCGGTGGCGATAAAATCGACGCTCTGACCCAGCACATGGTTCGGGTCAAGGCCGAACGGTACGGCCGTAACTTAGTTGACCGCCTGAAGGAATTGATTCCCCGTCAAAATTTTGAAGTTCAACTGCAAGCCGCCATCGGCGGCCGAATTATTGCCCGGGCCGATATCCCTGCGTTTCGCAAGGACGTCACCGCCAAGTTGTACGGCGGCGACGTCACCCGAAAAAATAAATTGTTGGATAAACAACGTAAAGGGAAAAAGCGGATGCGCAATTTGGGTCGGGTGGAAGTCCCGAGCGAAGTTTTTGTCGAATTACTACGAAAGTAATTACTCGCTACTCAGCCCGCCGGAGGTGTCGCCGAGTTTTTCTAGCTTGTACTGCGTCGCTCGTTCAGCAGCCAGTCGAGCGAGCGTTGGATCCTCACGAGTGTTGATGAACTTCATCGCCTTGGCAACCCGCGGATAGACTTTGGCTAGCTGTTCGTACATTTGTAGACAGATTCGTCGGTAGCCTGGGTGGCCATCGGGACCGGTTCGAAGCTCAAGAAAGTGGAACAAGGCCCGAGCGTTAAAGATGTAGCGATATCGCATTTTGTGACCGAGTAACGTGGCGTACTGAGCTTCGGTGTGAAAGCCGGCCCGTTTAAGGCGCTGGTACAAGCCTTCAGCCAGTTCGAAGCAGCGACGATATTCGTCTTCAAACTTAGTTTCTTTAATGAGCGGCGGGACGTCGTAGCCGTAGTCGGTGGTTAATCGTTGCCATTCGAGTGCATCGACGACCCGGTGACGCTGTAGATCTCGGAACGTGCCGTAGTCGCCGAGAATCTCCCACTCAAAGTGAGCTTTTTCAAAAGCTCGGCCAGGCCGGTGACGACGGTTTAAGCGCTCGCCACAATAGGTTTCGAAAAGCTGGTTAACTTTTTTCTGTGGCCATTTCTCCACTTGCTTGCGAATTTCTTTGAGCGGGAGGTTGGTGTGGGCAAAAAGCATTTCGGCGACTAAGTCGGTCTCGTTTTTTGGCCAGTAATCCAAAAGGCTTACCTCGTCCCGCGTTTGCTTACGTTCTTCGTCAACGATCAGATTCTCACCGGCAAATTCCCGAATGGCGACGCGAGTGTTGGCCAGATGGGCGGTAATCGCACCGCCCCGCTCCGGCACGTCGGCTCGCTTGAGGAACGGGCCGATAACTTTTCGGCACTCGGTCAAGATTTTCTGGCCAACGACCCTAGCTTCTTCCGTGTCTTCGCTTAGCAATCGCATGACTAAATACTCGACGCCCTGGCCGCTGGTAAAAATGCCAACGGTTGATTTAGTGGCGGTGGGTAAAACTGGGCGAACGGCATCACAAGCAGTGGCGCGAGTCGAATTGATCCAGGCAGTTCGCTCTTTCCGATCCGTTGGCTCGGGATTTTTTTCACGCAAATAAGCGGTAATGCCCCGGACCATCGTCGAATACGTCTCAAAAATCGCGTCCATCGTTTGGGTATAATCGACAGCCAATGAGGACTTGAAATTGGTCGGCGTGTAATACAAATACTTGTTATTGATATCGGGCTGATCAAAGAAAATATAGCGTGTCGATTGTTCTAGCGGTGAAGTGAATCGACCCCACTCCAACATTTTGGTTAGTAAGTTTGAGGCCCCTTCAACGACGAAGTGAACGCCGGATAACTGTTGGACAGAGTCGTCGCCGAACGAAGTGATAACCCGATCGAAGAGCGCTTCGGCATCTTCTTCGCCATGTTCCGTAAACTCCTCTAAGATCGTCATTCGGAGATCGCCAGCTCGACGACTTAGACGGGCCATGGCGGCACCGATGATGGTGGTCGGGAGTTTTGGTGTAAAGGCGTAGACTTGGTCGCGGGAGTTGGTTACCACGTTTTCCAGCAAGTCGTACCCCTTGTTATTGACGATTGGGACGTAGCGGACAAACGGATTGTCTTTTTCTTCAGATGATTTTGCCATATGCTTTTTGGTATCAGGATCAGAGTAAGGCGTCAAGCAAAATTACGTCAGCCGTTGAGTAATTAGACGATACGCTTGCTCAGCTACTTCGTCTGGACTAAGCTCACGGCTACCATCAACACATTCCAATACTTCCCAGCCTTCACGACGGGCGTACTCAACGTACAGCTCAGCCACCCGGCTCATGTAAGCGACATTTTGTTCGTGAATGTCGGTTCGACTAATCCGGCCTTTGCCGTCAGAGCTGCCCAGTTCTTCCTCAAGCCGGCGGGTTATTCGAGCTTGTCGGACCGACTCGGGCACGTGGAGGATGATCGTTTGATCCGGTCGTGGGAGATTGAAGTAACCAAACTCCAGTAAAAATAAACGACGCTGATATTCATCGCGTTCATCCTGAGTATTGAGCTTGGCAGCTTGATGAACGAGGTTCGACCAAACGTAGCGGTCGAAGACGAAAATACTCCCGTTTTTGAGACCGGGATGAATAATCTTTTTAGCGGTGACGTAACGATCGGCGGCGTAGGGCAGTGAAGCTAAGAGCGGATCATCACGGAGTTCTGCTGGCATCCGGACCCGCTCGTCGGCGGAATCACCATCTAAATAGTTGCGAACTTGCTGGCCGTAAAAGTCTTGGTAGTTAGGGAAACTGCACGTTTTAATCTCGGTCTCGCCGAACGGTCGGCGCGCTCGCAAAAGCTCGACGACTTTGGTAGTTGTCGTATTCTTGCCGGTCCCGTCCGGGCCATCAATAACAATAATCTTACCGAGCGATTTGATCATCTCGGTCAGATGTCCAAAATATGATTTTGTATAATTTTTCCCCGGGGCATAGGTTCATATAACCAGCGTTTTTTAAAATGTAAAACGAAACCCTCGACATCCGTGTCGAGGGTAATGATGGGTCAGGCCCGGCCTTTTTTCCTGGAGCGGTTTTCTTCACGAAAGCGTTCGATCCATTGTCGTATCCGTGAAGAACGCCGGGGAGGCTGAGGGTCTTTTGCTGGCTTCATCCACTTGATGCTTCTTTGAGCCGGAACGATGGCCGGTTCTGGGAAAGGCACGTTGTGGGATTGGCAGAGGCTGCGATAGCTGGGTTCGTTGAGAATAGCGCTGTGCCGTTCCTCGCCGAGCAACCAACGCGGTCCAAGTTGCTTGAGCGTCTCAAACAACCCAGCTAACTCTTCGGGCGAGCTGTAAAAACCCGTCAACGTGACGCTCAGCTTGTGGCCAAAGTAGTTCTGCTGTTTGGCGATTTGATGAACCTCCGGTCCGGTAATTGCTTCCGCAACGCTGGGATCGAAGCCAAGCTGGTCAAGATCAAGTGACGCTTCGCCGCCGATGTCGGGCAACTTAACGTTCTCGATGTAGAGTCCCGTCAGCTCAAAGATTCGTCGAGCAATCACTGCTTTCTCGTCGGCGTTGGTCTTCGATTGCTCGTTGACGTAACAATGCCGGCGAAAAAGGTAGCGTAACTCCCGCTTTTCACGACGTGTTAAGGGCGGACGTTCTTTGCCGGGCATTACCCGGAAAGAGAGCTGGCCCGTTTCGGAACGTTTTTCCAATCCTGTGCTCCTATTAGTAAGGTGCGTCAGCGCAGGCTAACGCTAAGACCGAACCGTTTGTTCGATCCTAGCGAAGCCGCACTGTAATAGACTTAGTTGGCGTGAGCGTGAGCGTACGCGTTGCCGTTGGCGTCGATGCCAGCTACCGCCCAAGTGTTGGCGTCAGCTTGTGAGCGAACTTCGTAGCTGTTGGTGGACGTTGAAGTCGAATGACGCTGGGTAACGGTGTAGCGCCGGGTTGGTCGGGTAGCCGGACGGCTGGCCATGTTTTGTGGGGCCGGGTTAACAGTAGGCGCTGGGGCCGGAGCCGGGGTTGGTTCTTGTTTGACGACTTGCTCGGTCTTGTTCTTAGTGTCGTCAACTTTTTTGACAACCTCGTTCGGTTTTTTAACAGCGGCTACGATAGCCCAAATAAAACCAATCACAAAAATGGCGAAGGCGATCACGAGAATGATTTTGACTAGATTTGACATTGTGCTGGTATTTTATCCAAATTTTTCTTGCAAGTCTAGCACCTCAGCTCGACTTTTCATCACTTTCTTTCTTGGCCTCCTCTTCTATTTTTAACATGTCAGTGGGGATCGGATGCTCTTTGAGTAGTTCGGCAAAGTAAACCAAGTTGTGAACCATCACCTTGTAGGTTTTGTTGGTATAGAGGTGACGGTCGCCGCCAGCTTCAGCATAGCTCGGGCCAGGACCGGCCACGCCCACCCAATAGGCGTTGACGTTGGGTGGGATCGTAAAGCCAAATTCCTCCATCGACCATAAAATATTCATGATGGCGTAGTGGGCGCCGTCTTCGTTACCCGTCACTAACGCGCCGGCAACTTTGTTGTAAACCAGAAACTGGCCAGTCTTTGGATCGCTCAGTTCTTTTTCGTGGAAGATGGCATTTAAGCGCTCGATTACCCGTTTAGCGACTGAACCGAGTTGCCCAACCCAAATGGGCGAAGCAATGACAACGATTTCGACATCCAAGATCTGATCAAGGATTTTTTGCCATTCGTCGCCCTCTCCCATATGTGAGGCAACACCCGGCAGTAGGTTGTAATCAACCGGGCGAAGTATGGTGGTAGTAACCCCAAGTTTTTCAAACTCAGCAGCCGCTTTTTGACAGAGGATGTCCGTGTTGGAACTCTCTGGCGTTGGCTTAAGGGTACAGTTTAGGATCAGAGCTTTCATGAGAGTTATCATAAGCCGGACAACCCGACAGTTAATTGACAGATTTTACAAGGAACGACCGCCAGTGCGGTCGAACCAAAATCTAACCAAATTGTAATGTAGGTTTAGTATGGGGCAGATGGGTGCCCAAGCGTAGAGACAAACTGCCTAACGCTTGCCGCCTTTCCGACCACCTTTTTTGTAAGATTCGTTGTTGTCGGCTTGACGCGACCCCGAACCGCCCTTTTCGCCGCCACCCTGACTTTTATTGACTGTCGCCCAGGCTCGGCTCTCAGCCTCTTTTTCTGAGACACCGCGCTTTTCGTAACCCTCAGCAATATGGGCGGCTTGTCGCTTCTGTTTGCTGGTGTATTTCGACTTATCGCCGCGAGGCATTAGGCCTCCCGTTCAGTAGTGAGGGTATCGTCGTCTTCGACTGACCGACGGGCTTCATCCCAAGTCTCTTCCATGACGTTGCCGGCTTCCTCGACGGCGTCGCCTGCCGCATCCTGAAAATTATCTTGTGCTCGATCTAAATCATCACGCTCCATTGATGCTCCTTTCACAATTATTTTCTTCTTCGGCAGCCTTGCTGCTTGGCTAGAATAGGAAATTGCTCGACCAAAACCTACGGTGAGTTCTCTAAAAAATACGGGGTAGAACGGAGACTTTTGAGCGGATTGTCTGACTAGTTAGCTGGCGAGGTTTATTAGGGCAAAGATGGCAATCAAAGCCCAGACAATGTTCAACGCCGCTGGTTGATAATCTTTTTTGGCGAACGAGTTGATAATAATACCGACCGAACCCAGTAGGTTCATGATTTGATAGACCCCGTTACGACTCTCGAGGATGCTGAAACTCAATAGGGCATACGCGACGATGATTAACCCAACGCCAAGCCAGCCAACAATTTCTATCACTAAATGAGATCGACCGAGATTACGAACAAACTGGACCATGTATTGATAGTAGCAGGTTTATTACTGAGCGGGATACCAGGATCGAACTGGCACCTCAACCTTGGAAGGGTCGTGTTCTACCATTGAACTAATCCCGCAGTTCTCGGTAATTTTCTCAAATACAGGTCTAAAAATCTACCGACCACGAGCCATCTCGACGACGGCTTTTAGAGCAACAATGAGAGCGGCTAGGGCCACAAATTGACTAATATTCCACAAAACGTTGTCCATTAGACCGCCGACCCAGGGCAGTGATTGCAGGCCTGCACTGCCAACCATCAGTAGGGCAATAGTCGCAACCAAAAACTTGGTAGTTTCCTGAGCTTTAATATTGAGTAGGCCAACTACTAAGCCTAAAAGGGCTAGCGAGGGAGCTGCCCAAGGTGCCTCACCGCCAGCTGGGGTGATTGCCAAGACAATTGCGATAATCAACCCGGCAAAAAACGCCCACTCGCCCCACGTCTGTTCACCATTTTCTTTAGTCATTATCCTCCTTTGGCCAGTGATCCCACCGGTACTTCTTTAGGTCAATTTTAAACAGCCCAGCTTGTTCTGTCACCTGCACACCGTCGTGCCGGAGTAGTGTTGCCTGCAAGGCGGCTGGGTGTTCTAAACAGGTCGTCGAAATGTAGCCTTGGGCGTTGATCACCCGCTGCCAGGGTAAGTCCAAGGTTTCGCTTGAGTTATGAAGAATTTGGCCGACCATAATAGCGGCTCGAGGCGAGCCAGCCAAAGCGGCAATCTGGCCGTACGTCGCTACTTTACCTCGGGGAACTTGGCGAATGATCTCAACCACTCTCTCGCCAAAATGGCCCATTAGAGCGCTTGGATTTCGCTAATCGTCACTGAGTCGCCGACTTTGAAGTGTTGGCTCTGCCCGGCGTTTAATTCCAACACGTACCGGATCGGTCCGGGCGGCGAGTACGAAGGCAAGTCGCTAGTTTCTGTCCCTTCTCGGGGTGCCGGAGCGTTTTTTTCGATACCGATAATTTTGTTGTCTTCATCGATCCAAATGATATCCAGCGGAAACCGCATGTCCTTCATCCAAAAGGGCACGACTCTTGGCGGGTTAAAGGGGAATAGCATCCCGGCATTTTCTGGCAGGGTCTCGCGATTGCTCAAGCCCTGGCTTTGTTCTTCGACAGTCGCTGCCACCTCCACAACGTAACTGTGTTCACCAATTTTAACTAAATGAGTCGTGGTAATTTCCTCGCTAGTGGCGGTAACTTCAAAGCCTGGCTGGCTGGGTTGGCTGCGAGTCGAAATCACAAAACCAACAGCGGCGACAACTAAGATTAAAAGGCCGAGCAACGTTCGCTTACTCATCACTCTTCCCCTGCCATTTTGGCCGCTCACCCTTCCAGTAACTAACGGCCAGCAAAATTAACGTCAGCAGTAGGGTTAGGGGGATGAATTGAGTCAGAGCATCGCTGGCCGAAGGCGAGCCGTCATCGATCTTCATGAACAAGGAAACCAGGGCGCCGGTGTAGATACCGAGAACGAGCCAGCCCTCCCACGTTGCCGGTGTCCAACCCCAGCCGTATTGTTTGCGCTTAAACCAGACCCTTCGAGCATTCATGCCGATATCTTCGCACGTGCTCCGGCCTGTCGCAACGTCGTGCCTTGGTGCAACTCGGCCGAAGCGTTACAATGCACCTATGCCTTCGCCACTCTTTCACGGCATCATTAGCGTCTTAATTGTGAGTTTGATTTCCCTAATTGGCGTGACAATTCTGGCTGTCTCAACCAAAAAAGGTGATCGGTTTGTCTCGCTGTTTGTTGGCTTGGCCATCGGCGCCTTGATCGGTGACGTGATGATTCATCTCTTGCCCGAATCGTACGAGACGCTGGGTCTGGCCTCCTCGGCCCTGTTTTTGACTGGGTTCCTGACGTTCTTCGCTATGGAAAAATTCCTGCACTGGCGGCACGGTCACCATCCCCGGGAACGGCACGGGGTGGCACCAGTGGGCATTATGAATCTAGTAGCTGACAGTCTTCACAATTTGATTGACGGCCTGCTGATCGGTGCCTCGTATATCGTTTCCTTCCCAATTGGGTTAGCTACCACGGTGGCGGTTGTCCTGCATGAAATTCCTCAGGAAATCGGCGACTTTGGCGTCCTTTTACACGCCGGTTTCCGGCGTCGTTGGGCGGTGTTGTTTAATGTCCTCTCGGCCCTCTTCGCTTTTATCGGCTTGGCCCTGGCCTTTACCTACGGCGGGCAAGTTGAGCAATTTTCCTCGCAAGTAATTGCTTTTAGTGCTGGCGGCTTTATCTATATTGTGGCGGTGTTGATCCGGCAATTGAGCAAGGAAATGACGGCGGTCCGAGCGATCGGCCAGATGGTCGCCATTCTGGTCGGCATTACTGCCATGTGGTTCCTGGCCTTCTTAGAATAGTGTCGGGGTGACTGGACTTGAACCAGCGGCCTCACGCTCCCAAAGCGCGCACTCTACCAACTGAGCTACACCCCGCAGCAAGTAACTGCTTAATTTTAACCGAGGCTAGCCAAACAATCCAGCGTTTAAGAGGGGGATTAGGTGGTCATGTTGACGGCGTAGACGAGATAGCTGAGGACGCCGATCATCACAATTACAAAAACTAGCAGCAAGGTTTTTAGGCTGGTCGTCGCGTGTTCGTGGGGCTCCATTAGTTGGTAAGTTTGAAGGTTTTTATAACGTTTTTAACGTCCGCGTAAATCGCGGCCGTGTCTTCTGGGCGATCCTGCGACTGGGAGTAGGTGAAGACATGGGTGTCGTTTCGTGCTAGTTCCACGCTCGGCTTTGGCCCTTCGCCGGCTTGGTAGGCGGCCCATTGGCTTTTGGTTAAAACACTTACAGCGAATATGGAGGCAAAGCCGGCGGAGTTATATTCCCCTGCTACCACATTTTTGTCTTGTGTCGGGACATTGAAGTAGTAAGTCGGGATCGTTTTGTCTAGGTTCCAGTCGGTTTCAAGCTTTTTGACCTCGTAGCCTTTCCATAAGTCACTAAAGGTTAACGTAAAGCCATAATCGGTGCTGGTGTAAGTCTTCCAATCGGCAGTTTCGTCTTTCGGTGCTTCTTCCTTCTTGGGTTCCGTTTTTGCCACTTTGTTTTTAACGGAAGGGACTGAGTAACTGTCGTCGGAAGGGGTGTTGTTATTCAGCCAGACGTAGAAGCCAAGTCCTACCAACATGGCAACCGCTAAGGCGACTAGGACGAACTTGAAACTCCGGTGATTGTGCCAGTCGGTTGGTGGGGTAGGTGCGTTTGGGTCCATGGTTATTTCGTAAAGGTGAAGCTGCTCAATGCTTTAGCTGCTACACTGCTATTCTTAGCGACGGTTAATCTTAGAATCTTTGCTGACGGTGTGGCGACAAAGTAAAAGTCGGAAACAACGCTGGAATCGTTGGCGATAGTTACCTTGTAACCTGGCTTGCCACCCACGGTTGTTGAAGTAACGGTAATATTCTCTGCTTTGGTAGCTCCAAAATCGCCCTTGATTGAGTTTTCATTGAGGGTAGTCAAAGAAGTCGTAGTTACACTGAATACTGCGTCACTCTCTCCTGACTTCTTTACGCTAACACTCTCAGAACTTGTCGAGGCATTTGTTTCAGCATCACCCTGCGTAGCGGTCAACTTATAGCTGTTTTCATACGAGAAACTATAAGAGTGGGCTGAGTTAGTATACGTCGTAGTCGCCGAAGTTTCATCTGTCGTGCCCGACGCAGTCTCGGCAGTTTTACTTTTAACTGATGGAGCACTGTAGTCCGTAGTATCTTCCTGGCCGTAGGTGGCCTTAATCAAATAGCCGAGCGCGCCGATCAAGACGACGGCAAATATTAATAAAACTACTTTCATACTGGTGGTAGCGTGTTGGTGACCCTCAAACGGTTCGTTCAAATCCATATCCCCTCCTAATTTGTTAGTTCGTCAGTAATTGATGGGAAGTTGGCAACGGCGATGTCATCGCTGCGGACAACCATGATGCTAAGCACGCTGATTAAAACAGCGGCTAACGCCAAAAGCGAGAACTTTAAGCCGATCGAGATCTCCCCCTCCATCACCACTTCAGCCTAATTGGCTTTCCCAAGGTTGTCAAACAGTGAAACACTGTTTGTTTTTCGCATCCTACGGAAGCTCAAAATCAAACTGATATTATTTTTGTTTCTCTCGTAAACTTGAAATCAAGCGACAGCACGTCGCTTGTTCCTCACTGCGAAGCAGTTCGGAATCAAACGCACCAGCCGTTGGAAACTCTACGTTTGACGCTGCTAACCCTCGGGGAATATCTTCGGAACTGACGTTCCGCTCGAAAGAACCCGACTCTCACTTCAGCAACATTGAAGATTGTCGAGTCGGGCTCTATACTACAAACTAGTTTTAATTTTTATTACTCAATGAATTTTCAGAAAGGAACTAGGTATGACACCACTAACGATCGCCATTCTGGCGGGTCTGGGCGGACTCGTCGCTGGCTACGTTGTTCGTCAGGTACTCTTGACCAGAAACCAAGAGGAGGTCGAGGCTAAACGCAAGGAGATCCTCCTTGCTGCCAAAGAAGAAGCTCTCAAGCTCAAAGAAGAAGCCAAAAAAGATCAGGACGAAAAAGCTAAAGAGCTGACCAAGCTCGAAAGTTCGCTGCGCGAACGGGAAACGTCGATTGAGCGCCGCTTAGAAAAGATTGAAGCCGAAAAAACTGATCTAGAAGCCCAGGCGCAGGATCTCGAGGCTAGCCGTCAAGAAATCAGCCGATTGCGCGAGCAGGAAGAAAAAGAGCTCGAAAAACTGGCCAAGCTGACCAAAGACGAGGCCAAGGAGCTGTTGCTCGGCAAGATCGAGAAAGATTATTCAGAAGATATGATTCGTAAGATTCGCTCGATGCGCGAAACGATGAAGAAGCATTGGGAGCAAGAAGCCCGCGAAATCATTACTACCGTGATCGAGCGCATGGCTACTGAGCAAACGGCCGAGATGACAATTACTTCTGTGCCGCTGCCAAGCGACGAGATTAAAGGCAAAATTATCGGTAAAGAGGGCCGGAATATTCAAGCGTTTGAAAAAGCCACCGGTGTCGATCTCGTTATCGATGAAACACCGGAAACGGTGTTGGTTTCCAGCTTCGATCCGATCCGCCGGGCGGTAGGCGTCAAAGCGCTTCAGGCATTAATCAAGGACGGCCGGATCCAGCCGACTAAAATTGAGGAGCTCGTCAAGAAAGCCCAAGACCAGGTCGAAGACGAAGTTCGTGAAGCCGGCGAGGCTGCTGTGCAAGAAGTTGGCTTGAGCGGCATCCACCCCGAATTAGTCCGGCTGCTTGGCTCGATGAAGTTTAGAACTTCGTACGGCCAAAATCAGTTGGCTCACGCCATTGAGGTTGCTCACATCGCGGCCTTACTAGCTAAAGAAGTCGGGGCTGACGTCAATATCACCAAAAAAGGTGCGCTCTTGCACGATATCGGTAAAGCCATTAGCCACGAGTACGAAGGTTCGCACATCGAAGCCGGCGTTGAGTTGGCTCGCAAGTACGGTATGAGTGAAGAAGTCGTTCACTGTATTGAAGCTAGTCACGAAGAAGTTGACGCCAAGTCGCTGGAAGCTATTTTGTCGCGAACGGCGGACGCGATTTCCTCGGCTCGCCCTGGGGCTCGCCGCGAATCGACTGAGCAGCACATCAAACGGATGACGGAGCTGGAAAATATCGCCAACTCCTTCCCGGGCGTCGACAAGTCCTTCGCTATTCAAGCTGGCCGAGAAGTTCGGGTGCTTGTCAAGCCAGAGCAAATTGACGATCTGACGGCCATGAAAGTTGCCCGGGATATCGCTAACAAAATCGAGGCCGACTTACAGTATCCCGGTACCGTTAAAGTTAACGTCATTCGAGAAACCCGATTTAGTGAAGTCGCCCGCTAAGGGCAATAACCTATAGACATGGTATGGTAGTTCCATGGACAAAGACGAGCTCGCA
>Ga0196963_10001180_pt1 | contig 18946 bp, 15 predicted proteins | sample S1_5metaG_FD_148600 | JGI IMG/M metagenome (GOLD analysis project Ga0196963, IMG submission 148600) | Soil microbial communities from Anza Borrego desert, Southern California, United States - S1_5 | ecosystem: Environmental > Terrestrial > Soil > Desert | place: USA: California | collected... | reverse complement strand
CTACAAGCCGGAGCGCTGGGTCGATGACGCGCTGTTCCGGCCGGAGGTGCGCCAGGCCTTCGCCATGCTCACCGCGCAGGGCTGGACCGACGCGATCCGCAAGCTGCATCCGGGCGAGCGCATCTACACGTTCTGGGATTACTTCCGCAACGCCTGGCCCAGAAACGCCGGCCTGCGTTTGGATCATTTGCTGTTGAGTCCCGAGGTGGCGAAGCGGCTGAAACAGGCGGGCGTGGACCGCGAGGTGCGGGGCTGGGAACACGCGAGCGACCATGCGCCGGCGTGGATACAACTGCAGCCGGAGGCTGCAGTCAGGCGCCGAAAGCTTGTTCGTCCGCGAACCAGCGAAAGGCGCTCCGGAAAAAAGGCCGCTTCGCGCCCTTAGTCTTTCTGCATAAGCGCAACGCGCTTCTCGCCCTGTTCCGTCTCCTGCCGCCCCACCACCCGGAACCCGAACCGCTCGTGGAACCGCATGGAGTCCGGATTCGGCGGCTCCTCGTTGACCTCGCAGACCAGCGGCACGCCGGCCTTCGCCGCCTCGGCCGCGGCCGCCTGGTACAGCGCGCGGCCCACGCCACCACGCCGCGCCGCCGGATCGACCACCACGCGATCGATATAGAGGAAGTCGGTCATCTCCCGGCTGAACCAGCGATAATTCTCGCTGGCGTAATCCGCACCGGGCCGGAAGGCGAGCAGGAATCCGGCGGGCTTCTCGTCGCGCCAGGCGCCCAGCGCCAGCGCCGACATCCCGACCAACCGCTCGAACTCGTCAGCCGATAGCGCGTTGACGTTCGGCACCGCCGCGTTGTTCAGCCGCAATGCCCACACCAGCTGATCGAAGCGGAGAGCCCGGATGGTGGATACAGGGCTCATCGGGTACGGCAGGCAAGGGCTTGAGGCATCGAAACGGAATGCTCGGCGGAGCTATGGCTAGACATGATCCTGTTCGTAAAGCCGGCGGATCGAGAAGCCTTTTGCCATCATCTCCATGAAGTCCGTCACAACGGACTGATTCAGCGTATTTCCGGAATTGAAGAATTGGCCGACCTCGTCGGCCGCCTCCGCGAAGTTCCCGCCTTCCCACAGGTACTGGAATTTTGCCAGGTACAGCCGTGGTAAAAACATGTCGGCGCGATCCAGCGGAACGGCACGGGCGATCTGGATGGCCTCTTGTATGAGAAGCGGAATTTCCCGCTTGTCGCCCAGCATCAGATCGACCTCGACCAGCTCCTCCAGGGTCGGAATCTTTGTGACGCGGGTCACGAGTGATGATGCCGCGGATCGTTCGGCGGTTAGCAACCCACGGGTGATCATCACGGCAACGGCCGCGATGAGCGTGGCGGACCAGTGATAGAAGAAATCCTGAAACACCAGGACCGACCCGATCTTCGTCTGCGGCAGGAACCGGAAGGCGACGATCTTGAACTCATCATAGAATTTCGGGGCGTCGATGTGCATCAGCGCGATCGTTCCGGGAGGGGGGTCGGAGTCGGCCAACTCCCGCGGCACCGGGCGAACGACCCCAAGGTCGATGTATTTCTTCAGGCACTGCTCGAACACGGGCCTGAAGTCGATGTCCGGCCCCTCCCGCCTGAGCAGGTCTGTCAGCCCGGCTTGCTCGGCCATGCCGCGGACGTGCGGCGAGAGCAACCCGTCGGCCGCGCAGCGGAAACTGTCGTAAGCGTGGATCAGGTTGTCCGAGGTACGCGTTGTGTTGGCGGTCAACCCCTGCGCCAGGCAGTTCGTGCTGCGGCCGAAAAGCGCTCCGAACTCGACGATGGAGTCGCCGGGCTGCAGGCTTAGGGAGCGGGCGAGCGTGTAGAGAAGCTCGCGCTCCACGGGCTCTATCATGCCCGGTATGATTTCCGCCTCTTTGAGGTTCATGGACATTCCCTGGGTCCCGCCTGGCGAGGCAACCGCGCGCGCAGCCATCGGTTGCCAGAAGGTTAGCGTCTTCCCGGGCAGGCTGGAAAGCCAAGACGACGCCAAGTGCGGCACCCGGCGGCCTAATTCTCCTTCACCCCCGCCTTGCGCAGCCCCGTGACCACGCGCTCCATCTCGGCCGGGCTGCGCTGCTGCCCGCGTTGCTGGCGTTCCCAGGCGATCGAGTAGTCGATGCCGGTGGCCTGGATCTCGGCGATTTCCCACTGCGCCTCCTCGACCTTGCCGAGATAGCCGAGCGTGGCGATCAGCATCCGCCGCCCCTGCTGCCAGTTGGGATTGCGCTCCAGCAACGTGCGGAAGCTCGCTTCCGCCTCCGCGTAGCGGCCGAGGATGAGCTGCAGATTGCCCAGCGGCGTCAGGTACCAGTACGGGTATTGCGGGTTGAAGCGCATCGCCTGCTGGATGTGGTCCATGCCTTCCGCCGCGCGCCCGTCATAGGCCATGAGCATGGCGTAGTAGGCGTGGCCGTCGGCGTAGCTTGGGTTGAGCTCGAGGGCCTTGCGCAGCTCGGCCTGCGCGCGCTCCATCTCGCGGCGGATGACATAGGCGCGGGCCAGGGTCCAGCGCGCCTCGGGCAGGCTGTCGTCCAGCGCCACCGCCCGCTCGCCATGGCGCACGGCGTTCTCGGCCGCCGCCAGGCGGTCTTCCTCGCTGTTGACCCAGCCCATCTCCGCCTCGAGACCGTAGGTATTGGCCATCCAGCCATAGGCGCGGGCGAATCCCGGATCGAGCTCGATGGCGCGCTGGAACATCCGCCGCGCCTCCAGATTGTCCTGGCGCGTGAGGAAGGTGGAGTGTCTCAGCCCGCGCGCCCAGGCATCGTAGGCCTCGACGTTGCCGGTCGGACGCTTGGCCATCATCTCGCTCTCCTTCGGCGAGAGCTTGAGGGCCAGCGCCGCCACGATCTTCTGCCGCACGTCGTCCTGCAGCTCGAACATGTCCTTGAGCTCGCGGTCGTAGCGTTCGCCCCAGAGCTGGTGACCGGTCACCGAATCGTTGAGCTGCGCGGTGATGCGCAGCCGGTCGCCGGCGCGGCGCACGCTGCCCTCGACGACATAGCGCGCGTTGAGCTCGCGGCCGACCTGCCCGAGATTGACCGTCATGCCGCGATAGGCGCTGGTCGAGCTGCGCGCGATCACCATCAGGCCGGAGAGCTTAGACAGATCGGTGATCAGATCCTCGGTGATGCCGTCGCTGAAATAATCTTGGCCCGCATCGCCGCTCTGGTTGGCGAAGGGCAGCACGGCGACGGAGCGCCGGTCTTCCGCCGCCGCGACGGACGGGGGCGCCGGATTCCCGGCTACCGGCGCGGTCCCCTCGGGAGACGAAGGCGGCGGCATCATCATCCAGGCGGCACCGCCGAGCAGGACCACGAGCGCGGCGCCCGCCGCGACCAGCGCCGCGCGCGGCACCGGGCGCCGCGCCGTGCCGCCGAGGGCGTAGCAGGTCACCGGCTCCCTGATGTTCTTCAGCCGCTTCTCGCCCAGCGGGCGGTAGTCGAGCGGCAGCGCGGCGCGCACCGGCTCGTAGACCGAGCGCGAGAGGCAGATGGCGCCGGGTTCGGCGATGCCTTCCAGCCGCGCCGCGACGTTGACGCCGTCGCCGAGCAGGTTCTGGTCCTGGACGATGACGTCGCCGAGATGCAGCCCGATGCGGAACAGCATGCGCCGCTCCGGCGGCAGATCGGCGTTGCGGCGGGCCACCGCCTCCTGCCCGGCCAGGGCGGCGCGCAGCGCATCGACCGGCCCGGCGAACTCGGCCAGCACGCTGTCCCCGGCGGTGTGGAAGATGCGGCCGCGCTGCGCGGCAATCGCCGCGTCGAACACCTCGCGGTGACCGCGCAAGTTGCGCAGTGCGGCTTCCTCGTCGGCGCCCATGTGCCGGCTGTAACCCGCCACATCGGCCGCGAGGATCACCGCCAGCCGGCGTTCCACATTGCGGTCCGACACGGGCGGCACTCCCAGGCTGTTGCGCGGGGGGCAGTCTAGGGAGCGATCACGCGGGTAGCAACGCGGGGTGCGCGGTCACACAAGGAATCAGCGGCTTGGTCGATATGCGACGCAGGCTACCGTAGCGACCCGCAAAGCTCTAAGCTATTGCAGTCTGAAAGAGTGAGAGCTCAGGGCCTTTAGCTTGCAGCCGTTTGAAAAATTGGGGCGGCTGAAAGGAAGACAGTTTTTTACGTATGCGCTCAAGGCTCAGTATGGGCTTCAGTCCCTCGATCTTCTCAAAGACGATGGCATAGGCGAGATCTGCGCCAGCGAAATATTCATCGAACTCCGCCTTCGAAATTCCTGTTTCGGAGCCGTACTGACGCCAAATCTGGTTCGGTGATGCGCACACCACCTGTTCAATGATGCCAACCGCCTCAACAACACCCTTCGGAATCTTGCTGTAGACCCATACGCGCGACCCTGGCGGCACCCGCACAGCGCGTTTCCGCAGCTCCACAGTCTTTTTCCCCGCGAGCATGTTTGTCGTATGACGGTGCTCAACCGAGATCAAGATATCAGCTGCCTCAGACATACAGTTTTCCTTCAGCTAACACGGACTGTAACCGTTCTGCAGTGATACGCCGCGCAGTAACGAGGTTTGCATCGTCGATCTTCGCTATCTCTTTAAGTCGCCGAAATCGAACTGGCTCTTTGAGCCTCAGGATGTTGTCGAAGGTAGTGGCAACGACCTGTGTTCTTCTGTTCAACCGATCCAAGGTCCTCTGGTCAAGGACACCGCGACGGAAAGTCTGGTCGTCGATGTCGGATTTTTCCACCAACCGCGTTCTCACAATCCTGCCCGCAGCTACGACGGCTCCGCGGCCACTTCCCTTTCCCGATTCATAGAACAGTATGGGCGATCCCTTAATCAACGTCGCTGATGTGTTACGGCCGCTAAAGTACGCGCGTTCTTTCCTCAAAGCGGCGACGGGAGATGCCAAGAAGGACGCCTGCGCCGCCGTTCCCAGCAGCTCATCCGCGTATTCTTGCCGTATGGGCACAATAACGCCGTCCCGGCCCGGGAACAAAAATAGAACAGGCCCTAGCAGACTTTCAAGGTCCTCTGTAAAAACTGTTATTTTTGAACCGCTTGGGCTGTCGAGGCTCACGCCCTTTTGCGCAGAGATGAAGTCGGGAATGGCTTGGGGCAAGCCCAAGCCATACGCCTGGGCTAATTGAGTGCGAATCCGCCCCCAGTTAGCGTTCCCGACCGGTTCACCAATGCAAATTTTTTGCAACGTAACACCAGGGGCGGTTCGCCCATCGACAGGCCGGAAGCCGTGGGTGATAGCCGTATGCCGTGTCTGCGAATGGCCCGGCAGCTCAGTCATCTGCACCATCGCGGAAGATGTTTTGCTGACATCGGCGCATGCGGCATCGACTACATAATCTACGACCGCCTCCGCCGAAGGGTGTGCTTCGTCCGCACAAAGAAAAAGCTCCACGACCCCTGAAGAACCTGGGGCCTGAGACCAAGCTGCATAAGCAATCACCGTATCGCCAGCGCTGACGACAAGTCTGCGTCGCGTTTCACCGATTGATCCTGCCGCGAGCGTATCGCTTATCAATCGTCGATGAACCCCAGACCTTTCTAAGAACCGCCGAGCATCTACTAGTCGATTCTCCGACAGGTCCGACACGCGCACTTCTGCGTCGGCTGAATTTACAACAACCGATAGAGGCTCGCGCTCGTCGCCTATGTCCACCATCGCGGAGAATTCTCCGACGCCGAGCACATCTAGCTGGTAGGTGGACCGAATCAACTCGCGATTTTGCAGGATTGCGTCCTCACTCGTGATAAAGCCGGCTGTTTGGTGATGAATAGCTGTAGCTAGGTGTGCGAGATCGGATTGGTCACGAGCGCGAAGATTGCCAGTAGCCTCCCGGTGCGGGAAAATTATTCTGGCCAGTTCTTTTGCAATCTTCGTCTTCTTTTCCGCCGGGGGCTCCGTAAGCGAGGGAAAATGCTGCGCGAGTTCTAAGAGCGGGTCAGTTTGGCCTGGCTTAGTGTTTCGCTTCAGTTCATTTAAAAACTCTGCGCAAACGGCAATGCGCACACGGTTTCGTAACCCCGCGCGAATGACGGCTCCCGCCGCTTCGCCCCTCGGACGGTTTCTAACAGTATCGAGAAGCACATTGAGATCGATCGCGTATACTGGAGACAAGCCGGCAAAACGCTCTGTCAGCCTCAGATCAGCCCGCGGCACAAGCTTCGGAATCGGCTGCATCAGATTCAAGAGGCTCGGAGTTTCAAGATCGCGTACGCGAAGGTGAATGGTTCGGCCCTTCGTTGAGCCGCCTGGCAATTTATTTACGAGATGGAAGTTGTTGCGCTCCCAAAAGCTGTCGGCCTCGTGGAGATCCGCTGCTACGCGGACTCGTATTCCTAAATAGCCCTCAGCTTCAAAACGCCGAACAACTTCGCCAAGAAGCTTCGTGCTGACGCCGGATTTCCTGAAGGCCGGCACAACGAAAATCTGAAAAATTCTGCCGTGTGGGTAGACGCCGCCGAACATGACGTGACCGGCATATGTCTCTGCGCCGGTCGTATCGCTTTCTACTGCCACTAGCAGCTTTTTCTGATTTGCGGCTTCGCGATATACATGATCGGGCAAAAACCCAAATGCATCGCGATGTTCGTCAGCGCTGCATCTGACCAAGTCGACGAAGTTCCCCACCTCCGTCGGTGCAGAAATTATGCGGATCGTATCCCCCACTGCCCCCTCTGGTAGAGGCTAGGACAAGGTATGCACGCGAAGTGTGTGTTGCGGCAAGGAAGAGAAGGCTAATTCCCTGCCTGTCAAATACTCCAGAATGGTGTATTTTCCGCCCAACCATTTGATTTAGCAGGCTCCCATGCCCAAGCGCCCCGCCAAGAAATCCGCCCGTCCGGCCGTCGCGAAATCTCCCGCCAAAGCCGGCACCGTCATCACCACCCGCACCGCCTCGATGAAGGCGGTGATGCGCACGTTGCCGGCGCGCCAGGCGCGGGTGGAGCGCCGCACCAAGGAGACGTTCATCGCCGCCGAGGTGAATCTCGACGGCTCGGGCGTCTACAAGGTCTCCACCGGCATCGGCTTCCTCGATCACATGCTGGAGCAGCTCTCGCGCCACTCGCTGATCGACCTGACGCTCGCCGCCAAGGGCGACCTGCATATCGATTTCCACCACACGACCGAGGACACCGGCATCGTCATCGGCGAGGCGGTGGCCAAGGCGCTGGGCGACCGCGCCGGCATCACCCGCTACGGCGACGCGCTCATCCCCATGGACGAGACGCTGACCCGCGTGGCGCTCGACTGCTCCAACCGCCCGTACCTGATCTGGAAGGTGCCGTTCACCAAGCCGAAGCTCGGCGAGATGGATACGGAGCTTTTCAAGGAATGGTTCCAGGCCTTCGCCCAGGCGGCCGGACTGACCTTGCACGTGGAGACTCTCTACGGCGAGAACAACCATCACATGATCGAGTCCTGCTACAAGGGCCTCGCCCGCGCCCTGCGCCAGGCCGTGTCGGTCGACCCGCGCAAGGCCGACGCCGTGCCCTCGACCAAGGGCACGCTCTCCGGGACGATGGCTGTCTGAGGGTCGGGGCGGTCTGAGCATCGTCCTCAGGCTTCGAGACGCGGCCGCAGCCGGCCGCTCCTCAGCCTGAGGCCCCTTTCCTTAAGAAGAGCCTCACCCTGAGGTGCTCGCGTCAGCGAGCCTCGAAGGGTGGCTGCGTCTGCGCCCCGCCTTAACCAACTCGCGTCACACGATGCGTTTTCCACAGGGAACCGCGGCTCGTCCGCACGATTCGCAATGCTTGCTTAACGATCCCTCGGCTACAGTCGCACTGCCGTATGGCTGCGGCGAATCGCCGCCCGTGTGGGGATTCGGGCGACGGGTTTGTGTTCGGCTCTGTCGGGGGGCGGGGGTTCATGGCTGTCGAGAATTTCGAGATTCAAGTCTGCCGCGGCGGACGCTGGACGATTGAAGGCCTCAGCCAGAACCAGAAAGAGGCGATCGAGGACGCGCGCCGCCGGCTCGGCGGGCAGGGCGTCGAAGCCGTCCAGGTCCTCAAGGAAGCGCGCAGCCGCTTCGGCAAGCCGGAAGTCGTCTTCGAGCAGAAGGGCCGCAGCGGCGACAGCGAGGTCATCACCCTCGCCTCGATCGACGCCACACCCCAGCGCTGCGAGAAGCCCAAGGACCTGTTCAAGAACGATGCGCGCCAGGCGATGGCGAAGCTGTTCAAGAACTATTCCTCCAAGATGAACATCACGGTGAGCGAGGTCCTCTACAACGCCCGCGAGCTCAAGCGGGTGATGGAGAAGGACAACCTCGTTTCGTCCGCCGTGTCGCGCGTCGCCACCCTGCAATCGGCCGGCGAAAGCGCCCAGGCCGCCAAGGCGCGCCGCGACGAGCTCTTCACCATGCTCGATCAGGTCCTGGCCAAGGCGAACGCCGCCGAGAAGGCCAAGCTGCCGTCGATCAACGCCGTCGGCTTCCAGGCGCTGGAAGAGGCCGTGGCCCTGCAATCCTCCGATCCCGACGAGGTCGAGTACCTGAAGCGCGTCGCCATCAGCCGCGAGCTGATCGACGAGCGCAGCTTCCTGGGCAAGCTCGACAACGTCATCCGCTGGGTCGAGGGCGCGGCCCCGGATGTCGCCGTCTCGGCCCTCGACGATTTCATCGCCGATACGCTCAACGACGCGACCCTGGTGCAGGACCTGCTCGGCCCGCGTGAGAATTTGTTGGCCGCGATCCTGGCCATGCTCGACCTGCTCGACGGCCAGATGGCCCTGGCCAAGGGCCAGGAGGAGCAGCGCAAGGAGCTCAACGCCTCGGCCGAGCGGCTCAACAAGCTGATCGGCGAATCGCGCCTGCCGGGCGCCGTCGAGGTGCTGACCGAGCGCATCCGCATGATGGTCGCCAGCAAGAACCCGCTGATCCGCGACGCCACCCCCCAGGAGGAAAAGAACGCGCTGCGCGCGCTGGTCGAGCGCATCGTGCCGGCCGAGACGCCGGTGCGGGCCCCGGTCGGGCTGCTCGACGGGCTGATCGAGCGCGGCATGCGCATGCTCAATGTCGGCGGCGAGGCCGGACGCTTCGAGGCGCTCGCCTATGTCTCGGGCCTGTTGCAGGACCCGCCGCGCCGGCTGCGCTTTCTGATCGCCATCTACGAATCGAGCCTGCGCGAGCCGCTCGAGGCCAAGCTCACGGAGCTGATGGGCGACTGGATCGCCGACATGTCGAGTGCGGGTCACGTCAACCCGGCGACCAAGAACCCGGCGCTGATCATGCGCGCCGTGACCAACCTTTTCTACCGGATCAAGGAATCGGCGCTCGCCGACGAGCTCAAGGCGAAGCTCTCCGGCCATCTCGACACGCTGCTCTACAAGTATGTGGTCGCCGCCCAGATCCTGGAGAAAGTCGACGATCCGGCCAAGCCTCTGCGGACCCGGGCGCGGATGCTGATGAGCATGTGTCTCCCGGACATGCTGCCGCCCGGCAAGGCGGTCGAGGCGGCGCGGCCGCGCGTCGTCGCCTATCTGCGACAGCCCAACTTCACCGCCGAGGTGGTGGCCGACATCGCCGATCCGGTGGAGAAGGAAAGGACGCTGCGCGAGTTCTTCGACCTGATGCGCCGCGCCGGATTCCAGTAGGAAATACTCGCGGGCTGAACCCCGCACCTCTATTATCATGTCATGCCCGCGAAGGCGGGCATCCAGGGCACGTGTTGCGCTGGTGACCCTTGGACTCCCGCCTTCGCGGGAGTGACATCGTAGTAGTATTCAGCCCATGTCCCGCACCCGCGTCTACACCGTCCATGTCCGCGCCTGGTCCAACGCCGCCGATCGCGACGCTGTGCTGCTGCGCGAGGGCTTCTGCTGGGGCGCCTTCCTCTTCTCGGTGGCCTGGGCGCTGTGGCACCGGCTGTGGTTCTGGGCGCTCATCGTGCTCGGCATCAGCGCCGCGCTGGCGCTGTCCGGCGAGCTGGTGGGCATCGATCCGCTGACCGATTCGGCGCTCGGCCTGGCCTTCGCGCTGCTCGTCGGCTGGCACGCCAACGATTGGCGCCGCCGCCAGCTCGAGCGCGCCGGCTATGTCAGCGCCGGCGTGGTGGCGGCACCCAACCTGGTCGAGGCCGAGCGCCGCTTCTTCACCCGGGCCGCCGCGGGGAGGCCGGCCGCATGAGCGGACGCGTGGCGATCATCGATTACGGCTCCGGCAATTTGCGCTCGGCCGCCAAGGCGTTCGAGCGCGCGGCGCATGAATCGGGTTTCGGCGGCGCGGTCGCGGTCACGGCGGAGCCCGGCGACGTCGCCGGCGCCTCGCACATCGTGCTGCCCGGGGTCGGCGCCTTCGCCGATTGCATGAGCGGCCTGCGCGCGCTGCCCGGCATGGTCGATGCCCTGACCCGGGCGGTGCGCCACGAGGGCAAGCCGTTCCTCGGCATCTGCGTCGGCATGCAGCTCTGCGCCTCGCGCGGGCTCGAGCACGGCGTGCATGAGGGGCTCGGCTGGCTGCCGGGTGACGTCAAGCGCCTCGAGCCGTCCGACGCGTCGTTCAAGATCCCGCATATGGGCTGGAACGAGCTCATCGTGCAGCGGCCGCATCCGCTGTTCGCCGGCATCGAGACGGGGGCGCACGCCTATTTCGTCCACTCCTATCAGTTCGTGCCCGCCGACCCGGGTATCGTCGGCCTCGCCAGCGATTACGGCGGCACGATCGCCGCGTCGGTGGTGCGCGGCAACATCGCCGGCACGCAGTTCCACCCGGAGAAGAGCCAGGAGGCGGGGTTGCGCCTGATCGCCAACTTCCTGCACTGGCAGCCGGCGGCGGATTCCCGGCCCGAGCAGGACGGCTAGGTGATCCTCTTTCCCGCCATCGACCTCAAGCAGGGCCAGTGCGTGCGCCTGCTGCGCGGCGAGATGGACACGGCCACGACCTACAACAGCGACCCCGCGAACCAGGCCCGCCGCTTCCTGGACGCGGGCTGCGAGTGGCTGCATGTGGTCGATCTCGACGGGGCCTTCGCCGGCAAGTCGGTGAACGGGGCGGCGGTCGACGCGATCCTCGCCGAAGCCGGCGGCTTGCCGGTGCAGCTCGGCGGCGGCATCCGCGACGAGGCGGGCATCGCCTACTGGCTCGAGCGCGGCATCACCCGCGTCATCCTCGGCACGGTCGCGTTGCGCGACCCCGAGCTGGTGAAGCGCGCCTGCGCGCGCTGGCCGGGCCGCATCGTCGTCGGCATCGACGCCAAGCAGGGCAAGGTCGCGGTCACCGGCTGGTCCGAGACCAGCACGATGAAGGCGCTCGATCTCGCGCTGAAATTCGAGGCGACCGGCGTCGCCGCTATCGTCTACACTGATATCGGCAGGGACGGTACGCTCAGCGGGCCGAATGTCGAGGAGACCGTCGACCTCGCCTTCCAGCTCACCACGCCGATCATCGCCTCGGGCGGCGTATCGAACCTCGACGACCTCCGGGCGCTCAAGCAGCACGAGAAGTCGGGCATCGTTGGCGTGATCAGCGGCCGAGCCATCTACGACGGCCGCATCAAGCTCGCCGAGGCGCTGAAGCTGCTTCAGGGGTGATGGGTCTTTTCCGCGCCCTGTGGGACCGGCCGGTTCTGCTTCTGGTCCTGCCGCCGCTGATCTGGTCGACGCACATCACCCTGTCGCGGGCCGTCGCCGAGACCTTCCCGCCCTTCACCCTGACCCTGGCCCGCTGGGTGGTCGCCACCCTGGTCCTCGCACCCTTCGTCTGGAGCCGCGCGCGGCGGCAGTGGCCGCTGCTCCGCCGCCACTGGGTCTTGATCGCGATCAGCGGCGCCACCGGCATGCTCGGCTACTCGGCCCTCGCCTATATCGCGCTGCGCACCACCCAGGCGGCCAACGTCGCCTTCATCAACTCGATCCTGCCGTTGCTCGTCCCCTTCGTCGCCTTCGCGCTGACCGGCGAGCGCGTGCGCCCGCGCGTGCTCGTCGGTCTCGTCGTCTCCTGCGTCGGCGTCGCCTGGATCATGGGACGGGGCGATCCCTCGGCGCTCCTCGCCCTGTCCTTCACCGAAGGCGATCTCATCACCGTGGCCGCCGTGCTCTGTTACGCCCTCTATTCGGTGCTGATCCGGCGCAAGCCGGCGGGGCTCGATATGCTCGTGTTCCTGCTGGCCGGCATGGCCGCCGGGGCGGTTCTCTCCCTTCCCTTTGCCGTCTCTGAAATGGCGCAGGGGCGCACCCTGCCTCTCGACGGCTGGGGCATCGGCGTCGTCCTCTATATTGCCCTCGTCATCTCACTCGCCGCCTATCTGGTGTGGAACCATGTGATCGGCGCCCTCGGCGCGACGATAGCCGGGGTGTCGTATCACCTGCTGTCTGTGTTCACGCCGCTGATGGCGTACGCGGCCTTGGGCGAGCGCCTCTCGGCCTACCATGGTGTGGGCATCGGCCTGATTCTCGCCGGTGTCGCGCTCTCGTCGCTCGGAGCGGCACGGACAAAAGCCTCGGAGTACCGCGATCCCGTTAACCATGCGTAGGCCGGACGGCCTAGGCCGTCGCCGACGCTGTGCGGTCATTCATTGTTAAGTCGCAGCCGTTAAAAACGGTTGTATGACTCTCAGCGATTCCCCGTCCCGCGCGATTGTCAAAACCATTCAGCCGCTACGCTGGCTGCGGCTCGGCATCATCGCCTTCTCCGTGGCTGTCATCGCCGGCCACGGCGTCGATACGTACCGGCATCTCTATCAGGAACGCGACAATATCATCCGGGACGCAACCGAGCGGGCTCAGGGCCTGGCCATCACCCTCGATGAACATCTGTCCCGTACGGCCCAGGCCATCGATCTGGTCCTTACGTCCGGGGCCGAGAGGATCGATACACAGCTCCGCAAAGAGCCACCGGATTTTTTAGCGCTGGGGCACGCGTTGTACGAGCTGCACTGGCGCGCGCCGCAAGTGCGCAACTTGCTCTTCGTCGATGCTGGAGGAACGGTTGTGGCCGCCTCCGCCATCTCCGATGCGGTCGGACTGGATGTATCGGGGCGCGACTACTTCCGCGCCCACGTGGACAACCTGACCAATGAGACCATCGCCCATGCGCCCTTCGTCGGGCGCATCGACGGCCGACTTTTTGTGCCGCTGAGCCGGCGCATCGACAACCCGGACGGAAGTTTTGGCGGCGTCCTGGTCGCCAGCCTCGAGACCGAGCATTTAGAGGATTTCTATACCCGCATCCCGGGCCGTCTCCCGGTGTCTCTCGCCGTGCATTGGCACGAGGGAGTCCAGCTGGCGCGGATTCCGCGACGGGCAGGAGCATTGGGCGTGAATATCGGCACCGACCCCCTGTTCGCGGCCGTTGCCGAGGCGCCTGCCGCTGTCAGGCGCTTTGCCGCCGATGAGTTCGGCCCCGATCGTCATGTCGCCTATCGCAAGGCGGCCGCCCTGCCGTATGTGGTTGCCGCGTCGATGTCGGAGGATGTCCTTCTGGCCGAGTGGCGGGAGCACGCCACCGCCACTGCCATGCAGGCAGCCTTGGTCTTTGTCGCTCTCTTGGGCCTCGCCAGCATCCTCGTCGCAATGACCTATCGTCGCGAGCGACTCGCGCGGGAGCTGAGCGAGAGCGAGGAGCGGTTCCGCGATTTCGCCGCTGCGGCTTCCGACTGGTACTGGGAAATGGACGCCGATCTGCGTTTCCGCCATGTCAGCGGCAAATTCAAGGAGGTTCTCGGCGTCGAGCCGGCTTCTGTCATCGGCAAGACTCGCCAAGAGCTCGTCGATGCGGCAGGGCTCAACGAGCATTGGACCCAGCATCTCGACGACCTGGCGAATCGCCGGCCGTTCCGCGATTTCGTCTATACGGCGGTAATGCCCAACGGGCGAATCTATCACTGCAAGATCAGCGGCAAGCCGACCTTCGCCACCGACGGCACGTTTACGGGTTATCGCGGAACTGGCGCCGACATCACCCAGCAGGTCTTGGCTGACGAGCGCAGCCGGGCCCAGGCGGCGCTGCTCCAGGATGCCATCGAGGCGCTGCCAGACGGCTTCGTCCTCTATGACCGGGAAGATCGCTTCGTCACCTGCAACGCCCGGTTCCGTGAACTACGGGCGGCCCACCCGATCGCCTTCGAGCCCGGCGCGCGCTTCGAGGACATCGTTCGCAGTGCCATTGCGACCGGCGAGCATCAGCTCGCCGCGGATGAGGACGCGGAGGACTGGATCCGCCAGCGTCTCCAAGAACGTCGCAATCCCACTGGTCACCGAATCGCGCGTAGCCGCGATCGCTGGCTGCGGGTTTCCGAGCGGCGGACTCGCGATGGCGGCATAGCCGCCATTCATGCCGACATTACTGAGCTGAAGACCGCGCAGGCCGACGCCGAAGCCGCGCGGGCGAAAATGGCCGATTGGGCCGAAGCCTCCAACGACTGGTTCTGGGAGGCCGATGAGGAGCATAAGCTTCGCTTCATGTCGGACCGCAACAGCCCCGGCGCCAACACCGCGGCGGCCCTGGGCAAGCGTGTCATCGATCTGGCGACCGACGTCGAGTCCGAGCCGGATAAGTGGAAAGCTCATCTCGCATGCCTCGATCGCCACGAGGCGTTCCGCAATTTCGTTTTCCGTATCGGCCGCCGGGGGGGTGACCGTTTCCTGAACACCAGCGGCAAGCCGGTGTTCGATGCCGAGGGCAACTTCATCGGCTATCGCGGCACGGCGCGCGACGTGACAGCCGAAGTCCTGGCGAAGGAGAATGCCGACCGCGCGCAGAGGCTGCTAACCGAGGCCCTGGAAGCCACGGAAGAAGGTTTTGCCATCTGGGACGCCGAAGACCGGCTCGTCCTGTGCAATACGCCGTTTCGTCGCCTGCACGGCGTCCTTGCCGATCTGTACCAGGCGGGTGCCCGGTTCGAGGATATCGTCCGCAGCGCCGTCGAGCGAAGTGCGGTCCCCGAAGCCATCGGGCGCGAGGAAGCGCGGATAGAGGAGCGCCTGGCCGCCCATCGCCAGACGAAAGGTGTCTTCGAGAGCCGCCTGGCCAATGGCCGCTGGAAGCGTGTCAAGGAATACCGCATGGCGGACGGCGGCGTCGTCGGCGTGCATATCGATATTACAGACCAGAAGATGCGCGAGATCGAGCTCGGCGAGCTCGCCCGGCGCAATGCTCTCTTCTTTACCGCCGTCTCGCGCGCTACCAGCGCCATGGTCATTGTCGATGCGAAGATGTCGGGGCAGCCGATCATTTACGCCAATCCGGCGTTCACTACCCTTACCGGCTACGGCGATGACGACACGATCGGCCAGACCGCCGATTTCATCTACGATGCCGACGAAGCGCCGGCGACGGTGGAAACGATACGCAAAGCCATTGCGGCGCGCCAGCCGGTGGAGGTCCTTGTGCCGGCGAGGCATCAGGACGGACGGCGTATCTATCTCGACCTCCGCGCCGGTCCCGTCGAAAACCGCGAGGGCCAGGTAACACACTTCGTCTTCGTCCAGGACGACGTGACCAAGCGCGTGGAGGCTGAGGGTCAGCGCGCCGAGCTCGAGAACCAGCTGCGCCATTCACAGAAGATAGAGGCGCTGGGCACGCTGGCCGGCGGTATCGCCCACGATATCAACAACACGCTCGTTCCGATCATGGTGCTCAGCGAGATGACCTTGAGGACCCTGCCCGAGGACAGCACTCAGCGTGAGCCGATGCAGACCATCTTGGACGCGTCCCATCGGGTGCGCGATCTCGTGGCGGGAATTCTCGCCTTCAGCCGCAAGGATATGCCCAAGGCGGACACCGTCCGCCTGCAGCAGACAGTGGCCAAGTCCGTCCGGCTGCTCACCGCAACGTTGCCTCCCAATATCGCCCTCGTTCAGAATCTCGCCCCGGACGTCAGACCGGTGAGCGCGGACGAGAATCAGCTGGTCCAGGTGATGATGAACCTGTGCACCAATGCCGCGCACGCCATCGGAAGCACCCCCGGTCGAATCGTGGTCTCTCTGGACGAGGCGACGATCAGCGATTCGGCAGGGGCTCATCCTTCGGGCTTGCCCCATGGCTGCTATGCCCGACTCAGTGTTGCCGACAATGGCTGCGGTATGGACGCGCGCACAATGCAGCGTATCTTCGAGCCCTTCTACACCACTAAAGGGATTGGCGAAGGCACCGGACTCGGCCTTTCGGTGGCACACGGCATTGTCGCCAACCACGGAGGCCGCATATCCGTGGAAAGCGAAGCCGGGCGCGGTACGACCTTCACCATTTTGCTCCCCTTGGCCGAGGACTGTAATACCGCGGCGCTGGACGAACCCGTCCGGCACGAACACTTGGCCCATATATAATAATCTTCAGCGAGGAAGTCCGATGGCCAAGATCCTGATTATCGATGACGACAAGATGGTTCGCGACACGTTGAGAATGCTGCTTACAGCCGCCGGCCATCAGATCGTGGTCGCCAACGACGGGAAGCAGGGGCTGAAGGCGTTTACCGAGATACAGCCGGATCTCGTCATCACCGATATCCTGATGCCGGAAAAGGAAGGCGTGGAGACGATCGGCGATATCCGGAAAGTGTCGAAGGTGCCGATCATCGCGATGTCGGGTGGCGGTCGCGTGGGCAACATGAGCTTTCTGGCCGTTGCGCAGCAGTTTGGCGCCAATCGGACCTTCGCCAAGCCCTTTCAGATCGACGAGGTTCTAAACGCGGTCAAAGAGTTGCTCAAAGTCGCGTAAACAAGATGATTTGAGGGTGAGGCAGGTAACCATGACCGACGCCACGATATTCAACCGCCTCGGCACAAAGCTGGGCGAGCTCCTGACGGACACCAGCCCGGACGGCACTTCCGCAACCAAGCTCAGCACGCCGCCGGCGGCCGCCCGGCAGGTCTTGCAGGAGGAGTTCGAAAGCCATCTCCGCTCAATGATGAAGAGCGACGCCAAGCCGTTGGCGGGGCGGGTCAATTTCATCGGCTTGTCGAAGATACGCGACAAGCTCGGCGAACGCTGGGCCAAGGTTTCGGAGCGTGCCGATGAGATCACCCGCAAGGCGATCGAACGGCGGCTGATCGATGCCGACGTCTACACCAAGTACAAGGAACTGCACTATCTCATCATCTTTGCTCAGCTTTCGCACGATGAGGCTCAGCTGAAATGCGCTCTCATCGCCGAGGAGATCACGAAGCGGCTGCTTGGGGAGGACATCACCGCGGAGCTGCTCGAGGTCAAGACCATGGTCTCGCAGGTCGAAGGCAAATTCGAATTCGAGGACGTGCCGGATATCGAAGTGCTTGCCGCCAAGATCGGCGATGCGCCGGAACCGGCGGCCGAGAACGACGAGGATGCGTGGTGGGAGGACGATGAGACCGCCGACCCGCTCGCCAACGTCCAACTCGTCTATCGGCCGATGTGGGATGTCAAACGCAACGCCGTGACGACCTTTGTCTGCGCGCCGGCCTTGCGCGGGCCAGCCGGCCGCCTGCTCGTGGGCGAAAGCGAAATTCCGCGCCTGGACGTCCCTGAAGTCGCGCTGCGCCTCGACCAGCTTGTCCAGAAGCGGGTAATCGGCGATTTGCGCAAACTGGTCGCCGTGGGCCAGCAGCAACTGCTTTGCCTGCCGGTGCATTTCGAGACTCTGGCCGTGAGTCAGCGGCGCATCGCCTATATCGACCGCTGCCACCGCGGTATCCCGCCGCAGGGCGTCAAGCTTCTGGTCTTCGAACTGACCGGCGTGCCCGAAGGCATTCCCCAGAATCGCCTGCTGGAAATGGCCACCGCCCTGAAGCGTTTCAGCCGCGGCGTACTGCTGCGGACCACACTGACGCAGCCGTGGTTCCGGCCGCCGAGTGAGACCGGCATTGCGGCGATGGGGATCGAATACCATTCGAACAGCGGGGTGCCGGAGGCCAAGCTGATCGGTGAGATGGAGCGCTTCGCGTCGGCCGCCAAAAAGATGGGCCTCGCCACCTATATGCACGGGCTGCGGACGATCAGCCTGACGACGGCGGCCATCGCGGCCGGATTCGACTTCGTCGATGGCGATATCGTGACCTCTGTAGTTGAGCAGCCACGCGCCGCCTACGCCTATCAGATGCAGGACCTTTATACGGCTCGTCTACGCTAGAAGCCGTTGGCTCCGGTCGGCGGGCTCGGGTCTTTGCCTATTGATCGATGACTAAGGCGCAGATAGTCGGCCTTGGGCGAGACATGTTTGGACAATCACGCTTTCTTCTCGGGCGGCATTCCGAGCACTGAACGCACCACTCCAATCAGCTCCTCAGCCTCTAACGGCTTTTTTAGGACGGTGCCGACCGCCTCTTCCAAGGGAACCTCGTGTCCCGTGATGTAGATGACTTTCAAGGTCGGCCGCCGCAGGCGCGCCATCCGGGCCAGGGCAAATCCGTTGATCCGGTTCGGCATGACGATATCGGTAATGAGCAAATCCCATTTACCGGAGCCTTCCAACGCCGTAAGCGCCTCGTCACAATCCGGCGCGGTCGTCACCTTGAACCCCGCCCCTTCCAGAACCAGTGCGGTCGCTTTGCGGCACGCCTCGTCGTCATCGACCATCAGGATATTCATAAGCTCAACCCGGCCGTTTGCCGAAACAGCGGCGCTCCAACCCGCTGACTTGTCAGCGCTGCCGACGATAGCCCGGGCCGCCAAACTCTAGGTTTATTTAGTTAACTGTTCGTAATTGAACGTCCAGCCCAACTCAGGGGCTGAACGAATGGCGTGAACGGCTCAACAGTTCCACCGTCGACGAGGGCGGACCGAGCATGAGACCCTATCGCGCCACCGCGCGACGCGGTAAGAAAAGCCACATGCTGCCTGGGATTCCATGCTGAAAGTCCGCGTCATTCCCTGCCTCGACGTCAAGAACGGCCGCGTGGTCAAGGGCGTCAATTTCGTGAATCTGGTCGATGCCGGTGACCCGGTCGAGGCGGCGCGCATCTACGATCAGGAAGGGGCGGACGAGCTCTGCTTCCTCGACATCACCGCGTCCGTCGAGCAGCGCGATACGCTCTTCGATGTCGTGGCGC
>Ga0196963_10001178_pt1 | contig 19015 bp, 20 predicted proteins | sample S1_5metaG_FD_148600 | JGI IMG/M metagenome (GOLD analysis project Ga0196963, IMG submission 148600) | Soil microbial communities from Anza Borrego desert, Southern California, United States - S1_5 | ecosystem: Environmental > Terrestrial > Soil > Desert | place: USA: California | collected... | reverse complement strand
CGGCCGGCATGGCGATTGGGTCTTCGAGCGCTTCATCAAACCTCACCCCGCCGGAAACAAGGTGCTGATTGAGACCGTAAGGCTCCGCGACGGTACCGAGCGCGAGGTTACGCGCGCATTCGTGCCGGCGACCCTGACCGACAACCCGTACCTCAACGCCGATGGCCAGTATGAGGCCAACATGCGCGCCACGCTGCCCGAGCACATGCTCAAGCAGTACCTCGAAGGCGACTGGGACGTCGTCGTCGGCGCGTTCTTCGCCTCCCGAATCATCCCGCACGTTCATTCCATGACGTGGGCCGAGTTTCTGAAGAAGTCCCCCAAGGGCATTCCCGCTTCGTGGGATGTCGGCTTTGGTCTGGACTGGGGTGCCTCGGCCGCTGCGGCGACCATCTTTGCTGCGCGCGACTCCGATGACCGTATCTGGTGCTTCGACGAGTTGTACCGTCCCGGCGAGACGGGCCGCGCGTACGGCGAGCATCTTCGAAAGAAGTTCGCTAACCAGAATTGGAGCCGTGAGCACAAGTGGCAGACCACGGACATGTACGGGATGGTCGATTCCGAGGCGTGGGCCAAGTTCGGCGCCGACGGGGCAGCCCCAGCCGACACGATGTCCAGCATGGGGTTCCGCTTGTTCCCCGCGAACAAGGACCGGAAGGCGGGGATTGAGCAGATTCTAGAGCGCCTGCGCGTGCGCAACGACGGCATGCCTGGGCTCATCATCATCCGCGACCAGTGCCCGAACTTGTGGCGCACGTTCCGCACGGTGCGCACGGACGACAAGAACAAAGAGGACTACGACAAGCGCGACGAGGCCCACGCCGTCGATGCGATGCGGTTCAAATTGATGGACTGGCCTATCAGCCTCTTTGCGCCAGTCGATCCGCAGCAGGTCGAAAACGACAAGTGGGAGAAGCTTTTCCACGACGCTCGCATGCGCCAGCAGACGCAGGAGGCAAGCTGATGGAAGACTTCGACGCCTCGCCTGTGCTCCCTAAGTGGTCGCCGCTGCCGACCGGGTGCGACTGCAAGCGCGCTATCTATCACAACGTTCCCGAGGGGACAGAGGGGCGCGTCGTCTGGAAGCTTTCTCCCTCCTGCCAGCGCCACGTGTTCGCCCGTCTGTTCATGGAGAGCGAGGGCCACGGCTCGCGCCGCGTGCTGTCTGAGGAGTTGCTGGCGCAAATAGGGGGACCGCTTGCTGATTAAGCTCGGCGCCCCCGTTCCCACGCTGGACGGCCAGCGGACCGAAGGCATGGTTGCGAATGCCACGGACCTGCGCCCAGGAGCACCGCCCCCGTGGGTCGTGCCGCACTGTTGGAACTGCCGCGTTCCCGTGGAGCGCTTCACGGTCGATTGGATTGCGTCGCCGTTCTACCTGCCAATTCAGGTGCAGTGCCACGGCAAGACCACCGGCCTTCGTATCCCCGCCGAGGAAGTTCTTTTCAGGTCCCGCAGAGCGGGCGGGGTGATTTGGGCCTTCACCGAAACGAGGACTAGAAATGGCCGCCGATAGCGAAGAGTACGGGCCGACGGAAACCATGGCTGACGGACGCATGTTCGTGAGCGTCGGCAAGAAGGTGAAGCGCGAGCCCACGACTGAGGGTCCGGTTGCCGCGTCCGAGGCGGTCAACCTGGTGCCGTTCTTCGGCGACGAGGAACTGAAGAAGATGGGCGAACGGGCGTGGGACTTGTACTGCAAGGACGTCGCCCACCGCAAGCCCAGGATGGCCAAGATCCGCAAGTACCTGGAGCTTTACGCCTCCCTTGCGAAGCCGTCGTGGAAGCCCTGGCCCAATGCCGCCAACGTCAACCTGCCAATCCTGACGTACCCGCTGCTTCAGGTGCAGGCGCGGCTCTACGACATGGTGTGGCCCGAGGACGGCAAGGTGGTTTTCTCGTCGCCGTCGTCCAGCGAGGACATGCAGCGCGCGGAAGTGACCGAGAAGTTCGCGAACGGCTACATCCGCAACCACATGCCCGAGATGGAGCAAGGCCTAGACGACTCGCTGGCGCAGATGTGCCTCGTGGGCAGCGCCATCCGCCGCACCTTCTGGGATCCGTATGAGGAGCGCGTCCGCTCCGACTGGATTCCGCTCGAGGACTTCGTGGTCGCATGGGATTGCCGCTCGCAGGACCCGAGCCTTCGCGGCGTCCCCCGCTACACGCTGGTCCATCACATGACCCTGGCTGACCTCGAGATGTACGGGGCTGCGGGGGTGTACGAAAACGTCGACGGGCTGAAGCAGGCGGACACCGATGGGCAAGAAACGAAAGACAGCGAGCTTGCGGAGACCAAGCGGAAACTCGACGGAACGTCAGGAGACGTCGACGACGATGACCCCGACCGCGCGCGAATGGTCCTGGAACAGCACTGCCGCTGGCGCATGCCGTCTTCCGGTAAGCATCCAGCCTTCGACGGCGCGATTCACCACGTCATCATCACCGTCGACGAACCGACTAAGCGTGTTCTCCGTGTCGTACTCCGCGAGGAAGACGACCCGAAAGACGCGCAAAGGGCGGCCAAGGACCTAGCGGCGTTCAAGAAGTGGGAGGCGATGAGCGCCCCCGCTCCGATGGCCGCCGGTGGCCCGCCGGTCGCCGTCGACGTGGGTCCGCCTCCCTTCGGTCTCGACAAGAAGGGCAAGCCGAATCCGCCGCGCCCGCCGCGTAAGCGTGAGGTGTGCTTCTTCACTCACTACCGCGCCTTCTGGTCGGAGGGCTTTTACGGCCTTGGCTTCGGTGACTTCATCGCGCCGCTGGCGGAAGCCGGCAACACGATGCTTAGCCAGCACATCGACGGCGTCACCCTGCGGAACGCAAAGCCGGGGTTCATCTCCCGCCAGCTCCGTGCGCAGCGTGGCCCCGTAGCGGTGCGCCCGGGTGACTTCGTCGAGGTAGACGGCCCCATCAATGCCCTCAAGGACGGCATCATGTGGATGGATCCGCCGCTAAATGACCCCACGACGATGCCGCTCATCAAGCTGGTCATCGAGCTTGGCGAGAAGCTTTTCGCTTCTGCTGACCTGATGTCTGGCTCCACGTCGGGCGCCAATAGGACGGCGAAAGAGATCCAGATTCTCAACGCACAGATGATGAAGCAAATCACTGTGCTGGCGCGTCGGGTGAAAGGCGCCTTCAAGCACGAGCTAGACAAGATTTGGCGGTGCTGGGGCGTCTTTCTCCCCGACGAGCCTGAGGACACGTCGGTGGTTGACCCGGCGACGGGTCAGCCTGAGACGCTGAAAATCTCGCGGCAGTTGTTCATCCCCGACGCTCGCGTGACCCCGGCGGCCGACCCGCGCATGCGCTTCGAGAAGATTGAAGAGGCTCAGCAGCGGTTTGGCTTCGTCATGAACAACCCGATGCTTGCCCAGAACCCAGTCGCGTTCTGGGAGGCCACGTCGGACGTCATGCGCAGCATCGGCGGTGAGCGAATCATGGCCAACGTGCCCAAGCCGCAGCCGCCGCCCCCGCCACAGCCGTTGCCGCATTTCGAAGAGGAGGCGCGCTGGCTCCAGGGGCAGTCGTCGCCGACTCACCAGGACGACAACGACGACGAGCACAAGCAGATGCACATGGCGTTCCTCCAATCGTCGCGCGCTCAGATGCTCGACAAGAACCAGCGCGCCATGGCTGAGCAGCACCTTCGCGACCACGACGCCCAGGCGCTCAGGAAGGCAGGCGCAGCGATGATGCAACAGCAACAGATGGCCATGCAGCCGCCGAATATGGGCGGCGCGATGCAGCCGCAGCCGATGGGGCAGCCGTGACCCACTACCCGAACGGCGTGGCCGAAAACAACGTCACGGTTGCGTCTCTATGCAATGAGCCGCTTCTCGACATGGGCGGCGGCCGGCGAATCAAGGCCATTCACGGCGCCGCTGCGTCTCACGACATCGACCAGGTCACGTGTACCAAGTGCCTGCGCATTCTGGCGAAGGGAGTCAGGGGATGAACGACGGGGAGAAGTTTCTGCTCTACAAGCAGGCGGACCACATCGCAGCGCGAGAGAACCCGTACGTGCGCGACCTCGTGGCGTGGCTGAGCGCCGAGGGCTTGCGAGGCGAGCAAGCCGCCGTGAACCTGCTGCGCGCCGGGCGCGAGAAGGAAGCCTATTACGCCGCTGCCAAGGCAGAGGCGCTGGACGAAATCTGGAAGGTCATGCACCGCGCGGACCCGCATGAGTCCGCCCCGGAGCGTGAAGACTTCATCGACGACCGTGACCCGATGGCGAACAGGAGGAAGAAGTAATGTTGCTCGGACCCAAGGATTTACCCTTCGCGGTGAGCGGCGAGCGATGCCTCATCGCCGAGAAGCCGCCCAAGGAGCGCACCGTAGGCGGGCTATACCTGCCCGAGAAGGCCAAAGAGCGCTACTACTCTGGGCGCCTGCTGGACGCCGGTCTTCAGGCGCTCGACAAGCTCTACGACAACGGCTTCGAGCTGGGCGACGAAGTGGAGTACGGGCGCTATGCGGGTCTCCGCGAAGCCTGGGATCACGTCATTGAAGGCGATCACACGCTCCCCGAGGACGCCTACGACTGGCGCCGAGACACTGAGCATTCCAGTGACGTATGTGAGCGCTACGTTTGCGCCAAGACGAAGGCGGTCCGCGTCATGGAGAGCGTCATCGTCATCAACGTCGACGACATCATCGCCAGCCGCGAGCTGGCCGCGAGGCGCCGCGCCGGCACGGTGAAGCGCCGCAGGGCTACGACTGAGGACGGACGTACGCAGCACGTTTTTGAGAGGGAGGATTCGAATGGGATTGCTTGATAGCGCGCCGGGTGGAGTCGAAGACACGGTTTCCGAGGACACGACCGCAGAGACGGAATCGGCACAGACCGTAGTCGAAGCGGCCCCCGAGGCGCCTAAGCAGCGCGTCGAGATTCAGGAATCCAAGCCAAGCCGCCGACAGGCCGCTGCGCGCGCCCAAGACGCGGTCATGACCAAGGTCACGGAGTTGGAAAGGGCGCTGTCCGCCAAGGAGCAGTCCTGGCAGCAGGAGCTAGCTCGCCGCGACGCCGAGATTGCGCGTCTCCAGGGTATGGCCGAGGGCTTCAAGGCCACGGCGGCGCAGCAGAAGCCGCAGGGTCCGACGCCCGAGGAACTGGAAGCGCAGGCCGAGAAGGCGCTCGACGCCAGCAACTACGCTGAGCATCGGCGGCTCGTGAACGCGGCGAATGAACTGCGCTGGCAGCAGCGGGAGCAGGCGTTGCTCCAGAAGTTTCAGCAGCAGCAGCCGCAGGCGACCCAGGGCCTCCCCGTGCCCGTCCAGCTTGCCCTCGCCCAGCACCCTGCGGTGCGCTCGGCGGGGGAGCGCGGCTTGGCCCTGGCCAATGCGAAGGCGATGGAGCTGGTGGCGCTCTACGGCCAGCAGCCTGACACGCTTGAGCGCGCCTTCCAGGCGGCGGAAGCCATGCTCAGCGGCACGCAGAAGCAGCCGCAGACCTTCAGCCGTGAGACGGCGGGCGCGCTTGCCGGCGTCCCCGCTGCGCGCAACGGCAACGGCGGCGGATCGCGGTCGCCTGGGGTCGAACTGACGGCGCTCGAGATGGACGTCGCACGCAAGGCAGGGATGTCCTACGCGGAGTACGCCAAGGAAATTGCCGCAGCCTTCCCCGAGCGCGTTCGGCAGTAGCGTCACCTGTGTAGTAAGTCCCTTGCAATCCGCAATTCCTTAACCGCACACTAAACAACAGGACAGTATCCCCCTTTGGCGCTGTTTGGCCAATGCGGCGTGTCCGGTCACCCAATCCCCTTCGTGGCATCCCGGCCCGATGCGGTGAAACAGGGAATCGGAACACCGCATGGCCAGCAGCGACAAGGTTGTCCCTCCCCGCAACGACTTCAAGAAGGCGCCGGTCTTCGTCAAGGCGACGATTAACGACCAGGCGGGGGCGCGGCCCGGGTTTCGGCGACAGTGGTTCGACCGAAAAGACCCGTTGAGCCCGCTGTATTACGAGAACTACCTTGACCGACATCGTGTGACGGCCCCCGGCGGCCTCCACGCCGTCGCCGAGGGCTGGACCGTCGTTGAGCGCAAGGACGCCAAGCCTGGCCGCAAGCGCGACGACGACACGGCGGGAGTCGAGACGGCCCAGACGCACGGCGACCTGGTCCTGATGGAGACCACGGAAGAGAACTTCGCCATTTACGAAGAGCGAGACCGCCTTCGTGACCAGGACATGGCCCGGAAGCTCGGCAAGGGCGACGACGAGGCCATTCGCGGCGAGGACGGCCGCGTTCATTCGCAGTACCGCGCCCGGGTTTCGACCGGCACCGATTTCGTGGACCAGGACCAGCTCTTGAAGGGAGACACCAATGGCTAACGCTCAGCACCCCGGATTCCTGCCGATGTCGTTCGGCACCGGCGGCACGGTTTCGTACGTGCGTCGCCGGGTTCTCACCAACAACACGACTGAGATCGCGCTTCAGGACGCGGTCAACGCCGACACGAACGGCAATATCCTGGGCATCTCTGCCGGCGCTCAGGCGACGGCGGTTGACTCGGTCGCCATGGGCGCATCGTACGTCAACACGAGCGGCGAGCGCGTGGGGGCCAAGAGCCTGCCCGCCGCAACGCTGTACACCAGCTCGGGTATCGCACCGGAGAACGCGTCCTACGTGTTCTGCGTGGAGAACGCGCCGTTGGTGAAGTACCGCGCCTCGGTTGACGATGCCATCGTGCTCGCGGACCTCCGCGCCAACTGCTCGGTCATGGCGGCTGCTGCTGTCAGCGGCATCTCGCGCCACGAGATCGACTCCTCGACCAAGAACAACACGGCGACCCTGCCGATTCGCCTGCTGGACTTCGTTTACGGACCGGAGAACGACGTTGACGCGGCCGACGCTCACGTCATTTGCACCATCAACGTTGGCGTCACCGAGCCGGCGCTGACCACCACGGGCCTGGCGTAAGGAGAATCAGCGATGTCGACCATTACCACCGCAGAACACTGGGCCGCAGTAGAGCCTGTAAAGCGCAAGCACTTCGGCTTGGGCCTGAAGAAGGGCAAGCGGCATTTCGAGAAGATTTTCCGCGTCAGCCAGGGCACGGAGCCCGTGCGCCACGCCATCGAGTGGGCTGGCACTGGGCAGCTTGTCCAGAAGACCGAGAACGGCAACGTCACGCCGCTGACCATCCGTCAGGGGACGAACAAGACGTGGCTTTACACGGTCTACGCCGGGTCGGTCACCGTCAGCTTCGAGCTGGCTCGCGACAACAAGGTGCGCGAGCTGGGGCGGGTTTACGAGACCATGGGCCGGTCGGTGGCCTGCACGCCGGATTACCTGGCGGCGCAGTTCCTCGGGCGCGCGTTCAACTCCAGCTATCCGGCGACGGCCGATGGCAAGGAGCTTTGCGCGACTGACCACCTCATCGTCGGCACGGCGGCTTCGACTGGCTCTAACGAGCTGGCGAGCCCCCAGGCGCTCAGCGAGACCACGCTCGAGGACGTCTACACGCAGATGCTCACGATGTCGGCTTCCGACGGCATGATTGTGGACATCAAGCCAGAGAAGCTGGTTGTGCCGGCGGCCCTGGCGAACAAGGCCAAGAAGCTGACCCGCACGGGCAAGCAACTGGGCAGCGCCAACAACGATCCCAAGGTCGTTGGCGATGACCTGGAGTTGGTGGTATTCCCGCACCTCGACGCGCACAGCACCACGCGCTTCTTCGTCATGACGGACTGGGACCTGGGCGGCCTGTTCTGGGAGTGGGACATCAAGGCGGACACGCTGACCGACCAGAACATCAACCAACTCAACAAGACAAGCATGACGTTCTTCCGCGCGCGTCATGGCGCGGACGATTGGCGCCACATCTTCGGCGTCGCGGCCACGGGCTAAGGAGCGGCGGCAATGCCAACGCGCTTTATCGGTGGCGTAACCACCGTCTCGGAGACCAACCCGCTCGCGCAGTTTGGTCTTCCCGACCCGACGGCCTACCACGTCTGGTACGACGACTTCGACAACTTCGAAGCTGACCAGTGGGTCATCACGGCCACCGAGGCGGGCGCCGGCTCTGCCTCGCGGGCCATCCAGAACGCCGACGGCGGCATTCTGCTGCTGACCAACGACGCCGCAGACGACGACAACCAGTTTCTTCAGTGGAGCGGGGATGACCTGTCGACCACTGCTGAAACCTTCAAGTTCATCTCTGGCAAGAAGCTGTTTTTCAAGGCGCGCTTCAAGGTCAGCGATGCGACTCAGTCGGACTTCGTCATGGGGTTGCAGATTACCGACACGTCGCCGCTCGCGGTGACTGACGGCGTCTACTTCCGCAAGGACGACGGCGACGCGAATCTGGACTTCGTCGTGATGAAGGACTCGACGACTACGACGTCGACCGCGGTCACCACGGTGTCTAACGACACCTACATGACGGCGGCCTTCTACTACGACGGCACGTCCAGCGGCATCAAGGTCTACGTCAACGACGTGTGCCTTGCGACCGTCGCGACGACGAACTTGGTGGACGACGAGGAACTGACCATCAGCTTCGGTCTTCAGAACGGCGAAGCCGTCGCGAAGACGATGTCCCTCGACTACATCTTCGTCGCCAAAGAGCGCTAGCAGCTAGCGGGCCTCTCCGGTCCTTTCTGGGGTTGGCCCTCACGAAAGGACCGGATGGCCCACTACAAGCGCGAATGCAAATGGGAGCCTGGAGCGGCGCTGATTACCTGCGCTAGCTGCGGGTTCCCGTTTCGCTTTCCTGGCGAGTTGCACTACGCGGACAACAAGAAGTTCTATTGCCTGCGCGCCTGTTGGGACGGCAAGACGCATGAGCAGGACCAGCGCGAACAGGCCGCAGCCAGGCAGAGGCCTGCTGACACCATCGCCGCCCCGATTCCCGGCGGCAAGCCGACGTGGAGGTAGCCCTTGGCGACGTCGAGTAGCTACGACTACGAGAGCAACCGGGATGAAATCATCCAGGACGCGCTGACCAACGTCGGCGCCCTCGGTCCTAACAAGACCCCGACGGGCAACCAGACCACGCACGCCGCGCGACTGCTCAACCGTCTCGTTAAGTCGCTGGACTACGAAGGGCTCTACCTGTGGCGGGTCATTCGCCGCAGCTTCACCACTACGAGCGGCGACAACTCGCAAGACCTCGCGACCGACGTGCTCAGTGTCGATGAGCCCGTGAGGCTGACGCACACAGGGGAGACGCAGCCGCTGTTGCTGACGCCCATGACGCGAGACGAATTCATGAGCATCAATCGCGCGGACTCGGGCACGCCGACGCGCTACTTCTTCGAGAAGACGCTCACGACGCCGACGCTGTATCTGTACCCGACGCCCGATAACAGCACGGACACCATCGAGTACGCGGCGGCTATCAAGTCGCGCGACTTCGACACGGCGGCGAACACGCCTGACTTCCCGTCGCACTGGAACCTGATGCTGGTCAACGGCCTCTCGTTCCTGCTGGCGCCTGGGTACAACCAGCTTCAGTTTGCCGCCTTCTACCGCGAAGAGTTCGAACGCAACAAAGCCGCGCTGACGCAGCAGGAGACGGAGCATGGGGCGCTACGCCTCGTGCCGTGGGGCTATTGATGCTAGTCGACGTGCGCCCAGGCCCGACGGTTGATGATGCTCCAGATGTGGCTCTGCCGAGTGCCAAACATGCGGGCGACGTCCGTCTGGGTGTGGCCACTTTGGCAGAGAGAGCGGATGGTTCGCACGTCGTCGTCTGTAAGGATTGCGTTGTAGCGTTCGACACCTCTCTCGTGCCGCGCGCGACCCTTGCGATCCCGGTCAGCGTTGTTGTCCCCGCGCGTTCCCACGAACAGATGTTCGGGGTTCACGCAGGCAGGCTTATCGCAGCGATGACAGACGCACATGTCCGGCCACGCGCCGTGCGCAACCTGCCACGAGAACCTGTGGGCGTAGACGTTTCTCCCATTCCTTCTAACGACTCCGTATCCCTTCTCGTTGCGCGCTCCACGCCATTCCCAGCATCCGGACGGAGTGACGTCGCAGCGGCGCCGGATTTCGTCGACGGTCCAACTGATTCGCGGGTCGTTCCTTGCCATGCAGGAATTAGTTTACACCGCGTCCAAGTAACGGAGGGCATTTAGTGGCAACGACTGGCAGACCGGTTGAGGTGTTGAAGCTCGTCGGAATCAAGGACAGCAGCGGAACGGCATTGGCAAGCGGCCGTTGCCGCTTCTACCAGCCGGGGACTTTGATCGCCGAGACTGTCTATTCCGACGCGGCGCTCTCTAGCGCCATTTCTCAGCCGCTCGTCCTTAATGCGCACGGTCAAGGCACGGTCTACACGAAGGAACCGTGCCGGATGGTCGTAAAGGACAGCACCGATTCCACGACCGTGTACGACGACGTGGTGAACCTGGTCCGCGCTGACCACGTCTACGTGACCAACACGGCGGTCAACGGCGGCGCTGAAACGACGCTTGACGACATCATTGACGACTTCACGGCGCAATACCAGTGGATGGACCAGTCGACGGCGACTGAGCGCGACTTCGACATCGTCATCGGCGAGCGCATGGTCAGCGTCAAGGACTTCGGCGCCGTCGGCGATGGGTCGACGGATGACACGACGGCCATTCAGAACGCGGTCAACTCCTCGGGGGACATCGTCCTGTTTCCCGCTGGCACGTACAAAATCACCTCGGCCATTACGATCGCCAGCGACGTGCCCAAGAGCATCAGGGGCGTCGGCCGTGACGGCTCCATCATCAAGAGCTTCGCCAACGTCAACGTCCTCAGCATCACGGCTGACTCGACGGGCGACTACAAGATTCACGTCTGCGACTTGTCAATCTCGTCGAATGCGGGAAGCACTGCCGGCGGCATCTATATCCCGACCGCGGCCGGCGCGGTAGTTGAGCGCGTGAACGTGACGGGCCACGCCAGCGGCATCTATATCACGGGCGACAACTGCACCGTTCGCGACTGCAACGTCACGTACACGGGGACCCTGGCGGCAAACTTCGGCATCTACAACCCGAACGGCTCTGTTCGCGATTGCAAGACCACGGGGCCAGCTACGGGCGGGTCCGACTCGGGTATCCAGGCTGCCGAGGCGCAGCGCTGCGTCGCCAGCACGTCGCCCACTGGGTTTCAGTTGGGCACCAACGGAAGTTTGCGTGTGTCGGCCATCGACTGCGTAGCGTCCAACTGCGCTACGGGGTTCAACGTCGCGACGAACGTTGACATGGTGAATCTCGTCAACTGCGACGCCACGGGGTCAACGACGGACCTCATCGTTGGCAGCGGAGTGACGAACCTGTCAATCCAGGGTGGTTCGTTCCTGACTTCGACCATCAGCGCGACGAGCTACGCGCCGTCGCTGCGCATGATTCCCGTGGCTGGGTCATCGGCAAGCACGCCCGCGACGTTCACGCCTGTCTTCACGACAGGCAGCGTCTACCAGACATTCACAGGGTCGTATACCGCTGGCGCTCAGGCGGTGACCATCGCCGCCCCGACGAACACCGCATACATCCCGACGGGGACCATCGTCTTCCTGCACTTCATCAAGACGGGCGCTAACGCCATGAACCTGACGTGGGATGCGCAGTACATCGACGGGGACGGTTCTACTTTCAGCGGCGTCACCTCGGTCGCCAGCAACACCGAGGTGACCATCATGTTCCGCAAGATTGCCGCTGGTAACTACCAGCGCGTGATGGTGGGGGCGGCGACGGCCATCTAATGCCCCTGGTCCCCGTCAACATCTCAGACGGCCAGGTGTCTGGCGTCTCCGACCTGGCGCCGGTTTGTTCGAGCCTCGTGAACTTCGACGTAGATGAGGCGGGGGCGAATCGGCCACGCGCGACGTTGCAGACGTATTCAGTTACGGGCCTTGGCGCCTACCCGGTTGACGGAATTGCCCGCATCGCCGGGTACATGTTCATCACCGCCAGGGACACCGAGCGCGAGAAGGACATCACGAACGCCCAGCGCCGCAACCACAGGGCGTACTACATCAACGAGGTGTTTCCCGCCACGGCTGGCACCGTGACAATCGACGCGGGCGAGTGGGCGGGCATCAGGCGTCCTACGTTCGTCGTCGGCGCAGACAAAATCTACTTCGCGGCCGGCGGCGACTCCATCAACTCATGGGTCACGACCGCGCCAACTGTCACGACGGCGCTCAGCAATAGCCCGTCGCAGGCCACGCACATCGCCTCCCTGGGGCAGTATCTCATCTCCAACACGCTCGACGACCCGCACGCCATTCGCTGGTCAGCCCTGGGCGAAGGCAGTTGGACGACGTGGCCTAGCGCCAACAGCATGGAGGCTGAGGCTCGCCCTGACGAGATTCGAGCACTCGCGGAGAACACCAACAGCCTGTTCGTGTGGGGTGAGGAGACGACGCAGCTATACGTCGTCGGGGCCGATCCGACGCTGCCGTTCGACTGCGTTTCCACCATCAACGTGGGTATCGCGGCGCCATACTGCTACGTGCGGCTGGATGAGTCGTACGTGTGGCTGGACGACAAGCGGCGCATCGTCATCAGCGATGGCGCGGCGGTGCGCCCCATCAGCGATGCTATCCAGGCGGACCTGCGCAGCCTCGACACGATAAGCGACGCCTGGGCGTACCGCTACGAAGAGGGCCAGCACAGTTATCTCGTGTTCCGCTTCCCGACTGAGGAGCGCACCTTCCGCTACGACCTCAAGAGCGAGAAGTGGTCAGAGCTGAAGCGCTACGTTGCGCCGTTTCAGGATGACTTCGACGTGGGCGCCTACGTCTATCGTCAGTCCGACAACACGCACATCTTCGGCTGCTCTGGCTCGAGCGGCGGCCTCTACACAACCAGCACGACGTCGCGCAGCGAAGCGGGGGCGCCTCTGGTGTGCGAGCGCGTAACGGGCTGGCAGAACTTCGGCACGGACAACCGCAAGCGGTCCACGCGCGTCAGGGTGGTCATGAAGCGCGGCACGGCTGCGCAGAACGCCACGCCGGGGGCGCTCGAGGTTCGCGTACAGGACGACGACGCACCATGGAGCGACTGGGAGCAGGTCAGCGTGGGCGGTCCGGACGATTACGGGTCCGTCATGGACCTCTACTTCGGCGGCATCTTTCGCCGCCGTCGGTACCATATCCGCTACAGCTCGACCGAGGACTTCGCGGTTATCAGTCTCGCCGACGACGTGAGCGATACGGGGGCGGCGTAGTGGCCCGCATCGTCGCGCCGACTCTCGACTGGCCGCTGCGGCTTTTGCTGGAGTGGGCCAATGGGCTAGCCCGTCGTCACATCTCGGGGTCCTTCACCTGGAACCCCGCCAGCATCAACGCCACTACGACGGCTGACACGACGCTGAGCGACCTGTCGACCTACCCGGCGCTCAAGGGGCTACGCGCCGGACACCCCATCACGGTGACACCGCCGAGCGACCTTAACGCGGGACTGATTATCGGCGCGGCGTGGGTTGGCACCGACGACACGCTGACAATTCGATTGCGCAATGTGAGCGCGTCACCTGTGGACCAGGGGAGCGGAACTTGGCAGTTCTTCCAACTGCTCATCTGAGCGACAATAGCAACGAGGTGATTTGATGTCGGGCTGGTTCCAAAAGTACGTTACGAACCCGATTTTCGGAGACCCGGCACAGGGGTACAAGACGGCAGCCAAGGGCGCGGCCCAGGCGCACGTTGGGTTTGGCGAGCTGTCCGACCGCTCCTGGGATCGCCAAATGGAGGGGATGTGGGGGGCGATGGGGATGACGAACCCATCAGCGACCTACGCGCAGTCGCTCGCCTCGGCGCCTCGTGGCGCGATGGAGAACGCGTACGGCGGAATCTGGCAGGGATACCAGACGCCGGGGACGATGGCTGGCAGCTACCCTGGCCTACACAGCGCCCTCTCTGGCCCCTCGGCGACCGGGTCAACGTACCAGCAGGGCCAGTATCGCCTCGGCGGCCCTACGTCGCAGCAGTCGCTTGCTGGGTCCACGCAGTGGGGTCCGACAACCAGCAGCCAGCAGTACGGCCAGAACGCGTGGCAGTACAACCAACCGACGTCGATGCAGGGATTCATGGGGTCCACGGGCTCCCAGCTTCGCGCGCCGGGGATGTTTGAGCAGCAAGCCGGCGGAATGGCTGCACAGGCTCAACAGCCGTCGTACATGGCGCGCCTGTACGAAAACAACTGGGGCGGGTACGGCACCGCTGGCAAGACCGAGAGCTTCCGGGCGAAGGATGTCAACTACGCCCAGGATTACGCCGCTGGCGCCAACCAGCGCATGGCCGGGCCCACGACTACAGCACAGGCAGCCGGCGGCATCGGCTCCTACATCCAGGGCGCTGGATTTAACGGCACCGAGGCCGGGAACCTCTACCGCACGGCGCAGATGAACGACCGCGCGGGCCAACCCTACGGCGCCGCGAATGACGTGGGCCAACTCCAGTCGCGCATTGGCGGGGACATGGAGAAAGAGGGGACGCTCGAGGCCTTCGCGAATAGCTATCTGCAATCGGGCTCCAACCCCTACCTGGACCGCATGCGAGAGCAGGGCGTCCAGCGGATGAACGCCGAGGCTGCTGCCAGAGGAAAGTTCAAAAGCGCCGGCACGCTGGACCGCATCGGCAACTACAACGCCGCGATGGATGCCGAGGCGTTCAAGTACGCGGGCGACCTCGCCGCACAGTCGCAGGCCGCCAAGATGGGCCGCCTTGGCCAGCGCCAGGGCCTCGCTGAATCCGCGTCGGGAGAAACGTTCCGCCGCGGCACCGGCCTGCAAGGGTTGGATCAGGCGCTCGCCGCCTCGCAGATGGGGCGCGCTCAGGGTCTCCATGCGCTGGAGGGGGACCGCAGCCGCGCCTCTCTTGGCCAGGCCGGCGCGCTTATGGGCCTTGCCGGCCAGATGGAAGGCGAGTTCCAGGGCCGCGAGAACGCCCTCTCGCGTGCGGCGGGCATGGCTGGCTCCGAAGCCATGGGCAACCAGCAGTTCGCGTTACAGGCGTCGCAGGCGGCGGACAACACCCGCCTTGCTCGCCTCGCCGGCATGTCCGGCCTGGCTGGCGCCGCCGACACGGGCAACCTATCGCAGCTCAATGCCGCGTCGGGAATCCTCCAGGCGGGCCAGGGGATGGGCCAGGACCGCATCGGCATGTTGGGCAACTTCTCTGGCCAGCTCGACGCTGGGCAGCTTGCGCGCCTCCAGGCGAGCCAGGCCGCTGCTGGCGGCGTGGACTCGGCCCTCATGGCTCAGCGGGGGCTGCAACAGAACTACGCACAGGGCGCCGACTCCTCAAGCCTGGCGGCAATGATGGGCATGGGCTCGCTGGCGAACCAGTACGACGCCAACTCCCTGGCCCGCATCGGCGCGCAGTGGGGCATGGGAAGCGACATGGACGCCAACTCGCTGGCGCGTCTCAGCGGCCTCACGAACGCGGCCAATCTGACTCAGCAGTCGGAGCGCCTGCGCATGGGTGACGCCTACGATGCCCTGTATCGCTCGGACGCGCTTCGCTCGCAACTATACGGCGGGTTTTACCAGAACGCCGGCAACCTCTACTCCGATGCGCAGACGGCCGCCTGGAACGCGCTGGCGCAGCGCTACGGCCTCATGGGCCAGGGCCAGGCCGCGACGGCTCAGGTGCCGTTCCAAATCGCCGGCCTCGGAATCGAGGGGTACAAGGCATCGCAGGGAGGTAGGTAATGGCTTACCAGCCGATCCAGGGAAGCTTCAACGGCGTCAACCAGGGGATCGAGTCTCTGACCGAGTCGCTTCGCGGGCTCGCCGAGTGGAAGCAGCGTCGTCGACAGCACGAGCAGGCCATGGGGCTTGCCGCTGACGAGCGGGCGTACCAGCGCGGCCGGGATGCCCTCGGCGACCAACGCCAGCGCACGGCCGACTTCCAAGCGGCCTACGTCAAGGCAAAGGCGCTCGCCGACGCAGGCGACCTCGACGGAGCAAAGGCGCTTCTTGCGCCATATGTGACCGGCCTCCAGACGATTGATGCCCCTGGCACCGCGCCGTCCCAGCAGGCGGCCCCCAGCGTCGCCGTGCCGAAGGACATGAATGAGCGCAGGGCGATTATCGCCCGCACTGCCGGCAAGGTCATCCCGCCGATGCCTGGCCAAGGCCCAGCGCCAGCGCCATCCCGCACGCCCCAGATGGATGCTTACGCGCGCACGGTTGCCCCCGAGGTGCAGGGCGAAGGTGGCCAGCCCAGCGATCCGCTGGCCGACGATGCCGCGCTCCAGTTCGGCAACGAGATCGCCGGCATCGCAGCGGCGCCGCCCCAGCAGCCGCCTATCATGGCGATGCAGTCGAACAACCCCATCATCAAGGCGCGCCAGGGTGAGATTGCGCGAAACCAGGAGCGCGCAAGGAAGCTACTCCAGTTCCGCGACCCCACGGGGCAGTCTCTCACGCTGGATCCGCAGGCCGGCGAGATGGCACAGCGCGAACAAGGCGAGCGCATCCGAACTGAGAACCTGCGCGTGTTCGACGAAGTCGTGTCGCAGTTAGACCCCGAAACGCAGCGCTACGCCGTCAGCATGCGCCCGGCCGTCGGCATGTCCAAGGAGCCGCTGCGCGGCGGCGACGTGCTGGATTACATTTCGTCGCTTCGCAATCGCGACGCGGCCGTCGCCGCCGCAGCAGCCGCGAAGTCTGGAGACCGTGAATTCACTCTTCACAGGGACCAGATCCAGAACGCGGCGGCTGAGCAGCGCGCGCGCATCTCCGCCAGCGGACGCCAGGTTGTCTCGCCTGGCACGGCGGCCACTAACGCCCGCGGCGACCTCGGGGCGCTCCGACAGGACGTAAACGATTGGCAGAAGGACAGCGGATACAACGAAGCCGCTTCCGCCGCCCGCGCGCTGCAAGAAGCAAATGCACTGCTGTCATCTAACAATGCGCTCAGCCAGACGGCCGCGCGATTCAGCATCGGTCGGAAAATCAGCGGGCCGGGCGCCTTCACTGACGCCGAACAAAAGAACATCATCGGCTCCGTCTCCGGCAAGTACGGCAGCTTTGAGGCGACGGTCCAGAAGTTCGAGGACGGCACGATGGGCGAGACCGACCGTCGAGTGTTCCTTGAGTCCGTGAGGGGGCAGCTCGCCTACAAGGCCCAGCAGATGAAGGCGCTCTCGGACAACTTCCGCCAATCGTTCATGGCGCCAGGCAGCGGCTACGAAGCCATGGAAGCGAACGTCGCCAATCAGTACAACCGCCTGTTTGGCTCACACGGGATGGAACCAACTCCCGTCGAAGGCCGTGGGGCGACATTGGGCGTGGGCCAGCAGAAGCTTGGCGAGGCCAAAAACAAGGACGCCGTCCGCGCCAGGCGCGCCAAGGCGGCGAACGCCGGGATCGACTTAGACCGGCTCGCGGATGAGATAGTCGGCGGAGCTACGAAACGGCGGTGAGTTACTTGCCGCAGAACGACTGGTCCAGGACGTCGACCAGGTCGACCGACCAATCCGGCGCTGCGGACATCCTGCCGCTAGCCACGCTCTTGCCGAGCGCTTTCTTGAACCGCTCACACTGCGCGCTCGTCTCCGCGTTCTTGCTCGCTACGACCGCGGGCGCGGCAACGGCAGCCCCAAGCATGAATCCGACCGCTCCAACAATGACCGTGCGCTTCATGCCCACAAGTGTGCCCTACCTGGCGGCGGCGCTTCTACTGAACATCCGGCTAGACGTGTCGCCAGCGTCGATTCCCTGTGATTTCGCAGATGTACTCCTTGTGAATTCCGAACGCAACTGCGAGGTCGTCGAGCGTTGCCAGCCCGCGAAGCGTCCTGATGTCAATAACGTCGCTTTCCGTGAGTTTGGCCTGGTAGACCTTTTCCCCCCGCGCATGGCGCCCCTTCCTGCGCATGTCTTCCCAGTTCTCTTCGGGAGGAGCCTCGGCCAGGTGCGCGGGGTTGCAGCACGGCGGGTTATCACAGGAGTGCATTACGTGGAAGTCGGCGCGCGGGGGCCTGCCGTTGTGGATCTCCCACGAGAACCGGTGAGCCAGGCGCTCGCCGCGACGGTTCATCACGCCGTAGCCCTCAACGGTGGCGCCGTTCCATCCCCAGCACGCATTCGGGTCAGATGGGCGCACGACGAAGTCCCAGAAGCGCTCCACGTCGGTTCTGCCGCGTCGGACCCTGCGGGCGGGCCTGAGCGGCTTGCCGGCTCTCATCTGGTCGTAGTGCGCGTAGCACAGGCCCCGCGCATGACGCTTCCTGCCGCACCCCTCAAATTCACAAACGCGCATCCCCCAATCGTATCAACAGGTGACATCGGCACCTGGAAGAATGCCCAGGAGCACGCCAATGGCTAACGATTTCCATGCCCAGGTGCGCGAAGAGGTTAAGCGCAAGCTCGCCGAGCTGATTGACGGCGGCGCTGACCCTGCCCAGGTACGCGCCATGGTGCCGCAACTTCAGGCCAAGGTGCAGGAGCGGCTAACGGCATACGAAGCGGAGCGCCGCGAAAAGCTGATCGCCAGCAACCAGAAGCTCTCTCGTCGCGTGAACGAGATTGAGGGCGAGTCGGTTCACGACCAGAAGCTTGTCGACGGTGACACCGGAAGGACGCCATGGCATGCGCGTGGCGTGCTCGGGAAGCTGTCCAATCCTATGCCCGCGCCCAAGGGCTTCGTGTCCACTGACGCATACAGCGACATGCCCGTAGTCGGTGGGCAGGAGGCTCTTGACGAGCTGGCTGCTAATCCGCAGCTACGGCGCGACATGGGCGGCATGGCGGCCGGCAACGCAGCGGGCATGGGCACGGCGCTGCTCCTAGGGCCGGTTGTAGGCAAGGCCGTACAATACGGCCCGCCGCTAGTGCAGGCTGGGTTGCGGCTCCTCGGCGGCGCTGGCACGGGCGCGGTGTCGGGCGCGGTCGCTGGTGGGACGGACGCCGCCGTTGCCGGCCGCGACATCGCCGAGGGCGCCGAGAGCGGCGGCAAGTTCGGCGCCCTGCTGGGAACCGGCGCGCAGATCGTCAGCGAGGGGGCGCGCGGGGTCTCTGCCCTCACGCGCCGAGACCCGCATGCGGCCCGATACCTGGCGAACAAAGAGGTT
>Ga0196963_10001177_pt1 | contig 19020 bp, 17 predicted proteins | sample S1_5metaG_FD_148600 | JGI IMG/M metagenome (GOLD analysis project Ga0196963, IMG submission 148600) | Soil microbial communities from Anza Borrego desert, Southern California, United States - S1_5 | ecosystem: Environmental > Terrestrial > Soil > Desert | place: USA: California | collected... | reverse complement strand
CCCGATGCCGATGACGCGAAGGCCTTCGCCATCGGCTCGGTCTCCTTCAAGGATCTGGTCGCCGGCAAGACGTTGCTGACGACGGCGGCGATGCCGGGCGAGCGTTTTGGAACGTCGTGGATGCCGCTGCCCACCGTGTCGCCCGCCGCCACGCAGATCCTTGCCGGCTACACCACGGCCCTCGATAGCCATACGGCGGCCCTGGAGACGCGCCAGGCCCTGGCGAACGAGCGCAGCGCTCTGCATTCGCCGGAGACGCCCACAGAGAGGAAGCTGCAGAGGCTCGCCGAGGAGCTCGAGGATCTCACCTCCAAGGAGCCGCCGCGCGTGCGGAGCAAGGCGCGCGAGCTGGAGAAGGAGCGCAAGGAGGCGACACGCCAGGCGCGGATCCGGGCCATCGACCGTGAGCTGGGCAAGGCCCCTCCCGCGGCTGTCGAATTTCCGGCGGCCCTGCGGGCCTTCGAGCCGTTCTCCGTCTCGGTGGAGATTGCCGAGACGCGCAACGCCAGCGAGTTCCTGCGCTTTGTCGCCAGCGTCTTCGAAGCCTCCAAGCCAGCGCTCGTCGGCATCGCGCAAAGCCAGTTGCCGGAGCGCCGCGCCGCCGCGCGCGCGGCCGCGCTCGACACCCAGGACACGCTGAAGGCCAACGCCGCCACGGCGAAAGTGCAGACCGATGTCGCCATCGCGAAGCTCAACGACCTCAAGGCGCAGCCGACCGCGAGCGCCGAGAGCCTGGCGAGCGCCGAAGGGGCCGTGCTGACGGCGAAGCTGGCCCAGAACTCGGCGTACCGGAAAGCCGGTCTGGCCGTTCCCTGGCCCGACCTGTCTTTCTAGCGGCCGGGACGGCGCGAACGGGGCGGGCTCAAGAGCCCTCGCGGAACAAGGGCTGGCCGGACGACGGCGGCTTCGCGCTAGCCGTCCTTGCTGAGTCCGCAGCGAACACCGAAGAGGATGTCGACGCTCCTGCCGTCCGAGGCGAGCGGCAGCGTCAGATGCTCGTATTCGAGGAAATACAGGTGCGGTGTCGGCGGATAGAAGATCCCGAAACTGGGATGGCCGGTGTCGACGATATTGGCCAGACGGGCATAGACCGCTGCGTAATGATGCGGAGCGCTCGTCTGATCCACGTACTCGCCCGTGGTGTCGCGGCCGAACAGCTCGACGATGTGCGTACCCACCAAGCGCTGGCGGAAGCGGTAACGGTCAGCCAGGCGCTCCACATCCATGAGGATGACGTGATGCAGGAAGGACTTCATCTCCGCCGGGACGATGTCGTTGCGGTCCGGCAGCCGCTCGTTCCGCCGTTTGCTTTGCCAATAGTCGTAGCACCACCGGATCATCGGCGACCGGGCCTGAGACAGGAAAGGTGCAACCGTGGTCATCGAGCCCACGGTGCCGCAAAAGGATTGAGAAAGGCTGAAGCCGTCCGGCGCCTCGGCCGACCGGGAAGGCCAGCCGAGGCGGCGTCGCAATCATCCTGAGCTGTGCTGCCGCGTCCCGGCTATTCGGCGGCGGCCGCCGCCTGCGGGTTGCGCAGATAAGCGCCTGTGACCTCGGCGATCGACTCCTCGATCACGCGGGCCATGGCGCGCTCCTCCATCAGGCTCTGCTCGCAGGCGCGCTTGATCTCGGGCAGTCCGCACTCCTCGGCGGCGGCGATCAGCGAGATGTAGGACGCGATCTCGAAGTTCTCGTAGCCGTAGGCCGCCAGGCAGTGCTTCACCGGTTCGTCCGAGGCCGGGCCGGTGACGTAGACCTGAGCGATGCCGGCCAGCTTCATGCCGACATCCTTGAGCGCCGAGGGGTCCGAGCCGAGCTGGCTCAAGGCCTGCTCGAGACGCTGAAGCTGCTGGCGCGATTCCTCGAGGTGCCTCTGATAGCGATCGGCGAGAACCGGAAAGGCCTTCAGGCGAGCGACCAGCCTTTCGATGTTGTCGATCGTGCCCTTCTCCATCGCGTGGGCATCGCGCAGCCAGGTCCGCAGGGTGTCACGATTGGTAGCCATCGATCACCTCCAGTTTTCGTAGCGGAACGCCCGCGCCTGCGGGATGTTCCAGCGGCCGCGCTGCCTCAGCGCCGAGAGCCGGCGCGTTCTCGTCGCTTACCGTAAAGCGCGGCAAAGTCGGGCTCTCCTGTGGGGGGTGCTTCAGGTCACGGAACCGGCAGCAGGTTTTCCGGTTGTCAGGGCATGCCGGTGTCGTCAGGTCCCAACGCTGACCATCTCGTCGAGCTGAAGCGCCTGGCCGCCCGATTGAGGCGGCTGTACGACAGCATGGCGATCAACAGGGTCGTGGGCGACCGCGTGCTTCTCGTGGCGCAAGCCGAGCACGAGATCGAGCAATACCTGTCCCGCTACCGCGATTCCCTTTCCGCCGATACCGCCCAAAGCCTCGTGCAGTCGAGGTGTCGGCTGCGCGACACGGTCTCGTTGGTCCCCGCCTCCCACTACCCAAACCGGGTCGGTCACTAGGCTTGGCTGGCCTGCCCGAAGGGGCACCGGAACCGCAGCCGAGCCGGCGTGTTGAATGGGCATGCGGGCACGCCCGAAAGCCAAGCGCTCCATGCGGGGCTCCCCGCGTGTTCCCCTGTTGGGCACGGCCGCCCGGCTGCCCGATTTCATCGAGCCCGAGCTGGCCACGCTGGTCGACGCGCCGCCCTCCGGCGCCGGCTGGCTGCACGAGATGAAGTACGATGGCTACCGCGGCCAGCTTCAGTTCAACCACGGCAAGGTGCGCTTCCTGACCCGCAACGGGCTCGACTGGACGAACCGCTTCCATGCGCTGGTCAGCGCGGCGGCCTCGATCCGCGCCTCTACCGCGGTGATCGACGGCGAGGCCGTGGTGATGAAGACCAGCGGCCATAGCGATTTCGGCCTGTTGCAACAGGCCCTGGCGGAAGGGCGGGCGGGCCTGGTCTCCTTCTATGCCTTCGATCTGCTTCACCTCGAGGGCCGCGACCTGCGCTACATCGGTCTGGAGGAACGCAAACGCCTGCTCAAGGACCTGATCGGCGGCCACGAGAAGATCAAATTCTCCGATCACATCGTGGGCGACGCCGCGCCCTTCTACGACAAGGCCTGCGCCCTGCGCCTCGAGGGTATCGTCTCGAAGAAATGCGGCTCGCCCTACATCTCCGGCCGCAGCCGCGACTGGCTCAAATCGAAATGCACCTATCGCCAGGAATTCGTCATCGGCGGCTGGCGGCCGTCAACGGCCAGCGGCAAGACGATCGGCTCGCTGCTCATGGGGTATTACGACGACGAGGGCACGCTGCATTTCGCCGGCAAGGTCGGCACCGGCATCGACGACAAGACCGGTCGTGAGCTGACCGCACGCCTGGAGGCCATCGAGCGCGACAGCATGGCCTTTGCCAAGGTCCCGGCGGAGTTTCGCCGCACCTCGCGCTGGGTCGAGCCGAAACAGGTGGCGGAGATCGAGTTTACCGGTTGGACCCACGACAACTATATCCGGCACGGCAGCTTCAAGGGGCTGCGCGAGGACAAGAAGGCGCGCGACGTCCGGCGCGAGCAGGAGCGGGCGGCTTAGGGGCGTATTCCCTAAGCCGTCCAGCGCTCCGTCACCGGGCGTCGCAGCACCTCTGCGGCGGGGTCAGCGTTTCTGGTTCTGCGGCGCGTTCACGCGACCCGGGTTCTGGCCCTTGTTCTGCTGGTTCTGCTGGCCGGGGTCCTGGTCAATCTTGTCGCCGTGGATCTTGTTGCCGCCCGGATCGGGGCTGGCCCGGTCGGGCTGGTGGTTGGGGCGCTTCTGCTCGTCGGGGCCGGGCGCCGCGCCGGGGCTGGACGTATTCGAGTTCTTGGACACGTTCCGATCGGACATGCGTCGCTCCTGTCGCTGTTGTCCCCGTTCAACAGAAAAACGCCACGCCGGGTTCCGCCCCGCGGAGCCCGCTACTCCTCGACTCCTCCTGCAGTGGCGTCGCACGCTTGCCGCCGCGCTTGAGCGAATCTCGGGTATAAGCTCCGGCATGACGGCTCTGCTCGCCCAAGCCCAATCCTGCCTGGAGACCGTGTTCGGCTTCCCGTCGTTCCGGCCGGGGCAGGAGGAGGTGGTTCAGGCCGTGCTCGACGGCGAGGACGTGCTGGCGGTCATGCCGACCGGCAGTGGAAAATCCCTGTGCTATCAGCTGCCCGCCCTCGTGCGTCCGGGGGTCACGGTCGTCGTCTCGCCGCTCATCTCCCTGATGCGCGACCAGGTCGGCCAGCTGCGCGAATACGGCGTCGCGGCGGCCAGCCTCAACTCGACCAACGATCCGGCCGAGAGCCGCCGCATCCATGACTCGCTTCGTGATGGCTCTCTGCGCCTGCTCTACGTGGCGCCCGAGCGGCTGGTGCGGCCGGACACGGCGGCCCTGCTGCGCGAGGCGAAGGTGGCGCTGCTGGCCATCGACGAAGCGCATTGCGTGTCGCAATGGGGCCATGATTTCCGGCCCGAGTATCTCGGCCTCGGCAAGATCCGCGCGAGTCTCGGCGGCGTCCAGACCATCGCGCTGACCGCCACGGCGGATACGCCGACGCGCTCGGATATCGGCCAGAAATTGTTCGACGCGCCGCCGCGCACCTTCATCCGCTCCTTCGACCGGCCCAACCTGCGGCTCGCCATGCGGCCGAAGGCCAACGCCCGCCGCCAGATCCTCGATTTCGTCGCCGCGCACCGGCAGGACAGCGGCATCGTCTACTGCTCGTCGCGCCGGCGCACCGAGGAGCTCGCCGCCGTGCTGTCCGAGGCCGGGCGCAAGGCGCTGCCGTATCACGCCGGTCTCGACGCCGGCACGCGCAACGCCCATCAGGACGTCTTCCTGCAGGATGACGGCGTGATCATCGTGGCGACCGTGGCCTTCGGCATGGGAATCGACAAGCCGGATGTCCGCTTCGTCGCGCATGCCGACCTGCCGGCGAACGTCGAGGCCTATTACCAGGAGATCGGCCGCGCCGGCCGCGACGGGCTGCCGGCCGACACGCTGACGCTCTACGGTCTCGACGACATGCGCCTGCGGCGGATGCAGATCGAGCAGGGCGAGGCCTCCGAGGAGCGCAAGCGCATCGAGCGCCAGCGCTTCAACGCCCTCATCGCGCTCTGCGAGGCGCCGCGCTGCCGCCGCCAGACGCTGCTGGCCTATTTCGACGAGAGTTCCGGCCCTTGCGGCAATTGCGATCTCTGCCAGGACGGCGTCGATGTCTTCGACGGCACGGTGGAGGCGCAGAAGGCCATGTCGGCGATCCTGCGCACCGGAGAGCGCTTCGGCACCGAGCATCTGGTCGAGCTCCTGATCGGCAACGCGAGCGAGGGCCTGCGCCGTTACGGGCACGAGGCGCTGCCGACCTTCGGGGTGGGGCGCGACCGCGGCGCCCCGGAATGGCGCTCCATCTTCCGGCAGCTCTACGCCACCGGCCTGACCGTCCTCGACATCGGCGAGTACGGCCGCTGGGCGGTGACCGAGCGCGGACGCCAGGTGCTGCGTGGCGAGGAGCGCGTCGAGCTGCGCAAGGACGTCCTGCAGCCGGCGGCGAAATCACGCGGCGGGAAGAAGGCGGCGCGGGCGGCGGCGGAGCCGGCCAACGACAAGGATGCGGCCCTTCTTGCCTCGCTCAAGGGCCTGCGGCGGGAGATCGCCAAGGACATCCGCCAGCCGGCCTATGTCGTGTTCAACGACCGCACGCTCCTCGACATGGTGACCCTGCGGCCGGAGACGCTCGAGCAGATGCATCTCGTCCACGGCGTCGGCCAGGCCAAGCTCGACAAATACGGACCCGCCTTCCTCAAGGTGATCGCCCTGCATGCGCGTGGCCCCTAGGCTTTGGCCGAGCCCTGCCCGGTGTGCCGCGCGCCCGCGCCGCAGCGCTTCCTGAGCCTCGACGGGCGGGATTACTGGCGCTGCCCGAGTTGCGAGGCGCGCTTCCTGGACCCGTCTCAACGCCTGAGCCGCCAGGATGAGCATGCCTGCTACCGGCACCACGAGAACGACGCCGACGACCCGCGCTACCGCCGGTTTCTCGCGACGCTCGCCGCGCCGCTTCTTGAGAGGCTGGACCCGGGCCGGCGCGGTCTCGACTATGGCTGCGGGCGTGGCCCCGCTCTGGCGGCGATGATGCGCGAGGCGGGCCACGACATGGCGCTCTATGACCCGTTCTCCCATCCCGATGCGGCGCGGCTCGGCGAGACCTACGATTTCATCACCTGCACCGAGGCGGCCGAGCACTTCCACCGGCCGGCGGAGGAATTCGACCGTCTCGACGGCATGCTGCGTCCCGGCGCCTGGCTGGCGGTGATGACCTGCTTCCAGACGGACGATGCGCGCTTTGCCGGCTGGCAGTACCGGCAGGACCCGACGCATGTGGTCTTCTATCGCGCCGCCACTCTGCAAAAGCTTGCGGCGCAGCGCGGCTGGACCTGCGACATCCCGGTGAAGAACGTGGCGCTCATGCGCAAGGCGGCTGCCGGCGCGTGATGCAAAGGGCCCGGTTGACTCCATGGCCGTCGCACCCGAACCTAGGCGATCACGTCAAGCCAGACACGAGGGAGGCCATCCATGTTGAAGTTCTATTACAGCGGCGCGCCCAACCCGACCAAGGTCGCGCTCTTCCTGGAGGAGTGCGGACTTCCCTACGAGGCGATCCCGGTCGATACGCGAAAAGGGGAGCAGCACAAGCCCGAGTATCTCGCCGTGAATCCGAACGCCAAGGTGCCGGCCATCATCGACGGCGACGCCACCGTGTTCGACAGCAATGCCATCCTGCTCTATCTCGCCGAGAAGACCGGCAAGTTCCTGCCGGAGAACACACCCAAGGCCCGGGGTGAGCTGCTCTCATGGCTGATGTTCGTGGCGTCGGGCGTCGGTCCGTATTCGGGCCAGTCCGTGCATTTCCGTAACTATGCCCCGGAGAAGCTGCCCTACGCGATCAACCGCTACGCCTTCGAGGCCCAGCGCCATTTCGGCATCCTGGATGAGCGCCTCGCCAAGCGGAAATACATGCTGGGCGACGTCTACACGATCGTCGACATGGATGTGTGGGGCTGGGCGCGCCTGATGCCGAACATCCTGGGCGAAGGCGCCTGGGACAAATTCAAGAATCTCAAGCGGCTGGTCGATGAGATCAGTGCGCGTCCCGCCGCCCTGCGTGCCGTCGCGCTCAAGGACAGGCACAAGTTCAAGACCGACATGGACCAGGAAGCGCTCGACGCGATGTTCCCGCATCTCAAACGTAAGATCGCCTGATCAGGCGACCACCAGGTAGTCCATCGAGGAGAGCACGCCGCGCAGGCTGTGGATGATGGCGTCGATCGCCCGGTTTTCGCCGCCGTCGCGATAGGCGGCGTAGACCCGGCCGTCGCCGACCGGCGGGTCGGTCTGCAGGACCACGAGCGATCCGTCCGCGATCTGGCGCTCCACCATCTTGTGCGGCAGCACGCCCACGGCCACACCCGAGGCAATAAGGTGGGCCGAGACCGTGACGCTGCTGCACATGTCGATACGCGCCGGCTCGATGCCGGCGGCGGCGAACCAGTCCTGCGTCTGGCGGAACATCGCCGAGGGCGGCGGGTTGGAGACGATCGGGATGTGGCGCAGATCGGCCGGCCGGACCTTGCCGCTCAGCCCCCAGGACGGCGCCGCCATGAACGAGGTCGGCTGCAGGCCGAGCGGGATGAGCCGGATGCCGCTATGCCCGACCGGGTTGACCAGGACAGCGAGGTCGAGCTCGTGGCGGACGAGCTCCGGCTCGAGGGCGGCCGTGGTGGCGATGGTGAATTCCGGGCGCAGCGCGGGATGGTCCTGGCGCAGCGCCTGGACCAGCGGCGCCACGCAGACCATCGCCACACCCTCGGCGACCCCCACCCGCGCGCCCCCCGCGACCGGTTTCTGGCCCGGCGCGTCGCGGATGCGGTCGACCTCGCGCAGCACCGTCTTGGCGCGATCGAGCAGTCCGAGCCCGCTGGCCGTTGGGCGGATGCCCCGCCCGGCCCGCTCGAAGACCTGCATCCCCAGCGCGTTCTCGAGGTCCCGCAGGCGGAGCGACACGGTCGGCTGGGCGAGGTTGAGCTGACGGGCCGCGGCCTGAACCGAGCCGAGCTCCACCGCCCAGAAAAAGGCCTCGAGTTGAGCCAAGGTCAGACGCATTGGTTTTTCTAATATGTCGCCGCTAAATAATCCAATTGGATTTAATTGACTGAAGGGCGGTACCAGTTCGGCCGCTGGTACCCTTTTACGTCTGCCGTGCCGATGGTTGTCTCTCCCCCTTCCCGTATCGTCCGTATCGATGGCTACGAGGTGTCCTGTCCGCTGCCCGAGCGTATCGGCAATTCGCGCGGCTTCTTCGACAGCCGCAGCGCCTTGCTGGTCGCTCTCACGACCGCGGAGGGTGTGACGGGCTGGGGCGAGACCTGGGCTCTTCCCGGTGCGGCGGCTGCGATCATCCGCCAGGATCTGGGCCCCCGCCTTCTCGGCCAGGACGGCGCCGCCCCCCGCCGGCTGCATGATCGGATGATGCAGCAATTCCCGGACCGCCACGGCGTTCCGCTGATGGCGATCAGCGCGCTCGATATCGCCGCCTGGGACGTCGCCGCGCGGACCGCCGGCCTGCCGCTTCACGCCGCGCTCGGCGGTGCCGTGCGCGACCGCGTCTTTGCCTATGTCAGCGGCCCGTTCCTCAAACCCGGCGCCGATCCCTACAAGGACTACCTGGCCGATCTCGAGGGCTACCTGAAGGCCGGGTTCCGCGCCATCAAGCTGCGTCTCGGCACGACCCCCGCTCGCGATGGCGCGATGGCACGCCAGGTGCGCGAGCGCATCGGGCCGGAGATACCCTTGATGGTCGATCTCAACCAGGGCTTCTCCTTCGGCCTGGCGGCGGACCTGGCGCGGCGCCTGGTCGAGTGCAACGTGCGCTGGCTGGAAGAACCGATGCCCCACGAGGATCTGGCCGGCTATCGGCGGCTGGCGGAGCAGGTGCCCATCGCCCTCGCCGGCGGCGAATCGCTGTTCGGCCTCGGGGCGTTCCGCGAGGTCATCGGCGGCAATCTGCTGCAGTTCGTGCAGCCGGACCTGGCGCTGTGCGGCGGCATCACCGAGGGGCTGAAGATCGCCGCCTTCGCCGAAGCGTTCGGCATCCCGCTGGTGCCCCATGTCTGGGGCACGGCGATCAATTTCAACGCCTCGCTGCATTTCACCTCGGTGCTGCCGGAGAAACCCGGGCAGGGGATGCCGTGCCCTCTCTTCGAATACGACTACTCCTACAACCCGCTGCGCACGCTGTGCGGCGAGGCCGGCGTCGATCATGCCGGCACGCTCGCGGTGCCGGATGCGCCGGGCCTGGGGCTCGATCTCACGCCGGACCGCTTCAAGTCGCTGATCGTCAACCAATGGACCGTGCACTAGCGGTCATAACCAAACCCAAATCGGAGGAAACCACCATGCTCTCTCGCAGAACTCTGACGGCTCTGATTCTCTCCGCCGGCGCCCTCGTGGCGCAGGACGCCGCCGCCCAGACGAAGGTGCTCAATCTCGGCTTCGTCGGCCGCCAGACCGCGCCCGAGGGCATCTCGGTCACGGCGATGGCCGAGGCGGTCAAGCAGCGCACCAACGGCCGCGTCGAGATCAGGCTGCATCCGGGCGGCGCGCTGGGCGGCGACCGCGAGGTGATCGAGGGCGTGACACTCGGCACGGTCGACATGACCGTGGCCTCGACCTCGATCTTCGCCAACTTCGTGCCCGACCTCCAGGTCTTCGACATTCCCTTCCTGTTCCGCGATTTCGATCACGCCATGGGTGTTCTCGAGGGGCCGGTTGGCCAGGAGATGATGGCCAAGATCAATGCGCGCGGCATGAAGGGCCTGGGCTTCGGCGGCATCGGCTTCCGCCAGCTCACCAACTCCCGTCGCCCCGTCACGAGCGTGGAAGACGTCAAGGGCCTCAAGATCCGCACGCAGGAGAACCAGATCCATCTGCAGGTCTGGCGGGCGCTCGGCGCTCTGCCCACGCCGATGGCCATCCCCGAGGTCTTCACCGCCCTGCAGCAGGGCGTGGTCGACGGGCAGGAAAACCCGGTCGGCGCCATCATCAACAACAAGTTCGGCCAGGTGCAGAAGCACCTGACCATCAGCAACCATGCGTTCACGCCGCTCGCCCTGGTCATCAACCCGGCGGCCTATGCAGCGCTCTCGGCGGACGATAAGAAGGTTCTCGACGAGGAGGGCCTGAAGGCCATGCGGCGCACGAAGGACGAGGTCGCCAAGGTCGAGAAGACCGGCGTCGATGAGCTGCGCGGCATGGGACTGCAGGTGGTGGAGAAGATCGATACGGCGAAGTTCCAGGATATGCTGAAGCCCACCTTCGCCGATCTCGCCAAGCGCTTCGGCGAGTCGACCATCAACCGCATCAAGGACCACAAGTGAGCGCAGCGCCCGTGGGTCAACCGGGGGGCGCTTCGGCAAAAGGCGCCGTGGCGGTGCTGCTTCGCGTGGAGCAGGCCGTCACCGGGGCCAGCCTCTTCGTGGCGTGCGGCCTGCTGGCCGCCGCCGCGGGGGTGGGCTTCTACCAGGTGCTGACGCGTTTCGTGTTCTCGGAGCCGGCGACCTGGTCGGAGACGTTGATCCGTCTGCTGTTGATCTGGATGGCCTATCTCGGCCTGTGCGGGGCCATCCGCATCGGGGCGCTCGTCTCGGTCGATGTGCTCTACCGCGCCTGCAAGGGCCGCGCGCGGCGCGCGTTGCAGGCCGCGATCACGCTTGCCACGCTCGTGCTGCTGGCGCTGCTCTTCTGGTTCGGCACGGCGCTGGCGTATCGCGTGCGCTTCCAGACCCTCGCCGGGCTGGAAATTCCCGTGACCTGGGGTTACGCCGCGGTTCCCGCCGGCGCGCTCATCTCGATGCTGGCTGTCTTGGCGCACTATTTCGATCCGAAGCGCGAAGAGCTGGAGAACGCCGTTTAAAAAAACAACCTCACCCTGAGGAGGCCGCGTCTTCGCGGCCGTCTCGAAGGGTGGCCACCCTTCGAGGCTCGCCCTCACGGGCTCGCACCTCAGGGTGAGGTTGTTCTTCAATAAAGGGGAATGCGGACATGACCGCGACGATGCTGATCACGATGTGCGCGCTGCTGATGCTGGCGGTGCCCGTCGCCGTGTCGGTCGGCCTGGCGGCCATCGCCGGCATGACCATCTTCACGCCGTTGCCGCTGATCCTGATCGGCCAGCAGGCTTTCGCGGCTCTGGATAAGTTCCCGCTCGCCGCCGTGCCCTTCTTCATCCTCGCCGGCAATCTGATGGGCGAGGGCGGCATCTCGGCCCGGCTGGTCGACTTCGCCAAGTGCCTGGTCGGCGGCGTGCAGGGCGGCCTCGCCTGCACCTGCATCCTGACCTGCATGATCTTCGCCGCCGTCTCCGGCTCCAGTGTCGCCACCACCTTCGCCATCGGCGCCATCCTGATCCCGGCGATGGTGCGGCACGGCTACCCCGTGCCGTTTGCCGCCTCCCTGCAGGCGAGCGCCGCCGAGCTTGGCGTCATCATCCCGCCCTCGATCCCGATGATCCTCTACGGGGTCGCGGCCGAGGTCTCGATCGGCGAGCTGTTCATTGCCGGCTTCGGCCCCGGTCTGCTGATCGGCGCGGCGCTGATGGCCTTCGTCTATCTCTGGTGCCGCTTCAAGGGCTACGGCAAGCAGGACGCCGAGGGGCGCCTGCCGCTGCTCGCGGCCACGCGGCGCGCCGGTCTGGCCCTGCTCATGCCGGTGATCATCCTGGGCGGCATTTACGGCGGCATCTTCACGCCGACCGAGGCCTCCATCGTCGCCGTCATCTACGCGCTGGTGGTGAGCTGCTTCATCTACCGCGAGCTCGACCTCGCCGGCGTCTACGCCGTCCTCAGGCGCTCGGTGATCTCGTCCTCGGTGATCATGTTCATCATCGCCATGGCCGGGCTGTTCAGCTTCCTGCTGACCCGCGCCGGCATCCCGGCGCAGATCGGCGCCTGGATCATCGCCAATTTCAACGAGGCCTGGGCCTTCCTGCTCGCGGTCAACGCCTTCCTCTTCATCATCGGCATGTTCATCGAGACCTCGGCCTCGATCATCGTGCTGGCGCCGATCTTGGCCCCGGTGGCCATGCGCTTCGGCATCGACCCCGTGCATTTCGGCATGGTGATGGTGGTCAACCTGGCGCTGGGCATGATCACGCCGCCCTTCGGGGTCAATCTGTTCGCCGCCTGCTCGGTGGCGAGGATCTCCCTCGACCGCATCACCCGCTCGCTCGTCCATTTCGTGCTCGTCGTGCTGGCCTGCCTGATGATCATTACCTACGTACCGGCGGTCTCCCTGACCCTGCGAGACCTCTTCTATTGATCGCGGCCACCGCGGCCCTGGTGGGGGTTTGACCCCATAAGGCTTCCCGTATATCTACGGGACCTTCGGGGGCTGTTGGGGCGTAGCCAAGTGGTAAGGCAGCGGATTTTGATTCCGCCATTCCTAGGTTCGAATCCTAGCGCCCCAACCATGCCCGGGCGGCGGTAACAGGCGTCGCCGGATGTCCGACTCGATCTCGCTTCGGCCGCCGTTAACCGATTCGCGCCTCGCGGCGCTGTTTGCCTATTGGGAGAGCAAGCGGAACGGCCGCCCCATGCCCAAGCGTGCCGATATCGACCCCATCGAGATGCGGCAATGGCTCGGCAACCTGCTGCTCATCGACGTGAGCGAGGACGGCAAGTTCGTCTACCGGCTCTACGGCACGCGTTTCGTCGACAATTTCGGCCACGACATGACCGGCCGCTCGGTCGACGATCTGCCGGTCGAGCAGCAGGAACGGGTGCGCGCCGATTACCAGGCCGTGTGCCGCTCGCGCCTGCCGCGGGCGCGTCTCTACACGGCGTCGTTCGAGGTGCCGCAACGCGGCCCGATGCCGCGCAGCGAGGCGCAGGTAGTGACGTGGGAGCGTCTGGTCCTGCCGCTCAGCGACGCCGCCGAGAGAGTCGAGATGCTGCTGGTGGCCGCGTATCCGCTGCCGGATTTGCGCCCGTCGAGCAGCTGAAGGCTTAGCGCCCCGGGGAGCGTGAGCCGGCTTGATCGAGCAGGTCGAAGAGCCGGCGGAATTTCAGGCCCTGATTGCGCAGGCGCGTATTCCAGGTGAGGGCAAGCTGGCGCAGCCACTGGACGGCGCCGGGATCGGCGCGGTTGGCGGCGAGGGCCCGCTGCACATCGACCAGGACGCGCATCGCATTTTCCGCATTGGCCTTGTGCTGCGGGTCTTTGCGCGCCTCGATGATCATCTTCTGGATCATGCGCATCACCATCACGGCGGGGGCGGATTCGTCGAGCGTCGGGCCGGGCGTGGCCACAGGCTCGGCGGCGACGCCGCTGTCGTTGGGTTCGTCGGTCATAGGATCGTCCTGAAGGTCCCCCGGGATGACTACTATAGTCTCGATACCGGAAAACCACTAACGAAGGGTTGAGCGTCAGCGCCCTTCGCGCCGCCAGGCGAAGATCAGAGTCAGCAACCCAACCGCGAACAAGGCAATGCCCGGCAAAAGCGGAAGTTGCATGATGCCGGCGACCACGTAGTCGCCGTTGGCGCGCAGGCCGATCCAGCCCCGGCCGCCCGGCTCCTTGCCGCCCGTATCGCGGTTGGGACGCACGCGGCGCACGTCGGGTGGGCCGTCCGCGAGCCACAGGATCTGGCCGCCGGTCGCGGCCGAGGCGAGGCGCAGGGGCTCCTCGGTCGTGCGCACGTCGGCGAGTTCCACCGGATTGAGCGCCCCGACCGCGGCGATGGCGATCCGCTCGCCATCGGTGACGTGGTAGAGGCCGGGCGCCGTCACCTGCAGGCTGCCGGTTTGCCGCCCGTCGCGGCCCTCGGTCAGGGCGAGGCTCTCGCGCCGGCCGTCGGGGAAGGTGACCTCGACGCCGCGACCGTCCGGCTCCAGGGTGCGGCGCGCGATCTCGATGCGGTCGCCGCGCACGGTGGCGCGCAAGTCGTTCTCCTCGAGCTCCGGCTCTTTCATCAGCCAGTGCGCGATGCGGCGCAGCAGCTCGGCCTGGGGGCCGCCCTGCTCGTAGCCGCGGGCCCACAGCCAGATGTGGTCGGACATGAACTGGGCGACGCGGCCTTCGCCGACCCGGTCCAGCATCAGCAGCGGCCGGTCGCGCGCGCCCGAGAGCAGCGCGTGTCCCCGGCGCGGTTCGATATCGACATGGCGGAACCAGCGGCCCCAGGTGGGATCGGCGCCACCGATGCCGGCATTCGGCAGATCGGCGGTCACCGGATGGCGGCGCCCGAGATCGGTGACCTTGGGGCGGAAGCCTTCCTCGAAGGTCTGGCCGGTCGGCGTGCCGGGCAGGAGCTGCCCGAGCGGCGAGTTGAACAGGTTGTTGGTCGTGCCGATGTTGGGACCGGTGGCGACCATCAGCGCGCCGCCGTTGCGCACGTAGCGGACGATGTTGTCGAGATAGACCTGCGCCAGCACGTCGCGCCGGCGGTAGCGGTCGAAGATCACGAGGTCGAACTCGTGCAGCTTGACCTCGAACAGCTCGCGGATCGGGAAGGCGATCAGCGACAGCTCGTTCACCGGCGTGAAGTCCTGCGCCTCGGGCGGGCGCAGGATGGTGAAATGGATGAGGTCGACCGACGGATCGGACTTCAGCAGGTTGCGCCAGGTGCGTTCGCCGGGGTGCGGCTCGCCAGTCACCAGCAGCACGCGCAGCCGGTCGCGCACGCCGTTGACCACCACCACGGCGCGGTTGTTGTCGAGAGTGAGCTCGCGCGGGCCGGGCTCGACGGCGATCTCGAACACCGTGGCGCCGCCATGGTCGAGGGTGAAGTCGATCTCGGTCGGCACGTTGACCGGAATGCGCACGCTCTGCGGCTCGCCGCCGTCGCGACGGATATCGACGCGCACCGGCTCGCCACGCTGGTTACCGCCCTCGTCGACCTTGAGCGTCATGGTCTGCGGCTTGCCGACGATGCCGTAGGTCGGGCTGCGCTCGACCACCAGCCGGCGGTCGACCTCGTTGCGGTTGCCGGTCAGCAGCACATGCACCGGGGCGGGGATGCGCACGCCCGCATTGTCCTTGGGCGCGTCGTGGACCTGGCCGTCTGTGATCATGACGACGCCTGAGAGGCGCGAGCGCGGCACGTCGCCGAGCGCGCGTTCCACGGATTCGAAGAGCCGCGTCCCGTCGCCGCCGCCGATCCCGGTGCTGCCGCCGCTGCGCACGACCCGGACCTCGAGCTCCTTCTGGCCGCTCAGGCGCGACTGGACCTGCTGCAGGGCGGTCTCGGTGCGCGCCTTGCGCTCGCCGATGCCCTGGCTCGCGCTTTCGTCGACCACGATGAGGGCGACGTCCGGCAGCGGCCGGCGCTCCTCGACCACCGCGGTGGGGTTGACCAGGGCCAGCAGCAGGCCAAGGACGGCGGCCGTGCGCCAGCCCGCACCCCGCGCGCGGCGCCACCACAGGGTCGCGACCAGCAGCACGGCCACGATCGCCACCGCCGCCAGCAGCAGCGGCGGGATCAGCGGCGCGGCAATGAAGGAGAGATCACCGCTCATCGCCGGATCCGATCGAGGATGGCGTCGACATGGACCTGGTCGGCCTTGTAGTTGCCGGTCAGCGCGTACATCACGAGATTGACGCCGAAGCGGATGGCGGTCTCGCGCTGGCCTTCGCCGCCGGGCACGGCCGCGTATTGCGCGCGGCCTTGGCTGTCGGTGGCCCAGGCCGCCGCCCAGTCATGGGCGCCGATGACGACCGAGGTGACGCCGTCGTTGACGCGGCTGTCCGCCTGCTCGATCCATACCGGCTGCCCGACCCAGCGGCCCGGGAACTCCGCGAGAAGGTAGAAGGACTTGGTCAGGACGTGATCGGCCGGGATCGGCGCCAGCGCCGGCAGGTTGATCTGACGCAGGATGTTCTGCAGTCGCACGCCGGCGGGGCCGCGGCCGCCGCGCTCGGCATCGCGCGTGTCGAACAGGATCATGCCGCCCTGGCGCAGGAAATCGTTGACCCGCGCCATGGCGGCCGGCGACGGCAGATTCCCGTCGGGCGCCACCGGCCAATAGAGCAGCGGATAGAAGGAGAGCTCGTCCTGCTCGATATCGATCTCCGCCGGCTGGCCGGGGTCGATGGCCGTGCGCCGCGACAGGATGGCCCCGAGACCGAGCAGGCCGGCCCGCGCGACATCGTCGATATCGCTGCGGCCGCTGCGCACATAGCCGAGGCGCGTGGCCAGTGTCGCGGAGATCGCGGCCGCGTCGTCGCCCGAGGGCGGTGTGCCGGGGCGTTGCAGCTGCGCCTCCGCCGGGGCCGCGGCCGCGATGAAGAAGGCGAGCAGGGCGGCAGTGCCGCCGGCGCGGGGCATCCATCGCCCCCCGAGAAGGCCGCGCAGGATCAGGCTGATGACCAGGTCGGCCAGCATGAGGAGCAGGGCGAAAAGCAGCAAGCCGGGCTTGGTGTCGATTTCGCGGCTGTGCTGCAGCTCGTGTCGGTTGATGCCGGCGGGAAGCTCCGCGAGCGCACGCGGCGGCGGCACGCTGGCGGAGAGATTGAGCGCCCGGCGGCCGAACTCGGCGCCGTAATAGCCGGGGGGGTATTTCGGCCCGATTGCCACCTTGGCGAAATCGCGGCCGGCAATGCCCAGCGCGGCCGGGCTCGAGGCCTGCAGGCGGCCGAAGCCGTCAAGCGAGGACAGTGGCGGCAGGATGGCGTCGCTGGCCTCGCCGGCCACGCCCTGCGACAGGGCGACCAGACGCTGCAGCATCTCGACGAACAGGCCGGAGATCGGCAGCGTCGACCACTCGGGCGTCGCCATCGTGTGGACGAGGACGAGCCAGCCATCGCCGCGCCGGTCGTAGGTGATGAGCGGCGTGCCGTCGGTCAGTCGCGCCCAGGTCTTGCTGGCGAGGTCGAGGCTCGGCTCGGCCAGGACCTGGCGCAGCACCTTGACGTCATCGGCGATGGTCAGGCCGGCGAACGGGCCGCTGGGATCGAAAGCCTGCAGGCTGACCGGCTGGCCCCAGGACATGGCGCCGCCGAAGCTGCGGCCGCCGCCGCGCAAGGGGACGGGAATGAAATCGTCACCGCCTTCGGCGAGCCGGGCTCCGGCGAAGCGCAGGACCATGCCTCCCTTCTTGAGCCAGTCCTCCACCGCCGTCTGATCGGCCGCGGCAAGGCGCCCGGTGTCGGCCAGGATCAGGACGGCGAGTTCCCGCTGCAGCAATTCCTGCGCGCCGCCGACACGCACCTCGCTGAAGGGTGCGAGCGCGCGCTGCAGGTAATAGACGTCGCCGAGCAGCGGCTGCTGGCGCTCGATCGGCCCGCCGGACACCAGCCCGACCGGGCGGCGGCGCCAGCGCTCGTCGACCAGCACAACCGCGCCGGCTGAGGCTTCGCCCTCGATCTCCAGCCGGGCGACACGGTTGCGCAGCTCGGTCGGCAGGTTGATGCGCACCTGGGCGTTGGTCTGGCCTTCGTTCCAGCGCAGCTCCTCGCGGGCCAGCAGGCGACCGTCATCGCCGATGGCGCGGATCGGCACGCTGGCCGTGCCCGCCCCCGTGGCGCGCGCCGCGCCGGCCGTCAGGCCGCCGGCTTCCGCCGCCGGCGGGAGCAGCATGCGCGCCAGGGCGTTGCCGTCGGTCTCGGCGTAGAGATCGACGCCGCCGAAGCGCTGCAGCCGCTCGAGCAGAGGGGCGAGCTGATCGTCATGCAGGCCGTCGGCGATATAGACGATGTTGGCCGCGCCGGGCAGGGACACGCCGTCGAGGCTGGCGCGGGCGGCGGCGCGGTCGACCGGCCAGGGTTTGGGCTCGAGCGCGGTGACCAGGCTGCGCACCTCGCTGGCCGACATCAGGCGCGAGGGGCGCGGCGGCTCGCCGGTGACGACCGGCGCCGTCGCCAGCAGCATCACCGGCTGGCGGTTGCGATCGGCGCGTTCGACGATGTCGCTGATCATCGTCTTGCGCGCCGTCCAATGCCGCGCCGCCGCCCAGCCATCGTCCACGACGATCACCACCGGACCGCTGGTGGCGATCCGCGCCCCCGGATTGAGCAGGGGATGGGCGAGCGCCAGGATCACCAGCGCCGCGATGGCCATGCGCAGCAGCAGCAGCCAGAGCGGTGTCTGCGCCGGCGTCTCTTCCTTGGGCTTCAGCTGCAGCAGCAGGCGGATGGCCGGGAACAGCGCCTTGCGCGGGGCCGGCGGCGTGACGCGCAGCAGCCACCACAGGATCGGCAGCGCCGCCAGCATCAGGAGCCAGAGCGGGGAAAGGAAGGCGATGCCGGACAGCGCGCCCATCAGCGATAGCTCGGCTTGGCCAGCGCCTGGTAGAGCGACAGCACGGCGCTCTCCGGCGGATGGTCGGTGCGGTGCGAGAGGAAATTCCATCCGACCTGGCGCGCGATGTCGCCCAGGCCCGCCACATGCGCCTCGAACAGGTTCCGGTATTCGCCGCGCACGGCTTCGACGCGCGGCACCAGCATGTCGCCCTCCGCTTCGAGCCCCTCGAAGCGCGTGCGGCCGACGAAGGGCAGCGTCTCCTCGGCGGGATCGAGCAGCTGCACCATGAAGCCTTTGACGTCGCGGCCGGCGATGCGGCCGACGGCGGCGGCCACCTGATCGAGCGGTGAGAGGAAATCCCCGATCACCACGACCTGGGCGTAACGCGGCAGCGCCGCTTCCGGCGGCAGGCCGCTGCTGTCGGCGGGCGTCTGGGCCATCACTTCGGCGAGGCGATTGAGCGTGGCGCGGCCGGTCTGGGGGCGCGCCCCTTCGCCGAGCAGGGCAATGAGCTCACCGCCGCGCACCAGCAAGCTCATCAGCGCCAGCGTCAGGAGATCGGCGCGCTCCGCCTTCTCCGGCAGGCGCGCGGACGAGCGCCAGCGCATCGACGGCGAGACGTCGCGCCACAGCCACACGCTCTGCGACGCCTCCCATTCGGTCTCGCGGACATAGACGTGGTCGCTCTTGGCGGTCTGCCGCCAGTCGATCTGATCGGCGCCGTCATGCGGCTGGTAGCGGCGGAACAGTCTGGG
>Ga0196963_10001176_pt1 | contig 19028 bp, 8 predicted proteins | sample S1_5metaG_FD_148600 | JGI IMG/M metagenome (GOLD analysis project Ga0196963, IMG submission 148600) | Soil microbial communities from Anza Borrego desert, Southern California, United States - S1_5 | ecosystem: Environmental > Terrestrial > Soil > Desert | place: USA: California | collected... | reverse complement strand
AGATGATCCAGGACATCACCGAAGGTGAGGTGGACATCGGCACCATCGCGGCGGTCACCAGCGATGATGGCGGGACCGTCGATGCCGACGCTCCGATCATCAAGCTGGTCAACACCATCATTGTCGAAGCCTTTAAGGCACGCGCATCGGACATTCACCTGGAGCCGATGTCGAAAACCTTCCGTGTGCGCTACCGCATTGACGGTGTTCTCCACGACATGAAAGGGCCGCCCAAGCGGCTGCAGCCTTCAATCATCAGCCGGCTAAAGATTCAGTCGAACATGTCGATCGCGGAGAAGCGCATTCCGCAGGACGGCCGTATCCAGGCGAAGGTCGGCGGGAAACTGATCGATTTGCGCGTGAGCTGCCTGCCCACGAACCATGGCGAAAGCATCGTCATGCGTATTCTGGACAAGGAAGGCTTGAAGCTCGGTTTGCCCGAGCTTGGGTTCTTCACGGACGACCAGCAAACGTTCGAGCGGTTAATCGCCCTCCCTGACGGCATTCTGCTGGTCACCGGGCCGACCGGCTCTGGCAAGACCACCACGCTTTACTCCTGCTTAAATTATATCAACCGGCCTGATCGCAAGATCATCACGGTTGAAGACCCGGTCGAATATCAGTTGGCGGGCATTAACCAGGTGCAGGTGCAGGAAAGCATTGGCTTCACGTTTGCGGCGGCGCTTCGCTCGATGCTCCGCCAGGCGCCCAACGTGATCATGCTGGGGGAAATTCGTGACCTTGAGACCGCCAGCATCGCGATTAATGCGTCGCTGACGGGTCACTTGGTGTTCTCCACTTTGCACACGAACGACGCGCCGAGCGCGGTCACTCGTTTGATCGACATCGGTGTGAAGCCCTTCCTTGTGGCTTCATCCACTCGCGCGATGATGGCCCAGCGCCTCGTCCGCAAGATCTGCAAGAAATGCGCCGCGCCGCACATGCCGACGGAAACGGAGCTGCGCGCGCTCGCCATTGACCCGCACCGCACGGAAGGGGCCAACTTCCAGAAGGGCAAAGGCTGCCCAGAGTGCAAGAACACAGGGCATCGCGGACGCTTCGGCATCTTTGAAATCTTCATGATTGAAGACGCGGCTCGCCGGTTGATTTACGAGAAGGTTCCATCATCGGTTTTGCGCATCAAAGCGCGTGAAATGGGAATGCGGACCCTCCGTGAAGACGGATCCCGCAAAGTAGTGGCAGGGTTGACCACGGCAGACGAAGTTATCAAGAACACTGTGGGCGACCACGATTAGAAAGTTGAGAGAAGGGGGAAACCCCGTTGAAAAGTTATGTCATATTCGATGTCCGATCTGTTGCAGTTGGTGGTCTCCGAGGGAGCCGCTGACTTGCACATCCGTGTGGGGATTCCTCCTGTGATCCGCCTGCACGGCACCCTCCATCGTGTCGAAGGCCCTGTCCTCCGCCCTGAAGACACTGAAGAGCTGATGCGCAGCATCACCTCGGAAGACCATATCCAGCACATCCGTGAAAAAGGGGGCGCCGACTTCGGTTTCGCGTTCGGTGAGATGGCTCGCTTCCGTGTCAGCGCTTTCAAGGAAAAGGGCAACTTCGCGCTGGTTCTGCGCCAAATCCCCACCAAGCTGCTCACGTTCGAGCAGATTGGTTTGCCGCCGTCGGTGAAAGAGCTGCTCTACAAGCCGCGCGGCCTGATCCTGGTCACCGGTCCGACCGGTTCCGGCAAAACGACGACGCTGGCTTCGATGATCAACATCATCAACGAAGAGCGCGATGAGGCCCACATCATCACGATTGAGGATCCGATCGAGTACTATCATAAGCACAAGAAAGCGGTCATCACGCAGCGCGAAGTCAACGTGGATGTGCCAAACTTCGCGGAAGCTTTGCGCCGCGCTCTGCGTCAGGATCCCGACGTGATTCTGGTCGGTGAGTTGCGCGACTTGGAAACGATGGAAGCGGCGATCGCAGCCGCCGAAACGGGCCACTTGGTCTTCGGCACCCTGCACACCACGGGCGCAGCCAAGACGATTGACCGTATCGTGAACGCCTTCCCGACGAACCAGCAGGAGCAGATTCGCATTCAGCTTTCGACGGTGCTGCAGGCGGTGATTTCGCAGTTGCTGCTGCCGCGCGTGGACAAGCCTGGCCGTGTGGCGGTGTTCGAAGTGATGGTGAACACGCCGTCCATTGGCGCGCTCATCCGCGACAACAAAACATTCCGTATTAACTCCGACATTCAAACGGGCGCGAAGTACGGCATGGTTACCCTGGACAGCTTCTTGATTGATAAATATCAGGCTGGCTTGATTTCACAGGAAGAAGTCATCACCAAATCCCAAGACCCAACCACGATCATGGCCAAGCTCCAGGAACTGGAAGCAGCCAAGGTGGCTGGGGCCGCAGCTTAATCCTTATGCCGACGCTCATTAACGATCCATTGCTCGCGCTCGTGCGCGACCGGGAAATGATTGATGACCTTCAGGTCGAGGAGGTCACGCAGGAAGCCGCCCGGACCGGCAAGCCGATCAGCAAAGTGCTGAGCGACTTCGGCCTGGTGGACACTTCCATGCAGCTCCAGATCATGGCGGACGCCGTGGCCACGGAGGTGGTGGACATCTCCGACGCGACAATGACGCCCGAAGTGGTCGCTGCCATCCCTGCCGCGACCGCTCGCATGTACCAGGTCGTTCCGGTGGCTGTTTACGGCAACACCGTGCAGGTGGCATCTGTTAATGCGCTCGATCCGGGCCTGGCGGATCAGGTCGGTTTTGCCATCGGCAAAGAAGTGCAAATGGTCGTGGCGGATCCTGAACAGGTGATGCGCGCCCTGGACAAGTTCTATCCCGAGGTCGGCAGCGCGGCGGCTTCCGGGGAGATGGCCGACATTCTAAAGGAACTCGGCTCCTCGATGGACCTTAATGAGGTGCCCGAGGCGCAGGCTTCCACGTCCAAGGCGCAGGACATCGATCTCGCCGACGCGACCCCAATCATCAAATTTGTGAACCTGGTGCTCTTCCAGGCGATCCAGGACCGGGCGAGCGATATTCATTTCGAGCCCTTCGAGGACGAATTCAAGATCCGTTACCGCGTGGACGGCGCGCTGTATGAAATGACGCCGCCGCCCAAGCATTTGGCGCAGCCGGTGACCTCCCGTTTGAAGGTCATGGCGAATATGGACATCGCTGAGCGACGCTTGCCGCAGGACGGTCGTATCGCCATTAATCTCGGCGGAAGGCAGGTTGACTTGCGTGTTTCCACTCTGCCGACTCAGTTCGGGGAATCGGTGGTGTTGCGCGTGTTGGATCGCTCCGCTTTGACGCTGGACCTGGAAGTGCTCGGGTTGCCGAAGTTCGTTTACGATTACACGATCGAAGCGATTAACCAGCCGAACGGGATTTACGTTGTCACAGGCCCAACCGGCTCCGGTAAAACGACCACGCTTTACTCCTGCCTGCGCAAGATCAACAGCATCGACGTCAAGATTCTGACCGCTGAGGATCCGGTTGAGTTTGATATCGAGGGCATCATGCAGGTGGCGATCAATGAAGGTGTCGGGATGACCTTCATGAAGGCGCTCCGCTCCTTCCTGCGTCAAGACCCTGACGTGATCATGCTGGGTGAAATGCGCGACTTGGAAACCTCGCAAATTGCGATCCAGGCATCGCTCACTGGTCACTTGGTGTTGAGCACATTGCACACAAACGACGCGCCGGGCGCGGTTACTCGCTTGGTCGATATGGGTGTGGAGCCGTTCCTGATTTCTTCGACGCTCCTGGGTGTGCTGGCTCAACGTCTCGTTCGAACCATTTGCAAGAAATGCCGCACGCCGTTTGAGCCGACCGAAAACCAGCTTGCCCTGCTCAACTTGTCGCCTCATGAGATTGGCGACAAAGCGTTCTACTACGGCCGTGGTTGCGCGAACTGCAACGACACCGGCTACAAAGGCCGAAAAGGTATTTTCGAGCTGCTTATCGTCTCGGAAGTGATCCGTGAGCAGATCAACCAGCGCGCGCCGACTCTTGTCGTCCGCCAAAAAGCGGTCGAAAACGGAATGGTGACTTTGCGCCAGGATGGCTTGCGCAGCATTTTTGACGGCGACACCACGGTGGAGGAAGTCCTTAAGTACACATAAAAAGTGGGTGCGGAGCCAGGGGCGATAGAGTATGACGTTCCGCGCCTAACCCTGTCCAAGAAGTTAGAGAGAGAAGTTTATGCCCAAATTTAATTACGTTGCCATGGATTCCCGTGGCAAGGAAACCAAAGGCACGCTGGAGGTTGCTTCCCAAAATGAAGCGATCACGCGCCTTAAAGAAATGGGGTTCTTCCCCACAAAGGTGACCGAGGCGGAGAAGGGCGGAAAAGCGGAAAAGGGCGCGAAGAAGGTCACTTCAGCCAAGCCCGGGGCCAAGAAGAAGGGCGGGATGAACCTGAACATCCGCATCCCTGGCTTCGGCGGCAAAGTTAAACCCAAAGTTCTCACCACGTTCACGCGCCAGATCGCCACGCTGGTGGAAGCCGGTCTCCCGCTTTTGCGCGGGCTCCGCGTGCTTGAGAAGCAGGAGCGCAACGTCACGCTCAAGAAGATCATTAATGATCTCGCTGCTTCAATCGAAGGCGGCAGCACATTGTCCGAAGGCTTGGCGCAGCACCCGAAGGTGTTTAACAAGCTCTACGTGAACATGGTGAAGGCTGGCGAGTTGGGCGGTGTGCTCGAAGTCGTGCTCAAGCGTCTCGCTGAGTTCATGGAAAAAGCCCAAAAGATCAAGGGCAAGGTTGTGGCTGCGATGTTCTACCCGGTCGCGGTCATGGTGGTTGCGACCGTCATTCTCGGCGTGTTGATGGTGTTCGTCGTTCCGAAGTTCAAGCAGATCTTCGCGGACATGTTGGAAGGCCAGGATCTCCCGGCGTTCACAAACTTCGTGCTGAATATTTCTGACAAGATTGCGAACAACATCCTGGCGACGATCGGCATTATGATCGCGCTGGGCATCGCTTTTAAATTTTTCAAGAAAACGAAGTTCGGCCGCAAGTTGACCGATCGCGCGAAGCTGAAGATGCCCGTCCTGGGGCCGGTCATCAGCAAGGTGGCGATTGCCCGCTTCACGCGAACTCTCGGCACCCTCGTCAGCTCCGGCGTGCCCATTCTCCAGGCGCTCACGATTGTAAAGGAAACCTCCGGCAACGTCATTGTCGGTGAAGCGGTCGGCGCCGTGCATGAGAGCGTGAAGGAAGGTGAAACCATCACCCAGCCACTCGAAGCTTCGCGGGTGTTCCCCCCAATGGTTATTTCCATGGTGGATGTCGGTGAGCAAACCGGCGCGCTCCCTGAAATGTTGATGAAGATCGCCGATAACTACGAGGAAGAGGTCGATAACGCGGTGTCCGCAATGACTTCCCTTCTGGAGCCGATTATGATCGTGTTCCTGGCCGTCATCGTCGGCAGCATCGTGATCGCGTTGTTCCTGCCGCTGATCAAGCTGATCGACCAGCTCGGCGCGGAAGGCGGCAGCGGCGGCGGCGACGATTAAAAGTCAGTTCAGATTTACGCGAGACCGGCCAATTGGCCGGTCTCTTTTTTTTCGAGGCACGGTTGTGTTCGGAAAAATGGCCGTGCGAGTGTGCGGCCACGGTTGCTTACGCAATCGGCCGGAGGGGATTCCCTGTTGCAAGGAATGCTGGTTGGGGTAGGCTCCGTGGCTCGTGAGGTGTTTGGGTATTTCCGCTTGGTAACTCCGCTATGAGCCCCGATAAAAAGCCAAAGAAAACTGCCAGGTCTTCAGCGAAGCCCGCTGAAGCGGCGTCAGATAAAAGCCCCGCCAAGGCTCCGGGCGCGGACCAGCAAACTCCCGCGAAGAGCGCGCAAGCCGCTGCTCCCACCCCACCTTTAGAGGGGGCGAAACCAGCCAAACAACCGCGCGCCGCAAAGCCTAAAACCCTGCCTAAGAGCGAGCTGCCTCCTATTCTCCTAGAGGGGGACGTCACGAACGTCTCTCGCCCGAGCGGCCCGGGGACGCGGTATGCCTTGGGGGTGACCCGCCCATTGGAGGATCTTGGGGAGCTTCCAGAAGGTTACGGCACAAAACGCATTTGACTCACCATGCGGGATCCACATTGGCTCTACGCGAGTTGGGATTTAACCAGTGAGCAATTACGGGCGTTGAACGCTCAATCATCCGAGGGGCATCTCGTGGTCCGCGTCTTTCGCAACCGCGTCGGGACCAAGCCCGTTGCCGAAGTGCAGGTCCATCCCGAATCGCGCAACTGGTTTATTTACGTGGGCCAGAGTGAGACGAAGTTCTTGGCGGAACTTGGCTTTTACTCCAAAGGGGAGGGCGAATGGACCACCGTCGCCACCTCTAACGCGACGATCACCCCACCGGACACATTGTCCGATGACACCTCCGTTCAGTTCGCGACCATCCCAACGGAGGTGAGCTTCCGCCAGTTGCTCAGCGCTGTTCAGGAAGCGGCCCGAGAGCACGTTCCACTGGTTGAAGCGATTCGGCAATTGCGCGAGGCCGGTCACACGAATTTGCCCGAGCAACCAAATCTCCCTCCCGCCCAGTGGACTGAAGCTCAGTCGCAAGCTTTAGCGGCGGTGCTGACCATGGATCAAGTTCGCCGGGTTTGGATCGGCTCCCTTGAAGTCACGGAACTCATCCGCCGCCGCCTCGCAAAAGACATTTCCTCCATGGCCGCTGCGCAGCTCGCCGAGAAGGCCCAGCTCGGCGCGCTTTCCAGTGAGGCTCTCTCGAGTGTTTCCAGCGCGTTCGGCGGCATGCCGGCCCGCAAAGGGTTTTGGTTTAATGTGAACGCCGAGCTGATCATCTACGGCGCGACAGAGCCGGATGCGACCGTCACCATCGGTGGACGCCAGATTCGGTTGCGCCAGGATGGCAGCTTCAGTTTTCGTTTCGCGTTGCCGGACGGCAACTTCTCATTGCCAGCCCAAGCCACCGCGGCTGATGGGCATGACTCCCGCTCAGCTCACCTGCAATTCAAACGAGCGACCGATTACATCGGGCAGGTGGACGCGCACCCACAGGATCCATCGTTGCGCACACCCCGTCCGGAGCACACTGCGTAACCTTCTTTAGTCACTTCGATGTGGGCTGAATAACGATATGGCAGGATACCTCTCAATCATCCTGCACGCGCATTTGCCGTACGTGCGGCACCCGGAGCACGAGCGCTTCCTGGAGGAAAACTGGCTCTTCGAGGCGATCACCGAGACGTACATCCCGCTGATCCACGTCATGGATGGCTGGCTTCGCGATGGCATGGAATCGCGCCTGACCATGTCTCTCACGCCGACCCTCTGCACGATGCTGCTCGATCCGCTTCTGCAGGATCGGTACGTGCGGTATCTGGACGAGTTGATCGACCTCGCCGACAAGGAAACGCATCGCACCCATTGGGACAACGACCTTCGGCCTCTGGCGGAGTTTTATCTCAACCGCTTTTTCCAGATCCGCGACACCTACTTTGCTTACGGCAGAAACATCGTCGGAGCCTTCCGAAAATTTCAGGAGCAGGGGAAGCTGGAGATTATCACCTGCGCCGCCACGCATGGCTTGCTGCCCCTCATGCAGCAGAACCCCGAGTCCATTCGTGCGCAGATACTCGTGGCCCGGGACCATTATCGCTCCTGCTTTGGCGTGGACCCGCGCGGGATTTGGCTGCCGGAATGCGCTTACGTGGACGGCGTCGAGAACGTGCTGCAGGAAGCGAATATCCGCTGGTTCATCACCGACACGCACGGTGTGCTCCATTCCCGGCCGCGGCCGCGCTACGGCGTGTTCGCGCCCCTGTTCACGCCGAATGCAATCGCTGCTTTCGGTCGCGACTTGGAATCCGCCAAGCAAGTCTGGAGCCGGCATGAAGGTTATCCTGGGGATGGGCGTTACCGTGACTTCTACCGGGACATCGCTTTTGACCTGGACTACGACTACATCAAGCCGTATCTGCCCGCCCCGCCAAACCGAAGCTTCACCGGCATCAAGTATTTCCGCATCACAGGGGACACAGACCAGAAGGAGCCGTATCGTTTGGATCACGCGCGCGAAGCTGCTGCGGAGCACGCGCAGCATTTCGTCAATGCGCGCATCCAGCAGGTGCAGCATCTCAATGGCATCATGGATCGCGAGCCGATCCTGATCGCGCCGTACGATGCGGAGTTATTCGGCCACTGGTGGTTCGAGGGGCCGCAGTTCCTGGATTACACAATTCGCAAGCTGCACTACGACCAGAACGTGGTGAAGCTCACCACACCGGCCGAATACTTGAACCACAACCCAACCCAGCAGGTTGCCAAACCAAGCGCGTCGAGCTGGGGCGAAGAGGGTTATTGGCGCGTCTGGTTGAACGAGACCAACGAGTGGATTTACCCGCACCTGAATGTGGCCCAGGAGCGCATGCGAGAATTGGCAAATCTGTATCCAAATGCCACCGGCCTGACCGAGCGAGCCCTCAAGCAAGCGGCCCGTGAGCTATTGCTCGCCCAAGCGAGCGATTGGCCGTTCATTTTGAGGACCGGCACCAGCCCGGATTACGCTCGCCGCCGGGTCAAGGAGCATTTGCTCCGCTTCATCGCGATCCACGAGCAACTCACAAGCACAAAGGTCGATGAGGAATGGCTTGGCCGAGTGGAGTGGCAGGACAATATTTTCCCGCAGATCAACTACCGTTATTGGGCAAGCTAGCGCTTCGCGGCGCCCACCGGTGGCCATTACGATAGACGGCTGCGTTTCGTGAGCAAGGCGTTCACCTGACCGGCCCCTTTAGTAAAGGCCCTGCTGGGGCTCGGCCGCATCGAATCAATCACGCGCGCCAGTAAGGAGATCAGCGTGGCGGCTTCTTCGGGTTTGAATAAGCTGGCCAATTCTGCGCGTGCTTTTTCGCTCCTGCGCCATAGACGCTTCTGCAAAGATTTTCCGGCCAAAGTTAAGGCCACAGAGCGGTTGCCGGGCTGCCCCTCGGTCTTCGCGCGCTTGACCAACCCCCGCGTCTCCAGAGTGCGCAAGGTGGCGCGGAGCGTGCGTGGATCGATATTGGACCGCTGCGCGAGAAGGGATTCGTGCGCTGGGCCATCGGTCGCCAGGGCGGTGAGCAGGATGAACTGTTCAGAACTCATGCCGAGTTCGGAAAGCTCAGCACGCGTGCGCCCACGCAAGTGCGAGTAAGCCGCGCGGAGTCGAGTTGCCAGCTCATGGCCCATCTGTTGATGGGGATCAGGGGTCACGGCTTCATTGATGGCAAGGACTGTTATAGAAGCAAGTAGAAACCGCACGAAAGGGGCCTGCCCGTGGTCCTGAAGTTGTTCCGCTTGTAACCGGCTGGTTCAGTTGTAACTTCACGCCCATGAAATTTGGCGCGCATATGTCCACCAGCGGCGGCGTTTGGCGGGCAATTGAACGCGGCTGCGGCATCGGATGCGAGGTCATCCAGTTCTTCGTGAAGAACAACATGCAGTGGTTCGCCAAGCCGTATGCCCCTGTGGATATCACCAAATACAGCGAGGGGCTGTGCGCCTCGAAGCTCCACGCGGTTTTCGGTCACTCGGGATACCTCATCAATCTTGGCGCTGATCCCGGCCCTAACCGCGACAACTCCCTTAAATCGCTCATCCTGGAGATTGGACTGGCAGACTCCATCGGCTTGCCTTTCATGGTGATGCATCCGGGCGCGCACCTTGGCTGCGGGCCGGACAAGGGCCTGGGCAATATCGTGGCCGGACTCAATGAAGCCTTTCGCGCCACCAAGGGATCGAAGCTGCGCATTGCGTTGGAAAACACGGCAGGGCAGGGGAGTTGCATGGGCGAAAAGATCGAGCACATCGCTGCAGTGTATGACCGCGTCGATTGCCCGGAGCGGCTCGGCGTCTGTCTGGACACGGCCCATTTTTTTGAAGCGGGTTACGACATTCGCACCAAGGAAGGCTGGGACAAAGCCATTGGGGAAGTGGAAGAGTTGATCGGCCTGGACCAGGTGCTCGCCTTCCATTTGAACGATTCCAAGACTGATTTCAACTCACGCGTGGACCGTCACGCCGGCATCGGCCAAGGGAAGATCGGCAAAGAGGCTTTCCGCCACATCGTGAACGATCCACGGTTCAAAGACACGCCTGGTTGTCTTGAGACTCCGAAGTCTGAAGACCTCCACGAGGATGTGGAGAACCTCGCCATTCTCCGCTCTCTGCTCGAGGGCGCTGGAGCCTCTCCTAAACCAGCGAAGAAAGCCGCGCGACCGAAGCGCGCGCTAGCCGCCAAGAAAGTTTGAGCCGTGGAGAGTGGTATCCAGCCGATCTTCCGGCCATACCAGGCCGGGGCGCTTTCGTTGCGCAACCGCATTGTTATGGCGCCAATGACTCGGGGCCGTGCGGATGACCAGCGACGAGCCACTCCGTTGATGGCCGAATATTACGCTCAACGCGCAAGCGCTGGGTTGATCATCACGGAAGGGGCTGCGATTTCGGAGGAGGCTTACGGCTGGCAAGGCTCACCCGGAATTTACACAAGCGAGCATCGCCGCCGTTGGAGCAGTGTGGCCGATGCCGTTCAAGGCCGGCGCGGCACGATCTTCATGCAACTCTGGCATTGCGGCCGGGCATCGCACCCAGACTTCCAACCCAATGGCCTGGCGCCTGTTGCCCCGAGCGCGATTCCAATCCAGGAAGGTTTCGCGCGAACACCCGCAGGGAAGAAACCGTGGACCACTCCCCGCGCTCTTACCATCGACGAGATTCACCGCACGGTTCATGACTATCGAGATGCCGCCTTGCGGGCGCGGGACGCGGGATTCGATGGCGTGGAACTGCACGCTGCAAATGGCTACTTGATTGACGAGTTCCTGCGGGATGGCGCGAATAAACGCACGGATGATTACGGCGGCAGCGTCGCCAATCGCGCTCGGTTTCTGCTGGAGATTTGCGAGGCGATTTCGAAGTCGTGGGAAGGCCAGCGGCTGGCGGTGCGGCTCTCGCCGGGGATAACGTTCAACAGCATGTCGGACTCTGATCCCGAAGCCTTGTTCTGTTTCGTTGCCGAGAAACTGAACGCCTTCAACCTCGCCTACCTGCACATTTACGAACCGGCTCCGGGCGCCACGTCGCCCATCTTTAACGGCCAACGTCTCGGCCCGCAGATCCGCTCCATCTTCAAAGGAACGATTATTCGCAACGGTGAATTCAATGCGCAATCCGCCGCGGCGATGATCCAATCCGGAGAGGCAGACCTGGTTTCGTTTGGACGATTGTTTATCTCCAACCCTGATCTTCCCGCTCGGTTCGCGAACAACGCTTCGCTCCAGGCTGCCGACCCTCGCACGTTCTACACACCCGGCCCTGCGGGATACACAGATTATCCGCTGTTGGCTTGATCCCAGAAAAAGCAAAGCCCCAGGCGCGTCACCTGGGGCTTCTCGCGTCTTTGTCCTTAGAGGCCTACTCTATTAACAAAGCGTCTGAACCGGGAAGGAGAGGCCCGGGGGCCGCCTTCACGGCACGATAGAAAATCAATCCAGCGCCATTGGGCAAGGATATTTCTTGCATCAATAACGCAGGATCAACCTCGATCAGTTCGCCATTCCCCCAAACCCCGCCGGGATTCAGGCGGTTCGATGTCTGCAACCGATAGCTCGCATCTGCGCGGCCGAAGAGCCGCACACGGCGTGAACCGCCCGCGCCCAACTCCGCTTCCAGAATCGGTTCGGAATGGAGAATCACCACCCGGCCCGACTTCAGGTAAGTTGTCCCCACTGTTGTGCCATCTGGCTTGCTCGCAACAACTTGCTGCAGCCGGACATTCGCGAACATGGAGCGATCCGATTGGGCGCTGGTGAACTGGATTTGCGCCAGTGTTTGGTTGCCTTGGAAGACCTTTCCGGTTGCGGCGCTGATGCGCGCGCTCCAGAGGCCGTGAGACGCAGGAGCGCCCGCCCCTTGGACAAGCTCAACATTGGCGATCTCCGGCACCCAGCCTTCGACTTGCACGCCGCGCAATTCTGCCGGGGCGCTGAAGGTGAAGGTGATGTTGGTTAGGGCCGCGCTGCTGAAGATCTCCAGCGGAACGGATCCGGAAGCGCCCGCGAGCACCACGGATTGCCCCACGCGCGCATCCACATAATCGGTCACCTGCACTGTGAACGACTTCACGTCGCTCAGGGCAGGGGAGCCGTCGTCTGTGACACGGATCGCCACATGGAACGTCTGCGCAGCTTGCGCGCGTGTTGGTCGCCAGGTGAAGACGCCGTTGGTGGCGTTGACGGCGGCGCCAGCGGGCGCGCCGGGCTCCAGCGTAAAGCGCAAACGATTCCGCGGGATGTCGGCATCGGAGGCGCTGTTCGTGAACACGAGCAATGTGTCCGCGCCGACAACCTTGCTGCTGATGGCCGCCAGCGAAGGCGGTGTGTTCGCACCCACGCGGCGCCAGGTCCGGCTCACGTTCGTTGATCCGCTGTTGCCTGCCAGATCCTGAACACCCTTCAAGTCCACCGACAGGTTGTAAAGCCCCGGGGTGTCCGTGACGGTTGCCAGACCGCTGATGCGGTAAGTGTTGCTCGATGCAAACAGGATTTCCGCGCTCGCGGGCAAACTTACCGCAATGCCTTCGCGGCTCAGTGTCACATCCGCTTTGGTGAAGGTGGCGGCGTGGATTGCCTCGTTGAACGTGATTTCCAACGCAGGCAAGCCGTTGGAGCGAAGCGTGTCGATCTCCTGCAAGGCGGCGTTCGGCCCGACGAGGTCAACAAACACATCCAGGAACGAGTCGCCCGACACATTCGCGGCGGAGTCGCTGGCATGCACTCGAATGCGATGCTGCCCTGCGGTCAGTTCCAGCGCCTTCGTGAAGTTTGTCCCTGACACCGTCGCTGGCCCGAGGTCAGCGCGCGTGGAGATGTCGTAAAGACGCACCGTCAGGTTCGTCTCGCTCACCGACCCTGTGAAGGTCACAGACTTGGCGCTGGTCAAGGCATCCGAGCTGGAAGCACCGAGGTCAGGGGAGATTGCCAAACGCACGGGCGCCGCGGGTTTGCCGAGGTCTAGCGTCCATGAAGTGGAAGCGGTTCCACGGCCAGGATTGCCGGCCGGATCGCTGATGCCGGCGGCATTGACCGTGAGAACGTAATTCCCTTCCAAGCCGCTTACCCAATTGAAATTCTCAATTCGGTAACGTGTGTCCGTAATGCGAGCCACACTAACCGCGGAGGTGACAAGATTAGCCCCGCCGTTGCGGGTGAGGCTGACATCGGCATGAGTGAAGGTCGCTGCGTCGATAGGTTCGTTGAACCGAACCTCAAGCGATGGCACCACAATGTTCCGTGGGTTTGTGGAAGGCTTCTCCAACTCCACAACCTGCGGGCCGTTCGCATCCACAACCCAGCGGGTCGTCAGGGCGCCTTTGCCCGCAACGCCGGCGGGGGTCTTCACGCCCGCCGCATTGATTGTGAGGCTGTATTCGCCCTCTGCTGCGCTCACCGCGCCGAGACCGGTAATATTGAAGGTGGTGTCATCCACTTTGGTGATCACCGCCAGCGCGCTGGAGAGGTTCACGCCGCCGTTCAAACGCAGCGCCAGATCGGCGGAGTCAAACGTGGTCGCGTCGATCGCCTCCGAGAATTGCACTTGCACGCTGGTGACAGGCGCGCGGCGAACGATCGGATCGAACTCAGTCAACTGCGCGACCACCGGCGCCCCGGACGATTTGGCCCAACGGACTGTTGCGACGCCCGAGCCTGCGGCGCCGGTTGCGTCCGCGACGCCCGCTCCGCGAATGGTCACGGTGTAGTTGCCGTCCCCGCTCGTCGCGCCAGCCAAGCCGCTGATCTGGTAAACACCAGGGCGCACGAGGGTGGCGGTCACGTTAAAGGCGGAAGTGTTGGTGACGCCATTCAGCGTCAGCTCCAAGTCAGCGCGGGTCAGCGTTGCGAGGTCGATTTCTTTGGAGAACTCGACTTCGATGCTGTCCACAGCGGCGTTCTGCACCGCTGCCAACGGGGTGATTCCAAGCACACTGGGCACAGAACCATCGTAGAATCGGTAGTGCAGGGTGTAAGAGCCGGTGCTGTTGAAGTCCACAATGTGCACCAGGTTCTCATAGCGAGCCCCCGCTTGCGAGGCGGGGAATGAGCGGCTCGTGGTCCACGCATTGAAGCCGAGTTGCACCTGCTTGTTATCGGAGCGGGTCACCTTGTAGAGCCTCAACCCGCCCATCGGATCAAGGGCTTTGAAGTAATTCCACCCGGTCGTTGCGCTGCCCGTGAGCTTTGCTGTCACGCCATCCTGCTGAACTTCCACCTGCACGTTTGCGGCAGTGTTCACGGGCGACACCGAGCCGTTATGGCTGAAGTAAATCGCGTCCGGAGTGTTGTTCGGGTCGGGCTGGTCGTTGACGAGGAAGTCCGCAACTGTGTCGTCGATTGGGCGATCGCCGCGGACCACATGAATCAACTCATGCACTTCCACGCTGTCGATGAGCGAGAGGCGCTTGTCGCCGAGCCCGTCGATGTGCTCGAAGGTCGCGTTGTATTCCACGAACTTGCCTTGGAGCGTCGAGATCATATTCCAGATAGCGACTTTGCCCTCGCCTGCCTCGATTCGGCCGAGATCCGCTGACAACGAGGGAGTGGCTGGTTGGTCACCAACTTGCGTCCCGATGATCTTGAAGTCGATCAGCAAGCCTTTCTCGTTCTCGATGATCTTCGGCTGGCCCGAGGTGATCTTGAAGTTCAAGGCAGCCCCTTTGCCGCTGTTCTTCACAAGCAAGCCGAGCGCGAATGGCTCCGCCGGCTCGATCGGATCGGTGTGCGGATCATCCGAGTAAACATCGCGTTGCTGGAAGTAAACCAGGTTCAACACTGGATCCGGATAAACCGTGATCGTGTCGGGGAGCAGGGGAGCTTCGACGACATTCGTCCCTTCCGTGTAGCGCAAGGTGCCGCCGATCTTATAAACGGTCGGGCCATTGGCCGCCGCTTCGCGGCGCGGGATAAAGGTGTATTGAGCCGAACCCACAGCGCCCGGAGCAAGCATGCCGCTGCCGTCCACACTGGTGATGCCCTTCAATTCAGGCCCCCGCGTCGCGAACATGTCCGCCGCGGACTCTTGCGAGACCGCGCGAATGTCGATGCTTACCTGGATGTTGCTCAGCGTCGTAAGATCGTTGCCGTTCTCGATTTCCAAGGTGCCGAGGAACGCGGCGCGAGTGATCACAGCCTCCTGCTCGATGCGCAGCCGAACGCGCGCGCAAACACTGCCGGGGCTTGAGGTGGTCGAGAGAGCGTTGATCCCCGCAACACTCAAGCTGGCTTCACCGCCGATTTCGTCACCGGGATTGCAGGGGAACTCCGGCCATGCCCAGTTCACCGGGGCTGGCGTCGGGTAATCATAACTGCCACCACCACCGCTGCCGCCGCCGCTCACCCAGCCATGCACGTAAGGAATGCCGCCGCCGGTAGGCGTGCCAGTGTAAGGGATTTCCGGGCAAATGCAGTTGCCCATGCCCATAGCAGCGCCAATGGCCCCTTTTGCATCGCGCGTGGCAACCCCAAGGGCCAGGTTCACAATCGTGCCAAGGCAAGGATCAACACAATCCGCGAGCACGCCAGCCAGGCCGAGGGCCTGTCCCTTGAGATCCATGAGATCCTTCGGATTGCCGCCAGCGGCTTCACCTGCGTGGTCCTTGATCTTGTCCCAGCAATCTTCGTCCACGGAGACAAAGCCGATCTCGCCGCCGTTGGAGTGCCAGCGCCGGTCAGGTCCGCAAACATACGACCATTTAGCCTGAAGCTTTGGAACCTCCTCACAACCGGTGAACGAACTGCGGCTCGCCAGTCGTATCATCCGCTCGCGCGCGGAGGGATATGAGGCGAACTGCGCGCCCGGCTTTGCTTTTGCAATGATCGGAATGGCGATGCTGCTCTTGGCGGGCAGCACTTCGACCACATCGACGAGGGAGCGGAATTCCACTTCCGGATGCTCCGGCAGTTCGATGGAGATTTTCTCCGCCTGGATCAAACCATGGTTGCTGAGGCGCACCTCGAACTGCGTCTCACGCCCTTCCACGATGAGCGGCAGCATGAGCGGGTTGTCGATGGTGACCACTGGAACCGGAACTTCCGTTTCGAAAACCGGTTCAAGCACCACCTGGTAACGGTCTTCGATGTGCGTCGGCACCACAGTCCAGCGATAGGAAACCGTTTGCACATCGATGAAGGCCGAATGCTCTGTCAAAATGCCCGGCACGATGGTGATTGGGGTGCGGTAATTGCCGTGCTTCTCCGCCGTGACGGTGAGCTGGTAAGAACCTTCCATCAGGTTCGTCAGTGTGAGCGTGCCATCCGCGCCGGTCACCCCGGAAGCGATCAGGTCGCCGCTCAATCCATCGTTCAGGCGCACGGTCGCCCCTTGCACCTTCGGCTCGCCTTTGACGTTGTAGGTGTAGTCGTCGCGCACCTCGATTTTGAAGTCGCCGCGCGCTTCTGAAATTGCGCGGAACTGGAATGGCACTTCCACACTCGCGTTCTCAGCCCGAACAAGGACGCTGCCGTCGAACCTCTCCAGCGGCATATTGGCTGGAGGCGTCAGCGAAAGGGCGAACTTCACCGTCTCACCTGGCTTTATGGATGGTAGATTGGTTTCACTCGCGGCTTTGAGCCAGGCAACAGGTGGAACCATCAAGGTCACGGGCCCGGACTGCGCGCCGCCCGTGTTGCTCACTTCGAATTCAACAATCTTTTGTGTCCCGCGAAGCATCCCCGTGTAGAGGAACCCAGGGTTCGCCACGAGCACAGGCTGGTGCGGCGCCACGGTGACGTTCAGCGGGAGGTAAGCCACCGCTCCCTGGGCCGTTGTCATCTTGATGGCCGCGCGCAGGTCCAGGCGGTTCGTTCGGGGCCCAGCGACAATCGTGTAGGCCACCATCCGCTGGTTCAGAGGAGACAGGGATGTTGAAGTCGGCCTCAACTGCATCGTGACCCCTGCGGGGACTCCTTCAAGTGTGAAGGCCAGGCCGGAAGCTGGCAGGTCCGCCAGATTCTCAATGGGAATCTCGCCGGTGACTTCCTCCGTCGGGAAGAGCACCAGATTCAATTCGTCCTGACGGAAGCGCACACCATGGAGGTCGAAACCATCCTGGGCTGGATCTTCTTCCACGCCGGGGTGATCCGCGCCAACGGTCACTCGCCCTGCTTCATTCAGGAATGGGCGGAAGACCGTTTCGAAATTGCCCTGCGCATCGGTGCGAACAGGAATTTCGCGGCGAATGCCTTGCACAGTCAGGCGCACAGTCACACCCACGTTCGGCGCCGGTTCATTGTTGGCCTTGAACGCGCGTCCGCGGAGCGGAATCGGCGTGCCTGCTGGAGCGGACTCAAGCTGGGCCTGCACCGTGGCGCGATAAGCGGGGTTCACCACGATTGGCGTCCTGGCAATGTGGGTGTTGTTCAGCTTTCCGCCTTCGCTCAAGACCTCATCAGCGTCGGTGACAATCACCACGTAATAAGTTCCAGGCTTCGTCGGCAGCGCGATCACAGCGTTGCGGTCGTAAGTGGCGCCAATCGCCAAACGGCCCGTGCGCAAAACTTGTCCGACCGGTTGGAGGTTCTCACCGCCCGGGGATGTTGAGAGATAAATGCGGTCGAACCATGGCCCGCTCGCTTCGGCAATGCCGTCGTTGCGCACAGTAAAGCCAATGGTCGCGCTGCTGCTGGTCAACCCGCCCGCGGGAACAGTCGCATTCACCACGCGAATGTCGGGGAGATCAATGTCCGTCACCCCGATCGCAGACTCGCCGCTGGTGTAACCATTGGCCGTGGCGCGAATGCTGACGCGTTGCAGCCCGTCAGGTTGATTATCCTTCACGCCAGTGACCGTGAACTCGGCAGAAGTGGCCCCCACCGGGATCACCACTGTGGCCGGTGTGGTGGCTTCGCCAGTGTCCAGGCTGCTCAATGCAACCGTTAGGGCATTTGTGGGATTGGTGTTCCGGCTCACGACCGCGATGCCGCTCCCCGTTTCAGAAATGATGTCCTGATTGAATGTGATCAACAGCGTCGGCCCATCATTGTCGATGACAGTCACATCCACGAACGCGGAGCCTTGCTCAATCGGCGCGCGGTAAACGGCGTCTGTCACATACGCTGTGATGCGGGTCGTTTGCGAGCCATCCACTGTCGTGTCATCGGTGACATTCACTTTCACACGGGCGGAAGCTTCGTTCGCCGGAATGCTGACACCGAAGGGCAGGGTGGCCGCGCCAGATTCACTGCTGCTCAGGAGCACGAAGATTTCCTGGTCTGTCACTATGGAGCGCGTAATCGTCAGCTCTGCCGCTGGATTCGCTTTGCCTTCGGAAATCACCTTCTCGCTCAAAGCGAGGGTGAGAGTCGGGACGTCATTGTCGAGGAACTCGATCGAGCCGCCCCCGCTGCCGTAATTCTCGGCCGAAGCGGTCAGGTTCACTTGAAGATTCCCGTCCGGCAAATCGTTGCTCAACGCCGTGATTTCAAACGCAGCCGACGCCTGGCCCGCGGCAATCGTGACAGTCGCAGGGAGACTAATGTGCTCGGGCAAGGTGGAGCTGAGCTTCACGAGCAATGCCGAAGCAGCGCTCGCATTGCGGCGCACCATGGCATTCACCCGGCCACCTTCAGCGACTCCTTCAGCGCCAACAATGATCGTGAGTTGCGCCTCATCATTGTCCTCCACGATCAACCCGCCACTGGCAGGCTCAAACCCGCCCGCAGTTCCACGAACCGTAACGTTCACATCCCCATCAACATTGCCGTCCACTGCGCCGCTGATCGGCACCGTCACGGCTGTCTCTCCCGCTGGAATAATCACGCGGGCGGGGATGGTTACCTGCCCCGCGGGGGTCGCGCTCAAAGCAACTTCCACTGCCGCGCGGGTGTCCGTGTTGCGGCTGATCGTGAGCGAGGCCGAGGCGCCCTCGCCTACGCGTGGTTGGCTCAGGCTGAAGTTCAAGCTCGCCCCGATGCGCATAGCCGCGTCGTCAATGGCGGTGTTGTTATTGTTGCGCAGCTCGTAAATC
>Ga0196963_10001175_pt1 | contig 19033 bp, 14 predicted proteins | sample S1_5metaG_FD_148600 | JGI IMG/M metagenome (GOLD analysis project Ga0196963, IMG submission 148600) | Soil microbial communities from Anza Borrego desert, Southern California, United States - S1_5 | ecosystem: Environmental > Terrestrial > Soil > Desert | place: USA: California | collected... | reverse complement strand
GCGCTGACCTGGTCCCTGGCCGATTGGTACGTCTTTGCAGCGCTTTCCATTCCCACCATTTACCTCGCGCGCCGCTTCGTTCTCTTTGGCCGCCCATGGGCGCGCGTGGCCATTTTTCACCTCGGAGTCAGCGCGCTCTTCTCCGTCGCCTACATGATCGTTCGCGCCTGGGTTGGCCGCTGGGAAGCCGTCACTGGCGTGGCGAATGTCACCTTCGCCCAGGCGTTTAACGAAGTCTCCAAAACCTTCATCTTTAACATTTGGATCTACTGGATCATCGTCTCGGTCACGCAGGTCGTGACCTTTTACCAGGAACTGCACGCTCGGGAGCTGCGCAACCGCGAACTCGAGACGGGCCTCGCCCGCGCCCGTCTTCAAGCCCTTCAAATGCAGCTGAATCCGCACTTCCTCTTTAACACCCTGCACACGATCTCCGCGCTCATGCACAAGGATGTAAACGCCGCTGACGACATGCTTTCGCATCTGAGCCTTCTGCTTCGCGAAACGCTTGAAAGCTCCGGCTCGCACGAAGTCCAACTCAGCGAGGAAGTCGATTTCCTGAAACGCTACCTGCACATCGAGCAGACCCGTTTCGGCGAGCGCCTCAACATCCACTGGGACATTCATCCCGACACTCTGAACGCCTACGTGCCAACCCTCGTCCTCCAGCCGATCATCGAGAACGCTATTCGTCACGGCATCGAACCGCATGCTCGTCCCGGTGTGGTTCACATCGCCGCAAAACGGGCAGGGGAGCATCTCGTCCTTTCTGTCCGTGATAACGGTTCTGGCCTCCCTTCCACTGGCCGCATCCGCGAGGGAGTCGGCCTCTCCAACACGCGCGGTCGCCTCGAGCAGCTCTATGGCAAGCGCTGCTCCTTCGAATACCTGAATGCCCCCAACGGCGGGCTGGAAGTCCGCATCACTTTCCCATATCAATCCGCTCGGGTCTTGCAGACGGAACACACGTGAAAATTAGAACTATATTTGCGGATGACGAGCCGCTGGCGCGGGAGCGCTTGCGCCAGTTGCTCTCTGCCGAGCCCGACATCGAGATCGTCGGGGAATGCAGCGACGGACGCACCGCCGCTGAGAAGATCGAGGAGCTGCAGCCCGACCTTGTTCTGCTCGACGTCCAAATGCCCGAGCTGGACGGCTTCGGCGTCATTGAAGCCCTTCAACTCGAACGCCTCCCCCTGGTCATCTTCGTCACCGCGCATGATCAATTCGCCCTCAAAGCGTTTGAAGTCCACGCGATAGATTACATTCTAAAACCTTTCAATGCTGAGCGCTTCCGCACCGCTTTGAACCGCGCGCTCTCCCGGCTCAAGCAGGAAAAAGCCACCGACCTCAGCTCGCATCTGAACGCGCTTCTTTCCGAAGTGCGACAAAGCCCGCGAGCCACCGACCGCCTCGTCATACGTTCCGAAGGCAAGATGATCTTCCTTAAGATCGACGACGTGGATTGGGTTGAGGCCGCTGACAATTACGTGAGCCTGCACGTCGGCCAGCAAAGCCACCTCCTCCGCGAAACCATGAACGCCCTCGAAAAGCGCCTCCCTGTCGAAAAGTTCCTGCGCATCAGCCGTTCCACCATCGTGAACCTCGACCGCATCAAGGAGCTTGAGCCTCTCTTTCACGGTGATTACGCAGTCGTTTTGCGCAACGGGACGAAGCTCACGCTCACCCGAGGGTACAAAGACAAGCTGCAGCAACTCTTGGGTAAGATTTGACGGCCACCCCTTGGCTTCGCGACATTGAGCGCGGGGAGAATGAAAGTCGCCTTACTTCAGCTCAATTCGACGATTGGTGATTTCGAGCGGAACACCAACAAGCTCGTTGATGCCTATCAGCAAGCCTGCCGGAATGGCGCTGAATTCGTTCTCGCCCCTGAACTCTTCCTCTGCGGCTATCCTCCGCGCGACCTCCTGCTGCGCAGCGACTTCATCAACCGTAACCTAAACGCGATTGACGTGGTTCGCTCGGCAGTGGAGGAGTTCCCACTCTGCGTCGGCTTTGTCGATTGGAACAATGAGCGTCCCGGCAAGCCGCTTCGCAACTCCGCAGTCACGCTCCACAAGGGTGAAGCCATTCACCTTGTTCATAAATCGCTTCTCCCGACCTACGACGTGTTCGATGAGGATCGCTATTTCGAACCTGCATCCAAGACTGAGCCGCTCGTCTACAAAGGCCGCTCGTTGGGCATCACCATCTGCGAAGACATCTGGAACGACCAGGATTTCTGGCCCGAGCGTCTTTACCGTCGCGATCCCGTAAAGGAGTTGGTCGCGCAAGGCGCCACCGCCATTTTTAATCTATCCGCCTCTCCCTGGCACCAGGGCAAAGAGCGCACACGCGCTGCCATGCTTGAGCGCGTCGCCCGCGACGAAAGAGTTCCACTCCTTCAGGTGAATCTTGTCGGCGCGAATGACGAGCTGATCTTCGATGGGAACAGCCTCGCCCTCGATGCTGCTGGGCAGCAACTCGCGCGCGGCCTCTCCTTTGCCGAGCAAACCTTGCTGGTGGATCTTTCTGCGGCCGGTGGCGCGGCGACGCCGTGGGAGAATGAAAGCGAAGCGCTCTACAAAGCTCTCTCACTTGGTGTTCGGGATTACGTCCGCAAGTGCGGCTTTAAATCAGTGGTCCTCGGTTTGTCCGGCGGAATCGACTCCGCCGTGACTGCCGTCCTTGCCGTTGAAGCTCTCGGGGCTGAAAACGTCATGGGCGTAGCGATGCCTTCCCGTTACTCGAGCGAAGGCAGTTTGAAAGACGCGCAACAGCTCGCAGCGACGCTTGGCATCCGTTACGAGGAGCTTCCCATCGAGCAGCCATTTGCTGCGATGGAAACGCAATTGCAGCCGCTCTTTGCAGGAACCCGCCGCAACGAGGCAGAGGAAAATCTCCAGTCGCGTTTGCGCGGCATGACGCTGATGGCCATCTCCAACAAGTTCGGCTCACTCGTGCTCACTACGGGCAACAAGAGCGAACTCGCGGTCGGGTACTGCACACTCTACGGGGATATGTGCGGCGCGCTTGGCGTCATTGCGGACGTTTTCAAAACGGATATTTACGCGCTCTCGAAGTGGATCAACCGCGAGCGGGAAATCATTCCGTGGAACACCATCACCAAGCCGCCGAGCGCAGAGCTGCGTCCTGACCAAAAAGACCAGGATTCTCTTCCATCGTATGATGTTTTGGATTCCATCCTGGACGCCTATGTCGTCAGAAATCTTACGCGCGCTGAGATCGTGAGAATGGGGCATGACCCGCAAGTCGTGAACGATGTCATCAACAAAGTGACTTTTAGCGAGTACAAGCGCCGCCAGGCCGCGCCCGGGTTGAAAGTATCCACCCGCGCCTTCGGGACCGGCCGCCGAATCCCCATCGCTCAACGATTTCGCACCACGTAGTCATCACGCCCGTGCGGGAGTAATCCGCCGCGCTGACCTCCTCTCAGCGCCGCCCATGTAAATAGGGGATTTGCTTACCTTGACCATCACTCGTGCTGCGCGAAGTTCCTCTGAAGCAAAAGGCGCTTCAACCAGCCCCAGGGTTACAGGGGCATCGAGGAACACACAGGGATACTATGAACAAATTCATTCTCGCTTTAATCGCAGCCTGCGCCATTACGGCCAACGCAGTTGCTGATGACGAATCCAAGTCCGACACATCGTCAAGCACGGAGCAATCCACATCGACTGAGTCCGCTGCCGCGACCGCCACTAGTGACTCAGATGAAAAGGAAACCTCCACAGACACGGCCAGCGCCAGCGATGACGCTAGCTCGGAGGACAGCTCAACAGACACTTCCACAGCAACGGGCGCAGCCGCAGTGAGCGAAACGGAAACCAGCAGCTCCACAACTTCCACCGACACCAGCAGCTCCGCTGCAACGGCTACACCTTCCGACACTTCCACCAGCAGCTCTGACACATCGTCGAGCAGCGCTCAGTCGGACACATCGAGTGCCACGACCAATGCTCAAGGCTCTTCCGCCACAGCGGAGTCGGGCAACTCCACCAAATCTCAAGCGACCAAGCTCGATCCTAACCAGGTCAAGGTGTCTGATGACCAGCTCACAAAGCAGGTGAGTGACGTTAACAAGGCCAGCAAGTACATTGGCATGGAAGTTCAATCCATGCAGGGCGAGCGGCTCGGCCGCATCGAAGATCTCGTCTTCGATCCCAAGAACGGGAAGATCGCCTATGCGGTCATGAGCGCAGGCGGTTTGCTTGGTGTTGGGGAGAAATACATTGCTCTTCCAGTCAACGCCTTCAAGCCGCGTCCGGGCGAAAAACACCTCGTCATGAACGCCACAAAGGATCAGTTGGCGAAGGATCCCGGCTTCACGAAGGACAAGTGGCCTTCGCTGGATCACCCCATTGCCCAGGGGGGCGCGTCCGGCTCTGAGCAAGGTTCAAGCTCGGCAGACAAGGATTCCAGCTCCAGCCAATCCGAGAAAGAATAGTTCAACTCAGCGAGGGCGGGCCCGAGGCCCGCCCTCCCTTTTGCAGAGTTGCAAAATGCGCCTGATGGCGTATCACGAGGGGCATGGAGCCGCCTCCTTTAGAGCGCGCGGATAGAACATGGGAAATCATCGCGCACCTCTCTGGCCTGTTGCTCTTCACAGCCATTCCCTTCGGAAATATTCTAGGCCCCTTGGTCGTTTGGCTGCTTCGAAGAAACCAATCTCCTTCGGCTGCGGAGCATGCGAGGGAAGCGCTCAACTTCCAGCTCTCGATCACGCTCTACTTCATCGTGGCTGCGGGCGTTACCGTCCTTCTGATATTCCTCGTCATCGGCGTGTTTCTGCTCCCGCTGCTCATCATCGGAACAATCATCGGTGTGTTGATCGATGTCGTCTTAATGATTGTTGCTGCTGTGAAAGCTGGTAATGGCGAGTTCTACCGTTACCCTGCGACCATCCGCTTTGTTTAACACGCGCTTCAATGCATTTCCACGTCGCACGTGCCAAGGCCGCCGGTGTAGAAATTGAACTGCACGTTAGGATGCTCAGCGAGCAATGACATCGGCACCGCCGTATCCACAATTCCCTTGCTGATCATCAAGGTGGTGAGCCTCTGCCCAAAAGCGTTGTCGTGATTGCCGGCGTGCCAAATGGAAACCTTCTCGGCCTTCCTGGTTTCAACTGGGCCGACTGTGATCGCTTGCGTCGGCACGAGGGAGATGTTGCCGCCACCTGACGTGCGCGCGTTTTGCGCGATGGTCAGCGGATGCAAGTCCACAACGCGAGTTGCCAATGCCCGATACTCCTTCGCGCTCGGCGGCTGGTCTTTGTGCTTCCCGCGACGGGGCAGGGGATCGTTAAAAGCCCAATGCTTCACATCTCCCTGGCCACCCTGCATCACCGCGCAACGGATGCTTCCGTCCCATGTGGAACGGTACTCGCGCGTGTCAGCTTTGGGGAAATGCAAGTTGCTGTCGGGCAGGGACAGCTTGCGATCGATGCGGTTGAAGCACAGCTCTCGATCCGCGCGCTCGAATGAAAGCGGGTGCGTCGGCGGGGCTTCCTTGCCACCGATAACCCACTCGTCCATGCCCCAGAAGTGGGCATGCTTGAGGTTCAGGCCCATCGCGTTGACGATGCGCGCGACCAACGGCAACTGCTCCGTTGGCCCGATCGGCCCGCAGATCCCGACGGGATTATCAGCAGTCGCTTCCTTCCAGGCGGAGATGTACTCCAAGGCCTCCGCTAAATAGAATTCCTCCAGCGTCTCGTAGAACACGACTTTGAAGCCGGGTCGCGACAAGCCTTGGATCTTCCTCGGCGTGAGTGCGGCTGCATCTTTCACCAACTCCGGGTTGAGCGTGGTGTAATCCCACCAGTCAGGCGCTACAAGGCTCTTCGGGCGTTCAGTCATAATCGTTAGCTTTGTCGGACTTCCAGATAGTTGCTTCCCAAGACCTCCTTCAGGGGATCAGCATCGTCGGGAGAAAAGCCGTAGTGGAGGCGGCGCCGCCAACCTTCCGCAAAAGGAAATTTCTTAGATTGCTTCCCAGCGTCCGCGGCGAAATCGTCCATCGCCTGCACGTAGGAATTCATCCCCTGGGTCTGGTCCAGCCAATCTTTCTGGCTGCGATGCTCGGCGAGCGCCTGTCGCTTTTGCTCCTGCACACTGGCCGTGTTGATCCAGCAATCCGGCGCCACCTTCCTCCGCAAGGGATCCACCAACCCATGCGGCATCGCATGGTAAACCGTCACGGGGCCAGCAACGGGCTTGCGCGAAGGTGTGGTCGCGAAGTTTGGGAAGCCTTTGGCGAAAGCTGCTGTCACAGCTAATCGCGAGGCGTTCACATGATCTTCCATGTAATCCTCAGGTGAGTGCGTGAGCACAATCGCTGGATTCACGGAGCGAACTATTGCTGCAACCTTTCGAAGGTGCCGCAGCTCATACATGATCTCGAGATCATCACAAATGCTTGGCCACCACTTCGCGCCAAGCGCTTGGGCTGCCCTTTGCGCCTCTGCTTTACGCGTGGCTCGTGTCTTTGCTGGCGACATGGTCATACTGCCGCAGGAACCGGTTGAGAGATTCAGGTAATGCGTTTCCCAACCCGCGTGTCTGAGGAGCAGCAGCGTGCCGGCCATCATGAACTCGATGTCGTCGGGATGCGCGGCAATTGCCAATGCTGCTTTCCGCGTGGTCACGCTCTTCTTCATCGTGCAGCGACTTTCACGGGGGCGGATGTTGCAGCCGATCTGTCTGCCGCAAAGATCACTTCATGAGTCCGAAGCGCCTCTTTCAAATTCGTCAGCGGCATCTCCACCCCAGCGTCTAGCGCGTTCAGGAAGGCTTCAAATTGCGTTTGATACGGGTGATCACTTACATCACCGGAGTCGAGCATCTTCATGGAAAGCTCACTCCACTTTCCCTTGTTCAAGCCGCCCAAGCGCTGGCTATGAAACTTGTTATCGAGCAGGCTGCCCTCGCTTCCGACCAAGTGAGTGTGGAAGTAATAAGGCTGCAAGCAGTCGACGACTGCGGCGCACTTGCCCACGGCGCCGTTGGCGAATTTCAGGATTGAAACACTTGTGGTGCGATATTCATACGGCTGGAACAACTCGCTCCCCGATTTAGTGTCGTAGCTGGTCACTTCCACGACGGGTTCGTTCATGCAGAGGAGCAGCGCGTCGAGCGCGTGACAACCAGCCGTCAACAAGGCGCTGCCGCCAGCGCTCTTCTTCACGTTCCAGCGGTATTGCCCGTACCATGGCCCGATGCCGTGATAATAATCGACCTCGGCATAGTGGATCCTTCCAAGGAGGCCGTGGTCGATCACCCCCTTGGTCGCGAGAAACTGGCTGGAATAACGGCACTCGAAGCAAACGCAAACTTTGACGCCTGCCTTCTTCACCGCTGCCTCTACTGCCAGGCAATCTTCCCACGACAAGGCGAGCGGTTTTTCGATGATCAGATGCTTGCCTGCTTGCGCCGCGGCAATCGCTTGCCGCGCGTGCTCGTTCGGGTAGCTGCAAATGCTGACGACATCAATGTCGCTCTTAAGAAACTCCGACAGCGAGGTGAACGCGGTAATGGAAGAACCGTGCTTTGAGGAGAGCTGTGCCGAATCGAGGGGGCGCGATGAGAAAATCGCCGTGACTTCCGCCCGTCCCGTTCCGTGGAGCGCAGCGATGTGCGCGCCCGCGACCCAACCATAGCCAATAATGCCAACCCGGTGCTTCTTCATGGGAGGCACCTGTTTTAGCCACTCCGCAGCAAATGGCAACGAAGATGCCCGTCGGCTTGGTTACGACCGGGGGATCTTCTTAAGCGATACTCAAGGGAGCCGTGCTATCACCGAACGACTCGACCGGTGTGCCCATGCAATCGAGCATGGAAACGTAGAGGTTGCACAACGGAGTCTTCTTCGGTGAAGCAATATGGCGGCCTGGCTTGATCTTTCCGCCGCCGCGCCCAGCCAAAATAATTGGCAGGTTCTCCGGATCATGGCGATTGCCATCGGACATGCTGGAGCCGAATAGAATCATTGAGTTATCGAGCACTGTGCCGTCGCCTTCCTTGATGCCTTTGAGCTTGTCCAGGAAGTAAGCGAGCTGTTCCGAGTGCCAGCGGTTGATCTTTGCGTAGCCTTCGTACTTCTCCGCTTTGTTCTGATGATGGCTCAGCTCGTGATGCCCTTCGCTCACGCCGGGAATCAGTCGGGAGAAGCTCTTGGGCGAAACGTCATTGGCGAACATGAAGGTGCTCACGCGTGTGGAGTCAGTCCAAAACGCGAGAGCCATCAGATCGAGCATCAGACGCACATGCTCCTGGTGATCGCCAGGCTCGCCTTTGGGAGCAGCGATGTCCAGGGGCTGAGATTCAGGTTTCCAGTTGCGCGGGTCAGGCTTCGAAAAGAACTCAAGACGGCGCTCAACATCGCGGACCGAGTCGAGGTACTCGTCCAATTTGTATTGATCATCGCGGCCGAGTTTGCGGCGCAGGGAGTTCGCGTCATCAAGCACTAGATCCAGCAAGGCTTTCTGGTCACCCGCCTTCTTAGTGGCAGCGGCAGCGGAGGCGCCGCTCGGGCGCAGCACTCCGAACAAACGCTCATAAGCCAGGCGAGGATTGATCTCCTTCGCGACCGGCGTGTTCTGAGACCGCCATGAGATGTAGCATCCGTATAGGCGGGTGTAACCGACGACGGAGTCGATGCCGGACGTAACAGGATCAATCCCCAACTCTAGGGAGGGCAGGGGAGTAAGATGTCCGATCTGTTGGGCGGCAAGCTGATCGAGGGATTGCCCGCCGACGCTAATGTCTTTGCCAGGCGTCTTGCGGACAGTAAGGCCGGTAAGGAAATTTGCGGTTTTGGCATAATGCCCGTCTCCCTGGTGGCTATGCTTCTTATCCAGCCCGGAGAAGACCAGCATGTCGTTGCGGTGCTTCGCGAGAGGCTCCAGCGACGGGGGCATGTTGTAATCGGCGCCTGGCTCTTTTGGGAACCATTCCTTTTCCCAAACGCCGTTCGGGAAAAACAGCGCGGCCATGCGAACAGGGGCCTGCACTTTTGAAGCGACCTTGGACGACGCCAATGCTCCAGGTGAAGCGCCCGGCAGCACTTTACCCATCGCCTCCAGCAACGGCAGACTTAACGCCGCGCCTGCTCCGCGCAGAAACGTGCGCCTCGGAATTCTCCAATGTTTATCCATCATGTTTCACATCCACTTTCGGGTAAAACCTATGCCGGAACGGAAAGCTCAGCACGATCTCCTCGACCAACACCGATGGCTTGTAGTTCTCCCGCTCCAGGGCTTCGACAGCTTTTTTGACGACGCAAGCATCGTATCTATTTAACTCACGGCCAAACGCGTAACCGGTCATCTTGCGGACCAGGTGCGTCATGACCTGGCTCTTTCGGGACATTAATATAGTCTTCAATCCCGCAGGCCCTGTAAAGGCCTCACCGGACGGCAGCTTGCCTGAAGCATCGATCGGCAGGCCTTTGTCCAACTCACGCCAACGGCCCAACGCGTCGAAATTCTCCATTCCAAAACCCAACGGGTCCATTTTGTCATGACAACTGGCGCAATCGGGATTTTCGCGGTGCATCTGCAACTGCTCGCGGAGCGAAAGGTTCTTCGTTTTCTCCGAGTGTTCCTCCAACGCAGGCACATCGGGTGGGGGAGGTTTGACCTTTTCGCCGATCAACGATTCCAAAACCCAGCGTCCGCGCAGCACTGGGCTCGTGCGGAGCGGGTAGGAGGTGGAGGCATGCACGGCGGCCATGCCAATGACGCCGCCGCGCCTTGCATCCGCGAGTTGAACGCGCCGCATCTGCTCCCCTTTCACACCTTCAATTCCATACAACCCAGCCAGCTCCTCGTTCAGAAACGTGTAATCAGCGGCAATCAGCTCGGTCAACGGGCGGTCGTGCGCGAGAATGTAATTAAAGTGCTCGGTGACCTCCGCGAGCATGGATTCACGAAGGGCCTGATTAAACTCAGGGTATTTGTGGCTGTCCGGTTTGATTTCGGTGCCCAGCTTCTCAAGGTCCAGCCATTGTAAAGCAAAGCGTTTGCCGAGCGCAGCAGCCTTGGGGTCTTTCAACATTCGCCGGACTTGCGCGACGTAAACATTGGGATCATTCAGCCGGCCTGACTCGGCTGCCTGGAGCAGTTCTTCATCCGGCATGGAGGACCAGAGGAAGTAGGAGAGCTTGCTGGCGAGTGGGATTGGAGCCAAGGGCTGGACTCCTTTTTCCGCTGGCTCCGGCTCCGCCAGGAAAAGGAAGTTCGGCGAGACCAGCACGGCTTGTAAAGCGAGGCGGAGTGAAGGAACGTACCCATCACCGCGATTCCAGGCGCGGTCGAACATGCCCATGATCTTCTCGACTTCCACTGCTTCAACCGGACGCCGAAACGCACGTCGCATTACCCGGCTCACCACCTCCTCAGCGCTTGCACGAGCTTCTTTTTTCGAAGGTGAAGCTTTCGGGCCCAGGAGAGATTCCCGGGCGTGCTTTATCTCTGGGCGGAGGCCGCGTGTCTTATCCGGCAACACCGTCTCCAGAACGAGACCGGCTGCAGCGATATACTTCTCGATGTGAATGGTGGAGATAAACAGGGCGTTCCCGGTGGTGTCGAAGCCTTCACCGCCACCGCCGTCAGTTGGCAGCAACTCATCGACTGGAACATTCATGCCGAAGAGATCCCTAATTGTGTTGCTGTATTCAGCGCGATTGAGGCGGCGGCTCATCGCATAGCCGCTGCCGTTTGAGTTGCGGTCGCTGGCGATCTCATCGCAATCGACCTGGTCAGGCCGAGGCAAGGTGCGCAGAAAGCGCATTAACCGCCCCTGCCGATCGATGCTCATCTCGTATTTGCCCTCGGGTGGCATCTCAAAGGCGGCCACCCGCTCTCGCACGTTATTCCAGATCTCGGGCTGCCCCTTAATCGCCTCCACCGTCTGAAAAGTCTCAAGGTTAAGGTCGCCTTTCACCTTCTCGGAACCATGGCAATCGTAGCAATGCTTCTTGAGGAGAGGCTTGATCTCCTTATCAAACTCCTCTTGCTCAGCCGCCCAGGCAACACCACTGGACAGAAGAGCTATGGCAACAGCAATACGCATGAGATAAACAGACTCAGTACCACGCGTATTTATTTTGTCCAATTGCCTTTTACGGGAAGCTTACGGTTGTCCATATCCTTCAGCATTCTGTCTTAAGCTTGCCAGCATTGGGACACAGCTCGCGAGTGCGCCTTTGACCTTGTGCGCCACTTACATCCCTCCTGAGGAATTCCTCAGGCAAACCCTTGCAAAAAACCGAACCTGAGCGACTTTGGCAGGCTCATTGCTAGGACTGCTTCCACTAAGCACAACGTTCGATCTACCCCATGGGTCGGCGTTATTGAGGAAGCATTTTCAGCTCGGTTTGTTGAATGAAGAAGAATTTGTCGCGTCGAAAATTTTTAGGCCTCAGCGGTCTTGCTGCTGGCACCGCATGGGTCTCCCTTTCCGACTTCTGGGCTCCCCGCTACGTGCGCGAAGCCATCTCTGACCTGACCGAGCCGATCCTCAAGCCAAAGTTCACCCCTGAGCCGTTGAAGTGGGATGACAACGCGATCACCGCATCCTGGCTTGGGCACGCGACGGTCCTGCTGAACTTCTATGGGGTAAAGATCATCACCGATCCCGTGATGATGAGCCGTGTTGGTGTCGATATTGGGTTGACCAGCTTGGGCCCCAAGCGCCGTTTCGGTTGCCCTCTGAGCGTGAAGGATCTTCCGAAGATTGATCTGGTGCTGCTTTCGCATGCGCACCTGGATCATTTCGATATCCCGACCCTCCGGACATTCAAGGCCGGGACGAAAGTCATCACTGCCAAGAACACCTCTGACCTGTTTAGCGGGACTGCCCTGGGCAAGACCGCCAAGGAATTAACGTGGGGTGAGACCGCCACTGTGGAAACAGCCAATGGCAGTGTCGAAGTGGAAGCGGTGCAAGTGAAGCATTGGGGCGCTCGCTGGCGCCATGACACCCACCGTGGCTTTAACGGCTATGTGCTGAGCCGTGGGGGCAAGCGTGTGCTGTTCGGCGGGGACACCGCGATGATTGACACTTTCAAGCCGCTCCGCAGCAAAGGCCCCATTGAATTGGCCTGCATGCCGATCGGCGCTTACAACCCCTGGATCTGGTCGCACTGCAACCCGGAGCAAGCCGTGCAGATGGCCAACGACGCAGGCGCGAAGTATTTCATTCCTATGCATCACAGCACGTTCCGTTTCGGCCGCGAAAAGTACACGGAACCGATGGAGCGTTGTGAAGGCGCCTTTCGCTCGGAAACCGAAAGGCTGGCCGTGCGCGAAGCAGGCGAAACATTCGTGACGCCCGCGTAATAAGAATTTGCCCCTACTCCTCTCCTCCCAGAAGGCCGAGCCAGCAATGGCTCGGCCTTTTGCCTGCAAATCGCTTACTTCGCCTGCTCGTTGAATATTTCGGCAAAGAACTGCCGCATATCTTCCCAGGAACGCTTGTCGGCTTTTTCGTTGTAGGCAGATCCTTTGGAAGCGTCGTTGCCAGCGTTCCAGTCGGTGAAGCTGTGAACAGCATCCCCGTAAGCGACGAGTTGCCAATCAACCTTGGCCTTGGCCATTTCTTCAGTGAAAGCGAGCACTTCGTCAGGCTTCACGAAGGGATCGACGGCTCCGTGAAGCGCTAGCACTCTGGTCTTAATGTTTTCGGCGTCTTCAGGTGTCGGGCTGCTCAGGCCGCCGTGAAAGCTCACCACGCCAGCCACATCCGCGCCGCTGCGGGCGAGTTCAAGGACAGTGGTGCCGCCAAAGCAATAGCCGATGGCAGCGACTTTCTTTGAATCAACCATCTCCTGCTTGAGCAACTCTGCGAGGCCGGCTTTGACGCGGCCGCGGAGCAGAGCGCGGTCATTCTTGTATTTGCCGGCTTCGGCGCTTGCGGCTTGAGGCGCCGTTGGGCGAACTCCTTTGCCGTAAATGTCGACGGCGAATGCAACGTAGCCGAGCTTCGCCAGCATCTCAGCGCGCTTCTTTTCGTAGTCGGAGAGGCCCTTCCATTGGTGAACAATCAGCACTGCCGGTCGTTTCTGGCCGGGAGTGACTTTGGTGTCATCGTAGGTCAGCCAGCCTTCGAGCGCCTGCCCGTCGTGCTTGTATTCCACCACCTTGGTTCGAATCTCCGCCCAGGTTGAAACTGCGGCCAGAGACAACAACAATGCCCATTTCATCATGCTCATATGATCATCAGTTTGCCGTCATTCCTGACGGCGACAAGCCCCCCTCGATTAGCGACGCCAAAGCTCGATAGGCGTGCGAACATTGGGCCTGAAAGGCAGCGGCACCTTGGCACCTCGTCCGGCTGATTCGTAGGCGGCGCACATCAATTCCAATACAACCAGGCCATCTTCACCGGTGACGAGCGGTTGTTTGTCGTTCTGCACGCAATCGATGAAATGCTTTAACTCCTGCGGGTACCCTTGATTGAAAGCCTCTTCAAAGATCGTGAAGGTCCACCCCTGGGTTGTTCCGGCTTTCTCCATGGCGTAGCCGTAGCCCTTCTCGCTGTAAGTCATGGCCGCGTTGCCCATGAAGAGATCGGCGTACACGACCCCGCCGGTGCCGTAAACTTCGATGAAGTCGTCCATGCCGCCGTGCTTGGCCCAGCTGTTTTCCGCCACACACGTCACGCCACCCTCAAATTCAACAATCGTCAGTGAATTGTCTTCGCCTTTGGTGCGGGCTTTGTGGAAGACGGTGTCCATCGTTGCGTAAACGCTGAGGGGCTTGGGGTTGCGGCCCAGCATCCAACGGAACCAAGCAAGAGCGTGGCAGCCCATGTCCATCAGCACGCCCCCGCCCGATTGGGTGACGTCGTAGAACCAATCGCTGTGGGGGCCGGAGTGTTTCTCACCCTGCTTGAGCATGTAGATTTCGCCAACAGCGCCCTCCTGCACGAGCTTGCGGACGCGCTCATACTTTGGCGCGAAACATAGCTCCTCCGCGTACATGAGCTTCACGCCAGCCTTTTTGCAGGCCGCAATCATGGCTTCGCCTTCTTCGAAATTGAGGCAGAGCGGCTTTTCGATGATGACGTGTTTGCCTGCGGCGGCAGCCAGGAGAGTGGCTTTGGCGTGGAGGAAATTGGGGAGGCAGATATCGATGACTTCGGCGCCCGACTCCTGAATGGCTGCCTCGATGGTTTCGAACGTCCGGGAAATTCCATGACGGTTTGCGAACTCATCCGCGCGCTGTTTACTGCGGGAAAAGACACCGACCACTTCCGCTTCAGGAATGAAGCGATGATATGACTCCATGTGAATGTCGGAGATAAAACCCGCGCCGAGGATGGCCACCTTTGTTCGTTTCATAGGAGAGGCCAAAGGTTGGCGAAAGCCTTGCTTCTTTTCCAGAGTGAAAAGCATTTCGACACTTGTTTGGGGTCGAAGTCTCGGTAGGGTGCGTGCATCCACATGAAGCATTTCGCCATTGGTTTGCTGTTCTCTTGCGCTTGCGTCTTTGCAGATAGTCCGGCTGATAACAAGGCCGAGAACGTTCGCCCCGTTCCTCCACCGGGAGTGCAGATATTAGAGGCTGATCGCGCCGAGATGGAACGGGGAGCCAAGTCATTGGCTGAGGTGATCACAAGGCTTCAGTCTCGCACGAACGCGGTGGTGCGGCGGCATCTCCCAGAAGTGGAGGTCTTCCGAAAGGCGCTGCGCTACGCGCTCGATTACAATGAGGTTTACGATGCGACTAACGACGTCAAAGCAGCGCGGGAGATTGTGCAGGAAGGTCTCAGGCGCGCGGGGGAACTGGAGCAGGGGACCGCTCCATGGACAACGGCGACGGGGTTGGTTGTGCGCGCTTATGTTTCGCGGATCGATGGCAGTGTGCAACCTTATGGCTTGGTCGTCCCCTCCAGTTACAGCCCCAACACACCGGTGAAGTTCCGGTTGGACACCTGGTATCATGGGCGGGACGAGAAGCTCACGGAACTGCGGTTCATTCGTGATCGCATGCGTGATAAGGGGCAGTTTGTTCCAGAGAACGCCTTCGTGCTGCATCTTTACGGGCGGTACTGCAACGCGAACAAGTTCGCTGGCGAGATCGATTTATTGGAAGCCCTGGCGCACGTTCAACAGCAGTATCCGATAGACTCAAATCGTCTGGTGAACCGTGGTTTTTCCATGGGAGGCGCGGCGGCGTGGCAGTTCAGTGTTCATTACCCCACGCTTTGGGCAGCATCCGCGCCGGGGGCTGGGTTTGCTGAGACGCCGGATTTTCTGCGTGTGTTCCAGAACGAATCTCTGCAGCCGCCTGATTATGAGCGCGCGCTTTGGCGCCTTTATGACTGCACCGAATACGCGCTGAACCTGTTCAACGTGCCTACCGTTGCTTACAGCGGCGAAACGGATAAGCAGAAGCAGGCAGCGGATATCATGGCGCAGGCTATGGCGAAGGAGGGCCTGGAACTCACTCATGTCATTGGGCCAAAGACCGGCCACAGTTATCATCCAGACGCGAAAAGGGAGATCAACGCACGTATCGACAGCATCGTGGCTCAAGGTCGTGATCCCCTTCCGCGGTCGGTGAAGTTCACCACTTCAACCCTTCGCTACAACCAGTCTTACTGGGTCACGATTGAAGGCTTGGGTGAGCATTGGAAGCGCGCGGATGTGCATGCCACGATTGCCGGATCTTCGCTGATTGAAGTCAGCACCACCAATGTGACCGCCTTGACTTTGCACATGCCTTCCGGCCTTTGCCCTCTGAATGCCACCAGCCAGCCTCTCATTAGAATCGACGGCTCCAGTGTCCAAGGTCCGCGCGTCCAGAGCGACCGTTCGTGGGGCGCCCGCCTCGCGAGAACCGAAGCTGGCTGGCGCATTACGAATGAAACAGCTCGCGGCCTGCGCAAAGAGCATGGGCTTCAAGGCGCGATCGATGACGCCTTTATGGACAGCTTCATCTTTGTTCGTCCGACGGCCCCGGGATTTCACGCGGCAACGGATAAGTGGGCGAAGGCGGAGCTGGAGCGCGCGATCCAGCATTGGCGAAAGCAATTCCGCGGTGATGCGCGCGTAATAAATGACACTGACCTTACGCCGGAGTTGATGCAGGACAACAATGTTGTTCTTTGGGGAGATCCAGGAAGCAACAAGGCGCTGGCTCACCTGCTGCCTGCGTTACCGGCACAATGGACTGCTGAAACGCTTCAGCTCGGGAACGACAGGTTTGACTCGAAAAACCATGTCCCCATTCTAATCTACCCAAACCCGAAGGCGCCAAAGCGTTACGTTGTGCTGAACAGCGGGTTCACCTTTCGCGATTACGACTACTTAAACAATGCTCGGCAGGTTCCGAAGCTGCCGGATTACGCAATTGTTGATGTCACTCAGCCGCCCTCCTCACGCGCGCCCGGCAGGATTGCTCTTGCTGGGTTCTTTAATGAGGAATGGAAGTTAAAGTAAGAGCTAAGCGGCGACAGTGCGGGGCATGATGCCTTGTTGCCGGGCCATGGCGGCAAAACCGCCATTGGCGCGGAGCAATGAATCGAAGCTGCCGCGCTCAACGATTCGGCCCTGCGCCATGAAAATGATTTCATCCATGCTCGCAAGTGTGGAGAGTCGATGCGCGACGCAAATCACTGTTTTGTTTGCCGCGATGCTTTCGAGCGCTCTTTGAACCTCGGACTCTGACTGCGCGTCGAGGGCGGCGGTGGCTTCATCGAGAGCGAGGATGGGAGCCTGTCGTATGAAAGCCCTTGCAATGGCAATGCGCTGGCGCTGGCCGCCAGAAAGCATGACGCCTCGCTCGCCAACACGAGTTTGGTAGCCATTGGGGAGAGCACGAATGAAATCGTGCGCATGGGCGGCGCGCGCGGCGTCCTCAATTTCCTGCTGAGTGGCGCCCGGTTTTCCGAGACCGATGTTCTCCGCAACAGTTTGATCGAATAGAACGATTTCCTGGCTGACCAATGCCATTTGGCTCCGAAGCGCGGTTGAACTGAGTTCGCGGGCATCCTCGCCGTCTATCAGAACGGCACCACGGGTCGGATCGTAGAAACGAAACAGGAGATTAATCAGGGTCGATTTGCCCGAGCCGCTTTCACCAGCAATTCCGAGCTTGTGGCCGGCTGGGATTACCAAATCGATGCCTTGAAGGACCGCCTCCTTGCCGTAGGCAAAGGTGACTCCACGAAACTCGATGCCGCGAGTGAAACGGCTGAAGGGTTTCGGTGAGATTGGCTCCTTTACGGTCGGTTGCTCGCTCAAGATGCCACGCAAGCGCTCCACACCAATGCTGGATTGCTGAAGCATGACGTGGAGGTTGCCGAGCTTCTTAATGGGGGTGTAGACGGAGGCCACACCTCCGAGGAAAATGGCCATATCAGCAAGGGAGCGCCCGCTCCAGAAGATGTAGCAGATGAGAATGCCGATTCCCAAGGCGGAGATGGTTTCGATTATCGGGTTGAGCAGCTCCTTAGCTTGAATGCCTTTCATGCCGTGATGGACGAGCTGGCGTGATTCTTCCTTAAAGCGCGCCAGTTGAATGGATTCAAGGGCGTAGGCTTTGACAACCCGAACGCCAGAGAGAAATTCGAGCAACAGATTTGCCTGAGCGACGCTTGCCTTGACGTTGCCCGCGCCTGCTTTCCGCGCTTTACGGCCGAGCACGATGATCGGCGCAATGCAGGCAGGAAGGAAGACCATGACGAAAAGGGTCAGCTTCCAATCGATAATGAAGAGAAAGGTATAAACACCAATGATGGTGACGGGCTCTTTGATTAAGTCACTAAAGCCGAGATTCAGCGATTTCTGGAGCGCGGCAGTGTCCATGTTCACGCGCGCAACGAGGTCGCCCATGCTGGAGCGATTGAAAAAATCGAGCGAGAGGGAGTTCATCTTTTGAAGGACATCGACACGAAGATCATTGATCACGCGTTCACTGACCCAACCCATGCAATAGCTGCTGAGGTAGCCAATATAGCCGCGGAACGCGAACAGGAGCGGAAGAATCAGCAGGACAGCCGCTACTTGCTTCGAGTCAATGTGGCGTCCGGCTAATGGCAGCCAGGGATCAACCTTCGCATTTAGCTCTGCTTTAATTTCGGCAACTCGTGCTTTGATGCCGGTGAGTGGTTTCTTACGTACGTCTTGGGCCTGCTCCTGCTCGGCGGGGTCGAGGCGTTGGAAGAGGGTGTTGGCGGCGCCCAGGATGAGCGTGCTGGATAGGCCGAAGATCACACCGAGCAAAATGCCGGTGACCAGCCGGCCCAAATACTTCCGCAAGTAGGGGCCGCCGAACTCCAGTATTTTGCGAAGATGTCGCATTTCGTCGGGCTACGATGGCAGGTTTAGGGGTGAGTTCAAGAAAGAGGGTTAACGACTGCCAACCTCTTCAGCCACGAATGTGGCGATCACGGGACGGCGGTCAGAAGCCAAACCCCAGTTCGCCAAAGTGGGAATGTAAGTGGCTTCTGGACGCAGTTCCCGGAACATTCCGGGACTGACGAAGATGTAATCGGAGCGGCTGTAGGTGTCATCACGGACAAAATGGTGCGTCCAAGTGATGGCGCGGTCGTCAAGGCTGTCGCGGCCTGTGGATCGATTGTCCCCGTTGCGCTCAGATGGCCGAAGATCGAGCAAGGCTGTGCGTCCGCGACCCATCAGTGTGCGAACGGTTTTGCTGCTGCGAACGTCGTTCATGTCCCCAAGAACGATCAAGTTCGCGTTTGGGTTCCGCTGGAAAACTGCATCGACTTTTTCGCGCAGCAACAAGGCTTCCTGTTCGCGCATCTCCGATTCGTCCGCTTCGGCGGAGGCGCGGCGGGACTTCAGATGGGCGGTAACCAAGGTGAACTGGTAATGTGGGTTCACGCGCAGATCCACCTCCGCAAAGCCGCGGGCAGCGCGAAATCGCTTCCCGCGCAAGAGGTAGTTCTCGTTTGTGTGGGCTCTTTGGGCGATGATCGGGAACCGGCTCAGGACAGCGAGGTTGAGGAAGGGATCTGGCCCATCCACGAAGGCGGTG
>Ga0196963_10001174_pt1 | contig 19035 bp, 17 predicted proteins | sample S1_5metaG_FD_148600 | JGI IMG/M metagenome (GOLD analysis project Ga0196963, IMG submission 148600) | Soil microbial communities from Anza Borrego desert, Southern California, United States - S1_5 | ecosystem: Environmental > Terrestrial > Soil > Desert | place: USA: California | collected... | reverse complement strand
AAAGCTCCAGCGCTGCGTCCAGCAGTTCCTGGGGGCGCGCTTCCTTGCGGCGCCGGCGAAGGGGGAGGTCGGTGAGGGACATGAGTTACTGACTGACTGGTCAGTAATATAAGTGGGGCTGGAAGACCGGTCAATCGGCGCCTGCCCCGAGCCCGGCGCCGGCGCAAGGGCATTGCGCGGACCGGGACCGGCGGTCGCGCCATGGCCGCTCGCTATGATCCGCGGCTTTGACCGAAACGGGACGGCGGATTGGACCTCATGCTGCTGCTGAAGGCCGCGATCATGGGCATGGTCGAAGGCCTGACGGAATTCCTGCCGATCTCGTCGACCGGCCACCTCATCCTCGCTGGCTCGCTGCTGGATTTCACCGGCAGCAAGACAAACGTGTTCAAGATCGCCATCCAGACCGGCGCCATGCTGGCCGTGGTCTGGGAATACCGCGATCGGCTGCGCCGCACCGTCGCGGGGGTCACGCACGATGCGGTGGCGCAGCGCTTCGTGCGCAACGTGCTGGTCGCCTTCGTCCCGGCCGTGGTGTTCGGCCTCCTGCTGGGGGATCTCGTTGACCGGCTGCTCTTCCACCCGGTGCCGGTCGCGATCGCCTTCGTGGTGGGCGCCTTCATCATCCTGTGGGTTGAAGCACGGCATCGCCGCCACTATGGCGAGCGTGATCTCGAAGGCAGCCGGCAGGCACGGGTGGAGACCGTGGACGACATGAGCACGATGGATGCGCTCAAGGTCGGCCTGATGCAATGCGTCGCCCTGATTCCCGGCACCAGCCGGTCGGGCGCCACCATCATCGGCGCCATGATGATTGGCTTCTCGCGCAAGGCGGCCACGGAGTTCAGCTTCTTCCTGGGCATCCCCACGCTGATGGGGGCGGGCGCGTACTCGGTGCTCAAGCAACGGCACCTGCTGAGCATGGCCGACCTGCCGATGTTCGCCGTCGGCCTGGCGTTCGCATTCGGCAGTGCGCTGCTGTGCATACGCTGGCTCATCCGCTTCGTGTCCACGCACGACTTCACGCTGTTCGCGTGGTATCGCATCGCCTTCGGAGCCCTGGTGCTGCTGACGGCATGGGCCGGGGTGGCGGAGTGGCGCGGCTAGCGCATCAGCGCCGGCCTCAGCGCCGCGTGAACACCAGATCCCACACGCCGTGGCCCAGGCGCTGGCCGCGCGCCTCGAACTTGGTCAGCGGCCGGTAGCCGGGGCGGGGCGCATAACCGTCGGCGGTGTTGTGCAGCAGCGGGCTGCCGCTGAGCACCTCGAGCATCTGCTGCGCATAGTCTTCCCAGTCGGTCGCGCAGTGCAGGCGGCCGCCGGGCTTCAGGCGCGAGGCCAGCAGTTCGACCAGCGGCGGCTGGATCAACCGGCGCTTGTGGTGCCGCTTCTTGTGCCACGGGTCGGGGAAGAAGACGTGCACGCCGTCGAGCGAAGCGGGGCGGATCATGTGCTGCAGCACCTCGACGGCATCATGCTGGACGATGCGCAGGTTGCCGAGCCCGCGCTCGCCGATGTGCTTCAGCAGGGCACCGACGCCCGGCTCATGCACTTCCACGCCGATGAAGTCCACGTCCGGCTGCGCCGCCGCGATCTGGGCCGTGGCGTCGCCCATGCCGAAGCCGATCTCCAGCACCAGTGCTGCATGGCGGCCGAAGACCGCGGCGGGGTCGAGCGGCTCGGGCTGGAACGGCAGCACGAAGCGCGGGCCCAGGTCCTGCAGCGCGCGCTGCTGGCCGGTGCCCATGCGGCCGGCACGCAGCACGAAGCTGCGGATGGGGCGGCGAGGCGGGTTGTCCACGGCCTGTGCTGCGGCGGGCGACGGAGCGGCCGTCCGGGTCGCCGGTTGGCCGGGCGCGGGCGCCGGCGGGCTGGATTCGTCGTGCATCTTCAACGGAACTGGGGAGGCGAGGTGGCTTTGTTCCATTGAACGCCGCGCGGCCATCCGCCTAGGCTTGGGCGGTGGAAGATTCTGCCGCAAGCCCTGGGGCCGACCGTGCCTGTGCGCTGCGCCGCCGCTGGCTGCGCGCGGCCGCGGGCGGCGCGCTGGCGGGGTGGCTGCCGGCTGCGCTGGCCGCCCCGCGCGCGCGGGCTGAAGCGGCCGAGCCGATCCGCTCGGCCGCCAGCCGGCCGCTGGCGGTCGATTGGAGCGGCCTTCCCGCCGCCTTGCGGCCAGTGATCAACGCGGCCGGCCTCCCGGCCACGAGCTTCGGCGTGCAGGTGCAGGATGTGTCGGGCCGGGGCCGGCCGCTGGCGTCGCTGAACGCCGAGCATCCGTATCAGCTGGCTTCCACGGCCAAGGTGGTGACGGCGCTGGCTGCGCTGGACCTGCTGGGCGCGCACTACCGCTGGCGCACCTACGCTTTCGTGACCGGCCCGGTCGCCAATGGCCGCCTGCTGGGTGACCTGCTGATCGTCGGCGGCGGCGATTCGCGCCTGCGCTCGGCCGGCCTGCTGGCCTGGTTCCAGCGCCTGCAGCGCGAGGGCCTGCGCGAGATCTGGGGCAACGTGGTGCTGGACCGCTTCGCGTTCCGGCTGCACGAGGACGACCACACGAACACGCCACCTCCGGCGGCCGACCGCCCGCACCACGCGCGGCCCGACGCGCTGACGCTGGACGAGGGCGTGCTGCAGGTCAGCGTGCAGGCCGCCGCGCGCGGCAAGCCGCTGGTGCAGCTGACGCCGCCGCTGGCCGGCTTGAAGCTGATGAACGAACTGAGCCCCGGGGCAGGCTGCGCGCTGTGGGCGCAAGCGGCGTCGGCACCCGGCGGCGGGCCGGGCTTGGCGCTGCGGGGCCGCTGGTCTGCCGGTTGCGGCGTGCGTGACCTGTCTCTCGCGCCGCTGCCGCATGACGAATTCACCGTGCGTGCCGTCGAAGGGCTGTGGCTGCAGGCCGGCGGCACGCTGAAGGGCAGGGTGATCGACAAGCGCCTGCCCGACCGCGAATCGCTGCTGCCGCTGGGCCCCGACGGCCATCCGGTGATGCCGTACTCCGTGCACCTGTCCGACCCGCTGCCGGCAGTGATCCGCGAGATCAACAAGCGCAGCGACAACCTGGGCGCGCGCAACCTGATGCTGTCGCTGGTGCGTGGTTTTCCGCTGCGCGCGGCGACGATGGGCGAGGCGCGCAAGCGCGTCGAGGACTGGCTGCGCGCCCAAGGCCTGGCCCCGGGCGACATCGCGCTGGAGAACGGCTCGGGCCTGTCCCGCGGTGAACGGGGCAAGCCGCGGGCGATGGTGCAATTGCTGCAGAGGGCCTGGGCGTCGAACCAGGCGCAGGCCTTCATCGACTCGCTGCCCATCGCCGGCGTCGACGGCACGCTGGCGCACCGCATGACCAGCGGCAAGGCCACCGGCGCCGCGTTCCTGAAGACCGGCACGCTGCTGGACACGCGGGCGCTGGCCGGCTACGTGCGGGCCACCAGCGGCCGCACCTACGCCGTGGCGGCGCTGGTCAACCATCCGGAGGCGCAGCGCGCGACGCCGTCGCTGGACGCGCTGATCGAGTGGATTGCGCGCAACGGTTGAGGCGCATTGCGGCGAGAAATGACAAAGGGCCCCGGATGGGGCCCTTCGGCATTCGTGGAGCGGGTGAAGGGAATCGAACCCTCGTATGAAGCTTGGGAAGCTGCCGTTCTACCATTGAACTACACCCGCAGCAGGCGCGGATTCTAGCTGCGCTCCTGCGCGTGGCGTGCGGGGCAGGCCCTCATTTGCCGCAGCCGGCGCTGGTGATGCGGTCCACCGCCGCCTTGGCGCGGACAAGCCCGTAGCCAAACTTGGTGTCGCGGCCAGGCGTGCCGAGATCCTCGGCGCTGAGGTTCAAGGAGGTGCGCAGTTGCGCCGCGGTGCAGCCCGGCTTCAGCGCCCACACCAGCGCGGCCACGGCCGAAACGTGCGGCGTGGCCATCGAGGTGCCGTCGTAGAACGCGTAGTTCGATGCGGTGACGCTCAGTGCCGCCGTCTGCCCCAGCTGCAGCTTCATCGCCGCGCCTTCGGTGTCGGACGCGGTGACCGAGGGGATCGTCGTCACGGTGGTGCCCAGCGTGCCGCCATAGCCGCCGGGGGCGTTGTTGTAGACGACGGCGCCGATGCCGCCGCTGTCCTGGCAGTTCTGGACCTTGACCGCGAACTCGTAGGTGCCGCGCTGGATCAGGCAGATCTTGCCCGTCATGCTGCCGGCCACCACGCTGCCACCCAAACCGAAGTCGGCCAGCGGCCCGCTGGCGCTGGTCTTGGGCGAGCCTTCCATGCCGCCCGGCGCGTAGGCCGTGCCGCCGACGCTCAGCGTCGAGACGCTGCCGCTGCCCATCGGGACGGTGGACAGCACGTTGACGCCGGGGGCGGCGATCTCCACGTCCTTGTTGAATTGCGAGAACGTCGCCTGCTGCTTGTTCTCGTCGATCGCGGCGACCGAGACCACGCTGGCGTAGCCGGCCGGGTACGAGACGCGGTTGTTGCCGTCGTTGCCCGCGGCGGCGATCGACAGGATGTTGTTCGCCGCCAGCGCGTCGAAGGTGCGCTGCTCGGTCCTGGTCGAACGCGGTCCGCCGAGCGACATGCTGATGATGTTCGCTCCGGCGTCGCGGCACCTGTTGGCGGCACTGGACAGCGTCGACGAGTAGGCCCAGCCCTCGGCGTCGAATACCTTGATGATGTGCAGGTTGAGCGTGCCGTTCGAGCTGACGCCGACCACGCCCTTGCCGGCGTTGTTCAGCGCCGCGATGGTGCCGGCCACGTGGGTGCCGTGGTGGTTCTCGTCGGTGAACCAGTGGCCGGTGCCGGCATCGTCGGTGCCGCTGACGTTGGCGCCGTGCGGCAGGTCCTCGTGTGCGCCGTCGTAACCGGAATCGATGACGCAGACGGTGCGGCTGGCGGCATTGGTGGCCGCCAGCTGGTCGGCTTGCACCATCTGGATGCCGTAGGGCATCAGCTGGCCGGTGGCGTACGGGGTGCCCGTGGTGGGCGTGGCGCCGCCGAGCAGGTAGCGCCTCTCGTCTTCCTCGACGTACTCGATGTTGGGGTTGCGCGACAGGCCGGCCAGGGCCTGGGTCGGCACCTCGATCGCGATGGCGTCGAGTCCGTGGATCTGGTGCTTGACGTTGCCGCGCGCGGCAGCAAGCGCTGCGCGCCCCGCGCCGGCCGCGCCGGGCTTGAACGCGACGATCACGCGGGTGGTGCCCGGGGTGCTCTGCGCATGCGCCGCCAGCGGAGACAGTGCGGCGACGGCCGCGATGGCGACGACGAGCCGGCGGCAGGCGGGCAGCGAGGCAATGGACTTCGTGAACATGGGACTCCCTGAGTGAGTGCCGCCGGGATCGGCGGTGAACCTGGCGACGGGCCCCCGTGGCCCGTGGCGGTGCGCGCGAGTCTACGAAGCTGATCGCACCCGGGAAATGGCAGGAGCCCAGGGATTTGCCCGCTCCGGGCTAACCCGCAAGAGGCGCTGGAGCCGCGCGATGTCCTGCGTGACGGCAGGGGCGGGGCTGCGGCATCATGGCCATTCCATGAACGATCCGATCCAGTTGATACAAGTCGGACGGGTGACCGATCCGGACGCCGCTACGCACGGGCCGTTCGGGTCGCACGCGGTCGAGTCGCTGCAGGCCCTGGCGGATGCCCTCGGGCAACAGGGCTGCGATGCGATCGTGATCGCGCTCGAGCCCGGGGATGCGCTCTCCGGCCTGGCGGGCTGGAGCGGCTTGTCCCGGGCGGTGCTCGATGCAGCCGTCGTCGTCGTCACGGCAGAGGAGCCACCGACCGCTGACGCGCTGCGGCTGCTTCAACTCGGGGTGCAGGACGTGCTGCCGCGGGCCCGGGCCGAACCGCAGGAACTGGGCCGTGCGGTCCGCTGGGCGGTGGAGCGCAAGCGCGTCGAACGGGCTGCTCGCAAGGCCTATGCGACCGACCTGGCCACGGGCCTGCCGAACCACGCGCAGCTGATGGAGCACATGACGCACCTGTTGGCCCTGCGCGAGCGCGAGCCGGCGGCGATGGCGGTGCTGGCCGTGCGGCTCGAAGGCCTGGCGAGCACCGAGGCCCGCCTCGGCAGCGAGGCGTCCAACGTGCTGCGCCGCAAGGCGGCCGTGCGCTTGCGGTCCGGCCTGCGCGCCAGCGACGTCGTGGCGTCGGTGGGGGCGGACTGCTTCGCGGTGCTGCTGGCCTGGATCGACGACCAGGCCGCGGCCGACGGGGTCGCGGCAAAGCTGGCTGCGTCGCTGCGCCGGCCCTTCAGCGTCACCGGGCAGGAACTGACGCTGGGCATCAGCGTCGGCATCGGGCAGTACCCGGCCCACGGCAAGGATGCCGACGGGCTGCTGCGCCGCGCGCTGGCGCATGCATCAGGTGCGGCCGCGGTGGGCGCGGCCGTGCAGGGCCTGCGCACCGAGCGGCGCGACCACCCGGCCGCCAACGACGAAGGCTGAAGCCGGGCGGGGCCAGGCTGCGCGGCCGGTCCGGCTACTTCTGGATGTCGCCGAGGCAGAGGTACTTGACTTCCACGTAGTCCTCGATGCCCTGCGCGCCGCCTTCACGGCCGAGTCCCGACTGCTTGACGCCGCCGAAGGGCACCTCGGCGGTCGAGATGAGCCCGGTGTTGATGCCGACCATGCCGTACTCCAGCGCCTCGCCGACGCGGAAGATGCGCCCGACGTCGCGGCTGTAGAAGTAGCTGGCGAGGCCGAATTCGGTGGCGTTGGCCAGCGCGATCGCTTCGGCCTCGGTCTCGAAGCGCACCACCGGCGCCACCGGACCGAAGGTCTCCTCCTTCGTGCACAGCATCTCGGAGTTCACGTCGGCCAGCACGGTGGGCGTGTAGAAACGGTCTCCCAGCTTGTGGCCGCCGGTGACCACGCGCGCGCCCTTGGCGACGGCATCCGCCACGTGGTTCTCCACCTTGGCCAGCGCGTTGTCGTCGATCAGCGGACCGATGGCCACGCCGGGTTCGAAGCCGTTGCCGACCTTCAGCGCCTGCGTCTTCGCGGCCAGCTGCTCGACGAAGGCCTCGTAGATGCCGGCCTGCGCGTAGAGCCGGTTGGCGCAGACGCAGGTCTGGCCGGCGTTGCGGTACTTGCTGGCCATGGCGCCCTCGAGGGCGGACTCGAGGTCGGCGTCGTCGAAGACGATGAAGGGCGCGTTGCCGCCCAGCTCCAGCGACAGCTTCTTGACCGTGGACGCACATTGGCGCATCAGGATGCGGCCGACCTCGGTGCTGCCGGTGAAGGAGAGGTGGCGCACCACGTCGCTGGTGCACAACACCTTGCCGATCTCGATCGACTGCTCGCTGTCGGCCGTCACGACGTTGAGCACGCCGGCCGGCATGCCGGCCCGCTGCGCCAGTTCCGCCACGGCCAGGGCAGACAGCGGTGTCTGCTCGGCCGGCTTGATGACCACCGGGCAGCCGGCGGCCAGCGCCGGCGCCACCTTGCGCGTGATCATCGCGATCGGGAAGTTCCACGGCGTGATCGCCGCGCAGACGCCGACCGGCTGCTTGATGACCAGGTAGCGCTTGCCGTTGTCGTTGCTCGGGATGGTCTGGCCGTAGACGCGGCGCGCTTCCTCGGCGAACCATTCGATGAAGCTGGCACCGTAGGCCACTTCGCCGCGGGCCTCGGCCAGCGGCTTCCCCTGCTCGGCGGTCATGATGCGGGCCAGGTCGTCGGCATGCTGGTTCAGCAGCGCGAACCACTTCATCATGATCGCGGCGCGCTCCTTCGCGGTCTTGGCGCGCCAGGGAGCCCAGGCACGCTCTGCGGCGACGAGGGCGTTGTGGCAGTCCACCGGGCCCAGGTTGGGCACGTCGGCGATCTTCTCGCCGGTGGCGGGGTCGGTGATGTCGAAGCGGGTGGAGCCGGCGACCCAGTCGCCGCCGATCAGCGCGTCGGCCTTCAAGAGCCCCGGATCCTTCAGGCCGGCCAGGGGCGATGTGTTCGTGTCCATGCGGTTCTCCTGTTTCCGAAGACTCTAGCGGCTCGTCCGGCCGCTCTGGCGATTTCGGGTGGATTGACCCCGGCCGCGCCGCGATGGGCCGCCCGATAGAATTTGCGCCCTATGAAAGCCGCCGACATCCGCTCCACCTTCCTGAAATTCTTCGAGTCCAAGGGCCATGCGGTCGTGGCCTCGTCCCCGGTGGTGCCCGGCGACGACCCGACGCTGCTGTTCACCAACGCCGGGATGAACCAGTTCAAGGACGTGTTCCTGGGCTTCGACAAGCGGCCCTACACGCGGGCGGCCACGTCGCAGAAGTGCATTCGCGCCGGCGGCAAGCACAACGACCTGGACAACGTGGGCTACACCGCGCGGCACCACACCTTCTTCGAGATGTTGGGCAACTTCAGCTTCGGCGACTACTTCAAGCACGACGCGCTGCAGTACGCCTGGGAACTGCTGACGGTGCACTTCAAGCTGCCCAAGGACAAGCTCTGGGCCACCGTGTATGCGGAAGACGACGAGGCCTACGACATCTGGAAGAACGTGATCGGCCTGCCGCCCGAGCGCATCGTGCGCATCGGCGACAACAAGGGCGGCCGCTACATGAGCGACAACTTCTGGATGATGGGCGACACCGGCCCCTGCGGCCCGTGCTCGGAGATCTTCTACGACCACGGTCCCGACGTCGCCGGTGGCCCGCCAGGGTCGCCCGAGCAGGACGGCGACCGCTACATCGAGATCTGGAACAACGTCTTCATGCAGTTCAACCGCACCGAAGACGGCGTGATGCACAAGCTGCCCAAGCCCAGCGTGGACACCGGCATGGGCCTGGAGCGCCTGTCGGCCGTGTTGCAGCACGTGCATTCGAACTACGAGATCGACCTGTTCGTCACGCTGCTGGCGGCGGCGAAGAAGGCGGTGGACGCGGCCGGCGGAGGCGACTGCGACAAGGACTCGCCGTCGCTGAAGGTCATCGCCGACCACATCCGCGCCTGTGCGTTCACGATCACCGATGGCGTTATCCCCGGCAACGAAGGCCGCGGCTACGTGCTGCGCCGCATCGCGCGCCGCGCCATCCGCCATGGCTACAAGCTGGGCGCGCGCAAGCCCTTCTTTCACCAGCTGGTGGCGGCGCTGGACGCCGAGATGGGCGAGGCCTACCCCGAGCTGCGCCGCGCCGCGCCGCGCGTGACCGAGGTGTTGAAGGCCGAGGAAGAGCGCTTCTTCCAGACGATCCACAACGGCATGGAGATCCTGGAGACCGCGCTGGCGCAGGTCGCGAACAGCGGCGGAAAGCAGCTCGACGGCGAGACGGCTTTCAAGCTGCACGATACCTACGGTTTCCCGGTCGACCTGACCGGCGACGTCTGCCGCGAGCGCGGCCTGACGGTGGACGAGGCCGGCTTCAATGCGGCGATGAACCGCCAGCGCGAGCAGGCCCGCGCCGCCGCCAAGTTCAAGATGGCCGCCGGTCTCGCCTATGAAGGCCTGGCCACCACGTTCCACGGTTATCAGCAGCTGCTGGTCGAAACCTCGAAGGTCACCGCGCTGTACGTGGACGGCGTGGCCGTCGACAGCGTGAAGGCCGGTGACGACTGCGTGATCGTGCTCGACCACACGCCGTTTTATGCCGAGAGCGGCGGCCAGGTCGGCGACACCGGCGAGCTGCGCAACGCCGTGGCGCGCGTCGTGGTCGAGGACACCACCAAGATCCAGGCCGACGTCTTCGGCCACCAGGGCCGTGTCGTCGAAGGCGAGATCAAGCGCGGCGACACGCTGGTCGCGAAGGTCGATGCCGAGCAGCGCGCGAAGACCGTGCGCAACCACAGCGCCACGCACCTGATGCACAAGGCGCTGCGCGAAGTGCTGGGTGCGCACGTGCAGCAGAAGGGCTCGCTGGTGAACGCCGAGCGCACGCGCTTCGACTTCTCGCACAACGCGCCGCTGACGGACGAGCAGATCCGCCGCATCGAGGCCATCGTCAACGCCGAGATCCTGGCGAACGAAGCGACCGATGCTTCGGTGATGGCGCTGGAGGACGCGCAGAAGTCGGGCGCGATGATGCTGTTCGGCGAGAAGTACGGCGACACCGTGCGCGTGTTGAGCATCGGCTCCAGCAAGGAGCTGTGCGGCGGCACGCACGTGCAGCGCACCGGCGACATCGGCCTCTTCAAGATCGTCGCCGAGGGCGGCGTGGCCGCGGGCGTGCGCCGCGTCGAGGCCGTGACGGGCGAGAACGCGCTGCACTACCTGCAGTCGCTGGAATCCACGGTGGGCGGCGTCGCCGGTGCGCTGAAGGTGACGCCGGCGGAAGTGCCGGCGCGCGTGACCAGCGTGCTCGACCAGGTGCGCGCGCTCGAGAAGGAAATCGCCGCGCTCAAGGGCAAGCTGGCCTCCGCGCAGGGTGACGAGCTGCTGGCGCAGGCGGTGGACATCAAGGGCCTGAAGGTGCTGGCCGCGACGCTGAAGGGCGCCGACGCGAAGACGCTGCGCGAGACCATGGACAAGCTGAAGGACAAGCTCAAGAGCGCGGCCATCGTGCTGGCTGCGGTCGACGGCGACAAGGTGCAGCTGGCCGCGGGCGTCACCGCCGATGCGGTCGGCCGCGTCAAGGCCGGCGAGCTGGTCAACTTCGTCGCCCAGCAGGTCGGCGGCAAGGGCGGCGGCAAGCCGGACATGGCGATGGCCGGCGGCACCAATTCCGCCCAGTTGCCGGCCGCGCTGGCATCGGTGCAGGGCTGGGTGGCCGAGCGCGCTTGAGACGTCGGCCTCAAGCCCGCTTCATTCGAAGCCCCGCGAGGGGCGCTCAGTCGGCTTGCGAGCGGCCCGGCGTCGACTGAGGCGGTGAAACGAAGCGCCGGTTGACGAAGCAAAGAAGCGTCCCCCATACTGGCCCGACCATGAACCGCGCCCTTTTCCTAGGCTGCTGCTGCTCCCCGATGTCGGGTGGCGTGCGTCCGTGCCTGCAGCAACAAGCGGTCATGGTCGTCATCACCCCCATCGCCAGATAGCGGGCCCGCGCACACGCATCCAACCGATTTCCCCCAAAGGCCCGCTGCACCCAGCGGGCCTTTTTCGTTCCAGGGGCCATCCGCCCCGTTCAGCCCAGGAGACCGACGATGAAACCCGAGACACCGCCGATCACCATCCGCCGCGCCACGCTGGCCGATGCCGCAGCCTTTGCACGCGTCAATGGCGACCCCGAGGTGCTGCCCAACCTGCTGCAGGTACCGTACCCCAGCGAGGAGTACTGGAAGCAGCGCCTGGGCGAGATCCTGGCGCCGGGCAAGCACGACATCCTGCTGGTGGCCGAACGCACGGATGGCAATGGCCTGCCGAAGGTGGTCGGCAATGCCGGGCTGCTGGCCTCGGGCGCGGCCTTGCGGCGGCGGCACGTGATGAACCTCGGCATCGCGATCGCCAGCGAGGCCCAGGGCCAGGGCGTCGGCCGTGCGCTGATGAAGGCGCTGTGCGACTGGGCCGACCTGTGGGGCCAGGTGCTGCGCATCGAGCTGACGGTGTTCACCGACAACGCTCGTGCCATCGCGCTGTACCGGCGCTTCGGCTTCGTGCAGGAAGGCCTGCACCGCGGCTATGCGCTGCGCCACGGCGCCTATGCCGACACGTACTCGATGGCGCGGCTGCATCCGGCCCAGCCCAGCATCGGGGTGATGGCGTGATGCGCGCCCTTCGGGCGTTGGTGTGGCTGGCGGCCGGCTTGGTCGGCGGCCAGCCGCTGCCAGTGCGCGCCGCGATGCCTATCGAGGTCAGCGTGCCCAGCCTCGATCGGCGTGGCGACGTGCCGATCGACCTGCCGGGCTTCTGGTACCGGACCGAGGCGCCGGCTGCCGGCGGGCGGGCCCCGGCGATCGTGCTGTTGCATGGCTGTGGCGGACCCTACGACAGGCCCGGGGCGCTGTCGAAGCGCATGCATGAATACGCCGCACTGGTGAATGCGCTGGGCATGCATGCGCTGGTGACGGACTCGCTGACGCCGCGCGGCGAACGCGAACTGTGCACGCAGCGCGTGGGGGATCGGGCTATCACGCAAACGCATCGGCGACGCGACGCGTTGGGCGCGCTGCAGTGGCTGGCGGCGCAGCCTGGCGTGGATGCTACGCGGATTGGCCTGATGGGCTGGTCGCACGGCGGCTCGGCGGTGCTGGCGACGCTGCAGCGTGGCCATTCCGAGACGGAAGCCAGCACCGTGCGGCCAGCCTTTGGCGTGGCCTTCTACCCCGGTTGTGCCGATCCTCTGCGACGGCGCTGGCAAGCCTCGGCCCCGCTGCTCATGCTGCTGGGCGGTGCCGACGACTGGACGCCTGCGGCACCCTGCGAGGCGCTGGCGCGGCAGGCCGAAGGACCGCCGGTGCAGGTCGAGACCTATGCCGGCGCCTACCACGGCTTCGATGGCACGGCGCCGGTGCGGCTGCGGCGCGACGTGCCCAATGGCGCGCACCCGGGCCAAGGCGTTCACGTGGGCGGCGACGCCGCAGCGCGCGCGGCTTCGCACGAGCGCCTGCGCGCCTACCTGCGCGAACGGCTTGCCAGGCCCTGAAGACGTCTTGAACGCGGGCTTGGCGCGACCGGGCCGTGCCCGCGGCGACAATGCGCGCCGCGATGCCGGCTGGCGGCACGAGACGAGGAACATGCGATGGCCGTGAGCCCCCCGAAGGAAAGCACCGAAGCCGACATCGAAGCGCTGGAAGCGCTGTGCGAACGCCTGGCCGGCTTCGGCGCCGACGTGTCGCTGGAGTGGGTCGACGGCTTCATGACCGCGCTGGCGGCCAGCCGCCGCGCCATCGCGCTGGACGAAGCGGTGCCGGCGATGTTCGGCGATGCCTTCGAACGCGCCTGCGCCGACCCGGAGGACACCGCGCAGGCGCTGGCCACCATCGAGCGCCGCTACGCCGTGCTGCGCGACCAGCTCGATCCGGAGATGCTGCTCGACGAGCCGGACACGATGCGCATCGCGCCGATGATGATCGCCTACGACGAGGCGGCGCGGCGCGAGGTCGTGGAAGGCGGCCACATGACGGCCGAGGAAGCCGAGGAGCTGCTGCAGACCGGGGCCCTGTGGGCCGAAGGCTTCCGCGCCGCGACCGAGGCCTTTGCGGCCGACTGGCCCGAGCCGGATCCCGACACCGAGGACGGGCAGTGGTTCGACGACTGCCTGATGCGGGTGATGGCGCTGATGCTGGCGCCGGCCGACCTGCAGGCCTATGCCGCCGAAGCCTACGACGACAAGGTGCCCGAGCGCGAGGAGCTGATCGACGAAGCCTGCTTCGGCGTACAGGACCTGCGCGTGTACTGGCTGGAACATGGGCCCAAGCCGGAGACCCGCCGCGTCGAGCCCGTGCCCGGACGCAACGACCCGTGCCCCTGCGGCAGCGGCAAGAAGTACAAGAAGTGCCACGGCGCGGGTTGACGGCGGGCTGGCGGTGCAGGTTGAGGGCGGGCTGACGGAATCAGCGCGCGGGCGGTGCAACGGGCGGCATGAACGGGCGCGGAGCCTGCCAACAATGAAGCCATGACTACGAACGAGCCTGGACGCGCATGAAGATCGGATTCGCCCTGAACGAAGTGCTGGCGCTGCTGACGCTGGTGACCGGCGCCCTGAGCCTGGCCTGGTGGCTGAAGAAGCGCCGCGGGGGCGTGGCGGCCCGGCCCTGGTGGGTGAGCTGGGGCGCGGACTTCTTCGCCGTGGTCGCGCTGGTGTTCACCTGCCGCGTCGCGCTGGCCGACTGGCAGCGTGTGCCCAGCTCGTCGATGGAGCCGACGCTGCGCGTCGGCGACCTGCTGCTGATCAACCACCTGGCCTATGGCCCGCGGCTGCCGTTCACCAACACAGCGCTGCCGATGGGCCACCCCGAGCGCGGCGACATCGTGGTGTTCCGCTATCCGCCGGACGTGTCCGAGTTCTACGTCAAGCGCATCGTCGCGCTCGCGGGCGACACGGTGCGGTTCCGCGACGGCGGCATCGCCGTGAACGGCGAGCCGCTGAAGCTGCAGGACCTGGGCTGGGGCGAGCACGAGGCTGACCTGGGCCAGCGCCTGCTGCGGGAGACCTCGTCGGGGCGCGAGTACCGGATCAAGGTCAATCCCTTCATCCTCGGCCGCGCGCCGATGGCGGTCGGAGAACCTGCCTGCCGAAATGAGCGGCCAGGCGCCTGGCAATGCACGGTGCCTGCCGGCCACCTGCTGGCGCTGGGCGACAACCGCGACAACTCCGCCGATTCGCGCGCCTGGGGTTTCGTGCCGGAGCGCGAGGTCTATGGCCGCGTCGACCGTGTGATCCTCAACTATCGCGAAGGCTCGCGCTTCTGGCACAAGCCGTCCTGAGCGGGATCCCCGCCAGGCACGGGGCTGCCGGGCCTGCGCTACATTGCCGGCCATGTCGAATCCGCTCGGGCTTTCAGGCCGCCACATCGTCCTTGGGCTCTCGGGCGGCATTGCTTGCTACAAGTCCGCCGAGCTGGTGCGGGAGCTGACCAAGGCCGGTGCGACCGTGCAGGTCGTGATGACCGAGGCGGCGCAGGCCTTCATCACGCCGGTGACGATGCAGGCGCTGTCGAACCGGCCGGTGGCGCTCAGCCAGTGGGATGCGCGCGAGGCCAACAACATGGCCCACATCAACCTGACGCGCGAGGCCGATGCGGTCATCGTCGCGCCCGCGTCGGCCGACTTCATCGCCAAGATCGCGCAGGGACGGGCGGATGAACTTCTGTCGCTGCTGTGCCTCGCGCGGCCGATCGAACGCTGCCCGCTGCTGCTGGCGCCGGCGATGAACCGCGAGATGTGGGCCCACCCGGCAGCGCAGCGCAACCTGGCGCAGGCACGGGCTGACGGCGCGACCATCCTGGGGCCCGGCTCGGGCGACCAGGCCTGCGGTGAAATCGGCGACGGGCGCATGCTGGAAGCCGAGGAACTGCGCGACGAACTGATCGCGTTCTTCCAGCCCAAGCTGCTGGCGGGCCGGCGCCTGTTGATCACCGCCGGCCCGACCTTCGAGGCGATCGATCCGGTGCGCGGCATCACCAACCTCTCCAGCGGAAAGATGGGTTTCGCGATCGCCCGGGCCGCGCAGGAAGCCGGTGCCGACGTGACGCTGGTGGCCGGCCCGGTGCATCTGCCAACGCCGCGCCACGTGCGTCGCATCGACGTGCGCAGCGCGTTGCAGATGCACGATGCAGTGCTGCCCATCGCGCCGGCGCACGACGTCTTCGTCGCGACGGCCGCGGTGGCGGACTGGCGGCCCGCAACCTTCAACGAGCACAAGATCAAGAAGCAGGCCGGCCAGGGCGATGTCCCGGCCGCGCCCAGCTTCGAACTGACCGAGAACCCCGACATCCTCGCCGCCGTGGCCCGGCTGCCGGATCGGCCCTATTGCATCGGCTTTGCGGCTGAAAGCCAGGACCTGGCGCGCCATGCGCGCGAGAAGCTGCAGCGCAAGAACGTGCCGCTGGTGGTCGGCAACCTGGGCCCCGCCACCTTCGGCCGCGACGACAACACGCTGCTGCTGGTGGATGCCGCCGGCGATCGCGAGATCGCCACCGCCGACAAGCTCAGCCTCGCGCGCGAACTGGTGCGCGAGATCGCCAACCGACTCTCCACGCAATGACCACGATCGACGTCAAAGTGCTCGACCTTCGCATGGCCGAGCATCTTCCGAGTTATGCCACGCCAGGCAGTGCCGGCCTGGACCTGCGCGCCTGCCTGGACGCACCACTGGTGCTGGAGCCCGGCCAGTCGGCATTGATCCCGACCGGCCTGTCCATCCACATCGGCGATCCCGGCCTGGCCGCGATGATCCTGCCGCGCTCGGGCCTGGGCCACAAGCACGGCATCGTGCTGGGCAACCTGGTGGGCCTGATCGACAGCGACTACCAGGGCCCGCTGATGGTCAGCTGCTGGAACCGGGGCCACCAGATCTTCACCGTGCAGCCGATGGAGCGCATCGCACAGATGGTGATCGTGCCGGTGGTGCAGGCCGCGTTCCGCCGCGTCGACGACTTCGAGGCGTCGGCGCGCGGCGAGGGCGGCTTCGGATCGACCGGAAAGCACTGACGGCTGCGGGTGCCCGGCCGGCGCCGCTTCAGTGAAGCGTCGACGAGCCGGGCAGGGTGGAGACCACGCTCAGCAGGCTGTCGGCCACGGAGCCGGCGTCGCGCTCTTCATCGGTGGCGGCACGCACGTCGATCACCTTGACGTGCAGCTGCAGCGCCATGCCGGCGAGCGGATGGTTGCCGTCGAGCACGACATGCGTCGGGTACAGCTCGGTCACGGTGTAGATGGTGTCGGGGGGCATGCCGACCGTCTGCGCGCCTTCAGGCAGGCCGTCGAACTGCATGCCTTCTTCCAGGCCTTCGGGAAACAGCGCGCGGTCTTCAAAGCAGACCAGCTGCGCGTCGTAGTCGCCGAAGGCCTGGTCGGGCTCGAGGTGCAGGTGGGTTTCGAAGCCCGGGCCCTGGCCATCGAGCGCTTCCTCGAGCTTGGGCAGGAGGTCGTCGCCGCCGTAATAGAACTCCATCGGCTCGGCGAGTTCATCGATGGCCTGGCCCTGGCCATCGGCCAGGGTCCACGTCAGGCTCACGACGCAAGGGGACGAGATCAGCATCGCGGAATGATCGCACAAGGCTTTCGGCCGGCGGCCCGCGGTGACAATGCCGGCATGCCAACGGACCAGCCCACTGCCTTGCTCGCCGGCCTTTCGCCCCAGGCCTTCATGCGCCGCCATTGGCAGAAAAAACCGCTGCTGGTGCGCGGCGCCTGGCCCGGTGTCACGCCGCCGCTGGCGCGGCCGGCACTGTTTGAGTTGGCGCAGCGCGAGGACGTTGAATCTCGCCTGGTGCGGCGCAGCGGCTCGCGCTGGCAGATGCGGCGCGGGCCGTTCGGAAAGCGTTCGCTGCCGCCGCTCTCGCAGCCCGACTGGACCCTGCTGGTGCAGGGGGTGGACCTGCATCACGATGGCGCGTCCGCGATGCTGGACCGCTTCCGTTTCGTGCCTGCGGCGCGGCTCGACGACCTGATGATCTCCTTCGCGACGCCGGGTGGAGGCGTCGGGCCGCACCTGGACTCGTACGACGTCTTCCTGCTGCAGGTGCACGGCCGCCGGCGCTGGCGCGTCGGCCCCGTGGCCGACCGGTCGCTGGTCGACGGGCTGCCGGTGAAGATCCTGCGTCATTTCGAGCCGACCGAGGAATGGGTGCTGGAGCCCGGTGACATGCTCTACCTGCCGCCCCAGTGGGGCCACGACGGCATTGCGGAAGACGAATGCATGACCTGCTCGATAGGCTTCCGCGCGCCGGGCCGCCAAGGGCTGGCGGCGCAGCTGTTGCAGCAACTGGCCGAGCAAGCCGGCGAGCAGTTGGGTGACGCGCCGGATCCGATCTACCGCGACCGCGCACAGGCCGCCACCGAGACGCCGGGCCGCATCCCCGACACGCTGGCTGGCTTTGCCGCAGATGCGGTGCGGCGTGCGCTGGCGGATGCCGATGCCTTGCCGCAAGCGCTGGGCTGCTGGCTCACCGAGCCGAAGGCGCAGGTGTGGTTCGAGGCCGGGTCGGCGCTGCCGCATGCCCCGGTGCTGCTGCGCTTGGACCGGCGCACGCGCATGATGTACGACGATCGGCACGTGTTCATCAATGGCGAGGCCTTCCGCGCCGGCGGCCGCGACGCGCGGCTGATGCAGCGCCTGGCGGACCACCGGCGCCTGGACGCGGCCGACCTGGCGCGGGCCGGCGCGGAGGCCCTGGCGCTGCTGGACGACTGGGCCCAGGCCGGCTGGCTGCATGCGCAAGAGGAGCGTGAGGCATGAGCGAATCGCATGTCATCGAAGGCCGTGAGGCTTGCACCGCCGCTTGGCGCGAACTGCTTCTGGACCTGCCCGCACGCGGTGTCCGCAGCGTCTGGTGCATCGACCCCGACTTCAGCGAATGGCCATTCGATGACGCGGCGGTGCTGGATGCGCTGCTGCGCTGGGCCAAGGGCGGCGCGGGGCGCGTGATGCAGTTCGTCGCCGCGGACTATGCGCCGCTGGCGCGCCGCCATCCGCGCCTGGCGGCCTGGCGGCGCGATTGGTCCCATTGCATCCAGGCCTGGCAGCCCGCCGATGAGGACCGGATCGAACTGCCGGGCCTGCTCGTCGCCGGCGGCGTCGCCCTGGAGATGCTCGATGCCGCGCGCTGGCGCGCGCGCCACGTCAATGCGGCCGCCGAAGTGCGGGAACTTGTCGAGACAAGTGAGGCGATTGCGCAACGCTGCAGCCCCGGTTGGCCGGCCACGGTGTTGGGTCTGTAGGGATCTCCCCTAATTCATATGGCTATAATGCTCGGCTGGGCTTCAGAGAGGCTCGAGCTTTCTGAGTCCGGGTTCTGAACAAAGTCCGCGAATCCATTGGTCAGCCATTGGGTGGACGGTCAGATCCATTACCGGTAATTGGTCGACACTTTTCACTGAGGACACAAATGAACAAGTCGCTCCTGTTGGCTTCGATGGTCGCTGCTGTGGCGCTCGCCGCCTGCGGCAAGAAGGAAGAGGCTCCGGCCCCCGCTCCCGCTCCGGTGGCCGCCCCGGCCCCGGCTCCGATGCCGGCTCCCGCCTCGGCTCCGGACGCCGCCGCTTCGGCCGCGATGCCCGCTGCTTCCGCCGCCAGCAGCTGATCACTCAGCTCAGAGCATGAAAAAAGCCGCCCACGGGCGGCTTTTTTCATGGGCGATCGGATCGCCACCGCCGTGGCGGTGACGCTCAAGTGACGTGTTACTTCAGTTCGTCGACGAGGCGGGCGACGATCTGTCGCGCGGCTTCGCCGGAGTCGGCGTTGCCCTGGCTGTTCAGCACCGCGACCTGGGTCTTGCTGCCCGTGGTCTTGACCGAAAGCCGATAGCGCTGCAGTGCGCTGGACGCATCCTTGCTGTCCCAGCCGAACAGCTTGCTGAAGAAGCCGGGCTCGTCCTTGCCGGCCGATTTCGGGTCGACGTAGCGCACGTAGTACAGGCCGGCGCTGCGGTCGCGGTCCTCGACCGTGAAGCCGCCGCGGTCCAGCGCCAGGCCGACTCGGCGCCAGGCGCGGTCGAAGGCCTCGTCCACCTCCATCGCCGCACCCGG
>Ga0196963_10001173_pt1 | contig 19041 bp, 17 predicted proteins | sample S1_5metaG_FD_148600 | JGI IMG/M metagenome (GOLD analysis project Ga0196963, IMG submission 148600) | Soil microbial communities from Anza Borrego desert, Southern California, United States - S1_5 | ecosystem: Environmental > Terrestrial > Soil > Desert | place: USA: California | collected... | reverse complement strand
ACCGACGGCAAGCTGACCAGCGAGCAGAAGCGCCAGGTCGTCTATGTCCGTCGCGCCGCCGAGTCGCTGAACGGCCTGGTCAACGACCTTCTCGACCTGGCGAAAGTCGAGTCCGGCAAGATCGAGGTGCATCGGGCCCAGTTCAACGTCGCCGATCTGACCAGCGCGCTCCGCGGCATGTTCCGGCCGCTGGTAATCGGGGACGTCGCGCTGGTGATCGAGGACCCGGTGGGGCTCAGCATCGTTTCCGACGAGGGCAAGCTTTCGCAAATTCTCAGGAACTTTCTCTCGAACGCCGTCAAGTTCACCGAGCAGGGAGAGATCCGGCTCTCCGTGACCGAGGATGACGGCATGGTCCGGTTCGAAGTCCGCGATACCGGTATCGGCATCGCTGCCGAGGATATCGAGCGCATTTTCGAGGATTTCGTTCAGGTCTACGGCCAGAAGCAGCGTCAGGTGCGCGGGACCGGACTCGGCCTGCCGCTCTCGAAGAGGCTGGCCGAGCTGATCGGCGGGCACATCGAGGCGAACAGCGAGGTCGGCAAGGGATCGGTCTTCGCCGTCATCGTCCCCGACGGTTTCGCCGAGACGGCCGATGCGACCGCAACCGCCGCGGAGAGGACGCGCCAGTCGCCTGTTCTCGTGGTCGAGGATGAGCAGGCGGATCTGCTCGTGGCGATGAGCCTTCTGGATGCGGCTTCGATCAAGAGCCGCCAAGCCCGGACCCTCGACGAGGCCCGGGCATCGATCGCCGCCGAGCTGCCGGCTGCGATCGTTCTGGATATTCGCTTCGGCGAGGGGGATGCCTGGAACTTCCTCGAGGAGGTCAAGTCGAACCCGGAGACCCGGCAGATCCCCGTCCTGGTGATGACCGCGACCGATGACGAAGCTCATGCGTTGACGCTCGGTGCCGACGTCTTCGTCAAGAAGCCCGTCGATCGGCGCAATCTCGTGCGCTCGTTGTTGCGCCTTCTCAACCGCAAGCCGGCGCTGAACGTTCTTCACGTGGATGATGACGAGACCGCGCGCTACGCCGTGAAGCAGATGCTGTTCGGCGCCGGTCGTCAGCTGCGGCAGTCGGCCAGCGTCGAGGACGCGCTCGAGGCAATCCGCCGCGAGCCTCCGGACGTGATCCTCCTCGATCTGCACTTCCCCGATAGCGACGGCTATGCAATGCTCGCGGAGATGCAGAGGGGTCCGGCAAGGCGGATTCCTGTCATCATGCTGACATCGGCCATTGTCTATGACGCGACACGCCAGCGTCTGTCGGGCGCCTTCGCGATCTTGTCCAAGCGCGATCTCGCTCGCGACACGCTGATCGATTCGATCGACGCCGCCTCCGCCTTCGGACATTCGGGCTCCGCATGACCGCACATCCTTCCATCCTGGTCGTCGACGACGACGAGGCCTCGCGCTACGTCAAAGCGCGTGTGCTCGAGAGCCAGGGCTTCGCTGTCGAGCAAGCGGGGACCGGCGAGCGGGCGCTCGACAGCATCGCGGCGAAGGAGCCGGATCTCGTGCTTCTCGACGTCAAGCTGCCGGGCATCGACGGCATCGAGGCATGTCGGATCATCAAGAAGCGGTGGCCGATGGTGTTCGTGCTGCATACCTCGGCTGCCTATCGCAGGCCGTCCGACCGCACCCGCGGCCTCGACAGCGGCGCCGACGGCTATCTGGCGGAGCCGGTCGAGCCGGGCGAGCTCGTCGCCAATGTCCGCTCGCTGCTCCGCATCCGGCAGGTCGAGAACGAGCTCCGCTTCGCGGTAGAGCGCAACCAGATGCTGCTGCGCGAAGTCCAGCATCGGACCTCCAACAACCTGCAGCTCGTGGTCAGCTTCCTCAATCTCGAGCAGCGCTCGCTGTCCGATCCGCATGCGAAGGAGCGGATCAAGGCGGTGATGCAGCGCGTGCATGCGCTGGCCGCGGTGCACCGCCATCTCTACAGCCGCGGCAGCGTCGACCGCATCAATTTCGGCAGTTATGTCGAAGCGCTGGCCGCCGACATCGCCAATGCGACGGCTCAAAAGCTCGTCATGCTGCGCAGCTATGCCGACCCGCTGTGGACGGATGCCGATCGCGCCGTCCGCCTCGGGCTGATCGTCAACGAGCTCGTCACGAACGCGGTCAAGTACGCCTTTGCCGAAGGCGAAGGCGGGCAGATCAGTCTCGACATGCGGACGACCGGACCGAATGCGGCCGTGCTGACGATCGAGGATGACGGCCGCGGCTTTTCCGCCAGCGCCGCAGCTCCCGGATCGACACGTTCCGGTCTCAACCTCGCCCAGGCCCTGGCCGAGCAGTCCGATGCCGAGCTGATCCGCGACCAGACCACGCGCGGCACGCGCTGGCGCGTGATTCTCCACGATCCGGAAGCCCGCAAGGCAACGCAAGCGCCTCCCGGCTGAGGCGTCTCCGGAAGGCTTACGCCTTTGCCTTCGCCTTGGCTTCCTCCTCGGCGACCAGCTCCTTCTTCGAGAGCTTGCCGATCAGCGTCTTCGGCAAGGCGTCGCGGAATTCGACCTCGCGCGGCATCTCGATCGGGTTGAGCTTGTCCTTGAGAAAGGCGAGCAGCTCGTCCTGGGTCAGCGTCTTTCCCGCCTGCAGCTTGACGAAGGCCTTCGGGCTCTGGCCGCGATAGCTGTCGGGAATGCCGATGACGGTGCATTCCTCGACCGCCGGATGCTGGTAGACCGCCTCCTCGACGACGCGCGGATAGACGTTGAAGCCGCTGCAGAGGATCAGGTCCTTCATGCGGTCGACGATGAAGAAGTAGCCGTCTTCGTCCATCATCGCGATGTCGCCGGTGCGGAGCGCGCCGTCGACCATCTGCTGCTGCGTCGCCTCCGGCCGGTTCCAGTATCCGGCCATGACCTGCGGCCCCCGGATGCAGATCTCGCCGCGCTCGCCGCGCTTGACGATCTTGGTCGGGTCGGCGATGTCGCGGAGCTCGACCGTGGTCAGCGGCAGCGGCAGCCCGATCGAGCCGGCCTTGACGGTGCCCCCGAGCGGATTGCAATGCGTGACCGGAGAGCTTTCGGTCAGGCCGTATCCTTCGACCAGATGGCAGCCGGTCACCTGCTCGAAGCGCTGCTTGACCTCGAGGGGCAGCGGCGCGCCGCCCGAGATGCAGTTCCGGATCGAGGAGAGGTTGCGCGGCTGCTTGGCGACGGCGCCGTTGAAGGCCGTGTACATGGTCGGCACGCCGGCCATGAAAGTCGGTTTCTTGGTCTCGATCGCCTTGAGCGCGGCATCGACCTCGAAGCGCGGCAGCATGACGATCTCGGCGCCGACCGAGAGCATCTGGTTCTGGATCACCGTCATGGCGAAGACGTGGAAGAAGGGAAGCACGCCGAGCGCGCGCTCCTTGCCGAACTCGAAGGTCGAGAACCAGCGCCGGCACTGGATGGCGTTGGCGTAGAGATTGGCATGCGTCAGCATCGCCCCTTTGGGGATGCCGGTGGTGCCGCCGGTGTATTGCAGGACCGCGGTGGTCGTCACCGGATCGATGGATACCGCGCGGTAGCGGCCGTCATTGGCGACGAGCTGCTCGTAGCGGGGATGCGCCGCATCGCGCGGCGGCGTCGCCAGGTCCTTGCGGCGCACGATCGGGAACAGCAGCTTCTTGATGAAGGGAAGCGCCTGCGCCATCGAGCAGACGATGATGGTCTTGAGCGGCGTCGATCCCAGCATCGGCTGCAGCTTGGAATAAAGCGCCTGCAGGTCGAGCGTCACCATGATCGAGGTGCCGGAATCCTTGATCTGCTGCTCGATCTCCTTGGCGACGTAGAGCGGGTTGAAATTGACGACGATGCCGCCGGCTTTCAGGATCCCGAAATAGGCGACGACGAAGTAGGGGCAGTTCGGCAGGAACAGGCCGACGCGGTCTCCCTGCTTCAGCCCGTGGTCCTGAAGACCTTTGGCGAATCGGTCGATCTGCGCCGAGAGCTCGGCATAGGTGGTCTTCTTGTCGAGGAAGTCGATCGCATATTGCTCCGGGACGCGCCGGACCGACTCGTCAAGCAGGTCGTAGACGGGCTTGGGGTCGATGGTTTGGTGCCAGTCGACAGCCGCCGGATAGTGCGGCGTGTATTCGCGTCCGCCGCGGGCGATCGACAGATCCGAGCCGGTCATTGCGCCTCCCGATTTTCCTTCCGCGCATCCTGCGGTGGAGGGAGCCGGAGGGCAATGGGGTACCCTCAGGCGAAGTGGCAGGCGGTGCGATGCCCGGGTTCGAGGTCGCGGAGCGCCGGATCGTCGACTTGGCAGAGATCCTGGGCCTTGGGACAGCGCGGCGCGTAGGCGCAACCCTTGCGCGGCGGCGTCACCGTCTCGGTCGAGGTCGCCGCAAGCTTGGTGCCGCGTCGGTCGCGGCGCCGGATGGCGGTGCCAAGCCCGGGAATCGCCGCCATCAGAGCCTGGGTGTAGGGGTGGCGCGGATTCTCGAACAGAGCCTCGGAGGGCGCCTGCTCGACAATCCGCCCCTGGTACATGACGGCGACCTCGCTGCAGACATGCTCGACCACGGCGAGGTTGTGGCTGATGAAGAAATAGGTGACGCCGTGGCGCTGCTGCAGGTCCTGCATCAGGTTGAGGACCTGCGCCTGCACCGAGACGTCGAGCGCCGAGACCGGCTCGTCGGCGACGATCAGCTTCGGCCGGGTGATCAGCGCGCGCGCGATGGCGATGCGCTGGCGCTGCCCGCCCGAGAATTCGTGCGGGTAGCGCGTCGCGGCATCGGCGGAGAGCCCGACCTCGCCGAGCGCCTCGGCGACGCGCTGGATCCGTTCGGTTCCGCTCAGCTGGAGGGCCAGCCCGTCCAAGGGCTCGGCGACGATGCGGCCGACGGTGTGGCGCGGATTGAGCGAGCCGAACGGATCCTGGAACACCATCTGGAAGTTCCGCCGATGGCGGCGGAGCTCGGCATCCGACAGCGCGAAGGGATCGCTGCCGACGACGCTGAGCGCGCCCGTGTCCGGCTTGTCGAGCGCCATGACCAGACGTGCCAGGGTCGACTTGCCCGAGCCGGACTCGCCGACGACGCCGAAGCTCTTGCCGGAATCGACGGTGAAGCTGACGCCGTCGACGGCCTTGATCCATTTGCGCGGCGCGAAAGGCGAAGGGCGCGGCAGCGCGAAGTGCCGGAACAGGCCGTCGGCGCGGATCAGCGGTCCCGTCATGTCGTCATGTCCGTGCGTCGGCACAGCGCGCGATGCGTCGGTCCGACCTCGACATTGGGCGGCACCGCGTCGCGGCAGGCCTGCTCGACCAGCGGGCAGCGATCGGCGAAGGCGCAGCCGCCCGGCACCAGCCAGGGATCCGGCACCGTGCCGGGGATCGCGTAGAGCCGGCTGCCGCGGGCACGCCCCGGATCGGGCAGCGCGCCGAACAGGCCGCGCGTGTAGGGATGCGCCCGGCGATTGAACAGCTCGACCGTCGGTCCGGACTCGACCACCTTGCCGGCATACATGACCAGCACGCGGTCCGTGATGTCGCCGACGATGCCGAGATCGTGGCTGATCAGGACCAGGGCCATGCCGAGCTCGCCGACCAGGTCGTTGATCAGGTCGAGGATCTGCGCCTGCACGGTGACATCGAGCGCCGTGGTCGGCTCGTCGGCGATCAGGATGTCGGGCTGGCAGGCGAGCGCGATCGCGATCATCACGCGCTGGCGCTGGCCGCCCGAAAGCTGGTGCGGGTATTGCGCGAGGCGAGCCTTGGGCTCCGGCATGCGCACGAGCTCGAGCAGCCGCACGGCCTCGGCCATCGCGTCGGTCTCGTAGAGGCCGCGATGCAGGATCAGGCTCTCGGCGATCTGGTTGCCGATCGTGTGCACCGGGTTCAGCGCGCTCATCGGCTCCTGGAAGATCATCGCGATCCGGTTGCCGCGGAGCTTGCAGAGCTGGTCCTCGGGAAGGGTGACGAGGTTCTCGCCCTCGAAGCGGATCTCGCCGGAGGGGACGGCGCCATCGGGAAGCAATCCCATCAGCGCGAGCGCGGTCATGGTCTTGCCGCAGCCGCTCTCCCCGACGATGCCGAGGGTCTCGCCCTTCTCGATGGCGAAGCTGACCTCGCGCACGAGGGGGATCGGGCCGCGGTGGCTCGGCATATGGACCGCGAGCTTGTCGACCGCGAGCAGGGTCATCTAGCGCGACCTCGCCAGCCGCGGATCGAGCGCGTCGCGAAGGCCGTCGCCCAGCAGGTTGAGGCCGAGAACCGCGATCATGATCGCCGCCCCCGGATATATGGCGAGCATCGGCGCGCGGAAGAGGAAGGTCTGGGACTCGTTGAGCATGCGGCCCCAGCTCGGATCCGGCGGCTGGGTGCCGAGGCCGAGATAGGAGAGGCCGGCTTCCGCCAGGATGGCGAGAGCGAAGTTGATCGTCGCCTGCACGATCAGCACGTTCGAGATGTTGGGCAGGACATGCTCGAGCGTGATGCGGATGCGCCCCTTGCCGGCGGCACGTGCCGCCAGGATGAAGTCGCGGGCGAGGATGGCATTGGCCGCGCCGCGCGTGATGCGGGCGAAGACCGGGATGTTGAAGATGCCGATCGCCAGGATCGAGTTGAAGGTGCCGGGCCCGAGGATCGCGGTGATCAGGATCGCCGAGAGGATCGCCGGGAAGGCGAAGGTGAAGTCGGCCATGCGCATGATCAGGTCCTCGACCCAGCCGCGCTTGGCCGAGGCCAGCAGGCCGAGAGCGACGCCTGTGATCACGCCGATCGAGACCGCGATGAGGCCGACACCGATCGAGTTTCGCGATCCCACCAGGATCATCGAGAAGACGTCGCGGCCGAAATGGTCGGTGCCGAACCAGTGGATATCCGAGGGCGGCGCCAGGCGTCCGGGCACGTTGATCCGGGTCGGCGAATGCGGCGTCCAGAAATAGGAGAGGATGGCGGCCAGCAGCACGATGCCGGTCAGCGCCAGGCCGATCATGAAGTTGCGTTGCTTGAGGCAGCGCATGATCAGGCCGTCATGCTTCATCGCGCCGTCCTCAGGCGGGGATCGATGACCGCGTAGAGCAGGTCGACGATGAAGTTGATGACCACGACCTTGGCCGCGAGCAGGACGACCACGTCCTTGACGACGATGAGGTCGCGTTGGTTGATCGACTGGAAGATCAGCCGGCCGAGGCCGGGCAGGTAGAAGACGTTCTCGATGATGATCGTGCCGGCGAGCAGGTTCGAGAACTGCAGGCCCATGATGGTGATGACCGGGATCAGCGAATTCCTGAGCACGTGCCGCCACAGCGTCTGGGTGCGGGTCAGGCCCTTGGCGCGCGCCGTCCTGACGAAATCCTCGCGCAGCACCTCGAGCACGGCCGAGCGTGTGACGCGCGCGAGGATCGCCGCCTGCACCAGCGCCAGTGCGAAGGCCGGGAGGATCAGCGATTTGAGCGCGATCGGCCCCTGGTCCCAGCCCGGAAAGCCGCCGGCCGGAAGCCAGCCGAGCGCGACCGCGAACAGCAGCACGAGCAGGATGGCGAACCAGAAATTCGGGATGGCGATGCCGAGCTGGGTCGCCACCATCACGCCGTAATCGCCGACGGTGTTGTGCTTGGAGGCGGCGAAGACACCGAGGGTGAGCGCGATGATCGTGGTCAAGGTCATCGCGATCAGCGCCAGCGGCAAGGTCACCACCAGGCGCTCGCCGATCAGCTCGGCGACCGAGGTACCGTAGGTATGGCTGACGCCGAGATCGCCGCGGATCATCCCCGCCATCCAGACGAGGTATCGCTCGACCGCGGGCTTATCGAGGCCGAGCTTGGCGCGCAGCGCCGCCACCGCATCGGGCTGCGCATCGATGCCGAGCATCAGCAGAGCCGGGTCGCCCGGCAGCACCTCGAGCACGAGGAACACCACCAGCGAGGTGGCGAGCAGCGTGGCGATGAAGGTGGCGAGGCGGCGGAGGGCGAAGGAAATCATGCGGACAGGCCGTTATAGCGAATGCCCGCATCCGGGGGGAGCCCCGATCAGCGAGGCTTCCCGATGAAGTCGGCGATGGCCGGAACGAGTCCCGGCGCGAGGGGCCGACCGGGCTCGTTGTAGGTCTGGAGGTTGGCTGCTCGCTCCGCCGGCGCTTCCTTGAGGACATGGTTGGCGCCTTCGAGGACGACGAGGTCGATGTCGCGCCGCGCCCCCGCGAGGCGCCTCGCGTCGGCGAGGGTAACCTGCAGATCCGTCGTCCCCTGCACGATGAGCGCCGGAACCGAGAGCTTCGCGAGCTCGGCCGCGGGGTCCAGCCGCAGATAGGAGACGAGATAGGGCTGGACGCTCGGCCGGAACAGCGCGGCCAGACCGTCGGGCACGTCGGCCACGGTCTCTCCACGGAGGAGGCTGGCAAGAATGCTTCGCGTCCGCTCGCGCAGCGCCGGCGGCAACGCAACCGCCGCGAGCTGGCGTTCGAGGACTTCGCCGGCCGGGAAGCCGGCCGCGGAGATCAGGACTACGCTCGAGACCCGGACATGCGCTGCGGCCATCGTCGCGATCAGCGCGCCTTCGCTGTGTCCGAGGGCAACCAGCGGTCCGGCATTCGGCTGCGCGTCCAGGAAGCGCAGCCAGCGCACGGCATCCTCGACATAGGTCTCGACGCGAAGCTCAAGCTCCGCCGGTGCGGCCGCGAAGCTGGCGCCGATCCCGCGCTTGTCGATCCTGAGGCTAGCGATCCCCTGGTCGACGAGCGCGCGCGCCAGCAGCTTCAGGCTGTCATTGCGCAGGTTGTGCTGATTGCCGTCGCGGTCGGTCGGGCCGGAGCCGGCGAGAATGAGCACCTGGGCGCGTGCAGCGTTGCCCGCCGTCGTTGCGAGAGTTCCGAAGAGCGGCGCCTTGCCGCCGTCGATCGAGACCTCGCGCTCCTGCCAGGCGCTGGCAGGCGAAACCACGGCGGAGAAGAAGGCTGCGGCGGCCGCGATCGTCCATCCTGGCCGCCGCGAGACCTGTGCGTATGCTGTCAGTCGACCCAGCGCAGGCTGGAGAGGTCGGTGACGGAGACCGGCGAGCTCTTCCAGATGCCACGGAGCTTGGCGGCGTAGACGCCGGTGCGCGGCAGCTGGAACATGAAGGCGTGGACCGCGTCGTCGGCGATCTTGCGCTGGATCTGCGTGTAAAGAGTCTTGCGCTTGCCCTCGTCGCTTTCGGCCAGGGCCTGCTTCATCAGGGCGTCCATCTCGTCGCTCTTGTAGCCGTAATAGTAGTCGAGACCGCGCGTGTAATTGTCCTGGTCCCAGGGCGAGACATGCGCGACCACGGTCATGTCGTAGTTCTTCTGCTTGTAGACGACGTCGAGCCATTGCGCCCATTCGACCGGCTCGATCTTAACGCGGATGTTGGCCTCGGATAGCTGGGCGGCGACGATCTCGGCCGAACGGCGCGCATAGGCGAAGGGCGGCGGCTTGATGGTGACGTCGACGCCGTTGGCGTAGCCCGCCTCCTTCATCAGCTCTTTCGCCTTGGCGAGGTCGCGCGGATAGCGGTTGGTGAGGTCGACATACCAGGGATGATGCGGCGGGAAATGGCTGCCGATCGGCAGCCCGTAGCCCGAAGTGGCGCCGTCGATGATCGACTTGCGGTCGATGATGTGGTTGACCGCCTGGCGCATGCGGATGTCGCTGAACGGCTTCTTGTTGTTGTTGAGGATCAGCGGCACCTCGCCCTCGGTCGAGCCGATCACGACCTGGAAGCGGCTGTCGGACTTGAAGCGGTCGAGCGTCTCGGTCGCGCCAACGGTCGGGAAGGCGTCGATATCGCCGGCGAGCAGCGCCGGCACCTGGGCCGCGGCGTCGGGCACGAATTTGAAGGTCGCCTGGCGGATCTGCGCCTTCGACTGGTCGCGATGCGTCGTCGACTTCTCGAGCACGACGCGATCGCCCTTGACCCACTGCTTGAATTTATAGGGCCCGCTGCCGACCGGCGTGGTCTTGTTGTTGTCGGCCGATTTCGGATCGAAGATCGCAGCACCGCCCGACGCCATGTAGGAGAGGAACAGGCTCGACGGCGCCTTGAGCTTGATGACCACCGTCTCCGGATCGGGCGTGTCGATGCCGGCGATGTTGCCGAAGTGGCGCTTCGTCGGGTTGGTCGAGTTCGGCGCGGCGGCGCGCTCGAAGGACCACTTCACGGTCTCCGCGGTCAGCTTCTCGCCATTGTCGAAGACCACGCCCTTGGGCAGCTTGAAGGTATAGGCCTTGCCGTCCTCGCCGATCGTCCAGGACGTCGCCAGGCTCGGCTGCACCGTGCCGTCCTCGGCGATGCGCGTCAGGCTCTCATAGACGTTGACGCTGAAGATCACGTCGATCGCGGCGGCGGCGTTCTGCGTCGGGTCGAGCACCGGCGGCTCGTCCTGCATGCCGATGACGATGGTGTCCTTGGCGGCGAAGGCCGCGGTCGCCGTCATCAGAAGGGCGACGGCGAGCGAGGTCGAGATAACGCGCATCGAGAGCTCCTCCAAATGGAAGCGGCGCAACCGTGCCGGTGGCAGGTTGCGCCGCGATGACAGCTTTATGGCTAGTTCGTCCAGCGCACTTCCGTCAGGTCGTTGGCCTGCACCGGGCTGCTTTCCCAGAGGCCCTCGATCTTGGCGTTCCACACGCCGGTCTTCGGCAGCATGAACAGGAAGCCGTTGACCGCATCGGTCGCCAGCATGCGCTGCGCGTCGCCGAAGGCCTTGTTGCGGATCTCGTCCGTGCCCGCGGACACCGTCAGGTCGATCAGCGCCTTGAACTCGGGCTTGCCGTACTGGAAGTAGTAGTTCGGGTCGGCGTAGATGTTGATGTCGAGCGGCTCGGTGTGGCTGATGATCGTCAGGTCGAACTGCTTGTTCTTGAACACCTGCTCGAGCCATTGCGGGAACTGCAGCTGCTCGATCTGGGCCTTGATGCCGACCTGCTCGAGCATCGCGGCGATCAGCTCGCCGCCGCGCTGGGCATAGGCCGGCGGCGGCAGGCGCAGCGACAGCGTCAGGTTGGTCTTGCCGGCTTCGGCGAGGAGAGCCTTCGCCTTCGCCGGGTCGTAGGGATAGACGCCGGTCAGGTCGACATAAGCCGGGTGGTTCGGCGAGAAATGCGAGCCGATCGCGGTCGCCGTGCCGCCGGCGGCGCCGACGATGAGCGACTTGCGGTCGATCGCATGGCTGATGGCGCGGCGCACGCGCACGTCGTCGAGCGGCGCCTTCTTGTTGTTAATGGCGAGGATGGTCTCGCCCTCGGTGTTGCCGACCACGACCTTGAGCTTCGGATCGGCCTTGAGGCGGTCGAGCGCGTCGCCGGCGCCGGTGTTCGGCGAAGCGTCGACGTCGCCGGCCAGCAGCGCGGCGACCGTCGCGGCCGGATCGGGGATGAAGCGGAAGGTCGCCTTGTTGAGCTTGATGTTGGCGGCGTTCCAATGATCGGCATTCTTCTCGATCTCGAGGCGGTCGCCCTTGTTCCAGCGCACGAACTTGAACGGGCCGGTGCCGACCGGCTTGGCGCGCGCATCGGCGATCGCGCCGGGCGCCACCACGACGGCCTCGCCCATGCCGACGAGATAAGGAACGAGGCCGACCGGCTTCTTCATGCGGATGACGACCGTGCCCGGATCCGGCGTCTCCACCTCCATGCCGTTCTCGGTCAGCATCGCCTTCTTCGGGTTGGCGCTCTCGGCCGAGGTCGTGCGCGCCAGCGACTGCGCCACCGCGGCCGAGGTGAGCTCGGTGCCGTCGTGGAATTTGACGCCGCGGCGAAGCTTGAAGGTGTAGACGAGACCATCCGGCGACAGCGTCCACTCGGTCGCCAGGCCCGGCTGCACCATGCTCTTGCGGTCGAGGCGGGTCAGACCCTCATAGACGTTGGTGTAGAGGATCTCCTTGATCGCCGCGGCCGGGCTCAGGACCGGATCGAGATGCGGCGGCTCGAGCGCCATGCTCAGCGTGATCGAGTCCTTCTGTGCGTTCGCCCCCTGGGCGGCGAAGGCGGCAACCGCAAAGGCGGCGGCAAACAGCATGGGCTTGCGCATGACGATCCGTATCCTCCCGGGAAAACAGTGGCGTAAGGGAATGCTCGCCTATCGCCGCGGCCCTTGGCAAGGGCTACCGGCCGTCAACGCGTCGATTTGAAAGGGAGACGAGCGCGCAGCTTCGCCGGCTACAGCGTCTTCCAGCCCGGGAAGCGGCCGAGCGTCTCGGCGTGATAGACGCCGCGCGCGACGGCGCGCGCCAGGCAGTCCGCGGCCATATGGCCGACGAGGGTCAGCATGGCGAGATCCTCGAGCGGCAGCTTGCCGGTCGAGAGCGCGAAAACGGTGTCGCCGTCGAAGGGCGTGTGCACCGGGCGGATCGAGCGGGCGAGGCCGTCATCGGCCATGATCGCCACGCGGCGGGCCTCGCCTTTGTCGAGCCGCACATTGGTGGCGACGATCGCGATCGTCGTGTTGGCGGCGGGGGAGAGCGGCACCGGCGGCCGCGGCATGGTCAGGTCGACCGGGCCCTTGGGTCCGCCGAGACCGCCGAATTCCTCGCCCTGCTCGAAGGGCCAGGCCCAGAAATGCCGGGAGCCCGGCATCACCGCTTCGCCCCATGAGTTCACAGCGACCAGTGTGCCGACCTGGATACCCTCGGGCGAGACCAACGAGGCCGAGCCGAGACCACCCTTGAGACGTCCCGCCTTGGCGCCAAGCCCGGCGCCGACATTGCCGAGCGGGAAGCTGTCGGAAAGGGCGCGCGCAGCCTCGGCGCCGAGCCTCCGGTAGGGCGGATCCTCGCCCCAGTCCTTGTCGCCGCCATTGACGAGGTCGAAGAGGATCGCCGCCGGCACGATCGGCACGATCGCCGTGTTGATCTTGTAGCCGCGGCCGGCGGCGGCGAGCGCGTTGGTGACGCCGGCGGCGGCGTCGATGCCGAACATCGAGCCGCCCGAGAGCACGAGCGCGTCGATGGCATCGACGCGGCAAGAAGGGTCGAGGGCGTTGATGTCGCGGGTGCCGGGAGCGCCGCCGCGGATCTCGACGCCGGCCACCGCGCGCTCGTCCGGAACCAGCACGGTCGTGCCGCTCCACGCCTTCCGGTCGACGGCGTTGCCGACCTTGATCCCATCGACATCGGTGATCAGGTTGCGCCGACCGGGCTTGAGGCCGGTCATGCGTCCTGATCCTTGAGCGTCATCCCGAGGATCATGAAGGTGACCGCGAGTCCGGCGGCCGAAAGCCCGGCGAGCGCACCCCAGACCCAGCCAAACGACTGGCCGACGAAGACGATGCCGCCCCAGAAGGACAGGAAGGCGAAGGTCGAGGAGAGGATCATGAAGCCGGCGCGCACCATCTGCTTGGCGATGCGGGAGGCCTTCATCGACTCCTTGATCGAGGTGGTCATCTGGGTCTGGCGGATGGCCGAGGCGATCTCGTCGCGGGCCATTTTCTGCCAGTCGCTGAGATACATGCCGGTCTGGCCGATCTCGAGCTTCTCCTTGTCCGGATTCTCGATCGCCTCGCGCAGGCGATCGACGATCTCCCTGGCCTGATCCTCAGGCGTCTTCTTTCTCTTGGTCTTCAGTCCAAGCATCGGCGCCGGCACTCTAACGGAAGTCATTCTAGCGGTGGTCATTTCCTTGGGCCAGCCAGCGTCGTACCGCGTTCGCGGCGAGATCCGGATGGCGTTGCAAGAGTTCTGCCAAGCGCTTGGTCGAGGCGGCGTTGATCCGCCCGTCGATGCGGCGGACGTCGATAACCGCATCCAGCAGGTCTTGAGGTTCTTCCCGAGCCGCGGTATTCGCGGCCGCGGCTCGGCGCGGATCGAAGCCGGGCGTCGCCATGGGCCCGGCGGCGGTCGGCAATCTTGACCCGGTACCCGGCGGCGGACGGGTTGGCGGGAGGGAGCCGCCCGCGCCCGAGGCCTGGAGCGCGCGCACGAGCAGGGGTTTTGCCAGCATGGCGACTGCGAGAATGATCAGCCCGGCAAAGATCGATTTGAGGAACGCCATGACGGGTCGAAGTCTACGCCCGGGCGCCTTCGGCGGCGAGGCGAGCGGCGATCTCGACCGGGGCCTGGGTCACTTCCTTGAGGAGCGCGTCGCGCGGTAGCGCGGTACGGAAATGCGAAAAGATCAACGGGCTTGCCCGGCCGACGCCGCCGGCCAGCGCCACCGGCTGCTGGCGGCCGAGGCGCGCGATCAGGACGCGCGCGAGCCGGGCCAGCTCCTCGCCGGCAGAGCTCAAGATGGCGTTGGCGACGGAGTCGTCCCGCTGGGCCGCCTTGGCAACGGCCGGCACCAGCCCGGCGACCGCGGCACGCCCGCCGCCATAGACGTGGCGTCGGACGCTCTCCCAATCGAGGCTGCCGATCCGGGCCCCTATCTCCTGGCCTAGCGCGCCGGCGTCGCGTCCTTCGTCCTGGGCGCGCATGATCGCACCCAGGGCTTTGCGGCCGATCCAGTACCCGCCGCCGGCATCGTCGATCAGGTGGCCATGCCCGCCCGCGCGTAGGGTGATTCCGTCCTCGGCGATATGAATGGCGACCGAGCCGGTACCGGCGTAGACGAGCACGCCTTCACCCGGGGTGAAGGCGGCGCGATAAGCGATCCGCATGTCGTCGACGACCTGGACTGTCTTCGAGGACAGGCCGAAGGCGGCGGCGAGCCATGAGGCAAGCAGGGCCGCGGTCTCGGAGCCCGTCGAGAGGCCGGTGATGCCGGCGACGATCTGGTCCGGCTTGCCGCTGGCCTGGACGGCGGCGGAGAGGGCGACGATCGCCTGCTGGCTGGCGCTGCGCGCGGCATCGTCGAAGAGATGGCCAGTGAAGGGCGGGCAGTCGCCCTGGCCGAGCACCTGCCCGGCGCCGTCGACCAGCCGCCAGCGCGCGCCGGTGCCGCCGCCATCGAAACCCAATCCGATCATGCGGCGATCATACAGGAAGAAAGCTTATCTGCCGTTGCCCGGCACCGCCGCGCCGAAGCGGCGCGTGATCTCGCGCGGGTTGGTGATCGCGGTGCCGATGACGACGGCGGCTGCCCCGAGCTCGAAGGCATGCGCGACCTCATCGGCCGTCCACACGCGACCCTCGGCGATCACCGGCACGCGCACCGTCTCGAGGAGCTGGCGCAGCAGGTCGAAATCCGGTCCGGGAGATTTCGCGCGGTTCTCGGTGTAGCCGGCCAGCGTCGTCGCCACCGCATCGGCGCCATAACCGAGAGCGGCGAGCGCGCATTCGAGCGTGTCGACATCGGCGAGCACCGGCTTGCCGAGATCGCTATGGATGCAGCGGATCAGATCGGAGACCGGCTCGCCGGCGCGCGGACGCGAGGTCGCGTCGATCGCGATCATGTCGGCGCCGGCCTCGGCGACGGCGCGCGCCGACTCGAGGCTCGGGGTGATGTATACGGGATGCTGCTCGTCGCGGATCTTGTTGAGACCGATGATCGGCACGCCCGTCGCGGCGCGGATGGCACGGATGTCGTCGGGCCCGTTGGCGCGGATCGCCTTGGCGCCGCCCTGCGCCGCCGCCTTCGCCATCGCCGCCATGAAAGCGGGACCGTGAAGCGGGCTATCCGGGCGGGCCTGGCAGGAGACCACCAGCGCCGGCGTCGCGAAGGGAAGCGTCATCCTTTGACCGCGCCGGAGGTGAGGCCGGCGATGAACTGCCGGGAGAGGGCGATGTAGACCATAGTCAGCGGCAGCGCCGAAAGGGTCAGCCCGGCGAACAGGACGCCCCAGTCGGTGGAGTATTCGCCCATGAACACGGTCAACCCCTGCGGCAGCGTCTTGGCGTGATCCGACTGGATCAGAACAAGCGGAAAGAAGAAGTCGTTCCAGATGGGCACCGCATTGTGAATGCCGGCAATGACCAGAGCCGGGCGGGACAGGGGCAGCATGATGCGAAAGAGGATCCGGCCTTCGCTGGCGCCGTCGATCCGGGCCGCTTCTTCGAGCTCGGCGGGGATGGTGCGCAGGAAGCCGGTCATGATGAAGACGGTCGAGGGCAGGCCCATCGCCGCATAGACGAGGACGAGGCCGAGCCGGTTGTCGATGAGGCCGAGGGCGCGCAGCTCGATGAAGAGCGGAATGACCGCGAGTTTGAGCGGCACCATCAGCCCGGCGAGGAAGAACAGATAGATCGCCTCGTTGCCGCGGAAGGCGTAGCGGGCGAGCGCATAGGCGGCGAGCGTGCCGGAGGCGAGCATGACGGCGATGGAGGTGATGGTGACGAGAAGCGAGTTGCCGAGATAGGTGAGGAACCGCGTCTCGCGCCAGATCGTCGCCAGGTTCTTGAGCGCGAAGCTGTCGGGCAGCGCGAAGGGCGACGAATAGATCTCGCCGGTGGTCTTGAATGCCGACAGCACCATGATGACGACCGGATAGAGCATGACCAGGGAGGTCATGACGAGAAGCGCCTGGTAGAGCGCGGCCTGCCAGGGCTTCAGCATCAGAGATCGATCTCGCGCCGACGCAGCATGCGGACCCACCAGGCCGAGATGCCGAGGATGAAGAGGAAGATCAGAACGGCGAGCGCGCTGCCGCGGCCGAAATCCTGGAGCGCCGCCGAGACCGTGCCGAAGGCGGTCCGGTAGAAATAGAGGCCGAGCACGTCGGTCGAATGGAAGGGCGCGCCTTCGAGACCGGCCATGATGTAAGGCAGCTCGAACCAGTTGAACGCGCCGATGAAGGTGAGGATGACGACGATCGTCGTCGCCGGCGCCACCAGCGGCCAGACGATGCGGCGGATGCGCATCCATTCGCCGGCGCCGTCGATCTCGGCGGATTCCAGGATCTCGCGCGGAATGCGCTGCATGGCGGCGAGGTAGACCAGGGTCGGGAAGCCGACCCAGTGCCAGGCATTGACGAGGATCAGCGAGGCGAGCGCGGTCGAGGGCTGGCCGAGCCAGGGCTGCGCCCAGTTTTCGAGCCCGATCGCGATCAGCGTCTGGTTGACCAGGCCGAAAAGCGGATTGAGGAACAGCTTCCACAGGAAGCCGATGATCACGGTCGACAGGATCACCGGCAGAAACAGCGAGACCTGATGGAAGCGATGCAGCCTCAGCTGTTTCGACAATGCCCAAGCGAGGAAGAAAGCCGTGCCGTTCTGCACCACCATCAGCGAGACGAAGACGACGATGTTGTGGAGGAAGGCGTTGTAGGTCCAGGTCGAGAAGGGGGGCTGGAACAGGATCAGGCGGAAATTGTCGAAGCCGGCGAAGCCGACACGCGCGAGGCCCTGCCATTTGTAGAAGGCATAGACGAAAGCCGAGAGGATCGGCAGCGTGACGAAGCCGATCAGCAGCAGCAGCGCCGGCGTCAGCAGCAACGCGATCCACAGCGAGCGGCGAAGGCGAGGGGACACGGTTCGTCTGTGGAGCTACGCCCTCATCCTTCGACAGGCTCAGGATGAGGACGACTTCGATATTTCATTCGCCTCATCCTGAGCTTGTCGAAGGATGAGGCGTCGCTCCTTTTTCCTACTTCTGGAACGGCTTGTGGTAACCGGCAATGCCTTTGGTGACCTCGGCGCCGACCTCGGCCGGCGTCGCCTGTCCGGCCATCATCTTCTGGACCGCCGACTGGATCAGGGTCGAGCCCGTCGGTTCCTGGTAACGGAAATTGACCAGCATGACGTAGGGCACCGAGGCGGCGTTGAGCTTAGCGACATCGGCCAGGAGCGGGTCGTCGATCTTGACGCCCTTGATCGGCGAGATGTTGCCGAGCTTGGCCGAGAACAGCTCGCCGAAGCGCGGGCTTGCCACATAACGGATGAACTTGATCGCATCCGCCTTGTGCTCGGTCTTGGCGTTGACCGCGTAGCCGCCATCGACGAAGAGCGAGACGAGGCGCGGACCGCCCTTGGTCGCGGCCGGCCCCGGAAACACGCCGATGTCGAGCTTCGGATTCTGGCGGCGGAAATTGGCGATCTCGAAGGAGCCGGCGGCGATCATCGCGGCGCGGCCTGAGATGAAGAGCTGCTGCATCGTCGGATAGTCGACGCCGGTGAAGCCCTGCGGCAGGTATTCCTTGAGCTCGGCCAGCTTCGCCATCGCGTCGACGAAGCGCTTGTCCTCGAAGGTCGCTTTGCCGGCGACGAGATCGGCGTTGAACCCGGTGCCGTAGATGCTGGGTGTGAAGGCACCCATCAGGATCTCGTTCTGCCAGGCGGTCGCGGTGCCGTTGGCGAAGGGCATGACGCCTTTGGCCTTCAGCGTCTTGGCGGCGGCGATCATCTCCTCCCAGGTCTCGGGCACCGAGACGCCGTTCTTCTGGAACAGCTCCTTGTTGTAGAGGATCAGCACCGTCTGGGTGGCGAAGGGCACGGCATAGACCTTGCGGTCCTCGCGCATGCTCTCGGCCGCGAGCACGTCCGCCGAGAAATTGTCGAGCTCGGGCACCGTCGCCTTGTCGAGCGCGAGGAAGTAGCCGGGCTTTGCGAAGGCTTCGAGCCCGCCATAGGCGCGCGCCTGGATCAGGTCGGGTCCCTTGCCGCCGGCGAGCGCGGTCGAGAGGATCGTGTTGTAGGAGGTCGGCTCGAAGGCCTCGAACTTGATCTTCACGTCCGGGTGGAGCTTGTTGAAGTCGGCGATGATCTCCTGATACGCGGCGCGGTCTTCCTGCCGCCAGCTCCAGAAGGTCAGTTCGGCGGCCAAGGCCGGCGCGGCGGTCGAGGCGGCAAGCGCCAGGGCTGCGCCGAGGCGGAACAACGCGTTCATCGGGGACTCCTCCTGGTTCGGGCAGCCGCCCCTTACGAGGCGGCCTTGAGCGTCGGCTTCTGCGTGGCCTGTTCCTTTTCCGACAAGCCGATGTAGTCGCGCGTGAGCGGGACGGCGGCGATGTCGTGGGCGAGCTGCATCTGGAAGACCATGTTGTAGCCGTGGCGGAAGGTCAGCTCGCTGCCGACGAGATAGAACTCCCACATCCGCAGGAACCTCTCATCGTAGAGCGCGCGGATCTCCTCGCGATTGGCGTACACGTTTTCACGCCAGGCTTTCAAGGTCTCGGCGTAATGCAACCGGAGAACCTCGATGTCGGTGACCGCAAGGCCTGACCGCTCGACGGGCGGCAGGACCTCCGAAAGCGCCGGGCTGTAGCCGCCCGGGA